>Ga0137418_10000091_pt1 | contig 62951 bp, 50 predicted proteins | sample CZODoug3_1_2_16f_FD_122242 | JGI IMG/M metagenome (GOLD analysis project Ga0137418, IMG submission 122242) | Vadose zone soil fungal communities from Angelo Coast Range Reserve, California, USA - CZODoug3_1_2_16fungal (Hybrid Assembly) | ecosystem: Environmental > Terrestrial > Soil > Vadose...
ATCGATTGCGCAGCTTGTCATCCACACGGCTATTTAGTTCATGGTGAACTCCTTATCCGTGTGCTTCTGCAGCACACAGAAGCCGAGGAAATTAAACGTTTCCGGTTTCCCTTCTGCGCGTCTCTTCCGGTTCTCGGCCGCACCCGGGCCGAACTCCAGCAGACGCGTTTTCTCGGGATGCAGCACCCTACGCACCGGCTTCGCTCGATACGCTCCTCGCTTCAGCCTATGGGAGAGGTTCTGGAGATTCTCCTCGAGGGTCTCGCGGTAGTGCCGCCACGTTTCCCCGTCCATACCGGGCGCGGCTTCCTTCTTCAGTCTGAAGTAGGCCAAGCGCAGCGTTTCCGGGTTGTAGATGTGGTGGAGAAGCGCGGTGAACCGCAACTCCTTATCCTTACTAGCTGCTTGACGCACCCGCTCCAGCGCACTAGGCGCGTCTTCCCGGCTCGGTGTCCGGGACACGTTTTGCTGAGGCAGGTTCCCTTTGGTCGGACCGCTTCCCTCCATCCCCTGCGCCGCCGGTTTCCCGGCCTTGTTCGGGAACTTCGTAGGTACCTCAGGTCCGTCCGACTTCCCGCGTTCGTTCATCCTCGGCGTGCGTCCTTAGACTTCCCGATGCGCCCCCAAGCAAGTTCCGCTTGGGGTAAACGCGGGATCTCCCGGTTCCCATGCGAGGTGCTTCCGTACGTGCACAAGGTCTCTGACCGCGCGGGACTCAGGTGCGCCTCGCGATATCGGTGCATCCGATGGGGCCTTCCGCTTCTCCTTACAGCGTCGGCCTCCCGGAGTGAATTTCTTACGCGGTTGAATACCCGGCCCGCACGTTCCCCGGTCAACGCTTCGACGTCACCCTTGCGGGAGACTCCGCATGACTCGGGGCCGGTATGGGTCGCTAGGCCTTTACCGTATGACTTTTTCATTCACTACACCTCGCCGGTTTTGCCCGGCGCACAAGGAGCAAAAGATGGCGATTCCGATCAATCTGCATAGCATCCAGGGTAATAGTCTGGGTGGTTTCAGCAAAGACTTCCAGTCGAACCTGTTCCTGAAATTCACCGGCGACAAGACTGGCCGGGCATGGCTCAAGGAAATCATCGAGCAGATTTCCAGCAGTGCCGACGTTATCCAGTTCAACAATGAGTTCCGCGCGCTCAAGAAACAAGGCGTGAAGAAGCCCGAGTCGATCATCTCCGCGGTCTGGGTCAACGTGGCGATTTCCTTTGCTGGCCTGCAGGCCCTGAAAGTCAACGCCCCGGACCTGGCCAAGTTTCCTGGGGCCTACCAGAACGGGATGGCGAAGGCCACCACCGGCGACACCGGAGCGAGCGATCCCTCCCAATGGATTCCGCCGTTCAAACAGCCCGCCGACGTCCACGCGGTGCTGATCGTCGCCGCCGATCAGCCCAGCGAGCTCGCGAAGAAAGTAGCGGACATTACCGGCACGGCCGCTTTCAAAGCAGGTGCGCAGGTGCTGCTCAATCAAGTAGGACTGACCCGCAGCGATCTGCCCGGTCATGAACATTTTGGTTTCAAAGACGGCGTCTCCCAACCCGGAATTCGCGGCATCGACTCGCCCGATGATCCCATCGGCAATCCCGACCAGGGCCATCCCGGCCAGGATCTGTTGTGGCCCGGCGAATTCATCCTCGGCTATGAGACGCAGATCCCCACCTCCAAGGCCGGTCACGACGGGCCTAACCCCGACCCGGGCCCGCCCAGCCAGTCCGGACCGTCTTGGACAAAAGACGGTTCCTATCTGGTCTTCCGCCGCCTCCGCCAGGACGTGTCCGCCTTCAAGAAGAACGTGCACGACCTCGCCCATCAGCTGGGATGGTCGGAGGATCTGACCGGCGCCAAGCTAGTGGGTCGCTACAAAAGCGGATGCCCGATCGAACAACGAAAATTTCAACCCGGCCCCTACGCGCCGCCTTCGATCGATCCCGGCAATCCCAACACCGGAAATCCTGCGCTCGCCACCAGCAACACGCTCAACAACAATTTTGAGTTTGGCGACGATCCCCAGGGCGTGAATTGCCCCATGTCCGCGCACATTCGCAAGGCGTATCCCCGGGACGAGGAAACACCGGCGGGTCCCGCCAACAGCGAAAGCTCAACCCAGACCCACAGACTCCTGCGCCGGGGCATTCCCTACGGCGAACCGTTCAAGCCGCATGTCCCGGGAAGCGAGAAGATCGATCGTGGGCTGCTGTTCCTCGCCTACCAGAACGACATCAAGAATCATTTTGAATTCGTGCAGAACGCATGGGTCAACAATGCCGGTTTTCCCCCGAACCCCGCTGGCCAGCCGCCGCTGAAGGGCGCTCCCGGCCAGGACCCGATCATCGCGCAATCGCCGGCCGGCGACATGTTGATCGATCCGGCGAAGAATCCAGTCCCGATCCAACACTTCGTCACGACCACGGGAGGCGAGTACTTCCTGTCGCCCTCGATCGACACGTTGCAGGCCCTGGGCGACGGCGCGCTCTAGGAAACTGCCGGATTTCTGAGGTTCGCCGCAAGGCCTGCAACACTTCGGCTGTCCGTGCCGCCGCGGACAGCCATTTCCTATTCTTCTTCCGTAACAGTCTTGGCTCTCAGCGACCGAGCCAGAATTTCTCAGCGGCTTCGGCGGCCCCGCCTTCACTCCCTTCGCGGTTAAGGCTTGTGGCGGGGGGCGCGAACCCCCGAATGGCATTCGATGGAACCCTCAACAGCACCGCGCCCGCCGACCGCGACTCAGTTCATTCTCCCGAAGAAATCGCGCATAGGCCTCGCGGGACGATTCCAGCCCCTGCCGCTGAAGAAACCGAGCATAGGCCGACTCCTCGAAGATCTCCCCCAACGTCGCACGCACGATATCGAGCACGCGTCCGACGAACCGGGAAAACACGCTCGCAGCCATCATCCCTGTTCCTCCGCAGCAAACCGAGTCGCGACAAACGGAGCCTCGCGCACCCGAGCCTCCGCGCGCCCGCTCAAAACCCGCGCCCATCCCAACGCCGACTCGACCACTATCACGCCGATCATCACGATCAAGATCCCGGTCACCGCCGCGTCGAGCCGATCATTAAAAATCAGCCGTGCGGTCGCTGCCGCAGGCGCGCCCCCCGCCAACTGCTGCGCGTGCGCCAAAAATCCAACCCGCGGGTTCGGATCGAAAACCTTGTGATACGAAGCCGTGAACGTCACCGCCACCAGCCAGATCAGCGGCGTCAGGGTTACGGCCGCATACCGCGCCCGACCCATCTTGATGATGATCGTGGTCCCCACGCACAGCGCCACCGTCGCCAGCGACTGGTTCGCGATCCCGAACAATGGCCACAGCGAATTAATCCCGCCCAGCGGATCCTTCACCCCCTGCCACAGAAAGTATCCCCAGGCGGCCACCATGAGCGCGCTGGTCGCCAAGATGCTTGGATACCAACTGGTGCGACCGAGCGGCTTCCAGACGTGCCCCAGGGCATCCTGCACCATGAACCGCCCCACGCGCGTGCCCGCATCGAGCACGGTCAGGATGAACAGCGCCTCAAACATGATCGCGAAGTGATACCAAATCGCCATCAGAGCCTGGCCCCCGATGCTGTGCGAAAAAATGTGGGCCATCCCCACGGCAAACGCGGGCGCGCCCCCCGTCCGATTGAAAAGCGTCTGTTCCCCCACAGCCTGCGCCAGCGCGTGCATGTCCGGCGCAGTCACGGGAAATCCCCAGCCCGAAATCACGCCCGCCGCAGACTCCGGGGCCTGCCCCACGATCCCCGCCGGACTATTGATCGCAAAATAAGTTCCCGGCTGAAGAACGCACGCGGCGATCGTCGCCAGGATCGCCACCATCGATTCGGCGAGCATCGCTCCATATCCCACCATGCGCGTTTCGGTCTCGCGCGAAATCAGCTTGGGCGTGGTCCCGCTTGCAATCAGCGAATGAAAGCCGCTGACCGCGCCACATGCAATCGTAATAAACGCAAACGGAAACACATTCCCCGCAAACACCGGCCCAGTCCCATCGATGAACCGCGTCAGAGCCGGCATATGCAGCGTCGGACGGAGCGCGACAATCCCCAGGGCCAGCAGCGCAATCGTCCCCAGTTTGACAAACGTGCTCAGGTAATCGCGCGGCGCCAGCAACAGCCACACCGGCAGCGCCGACGCCGCAAATCCATAGACGATGATGAGAATAGCCAGGGTTGGCGCCGTCAGCGTGAAGTACTCTCCCACCGACGGGGTCTGCGAGACCCACTGCCCTCCCCAGATCGCGAGCAGCACCAGCACAAAGCCCAGGATCGAACTCTCCAGCACCTTGCCCGGACGCAACCGCCGCACGTACACCCCCATCAGCAGCGCGATCGGGATCGTCATCGCAATCGTGAACGTACCCCACGCACTCGCCTTCAAGGCGTTGACCACGATCAGCGCACAGACCCCCAGCAGCACGACAATGATGCTGACGACCGCCACGTAAGCGACCAATCCGCCTACGCGTCCCACTTCATCCTTGGCCATCTCGGTAAGCGACTTCCCATCGCGCCGCGTCGAAAACAGCAGGATCACGAAGTCCTGCACGCACCCGCCAAACACCGCCCCCGCCAGGATCCACAACGTTCCCGGAAGATATCCAAACTGCGCTGCCAGTACTGGCCCAACCAGCGGACCTGGTCCCGCGATGGCGGCAAAATGATGTCCGAACACCACCCACTTGTTGGTGCGCACAAAATCGCGCCCGTTCTCCAGTCGCTCGGCAGGCGTTGCGCGCAGCGAATCCAAAGCCAGTACCTTCGCGGCGATGAACCTGCTGTAAAACCGATACCCCAGCGCGTAACTGCAAACCGCCGCCACCACGAGCCACATCGCATTAATCTGTTCACCGCGATGGAACCCAATCGTGGCTACCGAAACAGCACCCACCGCGGCCACCGCCAGCCAGACCACTGCGCGCACAGGGTTGGACATCGGACTCAGGACTCCGGTCTTGGGATGCCAGCTACGGCCGGCTTCTAGTTCGCAGTATTGTGGCTAATCTGAGGCAACCTTGCAATTCGCAAACTAGGGGCCACCGAAGAGAGACGTCGTCGCGGCTACGGCGTTGGCCTTCCGCTCACGCGTGCCGCGACCGCAGGGCCGGCGAAGGGTACTGTCTGTAGAAATCCGACGCCCGAACCTTCCAATCCTGAGCCGCGCGCCTGAAGTATGGTCAGGTCCAGATCGTTGTCCAGATCGTTGCCGAGCCCGCCCGCGTCAAGCTCAACAATAACGATTTTCTTCGTCGAAGACCGCCGCCACATTTAATGGTAATCTTTATGGTTCCGGCCAAGGTTCAGATTGCGGCTGTTCTTCCCAGGGCTCCTGGAAAGCGGGCGCACCACTCCACCAAGAACGGATCGGGCTGTACAGCGTTCATACCCACCTACAGGAGCAGGCGATGAAGATCGGGATGTTAACCGGCGGCGGCGATTGTCCCGGATTGAATGCGGTCATCCGCGGCGTGGTGCGTAAAGGTATCTTTCACTACCAGGACGAGTTCGTTGGCTTCCTCGAGGGCTGGCGCGGTTTGCTTGAAGACAAAACCATGCTGCTCGATCTCGAGTCTGTCGGTGGCATTCTGCCGCGCGGCGGCACCATCCTGCGAACGTCCCGCACCAACCCCGCTAAGCACGCCGACGGCCTGCAGCGTTGCACCGACAGTCTGAAGAAGCACGGCTGCGAAGCCCTGATTGCCATCGGCGGCGACGACACGCTCTCGGTCGCCCAGAAACTCTTCGAGAACGGCGTGAAGATCATCGGCGTTCCCAAGACCATCGACAACGACCTCGCCGGCACTGACTTCACCTTCGGCTTTGATACCGCGGTGAACGTAGCCACCAGCGCGATCGATCGCGTCCACACCACCGCCGAAGCGCACAACCGCGTCATCGTCGTGGAAGTCATGGGCCGCGACTCCGGCTGGATCGCGGTCTACAGCGGCGTAGCTGGCGGCGCCGACGTCATCCTCATTCCCGAAGTTCCCTTCGATATCGACAAAGTCGCCGAACTCATCAAGCAGCGTCACGCGCGCGGCCGTTACTTCAGCATCGTGGTCGCCGCCGAAGGCGCCAAGTTCGCCGGCGACGTCCAGATGCACGACGGCGCGCCCGTCGTGCAGGACATCGGCAAGGACGAATTCGGCCACCTGCGCCTGGGCGGCATCGGCAACATCCTTGCCCGCGAAATCGAAAAGCGGACCGGCTTCGAAACGCGCTCGGTGGTCCTCGGACACATCCAGCGCGGCGGCTCCCCAAGTTCTTTCGATCGGGTGCTGGCGACGCGCTATGGGCTCGGCGCCATCGATATGGTCCATCGCGGCGAGTGGGGACGTATGGCCGCACTGCGCGGTAACAAGATCGTGTCTGTCCCTCTTGCCGACGCCATCGCCACCAACCGCAAGGTCGACCCTGAGCTGATTGAAGTCGCCAACGGCATCCTGGACAAGCTCGTCAAAGACAACGAGCCCGCGATGACGTAGGCCGAAGAATGGCGCCGCCATGTCGGAAGAAACCGAGCTACTGGCGAAGGTGTACGCAGCATTCAACCGGCGCGAGGTCGAGACTGTGCTGGCAGCCCTGGCCCCGGACGTGGATTGGCCGAACGGCATGGAAGGCGGTCGCGTACGCGGCCGTGCTGCTGTCCGAGACTACTGGACGCGGCAGTTTGCTCTGGTCAGCTCCCGCGTGGAACCGGTAAATTTCAAAGCCGGAGAAGATGGGCTCATCCTCGTGGAAGTTCACCAGGTCGTGCACGATAAAATCGGCCAGCTACTTTCCGACCAGATGGTGCACCATATCTACACCATCCGCAACGGTCTGATCCACAGTATGGAAATTCGCAAGCCGGAATGAGTGGCGGGGAGCGCCGCTCGAGTCTGCCCCGGAACCGCTCGTCGCGCGCTCGCGCGCTCCGCAGCTTGCTTTCGTTCTCTGCGTTTAGACTTTCTTTCACCGGTGAACCGACACCCGCGCCTGCTGGTCGGCCCGAACAACAAACCTGGGCCGACCCAGTGCAAGAGGTCTGGCTTGCTTGGTTGGCGACGACTTCACACGAATCCAGCCGTGCTTACGAAGGTCATGATCTGGCTCACAACCGCCGGTGACGACCAGCGCGCGCCGGTGGGCACAAGGGCGCCATCCTTGAGCTAGCATCCAGGCCCAAGGTCTGTGGGCGGCACTGGTGACGACCCTGTCGGCCGCCGGTTTGCAGAAACCCCCGGGCGCGAACCCGTCCCCCAGTACGGCCAATCAACCGCAGCGACCTCAAGGGCACGGTGGAAAGCGGTCAGAGATCGCCAAGGCCCAGTCACCGGCGGCTTGGGATCGCACCTGATGCTGACGCTGTCCGACGGCACGTTGATTGAGGTTCGCCTCGCCCTGACGAAATTCGTCACTCAATAATGATTGGGTGATTCAAAAGGCGACACTACTCGAGATCACTGGCGTGAAAGTGAAGTTCCAAGGCGTTGACACCATCTGTGCCCGTACCCTCAAACGCGGCAGCGATGAGTTGCCGTGACTAACGACGGCAAAACACTCTGGCAGGCTCGGGCCGGTGCCGATTCCGGTCGGCGATGAGTAACTAAGACGCAGTGCGGCTGGGGCCGCAGCCAAGACCTGGTGAGACCAAGTCCTGTCGTGTGCCGCTTGGGGCGGGCCAGCCGCCGGGCTGTTAGATTCGAACCGGATTCTCCATCCTTCCACCGCCCTTCCACCGCGCGCTTTCCCGTCCTTGTTTGGTATGACGTTTTGTATGACGCCGGCATCTTTCGGGATCGAGCGAGCACCCCTTGCGCCCACTTGGCGAGCTTTGCGGTTAGAATCTTTTCCCCGGCCCATGGACAGCACAACCCTGAACCCGCCCACCTGGCTCACCTCCCGCCGCCTCCGAGCCCACGGCCTGCTGCTCGCGCTGCTCATCTGGTCGATCTACGCCTGGATGCTTGCGACTCCCAGCCTGCGCGACCGCAACGGTCTCCTCAAAGGCACCGATTTCCTCCACTACTACACCCTGGGCTCGCTGGCCCTTGAGCATCGTGGCGCCGACCTCTACAACATGCAAGCGCAGTCCGCGCTGGCGGAGGAAAGAGTTCCCCAGGCCGGACACCTCGTCTACGTTCCGCTCTACGGCCCCCAGGTCTCCCTGCTTTTCGCGCCGCTGGCCGCTCTCCCCTACGCTTGGGCGCTGATCATCTGGTTGGCGGCAAGCGCTGCGATCTACGCGCTCTGCTGTTATGCCATCTGGAAGACCTGCCCCCACCTGCATTCACAGGCTTGGACCACGTTCGTCCTGGCCGCCGCCTATCCGGCCTTCGTCCATCTCATCGTCTGGGGACAGAACTCCGCCCTGGCGCTGGCCTGCTTCACCATCGCCTACCTCGCGCTGCGCTCCGAGAACTTCCTCCTGGCAGGATTGGCCATCGGCTGCCTGATCTTCAAACCGCAACTCGGTCTGGCAGCAGCGGTGGTGTTTCTTCTGACACGTCAATGGAAAGCACTGGCGGGCATGGCGCTCGCCGCCGCCGCGCAACTATCCGTGGGGTGGCTTTACTACGGTACTCCCGCACTCGAGGACTACGTTCACCATCTCGTTCAAGTTCGTGAGGTCTACCCACTGCTCGAACCTCGCCCCTACCAGATGCACTGCCTGCGCGCCTTCTGGGCGATGCTCATCCCGTGGCCCTACTTGGCCTTCGCCTTCTATGTCGGGACTGCCATCACCGCTCTGTGGATCACCCTGCGCTTTTGGACAAGCCCCGCTCCGCTCAGCCTGCGCTACTCCGGGTTGCTACTGGCCACGGTCCTGGTGTCGCCCCACCTCACGGTCTACGACCTGGTGATTCTGGCCCCTGCATTTGTTCTGCTGGCGGACTGGGCCACGGGCCACCGCGAGCGACCAGGGGCAGGCAGCCTAGAACTGCTCCTCTACCTCTCCTACGCGCTTCCATTGGCCGGTCCGCTGGCTCACTGGACTCATGTGCAGCTCTCCATACCCGCCGTGGCGGCCTTGCTTTGGGTGACGCAACGGCCGACCCCCGAAGCGGCTTCTCTCCCTGCTGTGTCGCCCGCTGGCTAGCCCTACTTTCCAAACAAGAACCTCAACGCCCCGGGAAAACGCGCCGCCCATGCCGCTTCGCCGTGCGTCCCGCCTTCTGCGATTTCCACCCGCAATCGGGGCTCATCCAACCCGCTGTGCCGGAGGATCCGCTCCAGTTCGTGCACATTCTCGACTGTCTGCCGATCCCTATCCTCGCGCCCCACCTCACGGCTGCCCACACCAACAAACACTTTCTCCGGCCAAGCCCGAAATCCGAGGGCTTCCTTCAGGATCTGCCGGTTCGCCACCCACAGAGACGGACTCTCCAGCAGCACACGTCCAAACACCTTAGGAGCTGCCATCACTACGTACAGCGAAATCAACCCGCCCAACGACGATCCCCCCAACGCGGTATTCTCAGGGCCCTTCGCCACCCGATAATGCTGGCCCACAAAGGGCATGACTTCCTTCACCAGAAACTCCGGGTACTTCGCGCCCTGGGTTCGCAGCACCAACGGATTCAGCGAACGGTACGGCAGGTATTCCTTAACGCGCTCCTGGCGCGCATTGTCGATCCCCACAAAGATCATGGGCGGAACCAAGCCCTCGCCAATCATGCGGTCCGCCGTCTCATCCACCTGCCACTCGACCCCCGTGAACGAAGTCGAACTCTCAAAAAGATTCTGACCGTCATTCAGGCAAAAAACTGGATACCGCCGTCCTGAGTTCTCAGGGCAGTCGTACCCCGGCGGTACCCACACCCGCAGCAAGCGCTTGTTGTGAAAGATCCGGCTGGGGAATTCATGCAGTCGCAGATCGCCCACCAAGGAGGGCTTGGCCGCTGCGATCGAATCGCTCGAGAATTTTTGTTCGGGAGAGGTCTCTTCCATGGGTCAGTAACAACTCGGAGGCACGGTCTCAACTGCCTAGCGGGCCATTGCCGTCTAAAGCCATTCGCAATTTACAGTTCCTGGAGGTTTGGGGTGAGGCTTCGTCACTTTGGTCTCTGAATTTCAGCCGGCCGCACCGACCGCCGGAACAAAGCCACGGATAATGCCGCGATGGTCAAGATCACCGCCAGCGAACTCAAGCAAAGAATGCACCAGACCATAAGTACATACTTTTCCACGTAGGTCAGATACAGCGCAAAGGCTAGCCCGCCCAACGAGCCCACGACCAAAATACCCGGCGTCTCCGCTTTTTCGCGATAAAACGTCGCGAACGCCAGCAGCGCCCCGTAGCCCAGGATTCCAAGCAACGCCACCGGAACTCCCGCAACGGTCGAATACTCGCTCCGGTTCACAAGGTCGCAATTAAACGACTCCCCGAAGTCGCAATACGAGGTTTTCGATTTTCGGAAATGATGGTCGAGCGACACCGAGGAAAGCGCAATTCCCAACACCGCCAGCATCGCAATCGCCAGATAGAGGCGCCGCGCCCACGAGCTCATGGCAGCGGACACCCTGTGCGGAAACTCAAATCTTGAAGCGGGACGACGCCTTCCACGCGCTCTCCTACCGGCGGAAACTGCCAAGTGGGAAAGTGCTTGATCGCCGCATCCGAGCAAACGTCGGCCAGTTTCGCAGTAGTCCCCGGCACGCCACACTCAACGTAGGGCGCGTACTTGAACGACTGGGCAAACAGCGCCTTCTGGTCCGAGCAGTGCGAGCACCAGTAGGCGCCGTACATCTTTACGCCCTTCTGGGTCAGGCAGCGTGCGAACTCGTCGTACTTGTGCATGTGTCGGTGATAGCCGAGATAGTAGGTGGCCCCGAACACCACCACCAGGACCGCGCCGATGATCACCTTGCGCAGAAATGCCGGATCCTTCTGCGGCTCTGTCTGCTGTGTCTTTCGTTCTCTACGCTCTTGGGACATAAAAGTTCTTATACCACGACCCGCAGAGCCGAAGGCAGCACGTCCAGCTTCTGGAGGTGCAAAGTTAGAGCCTCCCCATCGACCATCACATCGACCGGCTCCGGCAGCTCAAATTCGATCTGCCGCGCACTCCGCCGCTCCGCCAGCGGATGCTTCACGTGAGTGCCGTCATACAAGGTCGAAAGGTTGCGAATGAGCCCCACCCGCCCGATCGGCCCCCAGCGCACGTACTCAATCAGCCCATCGTCCACCCGCGCGTCGGGCGCGATCATCATCGTGCCTCCGGTGAACCTGCTGTTGTTGAACGTAAGAAACAGACATCGGCGCCGGTCAATCTCTCCGGTCCCGTCCACCCGCAACGGAAATGGCCGCCGCCGTAGCTGTGCAAGCCGCAGGAAAATCGAAAGAAAGTACCCCGGCTGCCCCCATCCCGCAAAACTGCGGGAACGGGTCGCGTTCACGTCTGCCGCAAATCCCACGCTCAGCAGATTGATGTAGTGGATCAAACCATCTTTGTGTGCCACCCGCAGCACGTCGCAGAGCCGGGTGCGCTTTGCCAGTAGCGCCTCCGTGGCGCCCTCCACCCCACGATCGCTGAAGTCGCGCAGAAAGGAATTGCCCGTCCCCAGCGGAAGAAACCCGAGCAGCGGGGGTTCGCCGTTTTCCGCCCCGGGAAACAACCCATTGACGATTTCGTACGAAGTGCCGTCCCCGCCCACCGCAAGAAATCGTCGGTAGCCGCGAGCATAGTGATCGCGCGCAGTCCGGGTGGCCTCACCCGGCCCGGACGTCTCCACCACCTCGAGCTTCAGCCCGCCCGCCCGCAACCGGTCCAACGCCGGTCCCACCAGCTTGCGGCAGCGCCCGCCGCCGGCCGCTGGATTCACCACCACCAGGAAAGTTTCCTTCACAATTGGATGAGGGACGCCTGATCCGCAGTTTTGCCGATCTCTTCGGCAAGGACCGAGCGCTTGATCTTCAGAGAAGCCGTGCGAGGAAAATCCTTGCCCCAAATCAGACAGCCCGCCACTCGCTTGAACTCCGGCAGACGCCGGTTGCGAGCGCTCACTTCCTCGAGCAGCACCGCATCGGATTGCTGATTCAGCTCCAGCCGCAATGCGATGAACAGCATCTCATTCCCCAGCTGCCGGGCCGGCCATACGAAATTCGCCGCGAACACGCAGTACTCCTTCACCGGCAACCCATCGAACACGGTCTCAATGTCTTCCGGGTAAATGTTCTTCCCACCCTGGGTGACGATCATATTTTTCTTGCGCCCGAACAGCTGCAAGTGGCCCATGAAGTCAAATCGTCCCAGATCTCCCGTAAGCAGCCAGCCATCCACGATGGTCTCCGCGGTCAATTCTGGATCATCCAGGTAATGCGACATCACAGTATTGCTGTGGACCGCGACCTCGCCGATCCCTTCCGAGTCCGGACTCAGCACGCGCAGCTGGACACCGGGCAGCGGCCTCCCCACCGTATCCGCGCGAAACGGCGTGAAGTCGTTCAGGGTTAGCGCCGTGCCCGCCTCTGTGAGTCCATACCCGTTCGCGACCGGAATTCCCAAATCGTAGAAAAACTGCAGCGTCGAAGCCTCCATGAATGCGCCGCCTGTAAAAAACGCCAGCAGCTGTCCGCCGAACGCCTTATGCACCTGCCCGAGTAGAACCCGGCTGATCTTGATGTTTGGCCGCCTCCGCGTCGCTAGCTTGTTCAAGGCAATCATCTGGTCCAGAAGAAACCGCTGCGCCCGCGGCAGCTCATCGAATTTCGCCCGCAGCCCCTTCTCCAGGTTCTTCAAAACCATGGGCACCAGGCTCATGTAGTTGATGCGATACCGCACAAAGGCATCGCGCACGTACTCCGGACGCAGCGTTCGCAAATGCACCACGCAAGCCCCGCACACGAACGGCCCGATGAACCCCACCATAAAATCGATCGCGTGGTTGGTGGGCAGGATGCTCAGGTAACGCACCCCCGGCCAGAACGGGTACCACGCGGTCAGCGAAGTGCACTGCTCCAGGTAATTCTCATGCGTGAGCACGCACCCCTTGGGACGTCCTCCCGTGCCCGACGAATACACGATGCAGGCGATATCATCTCGCTGCCGCTCCATGAAAATTGGCTCACCCTTGCGATGAAAGTCCTCCCAGCGATACGCCCCGCCCAGGTCGGCCCGCAAGGGAGCTTCCGTTACCAGCACCGTCTTCACGCCATGATTCTTAAACTCGGAGCACAGCATCGTGGCGCGCCACAGGTAGTACTCGACGATCAGAAACTTGGCCCGGGAATGCGCCAGCAGTTGCAGATGCTCCGCGGCCGTCAGCTTGTAATCCAGCGGCACCAGCACCCCGCCGCAATAGAAGATCGCGTACGCCGAAACCAGCCATTTCGACTGGTTCGTCATGATGATCGCGGCCCGGTCCCCTTCCCGGAAGTCCGCATCCTGCAGGGCGCGCGTGAGCGGCCGGGCCAGTTCCTTGAAGTCGGAATAAGTAAGTCGAGTCTTCTCGCGATCGCGATCGGCTTCGATCAGGCAGGTTTCATTGGGCCAATGATCCAGCGCGTCGCGCAGAGCAGCCCCCAAAGACGGATATTGGCGCAGATCCAGCATGAAGAATCTATTTCACCACGGAGCCACGGAGAATAGCGATGTTAACCAACCCAGTGACCCAGAGAACGCAACGATATGAAACCGACGAGTTTTGTGCCTCGGCTTCCTCCGCGGCTCCCTGCCTCCGTGGTGGGTCACAACCGAGCTTGAATGCGGCCAGCCAACGTCCGGAAGTCCGACACTCCCTGCAATTCGTAGTCCGGCAGTTCTACATGAAAGTGGTTCTCCAGCCGCGTCAAAAGATCGAGTGCCTGCAGGCTGTCGATGCCCAGCGTTTTGAAGAAGTCGTCGTCCGCCGTAAGCTGGTCACGACCCACTTTGAAATGCTGGGCGGCGAGATCAAGTATTTCGTCGAGTGTTTGCTCTTGCGTTGGCATAATCTTCGGTTTCGATGGTGCGGTTATGGCGTGCGATTCACGGCAGATACGGCTGCGGGTCGGTACTCTCGACGAACTTCCGCAGCCCCACTTCCACCGCAGGCTCCACGAATAACTGGCAGAACAGATCGATCTCCTGCTTCAATTCATGATATGGAATCGGCTTGATGAACTTCTTGGCCGCGATCGCCGTCCGACGGTCGAACTTCGCCAGCTGAGAAGCGGTGGCCCGAGCCACCCGCAACGCTTCCCCTTCCGCCACCACCTGGCTGACCAATCCCACCGCCTGCGCCTTGGTAGCATTGAAGCTGCGCCCGGTAAGCAGAAGATCGCGCACCACGCCATTTCCCAGATCGCGCTTCAATCGTGGAATCCCGCCAAATCCCGGAATCAATCCCAGCCGCAGCTCCGGAAAACAAAACCGCGCCATCTTGTCCGCAACCATCAGGTCGCACACCAGGGCGAATTCAAATCCCCCGCCGAATGCAACCCCGTGCACTGCCGCAATCGTGGTCAGGGGCGCAGCGTCAATGGCATTCAACACCCGGTGGATGCGCTCCAGAAAATCTCTCACCCCCTCGACCGCCCGCGCCTTCTCCATCTCCCGCGACCGAAAGTAAAGCTCGCGCAAATCCGCACCCGCGCAGAAACCAGATGTCAAAGTGCTGTGCACAATCAGCGCATGCGCATCGCGAGCCAAGCCGTCGAGCGAGTCCGCGAACCTCTCCAGTTCCTCCAACGCAAGCAGGCCAATCTCATTGCAAGGCGAACGATGAAGCGCCAGCTCAATGACGCCCTCGCTTAGAACCCACGACATTGCCCGTCCCTGAAAGGTCTCCATGCAGTTGCCCGCCCTCCGCCAACCTCCACCGGTCACCGGCCAAGGACCGGTTTCCTACACCGCCACCTTCACGGAATACATCTCCTCGATCTCCCCCCGCAACGTGTGTGCGATCCGATCCCGCCGAAGCTTCCCATTCGCCGTGAGCAGCCCGTTTTCAATCGTGAAGGGCTCCGTCCGCACATGAAAAGCGCGAATCTGCTGGTAGTGCGGAAACTGGGAATTGACGACATCCATCGCCGCCTGCGCCTGCTCGGAAGTCACGTTCCCGGTAACAATCGCCGAAAGATATCCCTTCCCATTCCCCACCAGTACAACCTGGGCGGCCGACGGCAACTGCTCGAGCACTTTCTCCTCCATCGGCTCCGGAGCTATGTTGTGCCCCGACCCGAGAATGATCAGGTTCTTGATCCGCCCCACAATCCGCCAGTTCCCCGAAGCGTCGACTTCGCCCTGATCCCCCGTGTGAAACCACCCATTGCGCAGTGCCCGGGCGCTCTCCTCCGGACGATTCCAGTACCCCGGAAAAATATTCGGCCCGCGCGCGACGACCTCCTCGTTCTCCCCCAGTTTCATCTCGATCCCCGAGATGGCCGGCCCCACCCGTCCCGCCTCATAATGACGAGGATCATCCAGCGTGCAAATGGCAGAAGTCTCCGTCAGCCCATAGCTCTGCAGCACCGGAATCCCCAGCATCATGAAGAACAGTTGCGTCTCCACACTTAGCGGCGCCGACCCGCAAATCAAGGCCCGCAGATTGCGCCCAATCATCTTCTTGCGAATGGTCGGGAAAATTGCAGAGTTCGCCAGCGAAAGCCACATCCAATCGAGAACTTTGGACGTCCCCTCATGCTTGCGAGCCCAAGCTCCCTTGGCCCTGCTGTAGATGCCCTGGACGAAGCCGCCCGCCTGCCACAACTGCTCATCGACGGCCCGCCGCATGCGCTCGAGCAAAGCCGGCACATTCAGGAAATAATCGGGCGCGACGGTGCGCATATCCTCGGCAATCTTTCCCAGATCCGTATTCAAAGTAAGCAAACTTCCCCGCCGCAGGGAAGTCATCAGCAACATCCACGACCCCGCAAACACGAACGGCAAATAATGAAAGACCTGATCCTGCTGCTTTTTCCCATCCATCAGGAGATCAAGCCGCCCATCGATACACCCCAGCATATGGGCGACGTTCCCCGCATTCAGCACCACGCCCTTGGCTTCTCCGGAAGTCCCCGAGGTGTAAATGATGGTCACGGGATCGGCGTCCGACAGCGCCGGTTTGGCGCGCGAAGCCGCCGAAGTAGCGAAAATATCGTCGAAGAGAACCTGCGCCGGAGCTCCCGGCCACTGTTGCGCGATCCCGTCACGCAACGCTGAATCGGCGCAGCAAATGAGTGCCGGCGAGCAATCCTTCATCATCGCAACCAGCTCCGCCGGAGCCTGTCGCGCGTACAGCGGCACAACCATGACCCCCTCCGCCATCAGCGCCAGGTCCATCACCACCCAGCGAATGCCATTGCCAGCGTACAGCGCGCAACGATCGCCCTTCGTCAACCCCCGCTCCACAAGAAACACCCGCGCCCGGCCCACCTGCTCCAGCAACTCCCATCCAGTGGCGCCACTGATCCGCCCATCCCGGATCTCCTGCAGCAGCGGTGTGTCCCCGGCCCGCTCGAGGCTTGCGAAAATGTCGTCAAGAAAACTCATGGAAGGATGATGGGCGGGCATGCCTTGTCGCCCTCTAATTCGCCCCCACCGGGGTGCGCATCTCCGCCGGTGACTCATACCGCTCGATCAACTCCCGCAAACTGGCACTCATCGGAGGCAGATAATCCTCCCAACTCCATTCCCCTATGCGGGTAGGAAACTTCGGATACCTTCGTTGCACTTCTTCCTCGAGGTGCACACCCATCCGCGCCATTAACTTCAGATTCTTCACGACCGTCCTTGCTATCCCCGCCGCCACCGACTCCCCCTCCGAATAAAGCTTCTCCAGGGCTGCCAACAAACGAGGCTCCAGATCGATATCATCCACATTCATCAGCAAATCCTGGTGCCCGCGCTCCCGCATCAGGTTTCGGATGCGTTCATCCATCGTGATCCCTGCCGACGGCACCAGGCCCGGCATCGAGGTCACAATCCCGTGATACCGCGAAGACGCCATCATATGGCATGCCCGTAGAATACTCACCACCTGGTACATGTCGTAGTCGTCGGCGCTGAGCACCGGCACGCCGCCGAGCTTCTCCGCAATCTTGCGCGCCGGCCGCGCATCCAGCCGCTCGGTAGCCACCAAGATCACGAACACGTTCCGCCTCTCCCGGAATGCCGCCACCGCACTGGCCATGGCGGTCAAGTATTGTTCGTAAGCCCGATCCGCCTGAGGACCGGAATTGTGAAAATACACGGAGCGGTAGTGGCTGTCCTTGTAAGCCCCGGTCAAACTCCGCGCCACCAACTTTCCCAGCGACGCTTTGACCGGCCACTCGAACGGATTAATCGGACATACCACCAGCACGCGAGCCTTCCCATCCCATCCGACCTCGCGCAGCACGCGCTGCCCGTATTCGCCCGGCAAAGGCTCAAACGTCCAAGCCGTATCGGTGCCCAGTTCCGTAGGCACGCCCAGTTCCCGCAGCACGGTACGCGACTCCTGGTTGCGCGTGATGATCAGCGAGTCCTTGCAGAACCGCCCGCACATCTTGGCGATCAGCGGGTCCATGTGCCCAGCCTCCGCCCCGTACCCTACGGACAGCTTGTTCTGCGCCGAGGCAATGCCCAGCGATCCGATCATCATCGTCGTCAGCGCGTTCGCAAACTTGCTCTTGAACATCGACCCTTCGCAAGCCACCACGCCGTGGTGCTTCGGCACCTCGTTCGACAGGAACGGCGGAAAAATCTGCGGCAGCAGTACTTGCTTCGTGTTCTGAAAATACCCCTGCGATCGCTCAAAGCTTTGGGTCATCACGCTGAACTCCACCCGCTCGGCGCCCAGGATGTGCCGCATCTGACGCAGCATCTCCTCCACCCGCACGTCCGACCCCATGTTGCGCGTGCCGTTGTACCCGGCAAACAGCAATTTCAGCCGCTCCCCCGGCTGCCACGCCTTGCCCCCGCCCATCATCCAGCCGATCCGCTTCGACTCGATGATGCTGCTCACCCAGGCTTCCAGGACGAAATCCATCATGCGGCAGACCCTCCCGCCGTAGCCGCCGGCCAAGGCTTAAAGTGATACGTGAAGTTGTTGTCGCGGCTGAATTTCAGCAAAGAGTGGCTGTACCTCGAAAACGGCACCGGACTCTTACCCAGTTCCGCGGTCACCCGGGAGTTATCGAACACCGTGTTCCACACCAGGTAGGGCATAAACACCTTCATTAACGATGCCCCGTAAGCCATTGATCCCTTTCGGCTCGCCAGCGTATTCACGGTGCTAGCAAAGGCCTTTTCCAGGAACGGAAGGAATATGGGCGCGCGCTTCTGCTGCGCCGACGCGAGCGCTCTGGTGAGCTCGCGAAACGTCTGCGACCCGGTTCCCGAAGACAGATGATACGTGTCGTACTGAGGCTCCGCCTTCTGATGCAAAGTAGCGATCGCATCCGCCACGAAATCCACGTTCACGATGTCAATCTTGTCGGTCGGGCGAAATGGCAGGGCCTTCAGCCCCGCCAGAAACACAAAGGCCTTCACCATGTCGAATTGCGTGGTGTCCGCGTACCGGCTATCGCCCAGCACAATGCTGGGCCGGAAGATCGTGACGGGCACATCCGACAGCAGTTCCCGCACCATGTGCTCGCAGAACTTCTTGGTACGCGCATAGGGGTCGTAGTCCGAACGGTCCCACTCAATCGAGCGGTCCTCGGTCACAACTTCATTGCTGCGCTTCCCCGCTACGGCCACCGTACTCACGTTGCTGAACCGCCGCAGCCCGTGATAGTAATGCGACCGGCGCGCCAGTTGCACAACTTCGAGCGTCCCGCGCAGGTTCACATTCAGGCAGCTCTTTTCCGATTTCCGATTGAGTGAAGCCGCGCAGTGCACGACCGAATCGGTGGTGTGAATGAGCCGGTCGTAGTCATCCCGGCTCAGCCCAAACTGCGATGAAGTCAGATCCCCGCGGAAGACGCGAATCCGCGTCTGCAGGTGTTCGTAGAAGCGCGGAAAATCCATGTGCAGCTGCAGCCCGTTCCACAGTCGGACAGCGGCTTCCTCAGGATTCTTGCCGCGCACCAGCACGTTCAACGCAGCGCCATGGGCATCTAGAAGATTGGCCGCCACGTGTGCCCCAATGTAGCCCGTCGAACCCGTCAGAAATATCGCCACGTTGCTCCGTCGGTCCCGGTCTTCACCGTCACACCGTTCGCCGGCTCCTCGGTCACTTGGAAGGTCCGTGGCGGCCGGACCTCGAGCGGCCGCCCTTCGATCAGCGGATACGTCCACCGCCGCAAGGCCGGAATATGAATATCGATCCAGTACGCCCACCAGTCGAGCGACCGCGTGTCGTAGCCAAACTGCTCCCGCTCCTCCGGTACCAGCGCATACGAAAGCTTCTCCACGTTATCCGCCACAAAGTCATGTTCGTTGTGCAGGATGAACGGCTCAAACAGCCCCACCAGCTTCTCCACCTTCTCCAGGTTGCGCTCCGCCCGCGCCAGCGGCGTCTTCTTCAACGGCAACGGAGCCATGATCCGCTGGATCGACTTCACGATCGCCTTCTGCGCCGGCGCCGACATCCGGTTATACCGCGTCTTCGAAACCGGAATCGCATCCATCCGCAATCGCAACCACGACTCCAGCCCTTCCTGCGCCCGGTAGTGCTTGCGGTGGGCCAGCGAAGTCAACTCGATCGACCGCCCCATGTCACAAGGATTGGTCACCGAGGTCGCCAGCTGATAGACCGCATCGTTCCGCCGTTCGATCACCGCCGCCGAAATCAAAGTCATCCCCTGGCAAACCGAATCCACCGGGATAATATCCAGGCGCTTCTTCTCATTCGATGGCAGCTGCCGGAAATTCGTGCCCAATAAATACGACAGCGAAGCCGATGTGTTGATTCCCTCATTCCACCCCGCGAACGGCTTCTGGACCGAAGTCTCCACAATCGCCGGCCGCACGATCGCCACCGGCAACCCGGCTCCTCGTTTCCCAATCAGCGATTCCGCCAGGCTCTTGGTCAGGGTGTAGGTATTCGGCCAGCCCAACTCCAGCGCACGTTTGGTCCCCCCTTCGCTCAGGGTATCTCGCAACCACCGGATCCGGTTCTTGCGAATCTGATTCTCGAGCGCCGCCCCCTGCAGATCCTTCGCGGCGTGTTCCTTGTCGAGCGCCTGCCGTTGCAACTCGGCCGTCACCACAACGCTTTCCGCCTTGGCCTCTGCCTGCGCAACGAACTCATGCAGGGACCGCCACTCGCGCTCCGCATCAAAATTCGCGATTCCAGCCGGGGTGTAGTTCGGGCGCAGCTTCTCGCTGACCCGCCCATCACGCCCCCCCGCCACATAGCAGGTCGACAGATGCACCAGCCCGCAATGCTCCGACGAGCGCACAAACTCCAGAACATTGACCGCCGCGTCCACGTTGGTCGCCAAGGCATCGCGCAGGTCGGGATTGAAATCCGTCAGACCCGAGCTGTTGATAATGATGTCCAGATCCCGGCGCAGCCGGCCAGCCACTTCGGGCTCGACCCCCAGCCCCGCCTCCGTCACATCTCCCTCCACCACTTCCACCTTGTCGAGGATAAACCGCGGCAACCCGGCTCGATGCTTCTCATAGAGAGGATCGAAAACGGGCGACTCCTCCGCCATCTTCTCGAAGCGTTGGAGGGCCGGATTCGACTTCTGCCGCCGAATCAAGAGATAGATCCTTCCAATTTCCGGCAGATCCATGAGCGTATTCACTAGCCACACCTTGCCGATAAACCCGGTCACGCCGATCAGCATTACGTGCTTCCCGGCTAGCGCCGCGCGCACCGAGAGCGGCCGCCTCGGCCGCTGATTGTCGAAGTACACCACGGGACGCGTCGTCACCTGGGCCGCGCGCGCCGGGGACACAATGGCCGACTCCAGCAGCTCGACATTCGGCAAATCCAGCTCACGCACCAGTCGATCTGCTTCCCGCCGCCCATCCGGCCCCGCTCCCGTAATGCGGGCAAATAACCCCCGCGGTCGAATCACAGGAGTCAGCAACCTTCCGGTCGCCACACGATCCCGAAACTCCAACCGGTTCGCGACCACCCACTTCACGCCCAGGTACCGGGCCAGCGGTCCCATCACGTGATCGAGCCCCTGGCTGACCAGGACAATGTCGGCACCCGAAGCCTGCAGCCGCTTCAAACGCGCTACTCCATCCGGCTTCAAGAAGGGCTTTAATTTGTACTGGAAGTACTCATCCCCCAGCAGGTCCAGCCGGTCGCGACTCACGCCTCGCAATACGCTGTACACCACCCGGGTGGCAAACGCCCGGTGCGCCGCATAAAGAAAAGGACGCAGCGCCGCCATCAGAAACACCAGTCCCCGGCGCACCATCCGGGCCACGAACGTCTGCGCATTCCAGGTGAGAAAGGCTACGGGCTGCACGGTCGTCAAGTCGAGCAAACTACCCTCGACGCGCCAGTACACGCCCCGGGACGGGCCCGATGGGCCAGAATTGTGCCTAGGTTTACGCAAATTCGTAATAAGTCCCGACGTGCGGGCCTCTAATGGATGACTCCAAAGAAGGCCGAAGAGACCCATTGTAAACAATAACCCCTAAAGGACGAAGAGCCGTATGCTCAAGAATGAGCGCCGCATGTCTCCCCTGGACCCCGGAGGCCGCCCGGCGTCACTGCCCACCGGAAGGCGGAAGCTCCCCTGTGATCCTCTGTGGCCCTTTCGCATGCTTCGCGGGTTGCTTTGCAATCTTTGCCGTTAAAGGCTTTCGCCCTGCAATCGACAAGAGGGTGACTTCACGGCTGCCGCTCATACTTCACCAGCAACGCCATCACTCCACTGGTCGCCAACGCGGCGCCCACGACCAGCAACCCGCCCCGGAACTGCCCCGTAGCATTCCGCACCGACCCGATAATCCACGGACCGAAAAATCCACCCAGGTTCCCCACCGAATTGATCAAAGCGATGCCCACCGCCGCCGCTGTCCCGCTTAGCAGACTGGTCGGCATTGCCCAGAACGGCCCCATGATCGAAAACACGCCCAGTAACCCCACGCTGATCGCCGCGATCGAGGGCACCACCGAGCTGGAGTAAGCGGCCCCAACCAAAGCCAAAGCCCCGGCAAAGGCCGGTAAAGCCGCGTGCCACCGTCGCTCCCCCGACCGGTCCGAATGCAGCCCCACCAGCACCATCGCCACGGCCGCCGCCACGTACGGTATGGTCGACAAGAACCCGATCACCAGGTTGCCAACCCCCGAGACGCTATGGATCAGCTTCGGCAGCCACATGCTGATTCCATACGAAGTCGTCGTGAGCCCGAAGTAGAGCACCGCCAGCATCCAGAGTCGCGCGCTCAGTAGCGCCGCCCGGACATCCCATCCGCGCGCGGCGTTTGTGACCTGCTCTTCGCGCTCGAGCGTCTCCAGCAGCCAGCCGCGTTCCTCCCCCGACAGCCAACCGGCGTCCTCGGGGCGATCCGTCAAGTAGGCCAACACCACTCCTCCCAGAAAGATCGCCGGCACCCCCTCGATCAGGAACAGCCACTGCCACCCCGCCAGCCCCAGCTGGTGATGTAGGTTCAGCAATGCTCCCGACACCGGTCCGCCCACCACCCCCGACAAAGGCCCCGCCGTCATGAAACGCGCCACGGTGCGCGCCCGCGCCGAAGCCGGGAACCAGTTCTTCAAGTAAAGAATCACCCCCGGAAAAAAGCCCGCCTCCGCTGCTCCCAGCAGAAACCGCAAGACATAGAAACTTCGCGGCGTGGTCACGAAGATCATCGCCGACGAAATGACTCCCCAAGTCATCATCAGCACCGCGACCCACCGCTTCGCCCCCATGCGCTGCAACACCAGGTTGCTCGGCACCTGAAGGAAGAAGTACCCCAAAAAGAACATTCCGGCGCCGAACCCATACACCGCATCGTTAAAATGCAGTTCCTGCTGCATCTCGAGCGCCGCAAACCCCACATTGATCCGATCGAGATAAGCGACGATGTACAACAGGAAGAGAAAAGGCACTAACCGCCAGGTCAGCTTCGCGATGACAACCGATTCGAACTTGGGAGGGGAGACATCTGTCAAATGCTCGGTCCCTGGCGCAAGGATCTCGAAATCTTCTGGCAAACGAGCTTCCTCCGTTCTCCCAACCCGCAAGCCGCGGCTAACCGGAGGCTTGCAGAACCACGCCTTCACAGGTCGCCAAACCCTTTAGGATTGCAAGTAGTTCCGGGGTGGCAGTTGCTTTTGGGTGGCGCAACGCTTTCAGCGCTGCGATAAAAGCGCTTCGAAAAGCTAGCGGCTTCAAGCTTGAACTCTTTCGCGCCACGTGAAGCCGAATTTTTCCGAAATCTGTTCAGGCACCCCCAAGCGCGTCTTCTCTTGTATCATTGCCGAGGACTTCCGCGACGAGGATTCTGCTTCTCCCTGCCACGTCTCTTTTGGAAGGTATGCCCTAGAGCTCGTCCACGGCTGAAGGGGCATGCCTCTAAGCGCCGAGGTTCGCGCTGAAAGCGACCCAAGGGAACCCAAGCTAACCCTCACTAACCCGTGCTTGCGACAACTTCCTCCGAATCTCGGCAACGATCTCCTCCGGAGACAGCGCCCCATCCACCACAATCGCATCCTCCGGTTCTTCAAGCGCCGCGAACTGATCCGCCAGGATCGCCTCGGTAGCAAAGTGTCCACGCCGCGCCCGCAACCGCGACGCAATCAGCTCATAACTCCCCTTCAAATAAACCAGCCGCACATCCCCACCGATGCCCAGCTTCTTCCGGTACGCCTCCTTCAGCACCGAACAAGCCAACACCACGTTTTTCCCCGCGGCCAACCACCGCGCGATGGCATCACGGAGAGCCGCAAGCCAAGGTTCCCGATCCGCGTCGGTCAGGGCGATTCCCCGCGCCATCTTCTCCACATTCCCCGCCGGATGAAACTGGTCCGCGTCCGCGAACTCCCATCCCAGCTGCGCAGCCAGCCGACTGCCCACCGTGGTCTTCCCCGATCCCGTCACCCCCATCACAACGACGATCAACTCCCGCTCCCCGCCCTATTTCCGGTAGCTCTTCTCGTACCTGTTCCGTGCGTTGACCACAGTGAATGTGCTATCCCGGTCCGCCACCACCTTGATCCAGTGTCCGCTATCATGCTCACCCGCCTCTGTGTTTGCGATGAGCGGGTCGGCTACATTGTGGTCCTTGCCACCCTCCACCGAGTAGTGCAGCTGCCACAGATCCTCGAGTCCCGGCGACTCATGCACGGTCTGCCACGCAGCCGGACTCCCGCCCTTTCGCGCCCCGTTGTCCATCACTGCCACCCGCGGATGCACCGCATCCACCAGCGCTCGGGTATTGGACTGGCTGGACCCATGGTGAGTCACCACGTAAAGATCGACGCCCCCAATCAGATTCTTCGGGCAAACCAACTCCAGTTCTTTCTTCTTGGTAAGATCGCCCAGATCCAGCACCCGAAAAATTCCGTAGGTCACCAGCACGCCCAAAGATCGCGCGTTCTCGGTAGCATCTTCCGGAGCCACAGGCTCGGAAGCGCAAAGCGCATCCTCCTCACTCCTACCTACCCGCGGGCCGGCAATGTGCTCTCCCGCCGCCGCAAGCACATCGACCGTGATTCCTACGACGGGAATTCTGTCTCCCGGTTTGACCACCAGATGGGTCGCATGAGAGATCGCGTTTTGGTACGCCGCAAAGTCTTCCCGCGTCACGTCCGAGTCCTCAAGATTCGGCCCATGATCCACGAAGGTCCCAACCTTGATGAGGTTAGCCAGTTGCGGCACACCTCCCACATGGTCGCGGTGATAGTGAGTAATGACGACATAGTCGATCTTCTTCAACCCAGCCGCTTTCGCAGCCGCCACAATCCGCCTGGCATCCCTCCGATCGAATCCCGGCCATCCCGTGTCGATCAACATCGATTGCCCTGAAGGACTGACGAACAAGGTGGCCTGTCCGCCTTCCACGTCGATGAAGTAGATCTGCAATGACTCACCAGAGTTGGGCTTCGCCCATCCGCCAGGAGTCACACGCAGGAGGGTCATCGCAACGACGGCCATCCTTATTACAGTTACAGGGCGGCACCAACATTGACAACGAACACTCCACATGGCCAGCATGGTACGCGATACCCCTACGGGAGTAAAAGTGGCCAGGCCCGGAAAGCACAGCCCTTGCTCTCGGTTGTCCGGTAAGACTTCTAAGAGTTTTCTTTGCGCACGCAGGCGGCGTGAGCGCAGTCTAAGGGCGATGAATCTGTTCCTGGGCAGAGTCAGAACTCATGATTTGTGGTCGTCCCCTAGTGAACTTGCTCGCGAACACGGATGCGGTCAGGGGCTTCTTACCCTGAAGGGAACTCACCGCCCCCCAGCCCATTCCACCACTTCCTCCACCATCACTCCCCGCCCATGCTCCGCCCGGTCGAGATGCACAAAGTGCGTCGCCCCCTTCAGAACCACGACCTTCACCCGGGCGGCATGCACCAGGTGTTCGTGCAACAACTCCCGATCCTCCGACCGCGACCAGAAATCCCGCTCGGAAGCCAGCACCAGCGTGGGTGCGGTAATCAAAGATGCATCCCACAATTGCCTTCCCGTAGCCAGGTAGAAGCTATCCTCCATGGCTCCGCACGGCGACCGAAAACTGGGGGGCTTCCGCGTCGAACTGGTCGGATCGCTGGCCAAAGCGGCTGCCGCGTAAGCCCGGGCCACTGCCGGATCCCGCCACTCGCCCTTCCTCACCCCAGGAATACTCCGGTCCCAAACCCCGAACAGCGATTTCTCATCGTTCAGCCGATACGCCCCACAAGCCCCCGAATTGAACTGTCCCGGATGCTTCGCATCCTCCATATCCGACCCATGCCCCATCAGCGGATGCACCGAAGTTCCCCCATACAAGCTATTGAGCATGATCAACGCGCTTACTTTCTCCGCATAAAAACTCGCATAATATCCCGCCCATTGCCCCCCGGTAGCCCATCCACACAGCGCCACCTTCTCGACCCGCCGGCGCTCGCGAATCCAATCCACCACGGCGCCAATATCCCGAGCCGCTTCCCTCGACCGTACCAGCGCCGCCCGCCCCGCCGCCGGTTCCTCCATCTCCTTAGGGCGCGTTGAACCACCGTATCCGCGAACATCCATCAGATACACGACCAAGCGCCGCCCAGCCAGATCCGCTGCCAGCGATCCTCCCGGCACATCCAGGTCAAACGACGCTACCCCCGGAACCCGCGCCCCATGAATCAGCAGGATCGCCGGCGCATCCTTCGCAGGCTCGTTGGTCACAACCTCACGCACAAAAATCCGGATCCCACCTTCCTCCGGAACCAGGAAGTCGTGGCGGACAACTCCCGCCGACTGAGCGGTCGCGCGCGGAACCACAAGTAAGAGGACGGCAAGTAGAGGGCGAAGCATGGAACCGCGATTTTCCTACATCGCACTAAGAAAGCCAATCCGGCCCTTTCGCCTTTGGAGTTCGGGACCCTTTCCAGTTCACCCCAAAAAAGAAACCGCCGAGCCCTGAGTCCTCTTACCCTGAAAGAGAACTCTAGGACCGGCGGTCCCTATTCTTGATTCTTAGCAGCGGAGTGAAGCCGCTTGCACTAAGCAGCCTTCTTCTGCGCCTTGTACTTGGCCCAACGGGCCCGCTGAGCAGCCGCGATTCTCCGCCGGGCCGCCACAGACAGTACACGCTTCGGCCGGGCCACGCCGCCCCGTCCGTTGTGACTCACTTCCCGAAGCGCCGAGATCGCCGCTTCAACTCGACTCAACTTACCCTGCAGGCTTCTCTGTTCCGCAACCAACGCTAGTACAGCTTTGTCGAAGTTAGCCATTTAATTCCCCCTCGCCGGAGATTCTAACAAACCTAAACCGATCGTGGAGCAGATATTTGTCTTAGTCCCTGAGGGTTCCGTGTAACCTCCCAGGACTTGCGGTCGTCGTTGCTTCCAGGGAACTCGCCGGCTACTTCAGTTTCACAAATAGCAAAACGAAAATCAACCACGCCAACTGTCAAAGGAAACTGCACCAACGCCGCATCCCGTAGTGGACCACCTCTTGAAAGTGCGAACGTCAGCAGGAACATCGCCACCGCAGTAAGCATTCCAACGACCAGCTTGCCCTTCGAGTTCATAGGTCGTTGTCCCCCCCTGGTAGGCCTCCCTCTCCCTGAACCTTGGCGGGGCGGGCCCAGTCGGCGCAAGAGTATACCCCGTCCAAGCGTGAAACAATCCCTTTGGTCGCTCGAGACAGAGGTCCAGTCCGCGGCGGGCCTCGTCCGCGGAAAAACCGCGAGGACACACCGGCTCTCCCTCCTGTAAGGCAGCGAATGCCAGATTCTTGATGCTGTGGCGCTTCCCCGACCGAGCGGCAGTCTGGCAGAATAAGTGGGTATTCAGGAGGTCATCCTGCGCACGCTCACCCTCTTTCTCCTCCTCCCCGTTGTTTTTGCCACTTTGATAGAGCGCGTGCAAGGACAAACGCCACCCGAGCAAGTCCATGAACAAGACGGGGGGGTTCGCGAGACTCTGGAAAGCATCGTCATCCCGCCCATGGCCCATGCGCCCTTCACGACCATGCTGCAAACCGAGTGGGTACGCATTCTTTACACTGGCGGTACCATCACGGTGGTGAACGAGCGCCGCGTCGCACGCGACAGCAACGGGCGCGTCTACCAGGAGCGTTGGCTCCTGGTCCCTAAAAACGGCAATAAGTACTCGCAGACGACCGCCCTTCAGATCAGCGATCCTGTGAACCACAGCCTAGCCACCTGCATGATGGACGGCCGCCAAGTGTGTGATCTTACGTATGACTCGCCCGCCAGCTCTACCGTTTACAAGTTTGAAGGGCCGCCGACCGGCCCGCTCCCCGACGACGCCGGCTATGCCATCCATGAGAGTCTAGGGAATCAAACCGTGCCCGGCCTAGACACCATCGGCACGCGCGACAGTACGATCTACAACCCTGGCGTATTCGGAAATGACGACAAAGTTAGCATCGAACGGGAATTCTGGTACTCGCCCCAACTGGGGCTGAACCTGCTTTCCAAACGGTCCGATCCCCGCTTCGGCACCCAGACCTTCACCATCACCGATCTCACGCTCTCTGAACCCGATCCTCAGGTCTTCAAGTTACCCAAGGGGTTTAAGGCCGTGGATCACCGTGCGGTCAGGCAGCCAGCTGCAAATTAGATCCTTGCGAGACCAGGCCTTTCTCATTCCACCGTCACGCCGAGCGGCCCGCTTACCGAAATCGAAGCACTCAGGAATCCCTGGTGCTCAGCAGTGTCGCTCAATCACAAACCTCCTCATGCTTGATGCTTACACCGCAGATGCGCTGACTTGCCCGGAGGGCCTGCTCTAGCGCGATGAGGACATGCACCTAGGTAACCACCCACCCTCCCCGGAAGGGCCATTCCGCCCCAGCCTTTCTGCCCTTAGCATCGGGTACATGACGGAGTGCTCAATGCTCGAAAATGCCCTTTGCAGTGACCTTCTTATAGGGTTGGCGCAGCGCTACGAAGAAGATCCTGGCCAGTTCGTGCACCTACCCCAACCCACCGTGGCCTCCTCGGTCGCGCGACAAACGGTCGCAGAGCTTAGGAACGAAGGCTACGTAGAGGAGGAAATCCGCGGCGTGATTCGCCTCACCGCACGTGGTTACCAGGCCTACAGAAGGAAGTCTTACGCTACGCGCGGGCCGTGGGCCTAGTCAGACCAGCGGGACTTACCTCTTGGTTTGGCGGCTCATTCCTCCGAAGCGCTTCTAGAAGGCGCTCATCAGAAACCCTGCGCTGAGTGCCATAGAGAATCACGCAGACTGCGCTTCTCAGCTCCCCCCTTTGGCTTCGCTCTGCGCTCTGCGCTCTGCGCTCTGTGCTCTCGGCCGCTCGATCTTTCCCGGACGAGAAAGCGCAAGGAATAACAGCTCCAACCCATTCGAAACACCCAGCTTGTCGAAAATCTCAAGCAGATAGTTCTTGGCCGGGTGCCGGCTCAATCCCAAGCGGTTCGCCAATTTCTCGGACCTTCCGAGTCCCTCAGAGCATTCCTCCGGCAATCTCCCCTGCGATCGCGATCTGTAATGACTTCGCGGTGGCAGCTTTCAGGCATCTCCACGCTTCATCGCGTCCATGAGCTGCTCGCAGGAGCGCACGCACAGAGCCATAATGGTCAGCGTCGGGTTCTGGCAGGGATTGGAGGTAAAGCCTGAAGCATCCATGACGAAGAGGTTTTTGACGTCGTGGGTCTGCTGGAACTGGTTCAGAACCGACTTTTTGGGGTCGTCTCCCATGCGTGCAATGCCCGCCTCGTGGACCGCCCACCGGGGAGCGGACGGATTTGCAAAGGTGTGAACATTCCTGGCACCGGCGGCTTCCAGCAATTCTCCAGCGCTTTCGCCCATATCCTTGATCATGGCATCTTCGTTGGCGCCGTTGGCCATGTGGATTTTCAGCACCGGGATTCCGTAGTGATCGACGGTGTCTTTGTCGATTTCCACATAGTTCTCCCACCGCGGCAGGACCTCGCCAAAGCCGAGAACGCTCACTTGTACCTGGGGTTCGCGTAGCGCCTTCTTGAAAGCCTCACCGAAACCGGGCGCAGAAAAGTTAAGACGCACATCGGTGTCGCCTTCGAAACCGTACCCTCGCAGAAAATTCTTGGAGCGAGGCCCGCTCGGGGTGTTTCGGAAGCGGGGCACGTAGAAACCCACTGGGCGCCGCGGGCCTCCGAGGGTCGGCTGCGCGCCGAAGGCCGGCATTTCACCGCTACCGCCTCCGCTCCTCACATGTGCGGTCAGATAGTGCCCCAATCCGCCGCTGGAGTTCGCCAGCCCGGCGGGATGCTGGCGGCTGGCCGAGTTCAGAAGAATCCGGACCGACTCCTGCGCCTGGGCACACAAGATGACAACTCGGGCAAGCACTTCGCGGGTCTCCAGCGTATTGCGGTCGACGTAGGACACTCCCCGCGCCCGGTTGCGGTCGGTGTCCATCAGGACCCTGTGGACCATCGCATTCGAGATCAGCGTACAGTTGCCTGACTTCATGGCATCGGCCACGGTGGTGAAGGCGGAATTGAAGTAAGAACGCGACTGACAGCCCCGCTCACAGGGACCGCAGTAGTGACACGCGGCCCGGCCCTTTAGAGGACGCGTGAGATTTGCCGAACGAGTCGGAGTTACTGTCCAGCCCAGTTTTTCCTTGGCCCGGTTCCGAAGCAGTACCTCCTGACAGGTGAGAGGCATGGGCGGCTGGAACTTACCGTCGGGCAGTTCGGCAAGACCCTCCGCCATTCCGCAAATGCCGATGTATTCCTCCACGAGGTCGTAATAGGGTTCGAGATCTTTGTAACTGAGCGGCCAGTTCTCGCCGTAGCCATCGTGGCTGGCGGCCTTCAGATCGAACTCACTGAACCGCAGGCACACGCGACCCCACACGTTGGTACGTCCGCCCGTCATGCGAAGCCGGCCCAGCCAATGGAAGGGCTTGCCGGCAGGAGTCGTGTAGGGCTCTTCAAGGTCGTTGCAGAACCACTGGTAGTTGTATTCGGTGCAAATCTCGAATTCAGATTGGATGGGACGCGTCTTGCGAACAATTTCCGGCGCGAGGTTGTGATATTTGAGTTCGAACGGAGGCTTGTGCTCGGTGAAGTTGCTGGGGGACTGCGGGCGCCCGGCCTCCAGCAAAGCGACTTTCAGTCCGGCCTCCGCCAGTCGCTTGCAGGCCCATCCCCCGGAGGCCCCCGAACCCACCACCAACACATCGAACGATTGCTTAGTCACGTCGCCCATTGGCGTAGCCCGGAGTTTGGAACGAACCCGAGAGTCAGGTCCGTCCACGCAGGTTCAGCGATGTCCGTCCGGATGCGAACACTCCGGAAGGGCATCGAAATAGAAGTCGTCCGTCCATCCGAGTTCACGCATACCTGGCTCAGAGGAGTAGTAAACGCCAACAACCCATCCCTTCAGGGTTTCAAAGTGATCGCGGAGAGTAACAGCATCGCGGATCGGCGCCTTCTCGTTCGCCTTTGCGGAGGTGAACGAATCCCCATCTTCCCCTTCATTTCCCGATTTTGCCGTCGAGCACAGGTTGAGAAGGTCGTCCTGTTGGGCTGGGTCAAGAGCCTTGGCGGGTCGTCCAAAGCGCTTCTGGGACTGGCCGTCGATGGCCGCAACAGCCGCCACAAATTTCTGGCGGTTCCCGGCGGTCTCCACCGTGAGAAGGAGGTCGATCACTCGATTCACCCGGGCTTCTCCGGAACCTGGAAGAATGCGCTCCGCGAGAGCTCGGAGGGTTTCATTCTGGTGTGGATCGAGAAATTCCGGCGACCATTCGTCGGCAACTTTGCTGGCGGCGTGCAGCAAACTCTCGGGATGGGACAAGTGCTTGTGAATAGGATGAGCCCCAGCAACCTGGGCCCCGGCGAGGGCGGCGCCCAGGGCTCCAAGAAATCTCTGGAATATCTCCCGGCGTGTCAGACTACGATTGGAGGCGACCGACGTCGGGATGATGGGCAGCTCTTTGGCATCCATGAGTTCGATTGATTGGACCCTCATAATTGCATTGCATCCCGCGCGTCCGAGCCACGATGCTGAACCGGCAAGAACTCGGGGAGCAGTCGACCCGGTCAAGGCTTCCCCGCTGGCTCCTGCTTTTGGGGAACAGTCCGCCAATAGGCTTGATGGCCGATATAGTCATCATCCGCTAAGTTCGCAATGATCAGCCGGCGCACTTCGAGCGGATCAAGGGCGCCCTGACGTTGGTAGACTACCGTGCCGTCAGGTCGAATCAGCATGCTATAGGGGACGGCCGCGTTCCATTCCGAATCGAATGCCGCCATCAGCGGATAGATATCCGTGGAGCCCAGCAAGAGGTTGTGGCTGGTCGCGTGTTGTTTCTGAAGCGCCGCCAGGACCCCCGGTTGCTCATCGGGATAGTTGATGCTCACGGTTACCAGGTCGAAGGCGCGATGGCCGTACATTCGATACATCGCCTCGAGCTCCGGCAACTCCTTGAAGCAGGGACCGCACCAGGTCGCCCAGAAGTTGACCAGCACGAGTTTGCCGGTGGCGTTCTTGCGGAGAGCCTTAAGGTCCTCCGCACTTGCCGGCTTCAAGCTGACCGACTGGCTTTCGATCTCTGCCAGTTCCTCTTTGCGTCCCTCTTCTTTATAGATCCATTTGGTCGAGCAACCGACGGAGGGGGTTTTCGCCCGGGCAATGGGGATACTGGCGAGGAGAGCGTCGAGCGCACTGCGAGCGTCGCGGACGGTCACCAGAGGCTCGCGGGGGTTGTTGTCCACGCGGCCTTCGTAACGCAGTCTCCGCTCTGCATCAAGAATGAAGATATGCGGAGTCGCCGTCGGGCCGTAGGCGCGGGAAATCTTCTGTGTTTCTCCGTCGTAGAGATAGGGAAAGTTGAATTGGCGGTAGGCGGCGCGGACTTTCATATCCTCGAAGGAATCGCCGACATCGGTGTAACCCATCTCATCGAGGCGTACCGCGTTGGGGTTATTGGGTTCGATTGCTAGCAGCGTTACGCCCCGGTCGCGATAGTCATCCGCGAGCTGTTGGATGCGGCGCTCATAAAGTTGTGCGGTCGGACAATGGTTGCATATGAATGCGATGACAAGGATCTTGCTCGCGGCGTAGTCCTTCAGGCAGTGAGTTTGGCCGTCGATTCCCGGCAGGCAAAAGTCGGGGGCGGCCGCACCCACGGCCAGGGTGGGCGGGCCCGCTTCATCACAAAGCGCTGGGATGGCTAGAACTACGAAGAAAACCACGCAAACCAGACGACGGACCATGCCTCTGACTCCGACTTGACACAAGCCGAAAAGATTTGACTCACGAACAGGACGCCGCAGCAGTGTACTGCCGCGGCTCGCGGTTACCAATAGAATTTCAGGGCCATCTGCAGCTCCCGGGAACGATTGGCCGTGTTGAAGATCTTGCCAAACGTGTCCGACCCGACGGCGGTATCGGGCACGTCAAACTGCGGGTGATTGAAGGCGTTGAACGCCTCGAGACGGTATTCGAGGCGCGTTCCTTCGCGCAGGCGGGCCAGGGAGAATTCTTTGAACAATGACATGGTCACATTGCGGGTGCCAGGAGTTCTCACTGACGAAATTGTCCTCGCAGAGTTTCCCATGGTGTGGTCGTCGGGCGCCGTCAGGGCGTCTGGATTGGAGAAATAGCCAACGCTGGAATTGTCGTTGACCCAATCCTTCGCCGACCCGTCTCGCCGGAGCCCCACCTGGAGCTCCAACGCTTTCGCCATGTCACGCCTCCCCTTGTCCTCGACGATCAGACATCCAACGGCCGCGTTTCCGCCCAGCCCGCAGCGGGAGCACGCCTCAAAAAATATGTTGCAAAAGCCACTATTGAAACGTTTTATTATCCAAGGCGTCGCCAATTGTCAAGCAAAAGTTCCACCCACGCCGACCGGAAATCGGATCGGGTGGCTAGCGCGGCCGGCAAAACCGATGTTCTAAACGTTAGGCAAGGAGCCGACATGAGCGAAGGCGGTGCAGCGGGTCATCTTGCGCAGCGACTCTCGGACCGGAGGTTCGGGAATGGCGTCATCTTCCTATGCGTGGCGTGTGGCGTAGTCATGCACGGCGCCGAGTGCGCTTCTGCCCAAACTGGAACTGCGGCCAAAACATCACGGGGCGCGATCGTGCAGGTGGATGCGACCCCAAGTCACGTCCTGAACTCATTCGACCCCGATCGCGCGCTCGGCAGCTCGATTGATGTCCTGTCCCGGACCGGCATTGACAAGGTTTACTCTCCGCACATCGTGCAGGAGTCCCTTTCGGCGGGTTGGGGACCGATCACCTATCGCAACAACACCGAGCTCCGGATGGGGGCTTGGCACTGGACGGAAAATGGGACGTGGAGCGATCCCGCTCACAAGAGCGGGTACTTTACCGGGAGCAGCGAACTCAAGGAACCGTTGCGGTACATACTCGCCTACGCTCTCCCCCATCGAGGCTTCTCGACGAGCGGCGACCGGCCGGTGCAAGGGCCAAACCTTACCTACTGGAAGAGCAATCCGTATCTCACCAGCAAATTCACCGGGGAGAGCGACTCTCTGCACCCGCAATGGGTGGTGGTAGACCTGCGCTCGCCGAGGACGGTGAATGCGGTCCGCATCGCATGGGCGAGTCCTTACGCGACGACCTACCAGGTTGAGTACTGGGTCGGAAAAGATGCACTCGACTTTGATCATGGACCCGAGGGCGAATGGAAGGTTTTTCCGTCCGGTTCGGTCAAGGGCTCACCAGGCCACACGATCACCCGAAAACTCTCACAAGATCCGGTTTCCACCCAGTTCCTGCGCGTGCTGATGATGGAATCCTCGAACACCTGCGATCTTCATGGATCGGACGATATCCGCAACTGCGTTGGATACGCCATCCAGGAGATCCATGCGGGCAACGTGGATGCAAATGGCGTCTTTGCAGATGCGGCCCAGGATGCTCCGGGCGACAACCAGCCCGCCTACTGTTCGTCCTCGATCGATCCCTGGCATTCCGAGACGGACGTGAACGCCACGGGGGCCTACCAGCACAGTGGTTTCGATCTTTTCTTCACCAGCGGACTCACCAACAACCTGCCCGCGATGATACCGGTAACCATGCTCTACGGCACACCGGAGGATGCGGCCGCACAGATTGCTTACATCGAGAAGCGCGGTTACCCGATCGCCTACATCGAGATGGGCGAGGAACCCGACGGCAAGCACGCTCTGCCAGAGGATTACGGCGCGCTTTACATCCAGTGGGCAGCCGCGCTTCACAAGGTGGATCCAAAGCTGAAGCTGGGCGGACCGATCTTCGAAGGAGTGAACGAAGACATTCGAGTGTGGCCCGACGCGCGCGGCCGGACCTCGTGGATGGGGCGCTTCGTGAGCTACCTGAAAGCGCATGGCCACCTTTACGACCTGGCCTTTGTCTCCTTCGAACACTATCCCTTCGAGCCTTGCACCATCACCTGGAGGACCCTGTATCGGGAACCACAACTGATGAAGCACATTCTTCAGGTCTGGAGAGACGATGGAGTGCCGAAAGATGTGCCGTTGATGGTCACCGAAAATCACCTTGCGGCGAGCCTCACCGGGCCCATGAGTACGATCTTTGCTGCTCTGTGGCTGGCCGACAATGTCGGTTCCTTTTTTGAGGGCGGCGGCGCAGCGTTCTACCACTCGCCCATTCAACCCCAGCCGGTGCAGGATAGCTGTCTGGGTTGGGCGACCTGGTCGAATTTCGTAGCGGACCAGGATTACAACGTTACCGGGTACACCTCGCTCTATTTCGCTGCTCACCTGATCAACCTCGAATGGGTCCAGCACCGCTCGGGCACGCACGAGATGTTTCCATCCTCAATAGAAGTCAAGGACAGCACGGGAAATGCGCTTGTGACCTCATACGCAGTACGTCGCCCGGATGGAAGCTGGGCTCTGATGCTGGTCAATCGGGACGAATTGGATTCTCATGCGGTGCGCGTCTCGTTTGAGGACTCCGCAGGCCAGCGGAGAGGCTTCTTCTCGGGGCCGGTCAGGGTGACGACGTTCGGCAGCACGCAGTACGTCTGGACGAGCGAGGGCCCGGGCAGCCACGCCGATCCTGATGGACCGCCGGTCGCGACGACTCTGTCGGCAAATTCGCAGACCACATTCACTCTACCCAAAGCCTCGATCACCGTGCTCCGGGGCAGAGTGCAAGGTCTCGGGCACTAGAGACTGCACCAGGTTCGAAGCAGGGTACCGTCGACATGAGATTCAAGCTGCGCGAGGCGGCGTCGCCTAACCCGGGCATGAAGGAATCGCGTAAAATCTGGCCTGGACAAAACGATGAGCCTTCCAGTGGAGCATGTCGCGACGACGTTGCCGGCGAGGTACTACACCGATTCTGAGCTCTTCAAAGACGAACTCGAGCGCTTTTACTGCCGGACGTGGATCTGCGTGGGACGCGTTGAGCAGATTCCCAACGCAGGCGATTACTTCCTGCGCGAGGTGGCCGGGGAAAGCATCATCATCACTCGCGACGACGAGGGCGCGCTGCGGGCATTCTTCAACGTTTGCCGCCATCGTGGCACCCGCATCTGCGCGCAGGCCGAGGGGCACTTCGCCAGGCGCGTCCAATGCGGTTACCACGGCTGGACCTATGGCCTGGATGGCCGGCTCATCGGCGCTCCGCACATGCACGAAGGGTTCTGCCGGGAAGAGTATGGCTTGAATCGTGTGCACACGGGGGTGTGGGACGGGCACATTTTCGTAAATCTGAGCGAGCAGCCAGATCCACTGGGAATACAGTTGGCAGATTTGCCGCAGAAGTTCGCAAACTGGAGAATGGCTGACCTGCGCCTCCACCAGCGTATCGAGTATCAGGTGCAGGCAAACTGGAAGCTGATCATGCTGAACTACAACGAGTGCCTGCATTGCCCGGTCCTGCATCCAGCGCTCAGTGCGATCACCGACTATCTCTCCGGCGACAACGACGAGCCACATGGTTCCTACCTCGGCGGCTCGCTGGAATTTCAGGGGGGCGCGGAGACGATGAGCATCGACGGCAAGCGTCGACGCGAGTACCTACCCGGGCTGACTGACGCAGAACGAAAAAAGGTCTTCTACTACGCCGTGTTCCCTAACTTGTTCCTGAGCATGCATCCTGACTATGTAATGACGCACACCTTGTGGCCGCGTGCGGTCGACCGCACTGACGTGGTCTGTGAGTGGCACTTCCACCACGAGGAGATCGCCAAGACCGGCTTCGTGGGGCAGGACGCGGTGGAGTTCTGGGACCTGACGAACCGCGAGGATTGGCGTATCTCCGAACTCTCGCACGCGGGAATCAGTTCCCGCGCCTACAAACCAGGACCCTACTCGCGCTGTGAGGGGCTGCCGGCCGCTTTTGACCGGATGGTTTTGGAGCGTGAAGAGAAGGACCGTCGTTGATCCTCGCCACTCCGCTGGCCCACTCGTCAATCCATCGGCAGACCCACATAGTTTTCCGCGAGGGTTTGGGATGCCGCGCGCGAACTCGTCACATAGTCCAGTTCCGCCAGTTGACGCCGGTGGTCGAACAGATTTTCGTCGGGAAAACGATGAAGCATGGAAGTCATCCACCAGGAGAACCGCTGTACCTTCCAGACGCGCCGCAGACATACTTCGGAATACGTGTCCAGCAACTCAGTTCGCCCGGTGGTGTAGAACTCCTTCAGCGCCCGCGCAAGCACCCGCACGTCCGAAACAGCCAGGTTGAGTCCTTTGGCGCCGGTCGGCGGAACAATGTGGGCGGAATCCCCCGCAAGGAATAGCCGGCCGTATCGCATGGGCTCGACCACAAAGCTGCGCATTCCGGTCACACCCTTTTGTAGAATCGGGCCTTCGGTGAGTTTCCAACCGTTGCAAGCCAGTCGCGTTTGAAGCTCCTGCCAGATTTTCTCATCGGGCCACAAAGAGATATCTTCATCCGGTTCGCACTGCACATAAAGGCGGCTGATTTGCGGCGTACGCATGCTGAGCAGAGCGAAGCCGCGATCGTGGTAGGTATAAATCAATTCTTCTGAGGAAGGTGGCGCCTCCGCCAGTATGCCGAGCCATCCAAACGGGTAGACGCGCTGGTAGATCGTAAGAACACCTTCCGGCACGCTGGGCCGACAGATTCCGTGAAATCCGTCGCATCCCGCAATAAAGTCGCAGGTCAACTCGTAGGCTACCCCATCCTTGCGATAGCGGATCTTAGGGGCACAACCGCTGAGGTCCTGCACGCTGACGTTCTCAACCTCGAACAGCAACTGACCGCCGGCCGCCATGCGTGCATTGGTCAGGTCCTTAACGACCTCGTGCTGGGAATATATTGTGATACCCTTCCCGCCGGTAAGCTCTTTGAAATCCACATGATGACCGAGCCCATTAAAGCGTAACTCGATCCCGTAGTGCACCAGGCCTTCCCGCTTCATGCGCTCGCCAACCCCCATGTCCGTGAGCAGATCAACGGTGCCCTGCTCGAGCACCCCCGCTCGCACGCGCTCTTCCACGTATTGCCGGCTGCGATTTTCGACCACCACGGAATCGATTCCCTGCAAGTACAACAGGTGCGAGAGGACCAAACCCGCTGGTCCTGCGCCGACGATTCCAACCTGAGTTCGTTGTGAGATGGGCATTGGCCTAGTGAATCCGCATAAATCATCAAGAGGGAGGGCGTCGGAGAGTCCCCAGCGCGTCGACGTCCCCTATCGGGGATACCGATTTTACAGTGACTCTAGTCAAGCCTGCAAAAACGGGGGCAGGGGTGCCGAAAGAGCACACCCCTGCCACCAGGAAATTCCTTATAATGTGAACTTGGCCGACAGCTGAAGCTGCCGCGAGTTAAACATCGTTCGGGGCGTACCGAACAGAGGATTAGGGATCGGCGCTCCGCCCTTGGTGGCCGCGTCACAGCCCACCGTAACCTGCTGAATCGCCAACGAGGCAGCATCCCCAAAATGTGCGGGAGGCGTCCCGCAGAAGTCAATCGTTCCACCGCCGTATCATCGTTTTACGCAATTCTGACTACTCCGCATTGAAAGCGTTTTTTGACTTCACGCAAGTGGGCCGCAATGCGTCTGGTATGGACTTGCCGGGCATCGACCTGGTGAAGATCGCGCCGGGCTATGGCGGGACTGCGCAAGAAGTGGACCGCCCCGAAGAGCTCGAGGCCATCCTCCGGGATGCGTTCGCATCGCAGGAGCCTTGCCTGATCAGTGTCAATGTGGCGAAGGGTGGCCAGACCTGCATGGGCATGGATCAGTCGGTAAATCCACCAGACCATCGCGGAGAGTGACGACCGAGTCTCAGTGAGCCGAGGCTGGTTCGGCCCCCAGTCCAGGGTTGGCACGAACGAGTAGTTCGTTAAACTTGGCTTCCGCGCGGGGCTCGTTCCCGAGCAGCGCGCCCAGTGTTGCGACCAGAGGGGGGGCTACTCGTCATCGTAGTGGCACCGCGGGATGGACGCCCCTTTCCGTTGGAGGAACATACCAACGACCTGGTCCCCAGGCATACGGTCCTGCTCACGGGAGACGCCGGTGCCGCGGCCAGGGGATGGTTTGCGGGGCAAGGTTAGATTTGTGTCTTCTGGCGTGGTGGCGAATCAAATGGGACTGCTTGGATTGAACAAGGCCTTTCTGGTACGCGAATCCGACGGCCCCGTAGTCGAAATTCAGGAGACATACGTAGCGGAGGAGTTGCGGGTCGAAGCATTGCCCAAATCCGCTATCACCAACAAGGTCCTGTGCTTGGACCTCAATTGGCGGCAACCCTCCATGTTTCGGAAGGCGATGAAAGGGTTGAGGGCCGACGAGAGATCCCGGACTTGCCCTTGGGTGCGCCCAGCAAATGGTTTCGGATGAGTTTGCTGGTCTACTAAGGGTTATTTGAGGAAAAGGCGGAGAGTTCTCATGACGCAGGAAGAGATCCGACTGTCAGAATCTGGAGCGCGCAGGAAGCACTGGAAGCGCTGGGGACCCTATCTAAGCGAACGAGCGTGGGGTACGGTGCGCGAAGACTACAGCCCTTACGGTAACGCCTGGGAGTACTTCTCCCACGACCAGGCCCGTTCGCGCGCTTATCGCTGGAACGAGGACGGCTTGGCGGGCATTTGCGACCGGCGACAGACGATCTGTTTCGCCCTGGCGCTGTGGAACGAGCACGATCCCATCCTGAAAGAACGGGTTTTCGGCTTGACCGGGAACGAGGGCAATCACGGCGAGGACGTGAAGGAGTACTACTTCTATCTCGACTCGACGCCCACGCATTCCTACATGAAGTACCTTTACAAATATCCGCAGGCACAGTTTCCTTATGGTCCGTTGGTGGAAGAAAACCGGCGTCGGGACAGAAACGAGCCGGAGTACGAACTGCTCGATACGGGAGTATTCCACGAAAATCGCTACTTCGATGTATTCGTGGAATACGCCAAGGCGGACACGGAAGACATCCTGATCAAGATCATGGTCGCGAACCGCGGCCCGGAGACCGCCAATCTTCGCCTCCTGCCGACGGTGTGGTTCCGCAATACCTGGTCATGGGGAGGACCGGAGCGGCGCCCGGAACTGCATCAGGCAGGTTCCGCCCCCAACTCAGTCATTGAGCTCAACCATGATCAGCCCGGCAAACGTTGGCTCCATTGTGAAGGCTCGCCGGAACTCCTCTTCACTGAGAATGAGACCAATGTCCAGCGGCTATTTGGAGGCGAGAACTGCACGCCCCACGTCAAAGACGGCATCAACGACTATGTGGTTCACGGGGCCCGGGAAGCGGTCAATCCCGGACATACCGGCACGAAAGCCGCGGCTCACTACCAGCTTACGGTTGGTGCGGGCGAGAACGCCGTTGTCCGGCTGCGCCTTGCCGACTCCGACTTCAGTGGCGAGAACGCTTTTGCCAGTTTCGACAAGACGTTTGCGCTGCGCCAGCGCGAGGCCGACGAGTTTTATGCCACGGTCATTCCGCAAAACCTTTCGGGAGATGCTCAGAACGTCATGCGGCAGGGCTTTGCCGGGATGTTGTGGTCCAAGCAGTTCTATCACTACGTGATCAGGGACTGGTTGCACGGTGACCCAGGCAATCCCCCACCCCCGGAGCGCAAGAAGGGCCGCAATCACGAGTGGACCCACTTGTACAACGCAGACGTTATCTCCATGCCCGACAAGTGGGAATACCCTTGGTACGCGGCCTGGGACCTCGCGTTTCACTGCATTCCGCTGGCGCTTGTCGACTCCGACTTCGCCAAGGAGCAGCTCACGTTGATGCTGCGCGAGTGGTACATGCATCCCAACGGGCAGATTCCCGCCTATGAGTGGGCCTTGGGTGACGTCAATCCTCCAGTCCATGCCTGGGCGGCATGGCGGGTCTACAAAATCGACAAAAAGAGAAACGGCAAGGGCGACCGGGCATTCCTCCAGCGCGTCTTCCACAAGCTGATGTTGAATTTCACCTGGTGGGTCAACCGTCAGGACGCCGAGGGCATGAATATTTTCGAGGGCGGCTTCCTGGGCCTAGACAATATCGGGGTCTTCGATCGCAGCGCTCCCCTGCCCACCGGAGGCCACATCGAGCAATCCGACGGAACCAGCTGGATGGCGATGTACACATTGAACCTGTTGGCCATCGCGCTGGAACTGGCATCAGAAGAACCTTGCTATGAAGACGTAGCCAGCAAGTTCTGGGAACACTTTATCTATATCGCCAATGCCATGAGCCATCGCGGTCACGACAGCATGGGGCTGTGGAATGAAGAGGACGGTTTTTTCTACGACGTGCTGAAGCTGCCGGACGGCTCACAATTTCCGATGAAGATTCGCTCCATGGTGGGGCTGATTCCACTGTTTGCGGTGGAAACTCTGGAGCCGGACGTGCTCGATCGCCTGCCGGACTTCAAGCGGCGTCTGGAATGGTTCGTCGACCATCGTCCCGACCTGACGAAAAACCTTGCCTGCATGAGCACCGAGGGGATGGGCGAGCGCAGATTATTGTCCATCGCTGGCCAGGACCAGCTCCGCAGCATTCTCAAGTTCATGTTGGACGAGCGCGAGTTTCTGTCGCCTTACGGTATTCGCGCGCTGTCACAGTTCCACCGGGACCAGCCTTACAAGCTCAATGTTCACGACATGGAGCACCGCGTGGACTATGAGCCCGGTGAATCTTCGACCGGATTGTTTGGGGGCAACTCGAACTGGCGTGGCCCCATTTGGTTCCCGGTGAATTACTTGCTGGTTGAGTCGCTCCAGAAGTTCCATCACTACCTCGGCAACGACTTCAAGGTGGAATTCCCCACGGGCTCGGGAAAGATGCTGACGTTGTGGGAAGTGGCGGGAGAGCTGTCGCGTCGTATGACGAGCATATTTCTTCAGGACGAGAGGGGCCGGCGGCCGGTGTTCGGGAATCTCGAGAAGTTCCAGACCGACCCACACTGGCGTGACTTGGTGCTCTTTCACGAGTACTTCCATGCTGATTCTGGGGCGGGCGTCGGCGCCAGCCATCAGACCGGATGGACGGGCGTAGTCACCAAGTTGATACAACAGAGCGGCGAGTCCCACGAACGCAAGAAGACGGAACCGACGGTTGCCACGGCGGCGGCGGACTGAATCGCGCGATCAAAGTCTTCTGCCAGTTGGCGAAACCCCAGCGGTCTTGTCGGTCTGCGAGGACCTCGATCGCCTTCGAACCCGACCTCCTGCCCGCCAGGACCTCGTGGCAAACTGTCACGTTCGGCACGCGGTGCGTCTTGCTGAAAGAAAAAGCTCGTGAAGGCCGTGGACCGCTCCGGCCATCGGGAAGGACGAAGGAGTAGTCATGATTCAGTTCGACCAGGAGACATGCGGTAACCTGGAGGCTGCTCTCCACCGCGAGTTTCTCGAAACCAACGGGCTCGGCGGCTTTGCGTCGTCTACCATCATCGGTCTGAACACCCGCCGGTACCACGGACTGTTGGTGGCCGCCACCAAACCGCCCCTCGGACGACTGGTCCTGCTGTCCAAGCTGGAAGAAACCCTTTTGATTGACCAACAGCGATTTGATCTGCCAGCAAACCGCTATCCGGGCGTGGTCCACCCGCAAGGGCATCGATATTTGAAGCAGTTTCGCCTCGATCCATTTCCCGTCTTCACCTACGAGGTTGAGGGCATTGAGATCGAAAAAACCGTTTTCATGATTCAGGGTGAAAACAGCACTGTGGTTCACTATGAGCTGAGGAAAAACAACCATCCGGAATCGCCGAAGAATCTGCGGCTCGAGATCCGGCCGTTGATCGCGTTCCGCGATTACCACAGCACGACTCACGAAAACGGAGGTATCAATCCAGGGGTCGAACAGCGCCCGGGACTAGCCACCGTCGCTCCGTACGAGGGCCTGCCTTCCCTGCACCTTGCCCACAACGCCGCTGAGGTAGGTAAGACAGGCGCCTGGTACCGCAATTTTGAGTATGACCTGGAGCGCGAACGGGGCCTGGATTTTTCCGAAGACCTTTTCAACCCGCTCGTCCTGCGTTTCGACCTGCGTCCCCGCCGCCCGGCCTCAGTGATCGCGTCCACGGAACCGCGCGATGTCTCCCGAGTGGTCGAATATCGCCAAGCCGAGATCGAGCGCCGCCGGGAAGTGGCCGCATCCTCTCCGATTCAAGACAGCTTCATTCAGAGCCTTACTGGCGCCGCGGACCAATACATCGTCTCCCGCGGGGACCAGAAGACGGTTATCGCCGGTTATCACTGGTTCAGCGACTGGGGTCGCGACGCCATGATCGCGCTGCCCGGTCTCACGTTGTCGACCGGCAAGCATGAGGTCGCGCGCAGCATCCTGCGGACCTTCGCCCAACACGTGGACCAAGGCATGTTGCCGAACCGTTTTCCTGATGCTGCTGAGGCGCCCGAATACAATGCGGTCGATGCCACCCTTTGGTTTTACGAAGCGGCTCGTGCCTTCCTCGCTTACACCGGCGACATAGAGTTTGTACGGACGGAACTCTACGCCGTGTTTGCCGACAGCATCTCCTGGCATGTTCGCGGTACGCGTTACGGAATCAAAGTGGATCCCAGTGGCTTGTTGACGTCGGGCGAAGCCTGTGTCCAGCTCACATGGATGGACGCCAAAGTCGGCGACTGGGTCACGACACCGCGCCAAGGCAAGCCGGTGGAGATCCAGGCGCTGTGGTACAACGCCCTCTGCATCATGGAAGACTTGGCCCGTAGGTTTGGCGACGAAGCCGGCCAGCAGCGCTATCGAACCATGGCGGCATTAGCAAGTTGGAGCTTCAATCGCCTCTTTTGGAATGAGACTATCGGCTGTTTATACGATGTCGTGAACGGCGGGCCGCCGGACCCTGCGATCCGCCCCAATCAGATTCTTGCTGTCAGTCTGCCGTACACGATGCTATCCCGGGAGCGGGCCCGGAGCGTGACGGAAAAAGTCCAGGAGCACCTGCTGACGCCTTACGGGCTTCGCAGTCTGACGCCGAGCGACCCCCATTACCGAGGCCGGTACACGGGTGGTCCTGCGGAACGTGACGGTGCGTATCACCAAGGAACAGTGTGGCCGTGGCTGCTGGGACCGTTCCTCACCGCCTACGTGAGGATCAATGGAGGCAGCGATCTAGCTCGCCGCCAAGCAGCCGAGTGGCTTGCGCCCCTGAAGGATCATCTCGCCGACGGTGGGCTTGGCCACATCTCGGAGATCTTCGACGGCGACGCGCCTCAGCGACCCAGGGGGTGTATGGCCCAAGCCTGGAGCGTTGCCGAAGTACTGCGGGTATTGGTCGAAGAGGTCCACGGACTCCGCCCGATGCCACAGCCGCGGGTAGCGCCCATTCAGGAAATGGACGATGCAGGAACCGTACGCCGAGTCGCCGCGCGACAGACTCGGCCAAGAACTGGGACAAATCCCTAGCGGGTTGAGGGTTGGTTCGAAAATCAACCAGCGGGACACGCCGAAGCGTGCCGGGGGGATTGCGGAAAGTCCGCGCCCGGAGGTCGGGGCTGGCCAGTTCCGGAAAAGATCGGCTCCTCCCGTCCGGTCACTAGGCATGATCTTGCAGCTTCCTAGCTCCGGCCCAGGATTGCCCGGATCCGATCCACATGATTCATATCGTGGCCGGCCATGTGCCGCACAAGATCTCTCAGACTGATCTTGCCTCGCTCTGCATGAAAGCCGTGCCGGGTCCATTCCTCAGCCGTGAGCTTTCTAAGCATACGGAGATTGGCCTCGCGTAACAGCCGAAACAACTGCAGCGAATCCCCCGGGTTCCATGACGCATAGTCGCCCAGCCGTGCCCACTCGTCCTGGTCAAATGCCGAAAGCCCGCATCCGCTGCTCTCGATCATCTGCCGGTACCGCCAACTGCTGGCCACTTCGTCCTCGGCAAGATGCGCAATGATCTCCCCTACGGACCACTTGTCCGGGCAGGGCCGCCGCCGGAGTTGTTGGTCTGGCGCCCCATCGATCCACTCAGCAAGAATCCTGGGAGTGTCGGACTGCAGCACGAGCGGATCTTTGGATTCGGTGTAAGCTTCCAACTTGGCCTTGTACGGTGCGGGATCTGGCATTGAGCCTCCTTAGGTCATTCAGCGCGTGGGGATAGACTGTTTAGATGCTGCCACCATCCGTCCGGCGAACCGTGCAACGCGCCAGGGTCGACCTTTTGGCAGGCGTGCGGTGCCCGTCTCCAGCAGCTCTCCTGGAATTTCGATCGGCTCGGCAAGGAATTCACATGGCGCGTGCTGGGCCAGAGCACATCCCGTCGCGACCGATCAACAAGAATTGGTCGTCATCGCCGTTTTAGCTTCGGGGTTGCCCTAACCACACGAAGGCCACCTGCAAACATCAGTCCAAGACCGGGGGCGCAGGCGAACGCTTTGAGGAAAGTCTCAAACATCGCTGCCGTAAACCGGAATCACTGCCCCATTGACGTCTTTGCCAGCGTCGCCAACCAGCCAGGTGATCAGGCCCGCAACGGTCGCGGGCCGAACCCACTTGGAGAAATCTGCGCTGGGCATGGCCTTGCGGTTAGCAGGTGTGTCCATTGTGCCCGGTAAGATCACGTTGGCGGTCAGTCCCGCGTCTTTGTTTTCCAGCGCCACGGTTCTAATCAAGGAGACCAGGGCGGCCTTCGAAGCGCTATAGGCGCCGACACTCGGCCCCGGTTCCAGTGCCGCACGGCTCCCGATTGCGACGATGCGGCCGTTCCCGGTTTTCCGCAGCGCAGGCACTGCGGCCCGCAGAATGTGAAATGCGCAATTCAGGTTGAGGTCGAGCATTCGCTGGAAGGTTGCGTCGTCGGTTTCCACGATCGACCGGCCGCCGGCAAAACCACCCACAGTGTGCGCTAAGACATCCAGCCTTCCGGAGCCCGCCACAACCTGATCCACCAGAGCTCGGGCGCCTTCGCCGGTCGAAATCTCGGCCGGAATCGCAGTGAAGCTGGGATCATTGAAATCAGATTGTTGTATCTTCCGCGACGTGCCAATGACGGTTGCGCCCGCATCGAGAAACGCCTGCGTCACATGCGTTCCAAGGCCACCGTCGGCCCCGGTTACGAGTACGATCCTGCCTTTCATCAGCTGCTCCAGGAGTGAATTCTGGCCGGCAGCCTGTCGCTTCAACTGCCGCGCTCGATAACCATGTGATTCTACATTCACGGCGGGTGACGTATCCGACGGACGGCAGTCGGGCCGAACGGAGTGTTTCGTCATTCGTGTGCTGCTTCTGCCGGGCACCCTGGGCGAAACGATCTTCCCCGGGCTGCATCTCACTCCCCAATGCGAGTCCGAGATCAGCTGGTCGGGCACCTTTACCAGTGCTCCGCGTGCGGGATTTCGTCAAGCAAAGAGGTGCTTGCCGAAAGGAAGAGGCTCCCTGCTGGGATCGCGACGATGGCGACTCCTGCCAACGTTGCCCGCCAAGGGAGACGCCGCCCTGCATGCAGCGATTCAGACGGCAGGGCATTGGCGGTTGACGAATATCGCTTCAGCGGCTACTTTTTGACAGCGCCGATGCTCGCCTGCTCGGCCCGAAAAGACCTTTGGCTGGTGGCTTTTGACGCCGTGAGACCGTGATTTCGCTCGCCTCCGGTAAGCCATTTCACAGTCATTCGATCCGCGAGAAACTCATGAGGAGGTGTTCGATGGAAACCCGTCAGCTTGGAAACAGCACCCTTCGGATCAGTCCGATCGGAATCGGAGCGTGGGCCATCGGGGGCGGCGGCTGGAGTGGGAGTATGGGTCCCCAAAACGACCGTGACTCGATCCCCGCGATTCATGCCGCCCTGGATCGTGGGATCAATTGGATCGACACCGCCGCGCTCTACGGTCTTGGTCACTCCGAGGAGATGGTTGCTCGTGCGCTTCAGGGGCGCGCACCGCGTCCCTATGTGTTCACCAAGTGTGAGCGGATCTGGGATGCCAAGGGTAAGATCGGTGCGTCCCTGAAGGCGAAGTCGGTCCGCCGCGAATGCGAAGACAGTCTGCGCCGCCTCCGTACTGATGTGATCGATCTCTACCAGATCCACTGGCCCGAACCTGATGAGGACATTGAAGAGGGCTGGACGGAACTGGCCCGCTTGAAAGAGGAAGGAAAACTGCTTTACATCGGCGTCTCCAACTTCAGCGTGCAGCAGATGAAGCGAGCCCAAGCCATCGCGCCGATCACGTCGCTTCAGCCACCCTATTCCATCGTCACACGCGAGATCGAACAAGAAATCCTGCCTTTCACCCTGAAGAACAACATTGGAGTGATCGCGTATTCGCCGATGTCCGCCGGCTTGCTGACGGGCTCAATGACACCCGAGCGAGTCGCGAAGTTTACTTCCGATGACTGGCGTAGAAGCCTTCCCAACTTCCAGGAGCCGCTACTCACTCGCAATCTGCGCCTCGTCGAACTCCTGCGCACGATCGGTAAGCGGCACGACCGCTCTCCCGGAGAAGTTGCGATTGCTTGGACTTTGAATAGTCCAGCCATCACTGGAGCAATCGTCGGCTTCCGCAACCCACAGCAGGTTTACGGCATCATCGGCGCCGGGGAATTCCGCCTGCTCCACAGTGAGATGGTGGAGATCGAGAACGCACTAAAATGTGACGTCGCCGCCTGATACAGCGGAGGAGAAACTCCTGCAGCTTGGACGATGGAGCACCCGTGACCGAGTTCCTGAAAGAACAAAATCAACCATGAACTACCGCCCGCTCGGTCGCACCGGTTGGAAGATTGCGGAGATCAGCTTTGGCGCGTGGGCGATTGGCGGCGCGTGGGGCCATGTCTCTGACGAAGACGGCCTGGCAGCTCTTCACAGAGCTGTTGACTCCGGAGTTAATTTCTTCGACACCGCAGACGTCTACGGCAACGGCCGCAGCGAGCGTCTCATCGCCCAACTCAAGAAGAGCTCTCAGCAAGAAATCATTGTTGCCACGAAAGCTGGCCGCCGCTTGTCTCGCCAAACCGTGGAAGGTTATAACCGCCAAAATCTTACAGCATGGGTCGAAGACAGTCTCCGAAACCTAGAGACTGACACTCTCGACCTTCTCCAGCTACACTGTCCGCCTACTGAACTCTACAGTCGTCCGGAAGTGTTCGCGATACTCGACGACCTGGTAAGAATGGGCAAAATCCGCTACTACGGAGTCAGCGTGGAGAAAGTCGAGGAAGCCCTCAAGGCAATCGAGTTCCCCAACGTCCAGACTGTGCAAATCATCTTCAACTGCTTCCGGCAGCGCCCTGCAGAATCCTTCTTCCCGCAGGCCAAGCGGAAACAGGTTGGCATCCTCGCGCGTGTGCCGCTCGCCAGCGGTCTGCTTACCGGCAAGCTCGGTCCCGAGTCCAGCTTCGCCGCAGACGACCACCGCAACTTCAATCGTCGGGGGGAAGCTTTTGATGTGGGTGAGACGTTTTCAGGGGTAGACTACAATGTCGGACTTGACGCTGTTGAAGAGCTGCGCCGGCTGGTGCCGGCAGGCCTCTTGATGAGCCAGTTCGCGCTGCGCTGGATCCTCATGTTCGACGCGGTCAGTTGTGCAATCCCGGGCGGTAAGCGAGCCGAGCAGGTCTCCGAGAACTGCCGCGCTTCCGACCTGCCGTCCCTCACCCAAGAAGCGATGGCCGAGGTGCACCGGATCTACGCTGGGAAGATTCGCCCCTTCGTGCAGGATCGCTGGTGAGCTGCTTTACATCCACCGTGCAACCCCGTGGAGGGTTTTCCGTCGTATCGCTGTGCAAATTTTGCGGAAGCTGGTTAGAAATCCATTAAGTTCGCCCCTATGAAAGCCTCTGCCGGCACTCTTGTTATGGGCTTGTTACTGATGACCGCTCTGTCACGGCCGCAGGAAGCCTCTGAGAGCGTAAGGATCGAGGTGCAGGTTGACCAACCGGATGGGCCCATGTCTCCGTTGTGGAGCTATTTTGGATACGACGAACCCAACTACACCTACGCTCCGAATGGGAAGAAGTTGCTGGGCGAGCTGGCTGCGCTGAGTCCGGTGCCGGTATATGTTCGGACGCACAATCTTCTGACCACGGGTGATGGCTCCAGTTCCCTGAAGTGGGGATCCACCAACGTTTATACCGAAGACGCTTCGGGAAATCCCGTTTACAGCTGGACGATCCTGGATCGCATTTTTGACACTTACCACGACGCCGGAATCAAGCCCTTAGTGGAGATTGGGTTCATGCCCTCGGCACTTTCTACCCATCCTGAACCTTATCGTCACAACTTTCCGCAGGGGACGACGATCTATGCGGGCTGGGCCTATCCGCCCAAGGACTACCGGAAGTGGTCGGAAGTGGTGTTTCAATTTGTCCATCATCTGCGCGAGCGCTACGGCGATGCCGAAGCAAGAACCTGGCTGTGGGAAGTCTGGAATGAGCCAGACATAGAGTATTGGAAGGGCGCGCCTGCGGAGTATTTCAAGCTCTACGACTTTACGGTCGACGCAGTCCTGCGGGCGTTGCCTGGAGCTCGCGTCGGTGGGCCGGACAGCACCGGCCCTGCCTCGGCCCAGGCTGCTGATTTCTTGCGGTCATTTCTCGAACATTGCGCCCATGGACAGAATTACCTGAGCGGTAAAACTGGGGCGCCGCTGGACTTCATCAGCTTCCATCCCAAGGGGTCGCCCAAGTGGCAAGGCGACCACACGCAGATGGGCATTGCACGCCAGCTTGCTTCCATCGAGCAGGGCTTCAAGATCGTGAGGTCGTTTCCGGAATGGCGCCAAACGCCGATTGTTCTGGGCGAGTCGGACCCGGAAGGATGCGCCGCCTGCTCCGCAAAGAGCAATCCTCAAAATTCGTACCGCAACGGACCGTTGTACGCGGTCTACACAGCCGAGGTCCTGAACAACATCCTTGCGCTCATTCGTCGAGAGCACGTCAACTTTCTCGGCGCCGTGACCTGGGCGTTCGAATTCGAAGGCCAACCTTACTTTGAAGGGTTCCGCACTTTGGCGACGAACGGAGTAGACAAGCCTGTATTAAACGCGTTCCGCATGCTTGGTTTGTTGGGCGATGAACGGGTTAAGGCAAAGAGTTCGAGAGCTTTGCCGACCGAGGAGATTTCGCGGGCCGGAGTGCGAGGGCAGCCCGACGTCAGCGCGATTGCTACTCGGAAGGACCACGAGGTGGAAATCCTGGTCTGGAACTATCACGACGATGATGTTCCCGCCAGCGCCGCTCTGATTGACCTGGTGGTCAGCGGTTTGCCCGTGAAGGCGGGCCGGTGCCTGATCGAGCACTACCGTATCGATGCCAGCCACAGCAATGCGTTCACCGCGTGGAAAGAAATGGGATCTCCGCAATCGCCGTCGCCCGCTCAATACGAGCAGTTGCAAGCGGCCGGACAGTTGCAGCTTCTGAACTCCCCTTCCTGGGTGCCCGTCGAGCGGGGAGGGGCACATCTGGATTTCAGTTTGCCGAGGCAGGGACTCTCCCTCTTGCGCCTTTCGTGGTAGCAGCAGGTGAGAGTGTGGTGGCTGTTCCCTAGACCTTGGCGAAGGCCAAATCGTGTTGAGCGGTCTCGGCCACTCGAACCAAGGTCGGCAGCACGTCCGCCAACGCACCCCTTCCTGGCTCGCCCAGTGCAAAGTAAAGCTTGCTGTAGAGCGGGTAGAGCTCCTGGTAGACGCGCTGCGCGGACGTATCGGGCTCGAACACTTTGTTTGGCGAGCAGATCTTGTCCTGGGCCTCTTCAATCGTCCGGAAGGTACCGGCGGCGAGGAATGCGAAGATGGCCGAGCCCAAGCTTACCACGCTCTTGCTTGGGACCAGCACAGGACAGCCGAGCACGCTGGCATAGACTCGATTAAGAACGTCGTTCTTCTGCGGGATGCCCCCGGCATTAATGACGCGCTTGATGTGTACTCCGTGTTCCGACATGCGATCCAAAATCACGCGGGTGTGGAACGCAGTCCCTTCAATGGCGGCGAATAGTTCGTCTTGCGCAGTAGTCTGGAGGTTCCAACCCAGGGTGATTCCGCGTAAATTCGGATTCACCAGTACGGTGCGGTCCCCGTTGTCCCAGGTCATGCGCAGCAGGCCGGTCTGACCTGCGCGATAACTCTCCAATCCTGCGCTCAGAGCTTTGACATCGGTGCCAGCTCGGGTGGCGATCGCATTGAATATATCCCCGACGGCCGAGAGCCCGGCTTCAATTCCCGTGCGCTTGGGGTGAACACTTCCCTGGACCACACCGCATACGCCCGGAACCAGATTCACCGATGGAGTGATCCCGATGATGCAAGTGGACGTGCCGATCACGTTCACCATGTCGTCGGTGCGACAGCCAGCACCGATCGCGTCCCAGTGTGCGTCGAACGCGCCCACGGGAATCGGGATGCCCGGTTTCAGACCAAGCTTCTCCGCCCAATAGGGTGAGAGCGTGCCGGCAATCTGATCCGAGGTGGCGTATTCGCCGTCCAGCTTTTCGCGCACACCCGCTAACAGTGGATCGACCTTGGTCAGGAAATTTTGCGGAGGCAAACCTCCCAGGGCTGCGTTCCAGAGCCACTTGTGGCCCATTGCACAAATGCTGCGCTTCACCTTCCCGGGGTCGGTGATGCCACACAGGGTTGCGGCAACCATGTCGCAATGTTCGAAGGCCGAACTGAAGGCGGAACGTTTCGAAGGATTGTTGCGAAGCCAGTGCAGCAACTTGGAAAAACCCCACTCCGAGGAGTACACGCCACCACACCATTGGATGGCTTCCAGGCCCTCGCGGTGGGCTGCTTCCGTGATCTCCGCGGCTTCGCCTTTGGCTCGATGATCGCACCACAGATAATATTCGCCGAGGGGCTGCAGATCTTTGCCAACGGGAACCACAGAGGAGCCGGTGGTATCGAGGGCAATGGATGCCACCTGATCGCCCGGAATACCCGCCTGCTTCACTGCCTCACGGGTGGCGGCGGCAAGGGCGCGCATGTGATCTTCATGCGACTGCGTGGCGTATTCGGGGTCCTCGCGTTTGCGATGTAGTGGATACTCCACAACCGCGGACGCCAGCAGCCCTCGGTCGCTGTCGACCATCGAGACGCGCACACTCAGGGTTCCGAAATCCACTCCGGCTACAATGGCCATCGAGAGCCTCCGTTCTTGCCGCTGTGCCAATCTATGTCCCACCCGAGAGAGGCGCAAGCGATCGACCGAATTTCCCGATCCGCGTCCCATAGCGAAACCCGCATAACCGCTGATCAGGTGGGACGGAGATTGAGGGTCCGCACCGGGCGAACTCAGGCAAGCGTTTACTACCAGAGACAAAGTAGAGGAAATCGATTCTCCCTGTCAATTTTCCCGATCACGCCTGAGGAGAGTCGGTGCCCGATGGTAAACGTTTCCCATGGTCTCGGTTTCGCTTGGGAAACGTTTGCCATGCTAAGATGCACTGGTTCCGACCCGGCTGCGGCGGGAACATCGCTATGGATATTCGGGAAATCGCAAAACGGGCCAAGGTCTCCACCGCGACGGTTTCCCGCGCCATCAACCGGGTGCCCACGGTCAACCCTCAGCTCGCCAGGCGCGTTTGGAGCGTGGTGGAGGAACTGGGCTACTATCCGAACACCCAGGCGCGGGCACTGGTTTCGGGGCGGAGCCGCATTTTTGGGCTCGTTATCTCCGAAATCACGAATCCGTTCTTTCCCGAGATCGTGCAAGTCTTTGAAACCATCGCCGTCCAGCACGGTTATGAGATTCTCCTGACCTCCACGGGGAACGATCCGAAGCGGATGGAATCTTCGGTCCGCCGCATGATTGAGCGACGCGTCGAAGGCGTGGCGGTGATGACGTTCGGAATGGAGGAAGTGCTCCTCGAAGATCTGAAGCTGCGCAAAGTACCTCTGGTTTTTGTAGACGTGGGACCGGCGCGCCCAAGGGTCAGCAATATCCGGATTGATTATCTCAACGGGATCCGCCAAGCAGTGCAGCACCTGGCCGCGCTCCGGCACAGCCGCATCGCCTTCATCACCGGACCTTTGCGCTTGAAATCAGCCATGGCGCGCAAGCAGGCTTTTTTGCGTTCCATTGAGGAGATTGGGCTGGAGTCGGATCCGGAGTTGATTGTCGAAGGAGATCACACGATGGAAGGCGGGATGTCGGCCTTCGCACGCTTGCTCGCCCGGCCCATGCGGCCGACCGCCGTTCTCTGCTCGAACGACATGACCGCGATCGGCGTGATGCGGGAGAGTCATGAAGCGGGTATCACGATTCCTCGTGATCTTTCGGTGGTAGGGTTCGACGACATTCGCTTGGCGCAGTTCGTGATTCCCCCGCTTACCAGCGTGCGAATGTCGCAGACGGAACTGGCCCGTTTGGCCTTCGATGCCCTCAAGGGGGAGTTGGCGCGGGAGACCCCGGCCCCGAATGGGACTGAATACGTGCTCAAGACCCACTTGGTACTCCGCGAATCCACCAGTTTGATTTCCCAAGTCCCCAAACCAGCTGGCAAGTAACACCGGCGGGTTCCCGACCGGTTCGGGCCTGGCTCCTGCGGAATGGAGTTACCGCTCAATGCGAGTCCCGGGCCACACGCGCGCCACTGCGGCCGACAAGGAAATCGAGATCCGCTCCCTGGTGTGCCTGCTGCACGTGCTCGACGTAGAGCCTTTCCCAGCCACGCTCAGGGAGCGGCGGGGGCATCCACTGGGCGCGGCGAGCAGCCAGGGTGCTCTCGTCCACCTCCAGGCGAAGAAGGCGATTGGGCACGTCGAGCGTTATCATGTCGCCCGGCCGCACCAGCGCGAGCGGCCCGCCGGCAGCGGCTTCCGGCGAGACGTGCAATACGACCGTACCATAGGCGGTGCCGCTCATCCGCGCGTCCGAGATACGGACCATGTCGGTGACGCCTTTGCGCAGTAGCTTGGGCGGCAGAAGCATGTTGCCAACCTCGGCCATCCCAGGATAGCCGCGCGGTCCGCAGTTCTTGAGGACCATGACGCAGGTCTCATCGATGTCGAGATTCTCGTCGTTGATACGGGCGTGGCACTCTTCAATGTTTTCGAAGACAATGGCTCGGCCGCGGTGCTCGAGGAGGCGGGGGCTGGCTGCGGAAACCTTGATGACCGCTCCGTCGGGCGCGAGATTGCCACGCAGGACGGTGATTCCAGCATTTTCCTTAAACGGGCTGGCGAAGCCGTGAATCACATCGCGATTCCAGCAAGGCGCTTCGGTGACATTTTCCCAGATCGACTTCCCATTGACCGTAAGAGCGTCCCCATGGAGCGCGCCGTTTTCGCCCAGTTCACGAAGAACGGCCGGCAGTCCACCCGCGTAGAAAAAATCCTCCATCAAGTACTGGCCAGAAGGCTGAAGATTGACGAGGCACGGGAGGCCGCGGCCAAGGCGATCAAAGTCATCCAGACAAAGCGGCACACCGATGCGCCCAGCGATGGCGATCAGATGAATCACGGCGTTGGTGGATCCGCCGATGGCGGCATTCGCGCGAATGGCGTTCTCGAATGCGGCACGCGTCAAGATTTGCGACATGCACAGCTCTTCCCGGACCATCTGCACGACGCGCCGGCCTGTCAACTGCGCGAGGGTGTTGCGGCGGGCATCGACTGCGGGGATGGCGGCGTTGCCAGGCAGGCTGATGCCCAGTGCTTCGACCATGTTGGCCATGGTGGAGGCTGTGCCCATGGTCATGCAGTGACCCTTGGAGCGGTGCATGCAGCTTTCGGCTTCGAGGTAGTCTTCGACTTTCATTTTTCCCGTGCGGACCTGATCCGTCATTTGCCAGAGGCTGGTGCCGGAGCCCAGATCGTGGCCCTGGAATTTGCCGGAGAGCATGGGGCCGCCGGAGAGGCCGATCGTGGGCAGGTCGCAGGAGGCAGCCCCCATCAGGAGGGATGGCGTGGTCTTGTCGCAACCCATGAGCAGAACGGCGCCATCGATTGGGTTGCCGCGGATGGATTCTTCCACGTCCATGCTGGCCAGGTTGCGGAAGAACATAGCCGTGGGCCGCAACATGGTTTCACCCAGCGACATCACGGGGAATTCCAAGGGAAAGCCACCCGCCTCCCAAACTCCGCGCTTCACATATTCGGCAAGCTCGCGAAAGTGAGCATTGCATGGGGTCAGTTCTGACCAGGTATTGCAGATGCCGATGACGGGTCGGCCGTCAAATAGATCGCGCGGCCAGCCCTGATTCTTGATCCAACTGCGGTAAAGGAACCCATCACGGCCTTCTCGCCCGAACCATTCCTGACTGCGCAGCTGCTTCATCGGTTTCATCCTGACTTGGGAGCGATTTATTGGCGGGTTGCTTACGCTCACGAAAACCGCTTTGCATCATAGCGCAAAGGAATCGGTAAACGTAATCCTAGACGCCCTTGTGCGACCGCACTGGCGTTATTCGTTATTGACGATCGGCAATCACCGCTGAGTCGGAATACCCCGAGAGGCTCGATTTTAGATTCAGCCCTCACGTCGAGATTCCGAAGTGAAAAACGGAATCAGAGATTTCTTGATGCTCTGCGGCCGCCGAGGGTGACGGCTCGCCGCCTGCGACCCCCTCCGAGCCGCCGTGGTAAACGATTACCGATCTCGCGTTATAATCCGGTTCGCGCCATTCTGGACAGTGCAAGGAGGATCCATGGCAAAGAAGGTGTCGCGCAGGCAGTTCGTGACTTCGGCGATGTCGATGGCGGCCGGCGCCTCCCTTTCCGCCGGGCGGGTTTTTGCGGGCGGAGCAGCCGGAATGCCAGGCAGACCGCCCCGGCCGGCAATGGCTCTGGCGGACAATCCTCCATTCAAGGACCAAGGGGTTGAGAACCTGGTCAAATCCCCCTACGCCAAACTCCGGAACATTCCTGTGCATGCCGTCACTGTCCAGAATGGTTTCTGGGCACAACGACGCGAGATTAACGTCAACAAGAGTATCCCCACCATGCATGAGCTGCTCGAAGCGAACGGGCGCATGAACAACTTTCGGCGCCTGGTGGGCAAAAGCAACGCCCCGCAACACGGCCCCGTGTTCTCGGATTCCGATGTCTACAAATGGACCGAAGCGGTTGGGTTTGCACTGCAGTCGGGTGATCTTCCCGAACTTCGAACGACAACTGAGAAAGTAATCGATGAGGTGGTTGCTGTCCAGGAACCCAGCGGTTACCTGAATACCTACTACGTGGACGATCACAAATCGCTGCGGATGCAAACCCAGACGCAGACCACAGGCCACGAGCTCTACAACATTGGACACCTGCTTCAAGGAGCGATCGCCTATTACCGTGCCACCGGCGATCGCAAACTGCTCGACGCAGGTATCCGCTTCGTCGACGACTTCCTGATCCCGAACTACGGTCTCGCGCCCAAGCAACCGATCGTGTCCGGACATCCTGAAATTGAGATGGGTCTGATCGAGCTCTATCGCATCACGGGCGACAAGCGACAACTCGACCTCGCAGGCTACATCCTCGAAGGAGACGCGCGAATGGAACTCCCGGAGCGTCGAACCATTTACATGTTCAGCGGAACCCCATTTACTGCGCGCACCAAACTGGAAGGACACGCGGTCCGGGCGATGTACGCGTGCTGTGGAGCCACCGATTACTACATGGAGACTGGTGATCCGGCCTACTGGAAGACGCTGAACACGCTGTGGAGTGATCTGACCGGAGCCAAGATGTACGTTACCGGCGGAGTCGGCTCGCGGTCGGATGGTGAAGCGTTCGGCGATGCTTACGAGTTGCCGAATTTTCGGGCTTACGGAGAAAGCTGTGCGGCCATCGGCAACATGATGTGGAACTGGCGCATGCTGGCGGCCACTGGGGACGCAAAGTTCACCGATGTCATCGAACGAGCGCTGTATAACGGCATCAACTCCGGGATGTCGCTCGACGGTGTGCTGTACTGCTATCGGAACCCGCTGGCGTTTGATCCGTCGACGGGAGACAAGATCCGCAACGAGTGGTACGACGTGACCTGTTGTCCCCCTAATCTGGAGCGCACGTTCGCCTCGCTCCCGGCCTATTTCTACAGCACGAGCGAGGACGGAATTTACGCGCATCTTTACGACAATTCGGAGCTCAACTGGCACCTGGAAAACGGCACCGGACTGAAGGTCACCCAGAAGACAAACTATCCCTGGGAAGGCCGAGTGGAGATTACGGTCACGCCGGCGCAAGCGTCAGATTTCACCTTCTATCTGCGAATTCCCGGATGGGCCGACCACGCCCAGGTGACTGTAAACAGCAAGGCGGTGACGGGCGCGAAACCGGGCGGATATCTGGCGGTACGGCGGCGGTGGTTGCCGGGCGATGTCATTCAGCTGGAAGTCGAGATGACTCCCGAGGTGATCCAGGGAAATCCCCGTATTGCCGACGACACCGGGCGCGTCGCGGTGCAGCGCGGCCCACTCATTTACTGTCTGGAAGAACTGGACCAGCCGGGTGGAGTGTCACTCAGCGACGTCGCTTTGGATCTGAGGCGTGCGTCGGCGGAGCGGTTCCAAAGCAAACTGGAGGCGGATCTCCTGGGCGGAGTCATCGTCCTTCGCCACACCGGAATGGCGTACGAAAGAGAGGCGTCAGAGAATGCGCTCTACTCACCCTACCGCGGGGAACAGTCGAAGAGCCGGAGGGTTCCGCTGACGTTCATCCCGTACTATGCGTGGGCAAACCGGCACCCGACTTCGATGCAGGTCTGGACTCCTCTGTACAGAGCGTGATGCTCGAAGGCGGGCTGAAACAGCTCGCGGAACAAAGTGATTTTCGGACCGGGCGCGCCTAAAGGCGTGCTTAAATGGACGGACCTGCCGCCTTCGCGAACCCGGCGCCGTGGCCGAAGCCGCGGATTTCTCGCGCGAACTGTGAACCGGCAGTTGGAATTCCCTGGACCCACAAAGTGAACCGAGCAAGCCACTTGCGCTGGCGCATCGCTGTCCTGGTAAGCGCGGCGATCGCAATCAGCTATCTCGACCGTCTGACATTGCCGGTTGCAGTGAGCGCGATTGGGAAGGACATTCCGCTTTCGAATCAGCAGTTCTCTGCGCTGCAATCGACCTTCTTGTTTGCGTACGCCTTCATGTACGCCGGTGGGGGCAAGCTGACCGACGCGCTGGGAACGCGCTTGGGTTTCACGGTGATCATGGCATTCTGGTCGCTGGCCTGTGCAAGTCATGCGATCGCGACCGGCTTCGCAATGCTCGCGGTGAGCAGACTGTTGCTCGGGGCAGGTGAAGGCGGCGGCTTTCCAGCGGCAACTCGCGTAGTTGCGGAATGGTTTCCTGCGAGCGAGCGTGCGACCGCGATGGGCATCATCAATGCGGGAACTGCGCTTGGGGCTGCCATCGCGCCGCCGCTGATCGCCATCATCCTGAGCTTCGCGAGCTGGCGCTGGATTTTTCTGATCACGGGCGGACTCGGGTTGCTGTGGACGGCCGGATGGAGACTGTTTTACCTTTCTCCAGAAGAGCACGCCAGCTCGGGAGGCAGCGCACGCGAGGAGGCGCGGTACGCGCAAATCACGCCAGAGTTCGCACCAAGCCTGCGCTGGATTGACTTGTTTCGGGTCCGTGAGTCCTGGGGATTGGTGAGCGCGAAATTTCTTAGTGATGCAGCCTGGTACTTCTACCTTTTCTGGCTGCCCAAGTACCTGTACGATGCGCGGGGCTTCAACATCAAAGCGGTTGGCACGTTCGCCTGGATTCCTTATGCGGCGGCGGGAGTCGGATGCCTGATGGGTGGAGCGTTCTCAAGTTATCTGGTGCGGCGTCAATGCTCGCTCGGCTTCGCGAGAAAACTGGCTCTTGGGCTGAGTGCCGCAGTGATGCCCCTGGTTATTCTGGTTCCGCACGTGGCGATACCATGGGCGCTCGCAATCTTCAGCCTGGCGTATTTCGGGCAGCAATCCTGGTCCACGCTGGTGATGGTTGTGCCCACAGATTTGTTTCCTCGCAGTGTAGTAGGCTCCATGGCTGGATTGGTTGGCTTTGGCGGGGCAATGGGTGGGATCGCATTTGGTGAAGTGGCGGGATACCTGTTGGACCACGGCTTTGGCTACGGTGTTGTGTTCACGCTGGCCGGGACGTTTCATGCACTGGCATTCTTGGTGATTCTGGCTACCCTCCCCGTTTTCCAGCCGGGTCGATTGGAGCGGAAGTTGAATTATCAAGGTGCTCAATGAAGATTAAGGAAATTCGTACCCGGACGGTGCGATGGCGTGGCAAGACGGTTCCATTGCCGCCCCACTTTTGCACCAATCCCATGGATCTTTTGCAGGTGACGGAAGCGTCCATGGGACCATTCACCTTCCACGGATGGTTGATCGTCGAAATCTTCACCGATGATGGGCACGTGGGCATCGGGAATGCGGCGTTGGCGCCTCCCCTCGTCAAGCAAGGGATTGATCTGTATCTCAAGCCTTGGTTGCTCGGCCAGGACCCGTGGGATATCGAGTACCTGTGGCAGCACATGTATCGCAAGACGATGGCTTTCGGTCGCAAAGGAATCGGCATGGTCGCGATGAGCGCAGTCGATATCGCGCTATGGGACATTCTCGGCAAGTCAGCGAAGCAACCCGTTTATCGGCTGCTGGGAGGCAGAACCAAGCAACGTATTCCCGTCTATGCGAGCCGGCTCTATAGCGTGGAACTCGATGAACTCGCGGCCGAGGCAAAGCGCTACCAGGACGAAGGTTATAAGGCGATGAAGCTGCGTTTTGGCTGGGGACCGGTGGATGGCGCTGCGGGTATGCAACGCAATGTCGAACTGGTTCGCACCGTGCGCGCGGCAATCGGCGACGGTGTTGATCTCATGGCAGACGCTTACATGGGCTGGACCCTCGACTACGCCAAGCGCATGCTGCCGCTGCTCGAACCCTTCCATTTGCGCTGGCTGGAAGAGCCCCTCATCCCGGATGACATCCAGGGCTATGCCGAATTGAAATCCTACGGTCGGATTCCCATCGCGGGTGGAGAGCACGAGTTCACGGTCTACGGTTTTCGAGATCTGCTGGAAGGGCGCGCGCTGGACTACATTCAGTTCGACACCAATCGTGTGGGCGGAATCACGCAGGCGCGCAAGATCTCCGCGATGGCGGAGGCACATTCCGTGCCGGTCATTCCTCATGCCGGGCAGATGCACAACTATCACGTTGTCATGGCCAGCTTGAATTCCCCGATGGCTGAATATTTCCCGATCGTCGATGTGGAAGTGGGCAATGAGCTCTTCTGGTACATCTTTGGCGGGGAGCCCAGAGCCAAGGATGGCTTCATCGATCTTGACGAGAATGTTCCGGGCCTGGGACTGAGCATCAACGAGGCCGCGCTCGACAAGTTTGAAGTGAGCGAATAGGAACATCCGGAGCGAATCGAATTTCATGACACGACTCATTCAGATCAGGCGAGGCGACGTACGTCGGGTAGCTTTGGTGGAAGAGCCGCATTTGCGACTGTTGCAGGGCTGCAGTTCGGTTTACGAACTGGCAAGCGACGCGATCGCTGCCGGCACATCGCTGACTCACACCGCGCAACAACGAGCCACGATCGATCTGGTGGACTATGACTCTGTCTACAGCGGGAACTCTGAGTGGCGGGTATTGCCTCCGATTGATCATCCGGACGAACCGACGCGCTGCCTGATTTCCGGGACGGGTCTGACTCATTTGGGCAGCGCTCGCGGTCGCCAGGCCATGCACGCAGTGGCCAGCGAAGAACTGACCGACAGCATGAAAATGTTCCGCTGGGGCTTGGAGGGAGGGCGACCAGCAACGGGTCGCATCGGGACCCCTCCGGAGTGGTTCTATAAAGGCACAGGCACGATGCTGCGAGCACACCGGGAACCGCTGGAGGTCCCCCCTTACGCCGAGGACGGTGGTGAAGAAGCGGAACTCGCTGGCGTCTACTTGATTGACGCGGACGGGCAGCCGCGTCGCATTGGAATGGCTGCGGGTAACGAATTTTCCGATCACCGCTTCGAGAAAAAGAACTATCTCAATCTCGCGGGTTCCAAGCTGCGGACCTGTGCGCTCGGTCCCGAACTTGCGCTGAACCCTCCATTCGACTCGGTATCGGTGGAAGTGAATATTGAGCGTGCGGGTACTGTGCTCTGGTCAAAGAAATTTCGAACGGGTGAAGCCGAGATGTGCCACAGCTTGCAGAACGTGGAGCACCACCATTTCAAGTTTGAGGCCCACCGCCGGCCTGGGGACGTCCACGTCCATTTCTTCGGGACGGACTGCCTGAGTTTCGGAGATGGCATCCAGTTGGCAGCCGAAGACGTGATACAGGTCGCCTTTGAGGGTTTCGGGCGTCCCTTGCGCAACCCGGTGCAGGTTGCCGGGTCGGCCGCTGATCTCATTCGCGTAATTCCGTTGGGGTGAGTGGAGTCATGTCAAAACCACGTGTAGCAGTTCTCGGACTCGGCACTATGGGCGCAGGGATGGCCGGGCGCGTGCTCGCCGCGGGTTTTCCTCTGGCGGTTTACAACCGCAACCGCGAAAAGGCTGATCCATTCTCGAATGCCGGCGCATTGGTTGCCGGGTCACCGCGCGAAGCCGCGTCGCGGGCCGACATCATTCTCAGCATGGTTGCAGATGACGCCGCATCGCGCAGCGTATGGCTGGGCGCAGACGGAGCGTTAGCGGGCGCCTCTCGGGGCGCGACGTTAATCGAATCGAGCACACTTACAGTCGGCTGGGTATTGGAACTCGCCGCGGCTGCCGCACAGCTGGGGTGCGAATTGCTAGATGCGCCCGTGACCGGCACTAAGCCCCATGCGGCGTCGGGTGAGCTGCTTTTTCTGGTGGGAGGCTCCGCCTCCGCACTCGCTACCGTTCGGCCGATGCTGTCTGTCATGGGGCGCGACATCATCCACCTTGGTGCGACCGGAAGCGGCGCGCTCATGAAACTCGTCAATAATTTTGTATGCGGAGTGCAAGCCGCTTCCTTCGCCGAAGCAGCAGCCCTCATCGGTGCGGGTGGACTTGACCGGGAGAGAGCGTTCTCCATCCTCACGAGCGGCGCGCCCGGAAGTATGCTGGTGAAGAGAGTGGCGGACCGGGTGCTGGCGAATGACTTCACTCCGAACTTCCTATTGCACTTGATGGCGAAGGATCTCCGCTATTCGATCGAGGAAGGATCTCGATGCGGTCTCGCGCTTCAGACCGCTGCGGCTGCCCTTGCCGTATTCCAGCATGCGGTCGCGACAGGTCATGGCGAGGAAGACTTCTCCGCTGTGGTCAAGTCGGTGCCATAAGGCTGGATTCCCGCGGGCTACGAGGGGCCCAGATACATGCGCAATGGGTTGCGAAGGCAAGTGGGCGCACGAGTTGGCTCTTGTTGGCGGTCGGTGTTTGCCTTGGGCGTAGCCCTATGGACAATCCACTCAGCGCTCGGTCAGGAACTGGCAAGGGTCCCGGCTGCGGAAGTAACCACGCTCACTTCCAAACCGGGGTATTTCACGGAACCGGGTATTGCGATTCATCCGGGAAATCCCCAGCAAGTGGTGGCTGTTTTTCAGGACAACGCTCATGCTGCGTATTCTCAAGATGCAGGTCAAACGTGGCACCTGGCAGATGGGGTGGAACCGCCCAACTACCGCGTCTCCGGTGATGTATCCGTGACCTATGACATCCACGGTCGCGCCTTTATCTGCTACATGGCGTTCGACAAGCTGGGAACATTCAACTACTGGGGCCACAACTCGTCGCGGAACGGGCTGTTCGTGCGACGCTCGCTCGATGGCGGAAAGACTTGGGAAGTTAACCATTTTCCGATCATCGAACATCCTACGGAGCCGGGTGTTCCATGGGAGGACAAGCCGTACATCGTGTCGGATACCACCAAGAGTCGCTACGCCGGGAATCTCTACGTCGGTTGGACACGATGGACCCTGACCGATTCGGAAATCCTCATCTCCCGCTCCCTGGACGTCGGGAAGACGTGGTCGAAACCGATCGAGATCGACAGGCATCCGGGTCTGCCCCGTGATGACAACGGGGCGGCGGAAGGATTTGCCGGTGCCGTTGCGCCCGATGGCACTCTATTCGTGGTATGGAGCCAGGACAACGACATCCTGTTCACTTCTTCCCGTAATGGTGGAAAGAC
>Ga0137418_10000092_pt1 | contig 62879 bp, 55 predicted proteins | sample CZODoug3_1_2_16f_FD_122242 | JGI IMG/M metagenome (GOLD analysis project Ga0137418, IMG submission 122242) | Vadose zone soil fungal communities from Angelo Coast Range Reserve, California, USA - CZODoug3_1_2_16fungal (Hybrid Assembly) | ecosystem: Environmental > Terrestrial > Soil > Vadose...
ACCGCACTATACAAACTGCCAGAGCGGTTTTTTTATCTCCCCAACCAGTTCTGGCGACACAAGAATCATAAAGTGGTCGTAGATGCTCTTTCGATTCTTAATGCCCGGGGTATAGATATTGTAATCGCCGCATCTGGCAGCAAGGACGATCCCCGCGAGCCGGATTATTTCGACGACATTATGAGACAGATTACCGACCGTAACTTGTCACGCAATTTCCGTTATCTCGGAATGATCCCGCTATCCCACGTGTATGCGCTGTTGCGCGTATCGGCCGCGCTGATCAATCCGTCGCGCTTTGAGGGATGGAGCACTACGGTCGAGGAGGCGAAATCGTTCGGGGTGCCAATGATTTTATCTGATCTCGACGTCCACCGCGAACAAACGGTGGGGAAGGCGAGGTATTTCGGAACCGATGACCCTACGGCGCTTGCGGATCATCTTATTAGCGCCGCCAACGATCCTGAGCCTTATTTCGTTCGAAATCTAGCGCCAGATCTCGACGGGCGCGTCTCAATGTTTGCCGCCGATTTTGCGCACACTATTTTCAGTGCATTAGAATCTTGGCGTGGAGAAAAATCTAAGGGCTGAGATGGGTTGACAATCACGATATTCGCTTGCGGCTTATCTCGTCAAAGGAACAGGCGCTTCACTCGGATGTGACACAGCCGGGCTAGTTAAAGCTCTTAAACGGGCTAGCGATAGGAGCTCTTCCAAACGGATGTCGAGAATCTTGCGGAAACGAAGAAAAGCTGCTTTTTCTTAATCTTGGATTGTTGTGAGAACGGTTCGTGGTAAGCCGATGACACTAACTAAGACATTTGACCGCGTAGATGACGTCTCCAAGATCGAAGGCTGCAACACTCGCGGCATTGAGTACCGATGGCCGACCTTTTCGAAGGTGATTGCCACCTTTCCTGCTGGCAGCAACGCGCTCGATTTCGGCGCTGGATCGCTGCGAGAAAGTTTCGATCTGGCTATGCGCGGCTTTAATGTCACCTCGATCGACATCGATAGCGAGTTAATGTCGGCTTACAAAAGCGGTTACGATTGGCCTGCAAATGGAACCTCGCATCGTCTAGTAGCCGCTAGCGATTTGACGGATGGGCTTTCCAAAATCGGTGGCCAAAGATTTGCGCTAGTTACGTGTTTTGATGTTCTCGAACATCTCGAGGACCCAGCAGCTGTGTTGCGCCTGATTGAACCTCACATAGCTGACGACGGGAAGATTTTTATAACGGTGCCCAATGGTCGAACGCTGTTTGAGTTAGCGTTCCGATTCGATCTTCTGCACGCCCGCGCCACTAAGCGTTATATGCGCCCGGGCGAACCGCACTTGCAGCGGAATTCGCCGGAAAAATGGAAACAGATCATCGTTAGTGCTGGATATGATGTCCTTCAGCATGACATGGAAATTGGTTTTCTTGCCAATACGGCGGCCGCCCTTGTGCAACTGCCATTAGCGCTTGGCGGTAGATTACTTCGAAAGCTTGGCGTGCAGGTGGATGCTCTCGCGTTATCCGAGAGAATTTGCAGTGGCGCACGCATGGCCGCGATTGATCGAATTGACAAAAAAACGAAGTCGATCTTCCGCGGCCTTTATGGATGGAACTTGTTTGTTGCCGCACCTGTACGCAATCGCGCTATGACGCATCGATGAAAAGGGCTATTGCCGTCGACCTAAGTGAAGCGGGAATTAGGTTTTGCTAATTTTCTATAAAACGTTCCTCACCTACCATCTCGCAGGTTGTACCCGAAGAGGGAAAATCGTTCGGCGAGCCAATGAATCTGATCTCGAGGTTCATCGCGAACAGACCGCAAGAAAAGGAAAATGCTTCGGAACTGACGATCGCCTTCCACTTGCCAACCCTCTGACGTGCATGTCGTGTGAGCTGAACCGCGCTTTGTTCGTAATTTGGTTCAGGACGCCGATAGATGTGATCAATGCTTGTGGTCGACTTTGGATTTACCATTCTATTCGGAGTGTGTCAGAGGTGGTTCCAGCTTGGGCCGAACCCCCGAGGCCCATTAGCGGGGCCTGACCACCGCAGATTTCTTAGCTGAGTTTACTTTTCCGGTCACATCGTCATTGGCCTCACAACTTGAAAAGATCTCTACAAATCTGTCGATGCGTGAAGATAATTCGGCACTTCTCTCATCGAGCGTTGCGCGAACAGCTTCACATCCAAGTTTTCGTGCTCACGATGGGCTCCAAGCGCAAGTGCTTCATCACCAACGTGGTCAGTTATAGTAACGTCAGGATGACGCGAGCGACGCACGCTTTGCTGACTTTTGAAAGTGCAGATTGATTCCGTCAAGATCTCTGAGGGATTACCGGGCGCTTACGGCGCGCGAGAGGCCTTCAACCAGAGTAAACGGGGGGTGCCAACCGGTGGCAAGTGCCTTAGTGACATCCATTTCCAGCGATCCGAGCAAAGCATCATTTAAGCCAAAATAGTTCATTGGAACACGCAGCAACGGGAGCGGAACAGGCAAAAGACGCGCCGGCCGCGCGCTCGCGCGCGCCAGCAGCCGGACGAATTCAGGCGTTGAAACTTGCTCGTTGTCGGCCAAAAGAAAGACTTCAAATTGCGGGGAATTCGACGTGTCCAAGCGATGCCGAACAAACGAAGTCAGATTGTCTATTCCGAGGAAGGCGCGACGATTTTTAATGAGCCCAAAGGGAAGCGGCACGCCAGCGCTCACTGCAGATACAAGTCTGCCGAAGTTACCGACTGCGCCCGCGCCATAAATCATTGGTGCGCGAATGGCCATTATAGACATCTTGCCGTTCGCGGCCAGGTCCGAAAGGCCTTGTTCCGCGGCGGCCTTTGTTCTTCCATAGACCGTATTGGGAGCGATCGCATCCCGTTCGCAAAACGGTTTACGTCCATCGGTCGTGCTGCCATTAACCGCGATACTGCTGAGAAAGATAAACTCACGTACGCCGGCCGATGCGGCACTGCGCGCAAGTTGCATGGTGCCTTCGACATTGATGGAAAAATATAAATCCTCCTCACGTTTCTGAGTGCTCTTGGAACGGTGCGCACGCGCTGCAAGATGAATAACTGTCTGCACCCCGTGAAGGGCGGCTTGCCAATCGGTCGATGGCCCCAGTTCGAGGCCCGTTACAACGTCTGGGGTTGGGGATGTCAGACTGACCGATCGTTGGGCACAACGCACATGCCAACCAGCCTGGGTCAAAGCCGAGACCATGTGCCGTCCGACGAAACCGTCGGCGCCGCGTTGGCGTTACCTGGTCGGGGTGCTTGCCTGGCTGCGGTAGGTCGGTGTCTGTGCGTATTGCGCTGGAACTTCCCACATGCGTGCGGCGTACCACACCGCCCAGGCCACCACGAACAGCGACATCACCCACACCCACACCGGAATCGACGAGCGCGCCTCGGCGTGACGCGGGTCAAATGGATCGTCCGAGCTGAACGCGTCGACCGAGAAGCGCACCTCACCGCCCCGCACCGAGTTCGGGCGCAGGCCGGACACGACGATGCCCGGCCCGTTATGCACGTGAAACGCAAACTCCTCGAAGCCTTCGCGCCCGCTCTGGTCCCGGGCACGGACCCGCAGCCGATGCGGCCCATCCTCGAGCGTGCGGGTGTCCAGGGTGACGTCGGCCGGCAGCTCCTGATCGACGATCGGCGTCGGGTTGTCATCGAGGTAAATACGAACGCGCGGCTTGTCCACCCGGTGCACCTCGCTTCAGCGATCGTCACGCAAAATCGCGTACTTGGCATGACGCCGGTCGGTTTCGCCCGGGCGAATCAGCATCCGGAACATCGCCACGAAACAGGCCACCGTAATGGCTCCGGCCACGGCCATGATGATGATATTGCCCCACAGCGGGCCGATCAGATGATCGTGCATCACTTGCCCTTGGCGCGTTCGGCCGCCACTCGCTCGGCCGTCACCGGCGCTCCGTGGTTGCCCCAGGAACTTCGCTCATAGTCGATGATGTTGGCAACGTCGGCGTCGCTGAGCGCGGCGCCGAACGGCGGCATCGGGCTCGAATAAACGACGCCACCCACCCTGGCGCCCTGCAGGCCGTGCAGCACCGCATGCAGCTGCTCGGTCGGATCGGCGTCGTTGACCACGTCGTCCCCCTTCAGCGATGGGAACGCGCCCGGCAGTCCCTCCCCATTGGCCTGATGGCAGGCGGCGCAATTGGCGGTGAACAGGGCCTTGCCCTTGGCCAGATCGCCACCTCCCGTGGCGGGCACCGGACCGGCGGATGGCGCGCCCGCCGCGGTGCTGGCAACCGCCGCGCCGGCCGGGGATGCGCTGCTGACGCCGGGCATGGCGCTGCCGCCGTCATGGGTGGCCAGATCCGGCAGGGCGGGCTGCTTCAGTGACAGCAGATAGGCCACCAGCGCCTCGGCCTGATGCGCAGGCACCACGACGCCCTTGGCCGGCGCGTACGCCTTGGGCAGCGGCACCGGCGTCGTCCCCGCAGGGGCCTGATCGACCACTTTGAACATCCAGTCGAACGCCGGCATGATCGATTCGGGCACCACCGCGCGCGGGTTGTACAGGTGGATGAACTGCCACACCGTGCTGGGCTGACGCACCCCGGCGTTGGTGAGGTCCGGCCCGGTGCGCTCCGAGCCCAGCAGCTCCGGTGTCTGGTAGGCAAAGTCTCCCGGCGCCGACGCACGGCCGAAGATCTTATCCTGCGGCAGCGGCCGCACCTGCTGGGTGTGACAGTAGCTGCAGCCATTGGCGACGTAGACGTCGCGTCCTTCGGCCTGCAAGGGCGTCAGCGGTTCAACCCCCGGTCCGGCCGGCGTCCGGGACAGCTCGATGCCGGGCAGCACCCCCATCAACAGGGCGAGGCCCGCGTAAACCAGCGCTGAGCCGCCCGCGATCAGCACCAGCTTGTTCATACGGCGGCCCCCTCAGCGGCCAGCGGCGCCGCCTCGGCCGACGGACCGAAGCACATGCGCCAGACGTTCCAGGCGAACACGATGTGGCTCAGGAACATCAGCACGCCGCCCACGCCGCGCCACACCCAGTAGGACTGGATGTCCACCACCGACTGGATGAACGGCGCACCGCGCATCCAGTCCAGGCCCTGGATGGTGCCGCCGATCGACAGCGAAATGACGTAAATGAAGCTGCCCACCACGGCCATCCAGAAATGCAGGCTCAGGCCGAGCGGGCCGGGCGCCTTGCCGGTGGCCAGCGGCAGCAGCGCGTACACCCCGCCCCAGATCGCGAAATTGACAAAGCCGTACATGGTCAGGTGCGAATGGCCGACCGTGAAATTGGTCAGGTGCCACACCTCCTGCAGCGAGCGGAACGCCTCGAAGGTGCCCTGGGTCGAGCCGACCACGTAGCCGATCACCCCGACGAAGATGAACATCAGCGGGTAGGAGTGCACCAGATCGCGCAATCGCCCGCGCATCGTCAGCAGAAAATTGCTGCTGCCGCCCCACACCGGCACCAGCATCGCCACGCTGAAGACGATGGCGGTGGTCTGCAGCCACCACGGCAGCGGGCTGAACAGGAAGTGGTGCGAACCGATGATCGGGTAGAACACCAGGTTGGTCCAGAACGCGAACACGCCCAGCGCGTAGGAGTAGATCGGGCGGCTCAGCGTCTTGGGCAGCGCGTAGTACAGCATTCCAAGAGTGAGCGGCGTGAACCACATGCCCACCGCGTTGTGCATGTAGTAGCCGGACACGGACACCTGGCCCAGGCCGTACTGGTACCAGGGCAGGATCGCCACCAGCGAAAAGATGGATGCAAACAGCACGCCGCCGACGATGTACCAGTTCGAAAGATAAATATCCTCGGTGCTGCGTCGCGCGATGGTGCCGATCAGGTTCCAGGCCGTGACCGCCAGCGCGGCCAGGAAAATCAGCCGGATCGGCCATGGCCACTCGCGATACTCGAGACTGCCGGCGTTGTAGCCAAGATCGAGCGCGATCGTACCGGCCACCGCGGCCACGTTGAAAAGGGCGAGCCCGATCCAGGCCAGCTTCGCGCTGTACAGCGGCGAGCCGCAGCTGCGCGGGGTTACGTAATAGGCCAGCCCGACCAGCGCCAGGCTGGCCCATCCGAACAAGGTCGCATTGGTATGGATCGGACGCAAGCGCCCGAACGTTAGAAACTCACCACGAGCAAAATCCGGCGCGCCGAACTTGTACGCCAGAACGATACCGACTGCAGTGGCAAACAGAAGCCACAACGTGGCCGCTACCGTGTAGGCGACGAAGACCGATGCTTGAGCCCGATGCTCGCCTTCGCGACCCAATATTTGAGACATCGCTTGCCGTTCAAGTCCGCACAAGCCCGCCGGCAGTGCTCCGCGAATGGTCCATGGCTTTCTCTCCGGTTATGAATTCACTCTAGCTGAACTAAATTCGGCCGGGTAGACTCTTTTGGGTGGAGACAATCTCCACCTTTAGGAAATCAATACCGATGCCCCGCGGAAATGATGACCGAATGGAGGAGGCCGTGTCTCCGCGCTGGTTGCTGCGTTTTTGTCATTTATTGCGGGCTATAGAGACTCGAAGTCAGAAGCGCCGATGCTTGATGACATCACCGAACTGCGCACGTTCGTGATCATCGTCAGAGCGAGGAGCCTTTCCGCGGCCGCGCGCGAGATGGGACTGGCGCTCAGCGTCGTCAGCAAGCGTCTCGCAGCGCTGGAACGCCGCACGAAGACACGCCTGATAACCCGCAGCACGCGCCGCCTCGCACTGACGGAAGAAGGACTGGATCTTCATGAGAGAGCACAGCGCATCCTCGCAGAAGTCGACTGGGCCGAGGCAGCACTGGCGAGTGGGCAAGTCGAACCACAAGGGCTATTGCGAGTAAGCGCGCCAGTGGCCTTTGGCCGGGCGTGTGTCAGTCCGGTGTGCCAGGACCTTGTTCGCGCACATGCAAAGATTTCAATCGATCTGAGGCTGACTGATCGAATAGTGGACCTGATCGAAGAGGGAATCGATGTCGCCGTGCGAATTGGTCCGCCAAAAGGTTCTCAGCTCGCGATGCGAAAGTTGATCGACGACTACCGCGTCGTGGTCGGGGCGCCGGAATATCTCGAGCGCCGCGGGACGCCCAAATCGCCGGCAGATTTGGAGAATCATGACTGCGTACATTACCGGGGGGTAGGAACGCACTGGCGGCTGGTGGGCCCGGCCGGGAAATCGGTTGACGTGCGGTGCCCCTCCCGCCTGCGGAGTAGTAGTGGCGAGGTCGCACTCGATTGGGCGCTTGCAGGTTGCGGTCTAGCGATGAACTCGTGGGTAGACGTCGACCGAAATCTGCGCGCGGGACGCCTGATCCATGTTCTGCCCGAATGGCGCAGCGAGCCAGCGCCCGTCTGCGCAGTATTCGCTGCCAGCCACCAGCTTCCGGCGCGGGTGCGCCTGTTTGTCGACGCCATGGCCGAATCGCTGGATCGGCGCGACAGCGGATATCGCGCTGCATCGCGCTGACCCGATTGATCTCCCCGGCCGCAGTCGCCGTGAGGCTGCGCGCGGATCGCGATAGCCGTCCGGATCTCCATCCCCGCAATAAATGACAAAAACGTAGCAGTCGGCGCAGAGACACACCCCTATCCGTTGGAGGACTATTTCAGTCGGATGCGGCGCCTCGGCGTACTCTCCACCTCTCATCGCGAAGGTAGTGTGTGCCGTTGGTGATCGGGCGTGTCTTGGTGCGGCGCTCAAGCGCTTCTTTCCAAAAAGTGGAGATCACCTCCAACCAAGGCGGTCTACTCCTGCGAATTGAGTTCAGCTAGAGTGAATTCATTATCCGAAGGGAAGCAATGGACCATTCTGTAGACCGACCGCTCTCGCCCGGTCGCCGCGCGACCCGTCAAACCATTGGCGTAACCGCTGGACTGGCAGGCGCCCCCGGGAGCGGCAACCCGAAGATGGACCACAAGCCAGTTCGCATCAGGAGAGGCGCGATGACATCGGCAGCGGGTTGGTGCGCGATCGGCGCGTTGGTTTTTTGCGGCGGCCGTGCTTATGCGGAAGGCGACGCTGGCGCCGGCAAGACGGTGTTCGCGAACCAGTGTGCATCGTGCCACACGATCGAGGCGGGTAAGAACGGATTCGGACCGTCACTGGCTGCCGTCTTGGGCAGAAAGGCGGGAACTCTGCCTGGCTACAAGTACTCGCCCGCGATGGCCCAGTCCGGCCTCACCTGGGATGAGAAGACTCTGGATGCGTTCCTGACCTCATCGAGCAAGGAGGTGCCGGGAACCGCGATGCCGGTCTCGTTGCCGGACCCGACGGCGCGGGCCAACGTGATCGCCTATCTGGAGACGCTGGGACGCGCCGGCGCGGTGGAGGCCAGCGCGCCAGCCACCCACGAGGTGCTGGCTAACCAGGGGCCGACGCAGGACGAGCTGCTGCACGCGGCGCAAGACAAGCAGAACTGGCTGTACGCCAGCAAGGACTACACCGGCAAGCGCTTCGCTGATCTGCGCCAGATCACGCCCGCCAACGCCGCCCAGCTGCGTGCCGCCTGCATCTACCGCTCCAACAGCGCCGTACCCACGCAAACGGAGCTGCTGGTCTACAAGGGCGTGATGTACCTGACGATCGACAAGTCGATCGTCGCGATCGATGCAACGACGTGCCGCGAGCGCTGGACCTACAACTGGACCGGCAAGGGTGCCGTGCTGTCGCCCACCAACCGCGGCGTGGCGCTGAAGGACGGACGGGTCGTGCGCGGCACCGCCGACGGCTACCTGATCGCGGTGGACATGGCCAAGGGCACGCTGCTGTGGAGCCAGAAGATCGCCGATGCCAGTACCAGCCAGTACTTGAGCATGCCGCCGCTGATTTTCGAGGATCTGGTGATCTACGGTCCGGCCGGCGCCGATTGGGGGGCGAAGAACTGGATCGGCGCCTTCAAGCTGACCACCGGGGAGCAAGTCTGGCGCTTCAACCTGATTCCCGATGCGGGCGAGCCGGGAGCGGAGACCTGGGAAAATCCCCAGGCTCGCGAGCATGGCGGTGGCAGCCTGTGGACCCCGCTGTCGCTGGATGCCGAAAAGGGCGTGCTCTACGTTCCGGTCGGCAACCCGTCGCCGGACTTCTACCCGGACGTGCGCTCGGGCTTGAATCTGTATACGAACTCGGCCGTAGCGCTCGATGTTCGGACCGGCAAGCTGCTGTGGTACCGCAAGTTCATTCCGAGCGATGCCAACGACCGGGATCTGAGCCAGGTCAGCCCGCTGTTCAGCGCCACCGTGAAAGGCAAGCCGCGCAACCTGCTCACGGTCTCCGGCAAGGACGGCATGCTGCGCCTGCTGGACCGCGACAGCCACGATGTGCTGTACGAGTTGCCCATCACGACGCGTACGAACTTCGATGCCCAGCCGACCGTGGCCGGCGTGCACGGCTGCCCCGGGCTGCTGGGTGGCATGGAGTGGAACGGACCGGCCTACAGCCCGGCTACCAAGACACTGTACGTGGCCGCCGTGGACTGGTGCGGTACGTTCACCAAGTCCGACCAGCCGCCGCAGTTCGTCCAGAACTCTCATTACTACGGAGGCGCCGTCACGCCCGATCCGCGCGAGCAGGCACGAGGCTGGCTGCAGGCGATCGACGCCACCCAGGGGACCATGCGCTGGCGCCGCCAGTGGCCGACGCCGCTGGTGGGCGGCATCACCGTGACCTCAGGCGGCGTCCTGTTCACCGGCGACCTGAACAACGACTTTCTCGCGATCGACGCCAGCAACGGGAAGACGCTGTACCACTTCAACACGGGCGGGACCATCGGCGGCGGTGTCATCAGCTACGAGATCGGGGGCAAGCAGTACGTCGCCACCACGTCCGGTGTCGTCTCCGGTTTCTTCGGCGGTTCCGGAACCTCGGCGGTGATCGTGTTCGCGTTGCCTTGAAATCCGACAGCAAGGACAAGTTACTGACCCCGGCCGACGATAAGCGGGCTCCCGAGTCGGCACTCACGCCGCCATCGGTAGCGGCAGCGGCGCCCGAATCAGGTGCTCGAACGCCGAGAGCGCCGCCTTCGCGCCTTCTCCGGTCGCGATGATGATTTGCTTGTACGGCGCGGTTGTCGAATCGCCCGCAGCGAACACGCCAGCAGCGCTCGTCTGGCCCTTTGCGTCGACGACAATTTCGCCGAAGCGGTTCAGTTCGACGCTGCCCTTGAGCCACTCGGTGTTCGGCACCAGACCGATCTGCACGAACACGCCTGCCAGCGCGATGCGGTGCTCCTCGCCGGTCGCGCGCTCGACGCAGCGCAGTCCGTTGACCCGGGTGCCGTCACCCGTGATCTCGATCGTTTGCGCATTCGTGCGGATATCGACGTTCGGCAGGCTCTTCATCTTCGCGACCAGGATCGCGTCGGCCTTCAGCTGCGGAGCAGACTCGATCAGGGTTACGTGCTCGACGATGCCCGCGAGGTCGATCGCCGCCTCGACGCCGGAGTTACCGCCCCCGATCACCGCGACGCGCTTGCCCTTGAAGAGCGGCCCGTCACAATGCGGGCAGTAGGCCACACCGCGATTGCGGTACTTCTGCTCGCCCGGCACGTCGATGTTGCGCCAGCGCGCACCGGTCGCCAGCACTACGGAGCGCGCGGTGAGCCGAGTACCGTTCGCAAGCCGCACCTCGGCAAGCCCTCCGGGCTCGGCGGGCGGCACGAGCTTCTCCGCGCGCTGCGCACTCAGCATTTCGACGTCGTAGCGCCGGACATGCTGCTCGAGCGCTGCGGCGAACTTCGGCCCGTCCGTCTCAGCGACGGACACGAAGTTCTCGATTGCCATCGTGTCGACCAATTGGCCGCCGAAGCGCTCGGCGACGATCCCGGTGCGGATGCCCTTGCGTGCCGCATAGATGGCCGCCGCGGCACCCGCCGGTCCGCCGCCGACGATCAGCACGTCGTAAGGCGCTTTCGCATCCGGCTTGGCCGCATCGCGCGCGACCGAGCCCCTGTCGAGCTTCGAGAGAATCTCCTCAACGCCCATCCTGCCCTGGCCGAACGGTACGCCGTTCAGGTAGACGGCGGGCACCGACAGGATGCCCAGATTCTCGACCTCATCCTGGTAGAGCGCACCATCGATCGCGACGTGGCGGATGCGCGGGTTCAACACCGACATCGCGTTGAGCGCCTGCACGACGTCCGGGCAGTTCTGGCAGGTCAGCGACATGTAGGTCTCGAAGCTGAATTCGCCTTCGAGCGCGCGGATCCGCTCGACGAGGTCCGCGTCGAGCTTCGGCGGGTAGCCACCGACCTGCAGCAGCGCGAGCACCAGCGATGTGAACTCGTGTCCGGTCGGCAGTGCGGCGAAGCGAACGCCGATGTCGGTGTCGGTGCGCTCGATCCGGAACGAGGGTGTGCGTTCGCCGGTGTCGACGCCGTCGCTCCTGACGAGCGTCACGCGCTCGGACTGTTCCGCCACGTCGCGCAGCAACGCGATCATCTCACCCGAGGCCTCGCCGTCGTCGACCGACGCGACCAGCGCGATCGGGTGGGTGATCCTCTCGAGATAGCCTTTCAGCTGGGTCTTCAAATCGGCATCGAGCATCGCGTTTTCCTTCATCTATCTACTCCCCTCCCGCTACCCTCGTCCTGGCCTTCTCCCGCACAGCGGGAGAAGGAAGCTTTCGGCTCCCCTCTCCCGCGAGGCGGGAGAGGGGCCGGGGGTGAGGGTCGATTTCCCGAGGATGGCCTTGGCCGGAGCGCCGTGTCAGATCTTGCCGACGAGGTCGAGCGACGGCTTCAAGGTTTTCTCGCCCTCTTTCCATCGCGCCGGGCACACCTCGCCCGGATGCGAGGCAACGTACTGAGCTGCCTTGACTTTGCGCATCAGCTCCTTCGCGTCGCGGCCGATGCCGTTGTCGTGGATCTCGCACAGCTTGATCTGGCCTTCCGGGTTCACGACGAAGGTGCCGCGCAGTGCCAGGCCTTCTTCCTCGATCATCACTTCGAAGTTACGGGTCAACCGCCCGGTCGGGTCGCCGACCAGCGGGTACTCGACCTTGCGGATCGCGCCGGAGGTGTCGTGCCAGGCCTTGTGTGCGAAATGCGTGTCGGTCGACACGCCGTAGATTTCGACACCGATCCGGCGGAACTCGCTGTAATTGTCGGCGAGGTCCTCCAGCTCGGTCGGACAGACGAACGTGAAGTCGGCGGGGTAGAAGACGAAGATGGACCACTTGCCGCGGATCGTCTCCTCGCTCACTTCGACGAACTTGCCGTTGTGGTAGGCGGTGGCCTTGAAGGGTTTGACGCGGGTGTTGATCAGCGACATTGCTCAGCTCCGGATGAAGGTTGGAAAGGCGTTCGTCGTATAGTGGCGCGGCCGAACTGATTAATCCAATGAATAAAGACGCTGATACTTATCGCTTGTCTCGATAACGAGCATTCGACGAAAAGCGCCCGCGCCTGCGACACTCAGCGCGGTTACCGGGAACTCAAACGAGAGCCTGGCCAGGTGCGCAACGCGGCAGCTGTTGCAGGCCACTAATGGGACGTGGGCGAAACCTTGGAGTCGACAGCCCTCGGACTTGCGGAAGCCGCTCCGTTTAGAGTCGCCAGGAATGCGACGACGTTTTCGCGGTCCTTCTCGTCGGGCAGTCCTGGAAACATCATCTTGACGCCAGGCACGTATTTTCGCGGCGCTTTCAGGTAGGCCATTAACTGGTCCACCGTCCAGACGATCTCGCTGCGCTTCATCGCGGCCGAGTACGAGAAATCCGCAGTGCTGGCCGCAGCGCGGCCGACGACGGAAAAGAGCGACGGACCGACCAGGTTCTGCCCGCGTTCCTGGCTGTGACAGGCCGCGCAGTTCTGTCGGAACAGGTCGCCTCCACGCGCGGGATCACCCACCGCGCGGGCCGATCCGGTCAGCAGCGAGACTAGAACGAAAAAGATCGCGGGCAACGTTCCTCTGTGGAAGGCGGTGGCCTTGAAGGGGTCGAGCCGGGTGTTGATAAGCGACATTGCCTGCCAGCCGATGTGGGTTATGAAGGTAGGGGACATATGCTGACTGTGTCGGGCTTATTAATCCAATGAATTCAAACGGTGAGGATCATCGATTATCTCGATAATCAACACGTGACCGGAAGGTAATTGATCCAGTAGATAAGATATATAGTGGTGATCGATAGAGCGATTAACACCCGCTCCTGACCCAATCGCGACGCGGTGCACCGACAGGGGCGCGATTTCGGAGAAACTGTGGCCACTCTTGCCAATGCCGCCAATGCCCTGTCTCTCAGGCAGTTGGCCTATCTGGTAGCGCTATCGGAGACACTCAACTTCACCCGTGCCGCGGAGCGCTGCTTTGTCACGCAGTCGACGCTTTCGGCTGGTATCCGCGAACTGGAGCAGACGCTGGGTGTCGTGCTGTTCGAGCGGGACCGTCAGAGCGTGATGGTGACACCGATGGGCCGGGAGCTTGTCGAGCGCGCACGAAGCCTGCTCAGCCAGGCGCTCGATTTCGTGAATGCCGCGCAGGCCGCGGGGCGTCCGTATCAGGGTGCGGTGACGCTGGGAGCCATACCGACCATCGCTCCCTTTCTGCTGCCCCGGCTGCTGCGGCTGATGCGGCGCGACATGCCGGATTTGATCACCTTGCTGCGGGAGGACCAGACTGCTGCCCTGTTGCATGCGGTGGACGAGGGCGAAATCGACTTTGCCGTCATCGCGCTGCCGATGGACGTCGGCCGGCTTCGGGTATACCCGATCCTCACCGAGGAGCTATGGCTGATTGCATCGGAGGGCGATGCAATGGCCAAGCTGATCCACCCGAAGGTTTCGCAGGTCGACATGCAGCGCTTGCTGCTGCTGAGCGATGGCCATTGCCTGCGCGAGCACACGCTTCAAGCTTGCCAAAGCGGGCGGCGCGGACGCGACCGCATTCCGTCGACGATCGAAGCCAGCAGTCTGCCGACACTGGTGCAGATGGTGGAGGCGGGACTGGGCGTTTCGCTCTTGCCCGAGATGGCGATCAAGGCGGGGTTCCTGGTGGGAAGCAACGTGATTGCCCGGCCGCTGGCCGCTCCGGCCCCCAAACGCGAGATCGTGCTGGTTGCCCGTCCCACCACGCCGCGCGGCGAATTGCTGGTCCGCGTTCAGCAATTGGCGGTCTCAATAGGTACCGGCGGCGCGCCCATCGGGCCAAAGCGCAGCCGCGTCAAGCGTGTCCTCGGATGAGAGCTTTCGAGGGCCAGGCGTCGGACGTGCGCGTCATGTCGTCGGCCCATCGCCCGGCGGCGGGATATTCATGGATCCGTGCATGACCGGCACCGCGTGACCCGCCACGTGAACGGCTGTGAGCAGCCCACCGCGTCTCTCCGTCCGTCCGAGCAGAAGGCTCGGTCGGCCCATATCGACCCCTTGTTCAACGCGCCACGCAATTTCGCCGTCGGGTTCGGGCCGCAATGAGGCCAGAAGCGCAATCGTCGCCGCGGTCGCGCTTCCGGTAGCCGGGTCTTCGACGGTGCCATCAAGAGGCGCGAACATGCGGGCATGCAGCTCCCCGGCGGCCGCCCCGCGGACGTAGGCGAAGACTGCATCCGTGCCGATCGATGGGAGCACGCGCTGATGAGCCGGCAGGTTCGGCTTGGCTCGTCGCAACGCGTCTGGAGACGTGAGCTCGGCGACCAGGAACGGTAATCCGACCGAGACGACCTGGGGCGGGTGAGTCGCGACGCCAATATCGGTCGGGGCAAGTGACAGGCACGCGGCCACATCGCCTGCCGATACCGATGATCCGAGCGACAACGGCTCCGGTGCCGTGAGCTCGGCCCCGACGACCCGTTCGCCATCGCGCAGCAGACGGACCGGCACAAGGCCGGCAACTTCCTCGAAGACGAATCGATCGATCGACGGCTCGCCTTTGCGCTCACGTTCTTGGGCGAGGACGACGGCGGTCCCGACGTTGGGATGTCCCGCGAACGGGACCTCTTGCCGCGTTGTGAAGATGCGAACGTGTGCGGTATGACCGACCTCGCGTGGCGGCAACACGAAGGTCGTCTCTGAATAGTTGAATTCGGCCGCGACCGCCTGCATCTGTGAGGCCGTAAGGCCTTCCGCATCCAGAATGACCGCCAGCGGGTTCCCGCCGAATACCCGCTTCGTGAAGACATCGACTGTAACGTAGCGCACGTGCATGAAAGTCGTTTCCGTCCAAAATCATCCTCCGAACCACTTGACATCGCGCTTCTGCGCCAACACGCCTATTCGACTTGCGGCGAGTTGACTATTCGCAGCCGTACAGCACGGGTTGCTGCGACACTGCGGGCGTCAAATGCTTTCGCGAAGTCAAGCAGCGTATGCCGGTGCTGCCCGCGGTGTTGCCCGAACAGGCGCTGGACCCGTGGCCAACCGACGCGGCCGCGCTTCCTCGCTCCGGCGAATTAGGCCGGTTGCTGCTCGGCAAGCGCTGGTCGCACGCCTGCCTCACGGATCGGAAGATTCACGACGGCCGCCCCCAGTGCGAGCGCGATATCCGCGTACCACATCCAGGAGTAGTCGCCGAAGCGGGTCAGCGCGATCCCTCCGAGCCAGGCGCCGAAAAATCCTCCGATCTGGTGCGACAGCAGGGTCAGGCCGAACAGTGTCGCCAGGTGGCGCGTTCCGAATAGCTTCGCGACCAGGCCGGCCGTTGGCGGCACCGTGGACAGCCACGAGAATCCCAGCGCCGCGGCGAACAGGTAGAACGTCAGCGCCGTCTTGGGCGCCAGCAGATACACCGCGATCGACGCCGCCCGCGAGAAGTAGACCCAGAACAGCAGCCACTTCAATCGGTAGGTGGTGCCGAGCGCGCCCGCGGTCAGGCTGCCCGCGATGTTCGCCAGCCCGATGATGCTCAGAGAAATCGCGGCGACCCCTGAATTCAGGCCGCACAGGTTGACTTCGGTCGGAAGGTGCGTGACCAGGAACGCGATGTGAAATCCGCAGGTGAAGAATCCAGCGTGCAGACACCAGTAGCTGCGGTCGCGCGAAGCCGCTGCCAGCTGGGAGCGCAAGCCGCCGTGCGAAGACTCGCCCGCGGCCGCTGCTGCGGCGTGCGCTGAGCCCTGGCGCGGACTCAACAGCCGGGCGAGCGGCAGCGTGGAAAGGGCGATGGCGCCCATCGCCAACAACGCGTTGACCCAGCCGAACAGCGCGATCAAAGCCTGATTCAACGGCGCGAACACGAACTGGCCGAAGCTGCCTCCCGCGTTGATGAATCCCGCCGCGAAGGCCCGGCGCTCGGGAGGCAGATTCCGTGCCGTCGCGCCGATCAGTATCGAGAAACTGCCGGCTCCGGCCCCCGCTGACATCAGCAGGCCGAGAGTAACCACCAGTCCGGCCTGCGAGCTCACGAACGGGGCGGCCGCGGTACCGGCGGCCAGCAACAGGCCGCCCGCGACAACCACCGGCACCGGACCGTGGCGATCGGCGAGCGCGCCGAACACGGGCTGCACGGCTCCCCAGACGAACTGTCCGATCGCAAGTGCCAGGCTGATTTTGGCGATGCCAAGACCGGTCGCGGTGTTCAGCGGCGAAAGGTACAGACCGATCGACTGCCGAACGCCAAAGGTAACCATCAGGATCGCCGCCGCGGCGCACATCAGCGGCCAGCCGGAACCGGCGGATTGTGGCGCCGTGGCAGGAGTTGCCTTGGTCGAACCCATCTCCTACTCTCCCATGTCCGGACTGCGCAGCTTCGCCAGGTAGCGATCGACCCGTCGATGCAAGCGGACCACCTCGGAATCACCCAGCGTCGCATTGACCGCGTCCTGGGCCACGCGCCAACGCGGCCTGGCCGCGGCCCACTTGGCACGTCCGGCCGGCGTCAGGCTCACTTCCCGACGGCGCGTGTTGGCGCGCGATTCCACGCGGATCCAGCCGGCCGCGGCCAGCGGGCGCAGGTTGCGCAGCAAGGTCGTGCGCTCCATGTCCATCGCTTCGGCGAGCAGCGAAAGCGTCGGGGCATGCAGACTCAACAGGTTGGACATCAGCGAGAATTGCGTGACGCGCAGTCCGCAAGGCGCCAGTGCGCGGTCGTACACAGCGGTGAGCCGGCGCGTGAGCCGGCGCAGCCGGCCGCAGGTGCAGGCCGGTACCTCGGGGCGTGCTCGGTGCTCGGAACGGGACGTGCGCGGCATGGCAGCACAAGTTTAGTGTGTATATACACACACTGACAACGCGGCCGACGATCGCGCGCGCGGCGTACATTGAAACGTGCGGTCGAATCGATTGTCAGCGCGAAAGGAGCAGCGGATGGACACGGGGCAGCAGTTTTCATACGTGACCCACCTCGATGTCAAATTCCCGGCGCTGACCGTTGTCGACGTTCCGCAACTGGTCGAGGCATGCACCGATCGCTGGTACAACCAGACGCTGTGCCAGGTCAACGGCTCGGTCGCCCGTCTCGGCGTATTGCAGGGCGAATACCACTGGCATCAGCATCACGACGAAGACGAATTCTTTTTCGTCCTCGACGGCAAGTTCTTCGTCGACCTTCGCGACCGGTCGGTCGAGCTGTCGCGCTGGCAGGGATTCGTGGTTCCCAAGGGAGTCGTGCACCGCACGCGGGCGCCCGAGCGGGCCATTATCCTGATGGTTGAGACCGCTGCGATCGTCCCGACCGGAGACTAGCGGCGCTCAAGGTAGCATTGCGCATGTCCAATCGGCTGTCCCGGGAAGCGTCCCCCTATCTGCAGCAGCACGCGGACAATCCGGTCGACTGGTATCCGTGGGGCGCGGAGGCGTTCGAGCGCGCTCGCCAGGGGAACCTGCCGATTCACCTGTCGGTCGGATATGCGGCCTGTCACTGGTGCCACGTAATGGCCCACGAGTCCTTCGAGGACCCGCGGACCGCGGGCCTGCTGAACGAGCGCTTTGTCAATATCAAGGTCGACCGGCAGGAGCGGCCCGACGTCGACGACGTCTATCAGAAAGTCGTGCAGATGATGGGGGAGTCCGGCGGATGGCCGCTGACGGTCTTCCTGACGCCGCAGCGGGAGCCGTTCTTCGGTGGGACCTACTTTCCGCCGCAGGACCGTTATGGACGACCCGGGTTCCCTAGCCTGATCGTGGCGCTGAGCGATGCCTGGAAGAGGCAGGATCAGGATCTGCTTTCGAACGTCGAGGCGTTCAAATACGGTTTCGGCGAGCTGGACCGGCAGGCGTTCCAGGGCGAGGCCGTGCAATCCGAAGACCTGCCGCTGGTGGCGGCGCGGGCGCTGGCCGAACATACGGACCCGGTGTACGGCGGCCTGAAGGGCGCGCCCAAGTTTCCCAACCCGAGCTCCGTGGACCTGATGCTGCGCGCACACGCGCGCACGCGCGAGGCGGCCCTGTTGACCGCGGTGCAGACCACACTGGACCGGATGGGCGCCGGCGGCATCTACGACCACCTGGGAGGCGGCTTTTCGCGCTACAGCGTCGACGAGCGCTGGGCGGTGCCGCATTTCGAGAAGATGCTGTACGACAACGGGCAGCTGGTGCGGCTGTACGCCGATGCCTACCGGCTGACCGGCAAGCCCTCATGGCGCCGGATCTTCGAGGGGACGATCGAGTACGTGCTGCGCGACCTGTCGCATCCGGAAGGCGGCTTTTTCGCCAGCGAGGACGCCGACAGCGAGGGCGAAGAGGGCCGCTTCTACGTTTGGACCCCGGCGCAAGTCAACCAGGCGCTCGGCCCGCAGGATGGCGCGTTCGCGTGCCGTGCGCTCGGGATCACCGAGCACGGGAATTTCGAGGGCGGCCGCTCGGTGCCCCACCGGGCCATCGAGCTGGACGCGGCCGACGAGGCGCGGCTCGACGCGTTGCGTGCGCGACTGTTCCGCGAGCGGGCGCGGCGCGTTCGCCCGAGCCGCGACGAAAACGTCATCACGAGCTGGAACGCGCTGATGATCGAGGGCCTGTGTGCGGCCTACCAGGCGGCCGGAACGGATCGGTATCTGCAAGCGGCGCGGGCCGCCGCCGATTTTTTGACGACCCGGTTGCGCATGCCCGACGGTGGCGTGTACCGGGTGTGGCGTGACGGCTCGGCTCGCGTGGCTGGATTTCTGGACGATTACGCGATGCTGGCCAATGCGCTGCTCGATCTTTACGAGTCGTGTTTCGACGCCCGATATCTCGCGGGCGCGGGCGAGCTCGCCGACCGCATCCTCGAGAAATTCTGGGACGATGGGCTGTACTTCACGGCGGCCGACGCCGAAGCCCTGGTGCACCGTCCCCGCTCCCCATTTGACCACGCCTGGCCCTCCGGCACGTCGAGCACCGCGTTCGGGCTGTTCAGGTTGTACGAGCTGACCGGCAAGCTTACTTACCGCGAGCGTGCCGAGCGGGTGGTGCGCGACCTGCAAGCCGCGGCCGCTCGCAATGCGTTCGGCTTCTCGCACCTGCTGGCGGCGATGGATTTTGCGCAGCAGGGGCCCATGACAATCGTCTTCGCCGGCGAATCGCCCGAGGTGCAGCCGCTCGTGCAGGCGATTCACCGCGCCTATGTGCCGGCGCGCGCGCTGGCGCTGGCGCAGCACGTGCCGGCCGGGTTGGGCCGCACGCCGGTCAACGGACAGCCCGCGGCTTACGTATGCCGCAATCAGACCTGCCAGGCGCCCGTGACGACGGCGGAGGCGCTCAGAGAGATTGTCACCACGGCCGCGCCAGCCGCACAGCGGTCGGGTTGAGGGCTGCCCGTCAGTGGGCTCCTGCAGGAGGCGGCGCATCCAGGCTGCCGCTCGCCTTCGGGTAGGTCACGATTCCCCACGGTTGGTCGAATCCGGTCAGCGTCGACACGGCCTGGCGCTTGGCCACGTCGATCACGGTCAGCGCATTGGATCGACCGCAGGCCACCAGAACTCTTTGCCCGTCGGGCGTAAAGCTGAAGTGCCAGCACCGTTTGCCCACTGGAATCGAGGCGATCGGTGCCAACGTACTGGCATCCAGAACCTGGATCTGCTCGGAGCGCGCGGCCGCGATCCACACGGTCGCGCCGCCTGGCGCGAACGCGACTCCGTAGGGACCCTTGCCGGTCGGAACCGCTTTGAGCACGGCATAGTGCGAGTCGAGCACCAGGACGTTGTCCGAGCTCTCCAGTGTCACCAGGAACCTCGAGCCGTCAGGCGAAGCCTTTACACCGCGCGGCCGCTTGCCGTACGGGGAGATGTCGATTTTCTTGATCTCACGCCCCGATTCGAGCTGGTAAACGACCACCGTGTCGTCGCCCTCGTTCGCAACGACCAGCTCGCGTCCGTCCGGCGAAAATTCCATGCCTTCGGTTTCCGGCGAAGCGGGCAGGCGGGCCGACACCTCGAATTTCGACAGATCGATCACCGCGATCTCGGCCGGCTCGGCGGCCTGCTCTTGCTTGGCCTTGCCGGACTTGCCGGCTGATTCGTCCTTACCCGGCGGTTTGCCCGAGGAACTGGGCTCGTAGGTGACGTAGGCGAAACGCCCGTTGGGACTGACGCGGACGAATTCCGCGTTCTTGCCAACCGCGATCCGGCGGATCGTCTTTCCGGTCGCCGTGTCAACCACGCTGACATCCTCGTCGGCCTGGTTCGCAGTCACCAGCGTGCGGCCGTCGGGCGTGATACCTACGCCGCGCGGATCCTTGCCGACCGCAAGGGTCTGCCGCGTTTTCATCGTGGCCAGGTCGATCACGGTGACGCCGTCGCCCTGGTTGGTGACGTACGCTACGTTTTCAGGGGTCGCGGCCCACACTGGGCCGAGCGCCGCGGTCAACACAGTCAAAGCGCAAACGGCCAACCGCCGCCAAGAATTCATGGGTTGCTCCACAGGATCGAGCGGTTCACGTCGCGGATGTCGGTGCGACCGCATAGAGCCATCGTCAGATCCAGCTCGTTGCGAATGATCTCCAGGCAGCGGCTGACCCCTGCTTCACCCAGGGCACCGAGTCCGTACAGAAACGCGCGGCCGATCAGCGTACCGCGCGCGCCCAGCGCAATCGCTTTCAGCACATCCTGTCCGCAACGGATGCCGCCGTCCATCCAGACCTCGATCCGCGAGCCAACCGCTTCGACGATCGGCGGTAGCGCACGGATCGCGCTCGGGGCGCCATCGAGCTGGCGGCCGCCGTGATTGGAGACGATCAGTGCGTCGGCGCCGCTGGCGACGGCGCGCGCGGCGTCTTCGGGGTCCATGATGCCCTTCAGGATCAACTTGCCACCCCAGCGGTTCTTTATCCAGGCGACGTCGTCCCAGCTCAATCGGGGGTCAAACTGTTGGGCGGTCCAGGCCGACAAGGAGCTCAGATCGTCGACCCCGGTCACGTGACCGACGATGTTGCCGAATTGGCGCCGCCGGGTCCCGAGCATGGCCAGGCACCAGCGCGGTTTGGTGGCAAGGTCGATCAGGTTTGCGAGCGTGGGCTTGGGCGGCGCGCTCAGCCCGTTCTTCAAGTCCTTGTGCCGCTGCGCCAGGATCTGCAGATCGAGCGTCAGCATCAGAGCGGAGCAGCGGGCGGCTCGGGCGCGCTCGATCAGGCGCTCGATGAACCCGCGGTCCCGCATCACGTACAGCTGGAACCAGAACGGCGCCTTCGTGTGCGAGGCGACGTCCTCGATCGAGCAGATGCTCATCGTCGACAGCGTGAAAGGAATGCCGAAGCGCTCGGCGGCGCGAGCCGCCAGGATCTCGCCGTCTGCATGTTGCATGCCCGTGAATCCGGTCGGAGCCAGCGCGACCGGCATCGCGACGTCCTGGCCGATCATCTGCGTGCGCAGGTTGCGAGTCTGAACGTCGATGGCCACGCGCTGGCGCAGCTTGATGCCCGGGAAATCGGCTTCGTTGGCGCGGTACGTCACTTCGGCCCACGATCCGCTGTCCGCATAGTCGTAGAACATCCGCGGCACGCGCCTTTGCGCCAGCCGGCGAAGGTCCTCGATGCAGGTGATCACGGGCATGTGGCTGCTCCAATGGCCCCAGGAAACCGGTTCGGATCGCCGCAATGCTACCCCTGTGTATCGTTGGACCCGTTCCCGGAAGCAATCACCGTTTCGAACGCGGCCCGAGGCGCACATGAAGCGATTTGACGGCCTGGTCAAGGCAGTCCACCGACCTTGGGTCCGACGCACCGCCCTGATTCTGGGTACGCTGTTCGTGCTGTTTGGACTGCTCGGCTACCTGGCACTGCCCGGCATCATCAAGTCGCAGGCCGAGAAGGCGGTTACTGCGGCATTGCATCGGAAATTCACGATCGAGCGCGTCGTCGTACGTCCGTATGCGCTGGCCGTCTCTATTCAGGGCGTCAGAGTGTACGAGCCCGACGGACACAATGTGTTCGCGTCGTTTCAGGACCTGCAGGCGCGCATCTCGACATCCTCGTTGATCCACCTGGCCCCGGTCGTCAAGGAGTTGCACCTGGTTGGCCCGTTCGTGCACCTGACCCGAGACGACGCGAATCGCTACAGCACGGATGACATCGTTGCCGCACTTTCCGCGAGCGGGTCGAAGCCCGCCGAAGCGCGCAGCGCGAAGGCGGGCGCGCGGTTCTCCGTGTACAACATCCGTGTCGACGGCGGTCGGTTCGAGTTCGACGATCGGCCGGCCGGTGTCCACCACACGGTGACCGACCTGAAGATCGGGATACCGTTCGTTTCGTCGCTGCCGTCCCAGGAGGAGGTGTTTGTCGAGCCGCTGTTGAGCGCGGTCATCAATGGTTCCCCGCTGTTGATCAAGGGCCGGGCCCGGCCCTTTGCGCCGATCCGGGAAGCCGTCGTGGACCTCGACCTGGATCGGATCGATCTTCCGAAGTACCTGGAGTACCTGCCATTCGAACCGCGTTTCCGGATGCCCGCAGCGCAGCTCGATCTGCACCTGCAGGCAAGCTTTCAGCAACCGCAGGAGCGAGCCCCCGCGGTGATCCTGAGCGGGCGTGCCACGTTGAGGTCGCTGCAGCTCACCGCGCCGGACGGCGCTCCGATCCTGGCGCTGCCGGAATTCGTCGTTGAATTGGGGAAAGCCGATCTGCTCGGCGGACGCATCGAGGTCTCGCGCGTAGCAGCCACCGGGCTGGATTTGAATGTAATCAAAGACGGTCACGGCGGACTCAACCTGCAACTGCTGGCGCCGCCCGATTCGAGGCGCCCCCAACAACCGCCGAGGGCGGGCGGGGCCGATACGGGCTCCGCGCCGGGCGCGCCCGCGTTCCATGTCGCCATCGGTCAGATCGCGCTCAAGGACGCGACGCTGCGTTTCAGCGATCGCAGCGCGGCTCGGCCGCTCGAAGCTGCGGTCGAGCAGTTCGACTTGCGGATCGCCGATGCTGCGTTGGACCTGCAGGCAGGACGGCTCGCGGTCGGCCAGATCGACTCCGGCAGCGCTCGTTTCCGGATGCAACAGGGACGCACCGAAGTCGAGCCGCGAGCGGGTGATCAAACGGCCGCGCCGGTGGCCGTTGCAGGACGCGCCGCGCGCGCCGGCTCGGAACCGACGCCGCCGGATGCGGCGCAGCCCTGGGCCGTGTCCGTGGATCGGGTCTTGCTCGGCAACTGGGCGGCGCGCATCGAGAGCCGGGGGCTGCCTCAGCTGGCCGTCACCGCCGTCACCGCGATCACGATCGCTGCCGAAAACCTGTCCAGCGCAAGCGGCAGCGCACCCGGCAAGATCGACCTGAAGGCGAAGGTGAATCGCAGCGGTGCGCTGTCGGTTGCGGGGGCGCTTGGCCTGGCGCCAGTGCATGCCGATCTTGCGCTGGACCTGAAGGGGGTGGACCTGCTCGCCGTGCAGCCGTATTTCACGGAACGGATCAACCTGCTGGTGACGCGGGCGGACCTGAGCACCCGCGGTCGGCTCTTGCTGGACGGCAATCCGGACGGCAGCTTCAAGGGCGGCTTTCGAGGCGACGCGACGCTGGGCAACCTGGCGACCATCGACAAGTCGAACGCGAACGACTTCGTGAACTGGAAGTCGCTGTCCTTCAGCGGCGTGGACGCGCGACTTGCGCCGTTTTCGCTCGGGATCGACCAGATCACGCTGAGCGAGTTCTTTGCGCGCGTGATCATCGATCCGTTAGGCCGGATCAACCTGCAGGACATCGTCCGAGGGGGCGGCGGCGGGCGGCGCAGCCTGACCTCGGAGCAGCCGGAGGAGGTCCAGGCGCAATCGGCGCAGGCGCAACCGCCGCCGCAGCCGGCCGAAACGCCGGCTTCTGAGCCCGTTCATATCACCATCCGGCAGGTGGCGCTGCAGGCCGGCCGTGTCCGCTTCACCGACAACTTCGTCAAGCCGAACTACACCGCGAACCTGGACGAGCTGGCCGGCACCGTCAGCGGTTTATCCTCGGACGCGGGCTCCGCTGCAGTGGTCGACCTGCACGGTGAGGTCAACAATGCGCCCCTGAACATCGCGGGGCGGATCAATCCGATCAAGGCTGACCTGTTCGTGGACCTGACGGCCGGCGTACACGGGATGGAACTGGCGCCGCTCAGTCCCTATTCGGACAAGTACGTCGGCTACGGCATCGAGCGCGGCAAGTTGTCGTTCGATGTGGCTTACAAGCTCGAGCACCGGCAATTGAGCGCCGAAAACCGCCTGATCCTGGACCAGCTGACCTTTGGTGACAAGGTGGACAGTCCGACCGCGACCACGCTGCCCGTTCAGCTGGCGGTCGCATTGCTGAAGGACCGCAACGGCGTGATCGACGTGAATCTGCCGATCGGCGGATCGCTGGACGATCCGCAGTTCTCGGTGGGCGGCGTGATCGTCAAGGTCATTGTGAATCTGGTCACCAAGGCGGTCACGGCTCCATTCGCGCTATTGGGCAGCCTGTTCGGAGGCGGCGAGGAGCTCTCGTTCATCGAATATGCCCCGGGCACGAGCGAAGTGGCGCCGGCGAATGAATCCAGGCTGACGGCGCTCGCCAAAGCGCTCAACGAGCGACCCGGATTGAAACTGGAGATCGCGGCGCGGGTGGATCCGGCCAGCGACCGGGAAGGACTGCAGCGCGCCGGCCTGGATCGGCGCGTGCGCGCGCTGAAGGTGAAGGACCTGGTGGCCAAGGGTGAGTCGGCGACCGTGGCCGAGGCGGCGGTTTCGCCGGAGGAGTATCCCGTGCTGCTCGGGCGGGTTTACGAAGCGGAAAAGGCCGCCAAGCCGCGCAGCGCGTCCGCAGCGCAGCCGCCGCCGGCACCGGCCGAATTGGAGAAGCTGCTGCTGGCGGACACCCCGGTCGGCGACGACGACCTGAAGGCGCTCGGCGACCGGCGGTCGCAGCTCGCCAAGCAATGGCTGCAGACGAACGGGCAGGTTCCGGAGCAGCGTCTGTTCCTGCTGGCGACCCAGCTCGGCGACCGTGCGGATGCGGGTCGGACCGGTCAATCTGGCGCCAAGAGCAGCCGGATCGAGTTTTCGCTGAAGTGAAGAACATGGCCGCCATTTGCACTTCCGCTCGGCGCTGATACGATTTCTTATCGCACGACGGCGCATTGCTTTGCGAGCGCCAGGAGACCGACCGTGAGCGCGTTGAAGCCCAAGGCAGTCGGCGCCCAGCCGGCAGCGGGCGCTGAGCCCTGCCCGCCGTCCGAGTCGGTGCCGCGCTGGAATGTCGAGCAGGTCGTGACGCAGCTGCGCGCCCAGCGCCGCAGCTGGCGCGACGCACATCAACGGCCGCGCGAAGGCGCGGGGCGCGAGTTTCCTTCGCCCGAGGCCCTGCGCAGGATCGCGCACGCCCTGCGCGGCGCGCTGTTTCCGATGCGGCTGGGCCCGTCCGATCTGCGCCAGGAAGGCGAGGATTTCTATGTCGGGCACACGATCGAGAGCGCGCTGAACGAATTGCTCGAGCAGGTAAGACTGGAGGTGCGCGGCGCCGGAGCGACATCGAGCGATGATTTCGCAAGCGCCGACCGGCGCGCGGTGCAGATCGTGCAGGATTTTGCCGCGCAGCTGCCGACGGTGCGGGGCGAGCTCGACCAGGACGTCGAGGCGGCCTACCGGGGTGACCCGGCCGCCCACAGCGCCGACGAAGTGCTGCTGTGCTACCCAGGGGCGATCGCGATCATCCACCATCGCCTCGCTCATCGGCTGTACAAATTCGGCGTGCCTTTGGTCGCGCGGATGTTCTCGGAGATCGCTCATTCCGAAACCGGCATCGACATTCATCCGGGTGCGACGATCGGTTCATCGTTTTTCATCGACCACGGCACCGGGGTTGTGATCGGAGAAACCGCCGTGATCGGGGATCGGGTGCGGCTGTATCAGGCGGTCACGCTGGGGGCGCGCAGCTTTGCGGTCGGCCCGCACGGAGAACTGCAGAAGGGCAATGCGCGCCACCCGGTCGTCGAGGACGACGTCGTCATCTATGCGGGCGCAACCATTCTGGGGCGGGTGACGATCGGCCGCGGCTCGACGATTGGCGGTAACGTCTGGTTGACGCGCAGCGTGCCGCCGGGCAGTGTGATCACCCAGGCCCAGTCGCAGCAGCAGGCATGAAAGGCTATTGCAAAGCCGCTGCGCGGGCCGATCCGGCTATTTAGGAGGATTCAACGCGTCGGCCCCGGCCTGGCAGACGATGCCGTCGTTCTCCGAGGTGTCTCCGGAGCAGCCGATGGCGCCTATGATCTTGCCGTCGGCAGAGACCAGCGGCAGGCCGCCTTCCACCGGAATGGCGCGATCCAGGCGCAAGACTCTCAGGCCTACGCCTCCCGCGGCCAGAGCGTCCTGGAGCTTCTTGGTCGGGCGCTTGTAGAGCGTGGCCGAGGCGGCCTTCTGGATCGAGACCTGGACGCTGGCGATCTGGGTCGAATCCATCTTTTCGAAGTAGACCAGGTCGCCGTTGGTGTCGGTGACGGCCACAGCCATTTTGAAGCCCTTCTTGCTGGCCTCCGCGACCGCGGCGGCGGCCAGTTTCTTGGCAGTGTCCAAGTTGACCGACATACCATAAGGATTCGGCATCATCTGCGCCGAGGCGCCCAGCGTGGTCATCACGTAAGCAGCGCACAGCAATATGCGTTTCATCTCGCCTCCGAATATTTGGTTTTGAACGCGAGCTCGCCTGCGATTGCGGACCTGCTGCACCCGCATGGATCTGCAGCGGCGGCAGCTTATCATTGGTCCTGCCAACCGCCTGCGACCGGGAATCGAACTTGACGCAGCTCAGTGAAGATCGGTTCGCTTTCGGCGGCCAATTGCTGTCGCTGGAAGTCGCGCACGCGCGCATCGCCGAGACATTCGATTGTCGTGCCGACGTTGAGACCGTGGCCCTGCACGACGCGGTCGGCCGCGTGCTGGCCAGGGATATTCTGGCGCCGATCGACCTGCCGCCGTTTACCAACTCGGCGGTCGACGGCTACGCCGTGCGTCACGCCGACCTGCGTTCGGACGGCCCGACGCTGCTGCCGCTGCACGGCAAGACGTTCGCCGGGCACGTGGCCGCCGCGCTACCACCCGGAGTGGCGGCGCGCGTGTTCACGGGTGCGATGCTGCCGGCCGGCGCCGACACCGTTCAGATGCAGGAGGACTGCGAGGACCGCGGCGACGGCGTGCTGATTCGCCCCGGGATTGCGCCCGGGGCCAACCGCCGCGTCGCCGGAGAAGACGTGGAACGGGGCGCTCGGGCGCTGGAGCAAGGCCGGCGCCTGATGCCGCCCGATATCGGTCTGCTGGCGGCGCTGGGGCTGGACCGGGTTCCCGTGCGTTCGCGGCTGCGGGTTGTGCTGTTTTCCACCGGTGACGAGTTGGTCGAGCCGCCGGCCGATCTGGCGGCGGGGCAGATCTACGACTCGAACCGTGCGATGCTGGCAGCGCTGCTGTCGCGCCTGGGCGCGGTCGTGGACGATGGTGGCATCCTGCCCGACGATCCGGACCTGACCCAGGACCGGCTGCGCGATGCGGCGGCCCGATCGGATCTGGTGCTGACCTCCGGGGGCGTCTCGGCGGGCGAGGGCGACCATGTCCGAGCGGCGATCGAGGCGATCGGCGAGCTGACGTTCTGGCGCGTGGCCATCAAGCCGGGGCGTCCGGTCGCCCTGGGTCGGGTCGGAGGCACGCCGCTGCTGGGGGTGCCGGGCAACCCGGTGGCGGCCCAGATCACGTTTTCGTGGATCGGCCGACCGCTGCTCGACCGGCTCGGCGGCGCGAGTTACCAGCCGCCGGTTCGCCTGTTCGCCAAGAGCGGGTTCGCGCTGCGCAAGAAGCTCGGGCGTCGAGAATACGTGCGCGTGGTCATCGATGCCAAGGGTGTGGCACAGCGCTATCCGAAAGACGGCGCCGGCATCCTCACGTCGCTGACGCACACCAATGCGCTGGCCGAGCTGCCGGAGGAGTCAACCCAGCTGTCCGTGGGCGACCCGGTGAGCTGCATCGCCCTGGCGCTGCTGCACGGGTAGCTGGGGCGCGCACGATCGGGGCCGGGTATCCGCGCTGCGGGGGGAGCTGGTTTCTGCCGGATCCTAGTCGTTCGCGACGGCCTGCCACCGCAAGCTCTCCGCCGGTGCAGGGGCAGCTTCCCCGCCGAACCGCGAGCGATCGGATGGATCCCGAGCCGGCAGCGGGCCTCCGCTGTGCTCGATGCGCCCGGCCTGCAGGTGCAGCCGGCACATGCCCGGCAGTTGAATGATCTGCTGATCGTGGCACGCGATCAGTGCGACGCCGTCGGAATCGCACAGGTCGCGAATCAAGGCAACGGCCTGTAGCCGGGATTCGGCGTCCAGGTTCGCCGTGGGCTCGTCCAGCAGGAACAGTCGCGGCCTCAGTACGCGTGCCCGGGCGAGCGCCACGCGCTGCTTTTCTCCGGCCGACAGCCTGTGCGCGGGAGAACCGAGCAGATGCTCGAGCCTGGCCCATCGGACCGCTTCGTGCACCAGGCGCTCGCGCTCGCGTCGTGGCGTGCCGCGCGCCTTGAGCCCGAACCCGATGTTGTCCTTCACGCTGGTGTGGAACAGGTACGGATGCTGGTGAACGTAGATCACCTCCCGTCGCAGCCATTGCGGGTAGGTGCACAGGTCCAAGGCCAGCCCGCAGTACAGCGCACGGGCGAGCTGCGCCGGCTCCAGTCCCGCGATCACGCGCAGCAGCGTGGTCTTGCCGGCGCCGTTGTCGCCCGTGAGCGCGTAGCTGTGGCCGGGGTGAAGAACCAGGCCGTCAATATCCAGCACCGTGCGCGCGCCGAACTGTTTTCGAATCGTCTCGATCACGAGCAGCGGCGCGTTCACTTCAACCCGCCTTCGCCCTGCAGGAACGCCAACGAGAAATTCACGACCAGGGCGACCGCCAGCAGCATGAAGCCCAGCGCGATGCCTTCAGCGAACTCTCCCTTGCTGGTCTCCAGCGCGATGGCGGTCGGAATGTTGCGGGTGAATCCGGCGATATTGCCGCCGACCATCAGCGAGCAGCCGATCTCCGATACGACCCGCCCGAATGCGCTGAATATGGCGGCCATCACGCCGAAGCGCACCTCGGTCAGCGTGGTCAGGGCCGCGCGCAGCCGGCTTGCCCCAAGCGACAGCGTCGTCTCCTGCACGCGCGGATCGGCCCCCTGCACCGCCGACAGCGTGAAGGCCACCAGCACCGGCAGCGCAATGATGATCTGGCCCAGGATCATCGCCTTGCGCGTGAACAGCAGGTGCAGCGACCCGAAAATACCCTGCCTCGACAGCAGCAGATAGAGAATCAGCCCGACCACCACCGTCGGAGAGGCGAGCAGGCCCTGGTTCAATTGGATCAGCAGTTTGCGACCGCGAAACGAGGCGGTGGCCAGCAGATAGCCGATTCCGATCGCTGCGGGAGCGGCGATCAGCATCGCCAGCAGCGATACCTTCAACGACACGAAGATGATCGCCCACAGGCCTGCGTCGCCGCTGAACAACAGCGCAAACGCCTGCCGGGTGGTCGACAGCCAGTCCATCTCAGTGGTCCGGCGCGTCGGGAAAGAACAGTTGCTCGCCGTCGATCCGGAACGCCGCGATCGCCTGCTGTCCCTCGGGCGAGGTGATCCAGTCGGAGAACTCGGTGGCGCCGCGATAATTGATGTCGGGGTACTTGGCCGGATTGACCGAAATCACGCTGTACGGGTTGAACATCCGGGGGTCGCCGGCAACCTCGATCTGCAGTCCGCCTTTAGCCCGATACGCGGCGAATGTGCCCCGGTCGGTCAGCGTGTAGGCCTGCAGTTCGGCGGCCATCGTCAGCACCTCGCCCATTCCCAGCCCGGCCGAGAGGTACCAGGCCTGGCCCGACGGTGACACGCCGGCCAGCGGCCAGTAGCTCTTTTCCATCTGATCGGTGCCCGAGTTGTCCCCGCGCGAGATGAACTTGGCCTTCTTGTCGGCGATGCGGCCGAAGGCGGCGGTCACGTCGGTCGTGCCGTGCACCCCGGCCGGATCGGCCGCGGGGCCCACCAGGATGAAGTCGTTGTGCATCACTCTGCGGCGGTCCACGCCATGTCCGGCCGCCATGAACGCGAGCTCGGCTGCCGGCGCGTGTACCAGCAGCACGTCGGCATCGCCGTTTTCCCCGAGCTTCAGCGCCTTTCCGGTTCCGACTGCGATCACGTGAACGGCGACGTGATGCTTCGCCTCGAACTGCGGCAGGATGACGCGCAGAAGCCCGGAGTTCTCGGTGCTGGTCGTCGTGGCCAGGCGCAAGTCCCGCGCAGCGGCACTGCCGAGAAGGCCCGCGAGCAGGGCGGCGCAGAACAGAGTTCGATGCAGTGCGCGCAAGGGGTCGACAGTGCCCAGCCAGCGCGATATAGTGAAACGGTAATATCGCTTGGTCGAGGGCGGTTGGAGCGGGCGGGCTGCTCCGGGTCGGGCTAGCTTTCCTGGATCCGACGTTTGAATTTCTCGACCTCGGGACCGATCGCGTCAGCGGCCAGTGCTTGCATGTGACGGTAACACTCCAGGACCTCGAGCCCAAGCGTGGTCAGCCAGGCACCGCCACCGGCCTTACCTCCTTTGACGGCCTCCACCAGCGCGCTCTTGAAGCAACCGTTCATCGAGTCCACCAACAGCCACGCATGCTTATAGCTCATACCCATTTCCCGCCCCGCCGCCGAGATCGACCCGGTGCGTCGGATCGACTCGAGCAGCTGAGCTTTGCCCGGCCCGATCGCAATCTGGTCGCCCAGATGGACGCGCAGATCCACATCGATCGTCAGCGGCGGGTCGTCGATTTTCGGGGCGGACATGATCGGCAAGGTGGATTGTCCACGAAAACAGGCCGCCGTCGGCTACGAGGAGACGCAGATGCATAAGTCGCTGTACATCAATCCCGACAAGTGCACCGGTTGCCTGCAGTGCGAAATGGCCTGCAGTTACGAGAACTACGGTGTGTTCAACCCGGCCAAATCCCGGATCAAGGTGTTCGATTTTCATCACTCGGGGCGCAAGGTTCCGTATACCTGCACTCAGTGCGACGAGGCATGGTGCCTGCACGCCTGTCCGGTCGACGCGATCCAGCTCGATCCGGCCACCGGGGCCAAGATCGTGCTGGAGAACGTCTGCGTGGGCTGCAAGGTGTGCACGATCGCCTGCCCGTTCGGCACCGTCAATTACGTTCAAGACACCGGCAAAGTGCAGAAGTGCGATCTGTGCGGCGGCCATCCGGCCTGCTCCGAGGCCTGCCCGACCGGTGCGATCACCTACATCGATGCCGACTGGACCGGCCTGGAACGGATGAAGCAGTGGGCCGACAAGCTCGGCAATCAACCGCACGCGTAAGGAGAGCCAAGATGTCGTGGGCTGGAAAGATTCTCAGGGTGAACCTGACCGCGGGAACGTGTGCGCCGGAGACGCTGAACAAGCAGTGGGCGCGCGACTATCTGGGGCAGCGCGGTCTGGCGACCAAGTATTTCGTGGAGGAGGTCGATGCCAGGGTCGATCCCCTGTCGCCGGCCAACAAGATCATCTGGGCCACCGGCCCGCTGACCGGCACGATGGCGTCCACCGGGGGGCGTTACTCGGTGATCACGAAAGGGGCGCTGACCGGCGCGATCGCCTGCTCCAACTCCGGCGGCTACTGGGGTGCCGAGCTGAAGTTTGCCGGCTGGGACATGATCATCTTCGAAGGCAAGTCGCCCAAGCCCGTTTATCTGTGCATCGAGGACGACAAGGCGCAACTGCTCGATGCCGGCTTCATCTGGGGCAAATCGGTGTGGGACACCGAACCGGCCATCAAAGCCAGGCACCAGAACCCGCAGATGCGCGTGAGCTGTATCGGCCGCGCGGGCGAAACCGGCTGTCTGTTCGCCGGCGTGATGAACGACCTGCATCGGGCGGCGGGCCGGTCCGGGGTCGGAACCGTGATGGGAAGCAAGAATCTGAAGGCCATCGCGGTGCGTGGAACCAAGGGCGTCGGCAACATCCACGACCCGAAGGGCTTCATGGCGGCCACGGTGGCCGCGAAGAAAATCCTGGCGGATAACCCGGTGACGGGCCAAGGTCTGCCGAAGTACGGCACCCAGGTGCTGATGAACGTGATCAATGAGATCGGCGCTATGCCGACCCGCAATCACCGGGACGTGCAGTTCGAAGGCGCCAAGGACATTTCGGGCGAGGCCATGCACGAGCCGCGCAAGACCGACGGCAAGCCCAACCTGGTGACCAACCAGGCGTGCTTCGGATGCACGATCGCCTGCGGTCGCATCTCCAAGATCGACGAGACCCATTACACGGTCAAGACGCGGCCCGAATACTGGGGCGCCTCGGGCGGACTGGAGTACGAGGCGGCGTGGGCGCTGGGCTCCGCCAACGGGGTCGACGACCTGGAAGCGCTGACCTACGCGAACTTCATCTGCAACGAGGATGGGATGGACCCGATCTCCTTCGGAGCCACGATCGGCGCCGTGATGGAAATGTACGAGATGGGGGTGCTGACCAAGGAGCAGATCGGGATCGAGGCGCCGTTCGGGTCGGCCAAGGCTCTGACCTATCTGGCCGAGGTCACCGCGCGCGGCGAGGGGTTCGGCAAGGAAGTGGGGTTGGGCTCCAAGCGCCTGACCGCCAAGTACGGGCACCCCGATCTGTCGATGAGCGTGAAGGGGCAGGAGTTCCCTGCCTACGACTCGCGCGGGATCCAGGGGATGGGCTTGACGTACGCGACGTCCAATCGCGGCGCCTGCCATCTGCGCGGCTACACGGTCGCATCCGAGGTCCTCGGCATTCCGATCAAGACCGATCCGCTGGTCACCGATGGCAAGGCCGACCTGGTCAAGGCATTCCAGGATGCCACTGCCGTGTTCGACTCGGCGGGCATCTGCGTGTTCACCAGCTTTGCCTGGACGCTGGCGGACGTGGCGCCGCAACTGGCAGCGGCCTGCAGCGACGAGTTCACGCTGGATGAGCTGAACAAGATCGGCGAGCGCATCTGGAACCTGGAACGCGAGTTCAATCTGCGCGCCGGATTCACGGCCAAGGACGACACGCTGCCCAAGCGCCTGTTGACGGAGCCGGCCAAGACCGGGCCGGCCAAGGGCCTGGTCAACGGCCTGCCCAAGATGCTGCCCGAGTACTACAAGGCGCGAGGCTGGGACAGCGACGGACGGCCCACCGCGCAGACGAAGGCGCGGCTGGGACTGTAGCGGCCTGCAGCACGAATGAGGCACGTCATCCTGGGCAACGGGCCCGCCGGCGTGATCGCCGCGGAGGCGATCCGCAGACACAAGCCCGACGACGAAATCGTTTTGATCGGCGATGAACCGGAACCGCCTTATTCGAGAATGGCGATTCCTTACCTGCTCAGCGGCAAGATCGACGAGGCAGGAACGTATCTGCGCAAGGGCGTGGATCATTACCCGGGGCACCGTATCGCGCTGCGCTGCGACCGCGCGCGTGCGGTCGACGCCGCGGCGCGCACGGTGACGCTTCAAAAAGGCGGGCAGCTGCCGTTCGACCGGCTGTTGATCGCGACCGGGTCGCAGCCGGCGAAGCTTCCGATCCCGGGCGCCGACCTGGCCGGGGTTCATCCGTGCTGGACCCTGGCCGACGCGCGCCGGATTGCGCAGCGGGCGGTCCGGTCGGCCCGCGTGCTGCAGATCGGAGCCGGGTTCATCGGATGCATCATCCTGGAGGCCCTGGCCAACCGCGGCGTATCGCTGACGGTGGTCGAAATGGGCGACCGGATGGTGCCGCGGATGATGGGGCAGGGCGCCGGCGGGATGATCAAGCGTTGGGTCGAATCCAAGGGGATCAAGGTCCACACCTCGACGCGCGTTGAGGCCATCGAGCCGGGTCCATCGGGCGCACTGACGGTGCGCTTGAGCAACGGCGAACGGGTCGTGTCCGACCTGGTGATATCCGCCACCGGTGTGACGCCAAATATCGCCTTTCTGGCAGGTTCCGGCGTCGCCTGCAAGCAGGGTGTGCTGACCGATGCACGGTTGCAGACAAACGTGGCCGGAATCTACGCGGCCGGTGACTGCGCCGAGGCGTTCGATGCGATGCTGGGGCGGCACGTGGTCAGTGCGATTCAGCCCAATGCCGCCGACCAGGCGCTGTGCGCGGCGATGAACATGATCGACCGGCCTTCGACGCTGAAATGCGTGACGCAGATCAACGTGCTGGACACGCTCGGGCTGATTTCCTCGTCGTTCGGAAACTGGGAGGGCGTTGCGCGCGGCGACCATGCCGAACGCCAGGATGAGCGCAATTTTCGATTCATACGACTCGAATTCGACGGCGACGCCCTGGTCGGCGCCAACACGATCGGACTGACCGAGCACGTGGGCGTGATCCGCGGGCTGATCCAGTCGCGTGTTCCGCTGGGCCACTGGAAGAACCAGTTGATGGCCGATCCGTTGGCACTGAGCGAGGCGTATTTGTCCACCGCACAGGCGCAGGCCTCATGGGGCCTGAAGGCGGCCTGAGCGCGGGGCCGGGGCGTTTGAACACCATGCAGATCACGTTCAAGCTGCACGCGACGCTGACCGACTTCCTGCCGCGCGACGCGGACGGTCGCAAGCCGCACTACAACCAGCTTCAGGTCGAGGTGCCCGAAGGGGCCGATGTGCAGTCGGTGATCGATCGTTTCAGTCTGCCGGCCAGGCAGGTGCACCTGGTGCTCGTTAATGGCGTGTACGTGGCACCGTCCACGCGGTCGAGCCGCCGGCTGAGCGAAGGCGACGCGCTCGCGATCTGGCCGCCGATCGCGGGCGGCTAAAGCCTCGAGGGCGAGGCGAAGACCCCGATGGCTGCCTCGTTCAATGCGACGGCGATGGAATAAATTGCTTCCGATGCCGATCATGCAGCAATCTGCGCAACTCGAACGCACTAGGAGGGATTCCAAGCCGATGCACCAGCGACCGCTTGCACTGACGCTGCTCGCTCTGGCCGGTGTGGCAGGTCTGGTCGCCGCGAACCAGGCGTTGATCGCCAATCAGAGCGAGGTGATGTACGTCGCCACGCAGATGGGCTCTGAGGTCGAAGGAAACTTCGGCCGGTTCGAGGCGCAGATCAACCTGGACCCCGACAAGCCGCAGACCAGTTCGGTGTGGTTCGCGGTCGACACCTCCAGCGTGATCTTTCCGTCCCCTGACGTACTGAAAGAGCTCGCCAAGCCGGACTGGTTCGATACTGCCCACTATCCCAGGGCCGAATTCCGGTCCAGCCGGATTCAAAGACTGGCCGACGGCCGTTACGAGATCGCCGGTGTGCTGACGATCAAGGGGCGTGCCCACGATGTGGTCTTTCCGGTGAGCATGAGCCGCTCCGGCGCGACGACGTTCGCCACGGGGTCCTTGACGATCAAGCGGCTCGATTACGGAGTCGGGCAGGGCGAGTGGGGCGATACGTCACTGGTCGCTAACGAAGTCCAGATCAAGTTCAAGATCGCGCTAAGCGGGGTCACCTCCGGCTGAGCGGCTTTTTTCGACAGCCGGCCGCGCGGAGGATTCGCGTTGCCCGCGGTGGCCGCATGCTGGTATCGTGGCGGCCTCCTCTTCGAAGCCCTGAACCGAACGTCCGGAGCCGGCCTCCGGACGAGTGCCCAATGCGCCGCCTGCTTTTCGCCCTGCTGTTTCCGCTGCTGCTGATCGCCCAGCAGGGGGCCTTCGTCCACAGCCTGCAGCACCTTCCCGGCAGCGCTGGAACGTCCAAGAGCTGGGACGATCGCCACGCGCCCACCGATCCGTACTGCGAAAAGTGCTTCGAGTTCGCGCAAGTCGGTGCCGCCGCCGATCTTCCGCTGGCTCTGGCCGCCCTGGATCATGTCGAGTTCGACCTGATCGGCTTTCGGTTGCCGATCACTCTGCCGTGCCAGCTTCAATCCCCGCGCAGCCGCGGGCCGCCCTCTCTCCTCTGATCGCAAGCCGTCCGTCAGTGTTCCGGCGCGCCGTCTTCGACGGCATCCGCCGGTCCGCGGTTTTCGTCAGCAGGGGAGTTCAATATGCTTCGATTCGCAGCACCCGCTGCATCAGGTGCCATGGCCGCTGCCGTGGCGATGTCCGTTGGGCTGTTGCCGCTCGCGGCCCGCTCGGCCGATTCGGCCCCGGCGTCCGATGCGGCGGACGCCGGGGCCGGGCCCTCTCCGGTTGCCGCGGCGGAGGCCCCGATCCAGCAAATAGAGATCGTCGAAAAAGTGAAGCGCCTGAACGAGGCGCGCACCGGAATCCAGACCCAGACCGGTGCGTCGGTCTACACGGTGGATCAGGACGCCATCAACGCGGTCCCGGGCGGCGACAACACGCTGCTGAACCAGGTGATCCTGCAGGCTCCGGAGGTGGCGCAGGACTCGTTCGGGCAGTTTCACGTCCGAGGCGAGCACAACGGCCTGCAGTACCGGGTGAACGGGATCATCCTGCCCGAGGGAATCAGCGTGTTCGGCCAGTCGCTCGATCCGCGCCTGATCTCATCGATGAGCCTGATCACCGGAGCGTTGCCGGCCGAATACGGCTTGCGCACGGCCGGCATCATCGATATCACGACCAAGAACGGCGCACTTGCGCCCGGCGGGTCGGTTTCGATTTACGGCGGCAGCCACGGTACCGTGCAGCCGAGCTTCAACTACGCGGGCTCGTCCGGCTCCTTCAACTATTTCGTGGCCGGCGACTATCTTCGCAGCGGCCTGGGCATCGAATCGCCGGACGGAAGTTCCAATCCGATCCACGACGACACCCGGCAACATCACGGGTTTGCATACCTGGAAGACGTGCTGGACGCCGACAACCGACTCGCGCTGACATTCGGCATGTCGTCCGGATCGTTCCAGATTCCGCAGCAAAGCGGGCTGCAACCGACACTCGGATCGAACGTGAATGGGCAGACGACCTTTCCCAGTGAGAACCTGAACGAGAACCAGCGGGAGATCACCCAGTTCGCGATCCTGGGCTGGCAGCATTCGGACGGTCCGCTGGACACGCACACCGCCCTGATCAGCCGCTACTCCAGCCTGAACTTCCAGCCCGATCCGATCGGCGACCTGCTGTACAACGGCGTGTCGCAGCAGGCTTACAAGCGCAACGTCGCGTTCGGGCTGCAGTCGGACGCCGCGTACAAGCTGAACGACGCACACACCGTGAGAGCGGGGATCTATCTGCAAAATGACCGCTCGACCAGCCTGACCAGCTCGCTGGTACTGCCGGTCGATTCCACCGGCATGCAGACCAGCAACACGCCGTTCACGGTCGTCGACAACGGCGACAAAACAGAGCGGATCGAAAGCGTGTATGTACAGGACGAATACCGGCTGCTGCAGACCCTGACGATCAATTTCGGCGGCCGGTTCGACCACTTCACCGCCTTCGCCAGCGGCAGCCAGTTCAGCCCGCGCCTGAACGTGGTGTGGCAGGCGCTGGCCGGCACGACGGTGCACGGGGGCTACTCGCGTTACTTCTCGCCGCCCCCGTTCGAGCTGGTCGGCAGCGAGACCGTCTCGAGGTTCAACGGAACGTCTAACGCGGCGGCGGTGACCCAGGCGGACACTCCGAAGGCGGAGCGCGCGAACTACGTGGACCTCGGAGTCGAGCAGAAAATCACCGGCGCGCTGACCGCTGCGATCGACAGCTACTACAAATGGTCGAAGGACCTGATCGACGAAGGCCAGTTCGGGGCGCCCATCATTCTGACGCCGTTCAATTATCGCGACGGGCGGCAGTACGGGATCATCCTGTCGACCAATTACGCCGGCCGGGACCTGTCGGCCTACGCGAACCTCGCATTCCAGAGCGACAAGGGGCGAGGCATCGAATCGGCGCAGTTCAACTTTTCTCAGGACGATTTGAACTACATCGCCACGCACTACATCGACCTGGATCACGAGCAGCGGGTGACGGGCTCAGCCGGCGCGTCCTACCTGTGGCAGGAAACCCGCTTCAGCGCCGACCTGCTGTTCGGATCGGGGCTGCGCGCCAGCACGAACACTCCGAACGACACCCATCTGCCCTACTACACGCAGGTCAACACCGGCGTCAGCCATGTGTTTCACATCGCCGGCGCCGGCACGCTCACGGCCCGCGCCGATGTGATCAACGTGTTCGACCGGGAGTACCAGATCCGCAACGGCACGGGCGTGGGCGTCGGCGCGCCGCAGTTCGGCCCGCGCCGCGGCTATTTCTTCGGGCTGTCGAAGTCGCTTTAGACTGCGGCATTCGAAAGGACGGAGGAGCGCGATGAAGCATGGCGCAATTCGGTGGGCGATCCTGCCGCTGATGCTGTTTCCGCTGGTGGCCGTCCGCGCGGCCGGCCAGCCGACCGAAGAGGCGGCCAGCGTGAACTGGGACCTGGGCGATCTGTATGCCAGTGTCGAGGCATGGAGCGCTGCCTACGCCAAGACGCGGGCGCAGGCCGAGCAGCTGGACCACTTCAAGGGTTCGCTGGGCAAAGACGCGTCCGACATGCTGAAGGCGCTGTCGGCGATCAGCGACGCGCAGCTGCAGGCGGCGCGCCTGGCGGTGTATGCCAGCCTGCAGGGCGACGAGGACACGCGGGTGGCGGCGGCGCAGGAGCGCCGCCAGCAGGCTCAGGCACTGCAGACGATGATCGCCGAGAAGACGGCCTGGGTCGCGCCCGAGATCGTCGCGCTCGGTCAGGCCAAAGTGGATTCCTTCCTCGAAAGCAACGCGGAGCTGAGGCGGCGCTTCGATTTCTTTCTGAAGAACACGCTGCGCAGCGCGCCACACACCTTGGGATCGGAGGCGGAAGCGGTCCTTGCCGCCACCGGCAACGTGCTGTCCCAGCCGAACAGCGTTTACCAGCAACTGGCCGATGCCGAGTTGCCGTATCCGACCATCGTGTTGTCCGATGGCCAGAAGGTGCGTCTGGATCAGGCGGCCTACACGAAGCATCGCGCGGCACCCTCGCGAAACGATCGCAAGGCCGTGTTCGACGCGTTCTGGGGCGCGTGGAAGGGCTACGAAGGAACGATGGGCGCGAACCTGGCGACGCAGGACATGGGCGACGTGTTCACGGCCAGGTCGCGACGCTTCGAGGGCGCACTGGACGCGGCCCTGTTCTCGGACAACATGCCGCCGCAGGTCTACAAAACGCTGGTGGCGCAGACCAACGCCGCGCTGCCGACGCTGCACCGCTACCTGCGGCTGCGCAAGCGTCTGCTCGGGATCGGCGATGAGCTGGGCTACTACGACAACTATCCGGCGCTGTTTCCGGCCGAGTCGGTGCCGAAGTTCAGCGTGGCCGAGTCCGAGCGCATCACGCTGGCCGCGCTTGCGCCGATGGGCGAGGAGTACCTGGCCCTGCTGCGCCGTGGGTTCGCGGGCCGCTGGATGAGCGCGCTGCCGCACCAGGGCAAGCACGCCGGGGCTTACATGAACGGCAGCGCGTACGGGGTGCATCCGTTTCTGCTGCTGAATCACAACGACGACTACAACTCGCTGTCGACGCTGGCCCACGAATGGGGGCACGCAGTTCACACGATGCTGGCCGATGCGAATCAGCCGTATGAAAAGGCCGAGTACTCGACGTTCATCGCTGAATCGGCCTCGATCGGCAACGAGATGCTGTTGAACGACTACATGGTGGATCACGCGAAAACGCGCCAGGAAAAACTCTATTACCTGGGGCAGGGCCTGGAGTCCATCCGGCAAACGTTCTTCCGCCAGGTGATGTTCGCCGAATTCCAGCTGCAGATGCACCAGGAGCTCGAGCAAGGCGCGGCGTTGTCGGGCGAGCACCTGACCGACATCTATTGCAAGCTGCTGCGGCGCTATTACGGCGAGGCCGAGGGCGTGATGAAAATCGACCCCCTGTACTGCACCGAGTGGGAATACATTCCGCACTTCTACTACGGCTTCTACGTTTATCAATACGCGACCTCGATGGCCGGGGCGGCCGAGTTCACCGACGCGATCCTGAAAGAGGGCGCACCGGCACGGGATCGCTTCATCAACATGCTGAAGGCCGGCGGATCCGACTACGCCTATCCGCTGTACCTGCGGGCCGGCATCGACATGGCGACGGCCGCGCCGTACCAGGCCCTGGTCGCCCGGATGAACCGGGTGATAGATCAGATCGAGGCGCTGCAGGCAGCGAAGTGATCCTCCTGCGCGCTACGCGCTACGGAGGACAGGCCAGCCTGCGAGATGTGAGGGTAGATTCCCGCCTGCGCGCTGCAGAGGGCCTGTCCTCCGTAGCGCGCAGCGCGTAGGAGGATCAGTGCTGCAGATCGCCCTTGTGCAGCGACTCGCCGTCCTCGGTGTGCACGACCGCACCGAGCGTGAGCAGCCAGTCGAGCTCGTCTGCACCATCGATGCGCATCACCTTGACGCTGTGCGCGTCGTCGGTCACGAGCTCCCCGGTCTTGAAGCCGTAGTAGTCGGCCAGCCCATAGGTCATGTCCGTCCGCTGCTGGCCCGATTCGGCCGTGATGTAGCGCGTATCGCCCTGGCGCGAAACCTCGTTGAACGCGAACCGCTTCAGGTCCGCGCCGCTGAACTCGGCCTTGTACTGGGCGATGTCGTCGTAGATTTTCAAGACGGCCGCGATCTTCTTAAGGCCCAACTCGTAGATAAGTTGTGGCGGCGAATCGACCGGGTACGGCGATCCTTGTTCGTCGTTCGCGATGCTGCCGACCGTGTAGTACGCGGTCGATATCGCGCATTGCACGGCGTCCTCATCGCTGCGGTTGCGCGGACAGAGCGCAAGCGCTTCCGAAATGTAGTGGCCGGTCGCATGCGCGTTGTCGCGATACATCGAGGAACTCAGCATCCGGGCGATGATCACCGCCTGCCGCACGGGCGCCTTGTCGCCCAGTTTGCGCTCGACCGACAGGATTCCATACGCATCGGCCGCCGCTTCTTGTGCCAGCCATGGAAACACGCTGGCGTCGGCGACGTGCCCATCCGCCCGGTTCAGGAACGCGTCCCTGAGCTTGCAGTGCCCGATCTCGTGACCCAAGGCCCACATCGCCTGGGCGCCGCGCTCGAGACGCCCGTTCAGGAAGCGGCCCAGCGGCTTCAAGGCCTCACCGGTCTCGGGCGAGACGCGCACGATGCATTTGATACGGTTGCCCTCGACGCGGGACACGGACAGCGAGCCGCTTTGCGCATCCCGGAAGGAGATTTCGGCGTCGGGATCGAGCTCGTTGGCGAACGTGGCGCCGGCCTGCATCGTCTCGTCCGGCGATCCGGACGGCACCGAAAACTCGGTCGCTTCATGGCTGCCGGCGATCGCATCGGCCGCCAAGATCGCCAGCCCGAGGGCTGAAATCTTAAGGACCAGCGATACCGCCGCCGGCCAGAGGGGCGGGGTGGAGCGTGAAGTTGAGAGGCTGCTCATTGCATCGGCTCTCCAAGAAGCTCCCCCTGTTGGGTCCTTCCAGTGCTCTCCTAAAAGTGCATTACGGACCAGGACGCATACACACTAGCCACTAACGTGAAAGCGTGATTGACTGAATACGGCAACCAGTCCACGCCTTCTACCATCGTGTGCGACTTACCCGACGACGCTCGTTAGCGAAGCAGGCGGCGTCGCACCGCCTTAACGATCTGCTACCACCTCAGAACGCACCGCTTTGAAACGGACGTGAGGCTCAAACTAGTACTAAGCAAGATACGGGCCAGCTCAGTCGGTCTAAGCACCAAGACCCCGACCGCGCTCTTGGCCCCCGCCGCGCGGGGTTTCCCTATTTGTACAGACGCAATCGAGACGCTGAAAGTTCCGGAAGTCATATCGGGTTCAAAGGACTACCCGATGCCGGGGTAGGATTCCCCCGCATACGAGTTCAAACCATGCAAACCCTTCGGATCAACCCATCGCTGAGCGTCGCGGACCAGGTCGAGGAGCGCGACGTGGAGTCGCTCGCTGCCGCTGGCTTCAAGTGCCTCATCTGCAATCGCCCCGATTCCGAGGGTGGAACACCATCGGAGCGGATTCGCGCCGCTTGCGAGCGGCACGGAATCGAATTCTTCCTGCTCCCCGTCGTGTACAGCGGGCTCGATGTGGCCGACGGCGATGCGTTCGGCAAGATCCTGCAGCAGTGCGAGCAACCGGCGCTCGCCTACTGCCGCAGCGGACGCAGATCGGCGGCTCTGTGGGCCATCGCGGCAGCTCCGCTGGCGGGTGCGCAGGCGGTGGCCCAGCGCGCTGCGCGAATCGGGATCGGGCTGGACGAACTGGGCCCGGTGCTGGCTCGCAGCGCCGCGCGCGCCGATCCGCCCTATGCGTCGAACTCGGATCCCGGCGCTCGCGAGCGCTTCAGCCGGCTTTGGGTGCAGGAGCGCTGAGGCGGCAGCGTCGCGGCGCGAGCTGTGGGCGCGGCCGGATCACAGTGCTGCTCGCATCAGCCCGTCGGCCTCGCGCAGCAGGTATTGCAGGAACTCGTCGGCGGCCGGGGTCAGGCGGCGTTGACGCGAATGCACCACATACCACTGGCGGCGCAGCGGCAGCCCAAAGACATCCAGCACCGCGACCCGGCCTGCCGCCAGCTCCGGGCGCACCGTGTGAAGCGACAGAAACCCCAGGCCAATGCCCGCCATCACGGCCTGCTTGATCGTCTCGTTGCTGTCGGCTTCCATCACCTGACGCACTTTCACGTCGTGCTCGGCAAAGTAGCGGTCCATCGCGCTGCGGGTTCCCGAGCCCGGTTCGCGCACGATGAACGGCTGACCAGCCAGGTCCGGCGGATGCAAGCCGCGGCGTAGCGAGAGCGGATGCGACGGAGCCGCAATCGCGACCAGCGGATTAGGAGCAAACGCCGTTCCTTCGAAATGCAGCCCCTCCGGGGGCTGCCCCATGATTCCCAGGTCGATCGCATAGGACTGAAGCTGCTCGATGATCTCGGCCCGGTTGTGAATCGTCAGCTTGAACTCCAGGCCGCTGTGCATCTTGACGAACTGGGCCAGCAGGCGCGGCGCAAAGTACTTTGCAGTGCTGACGACGCCGAGGCGTATGCGTCCGTGCCCGATCCCTCGGAGCGACCGGGCCGTCTGCTCCAGGTCATCCAGCCGCGCCAGCAGCTCGACGGCCAGTTGAACCAGCTCCTTGCCTGGCTCCGTGATCTGCAGGCGCCTGCCGACCGTCTCGAACAGCGTCAAATCCAGCTGCTCCTCGAGCTGGCGCAGCTGCATCGATACGGCTGGCTGGGTGAGGTGCAGCGCCTCGGCCGCCGCCGTCACGCTGCCCGTACGTCCTACCGCAGCCAGCACTTCGAGCTGGCGGATTGTCAGGTGGCGTCTCAAGATTAGAAAACTGATAAGGAATGCTGATACATGCTGTCAATAACATTGAATGGATCTGATGATATGCCGTTTTATAACATCGGTCCCGTTCCCAGAAACCGAATTGACTCTGGAGAAATCCCGATGGGCGGACTCGGCCACTCGAACCTGACAGATGCCCGGAAGCGATACGCCGCGGGGGTGCTGAAGTACGCACAGATGGGCTACTGGCGGCCCGACTACGTGCCGCAGGATCCCGACGTGCTGGCCCTGTTCCGGATCACGCCGCAGGAGGGCGTCGACGCCGAAGAGGCGGCAGCCGCGGTGGCAGGAGAATCGTCGACCGCGACCTGGACCGTCGTGTGGACCGACCGGCTCACGGCCTGCGACAGCTACCGGGCCAAGGCCTATAAGGTCGAGCCGGTGCCCGGCAATCCGTCGCAGTTTTTTGCCTGGATCGCATACGAGCTGGACCTGTTCGAGGAAGGTTCGATCGCCAATCTTGCGGCATCGATCATCGGCAACGTGTTCAGCTTCAAGCCGCTGAAGGCGGTGCGGCTGGAGGACATGCGGTTGCCGCTGGCCTATGTGAAGACGTTTCGCGGACCTCCGACCGGAATCGTGGTCGAGCGTGAGCGGCTGGACAAGTTCGGCCGCCCGCTGCTGGGCGCTACGACCAAGCCGAAGCTCGGCCTGTCGGGCAAGAACTACGGGCGCGTGGTGTACGAGGCGCTCAAGGGCGGTCTGGACTTCGTCAAGGACGACGAGAACATCAACTCGCAGCCGTTCATGCACTGGCGCGATCGTTTCCTGTACTGCATGGAGGCGGTCAATCGCGCCAGCGCCGCAAGCGGTGAAGTCAAGGGCCACTACCTGAACGTGACCGCCGGCACGATGGAAGAGATGTACAAGCGCGCCGAGTTTGCGAAGGAGCTCGGCTCGGTGATCGTGATGGTCGATCTGATCGTCGGCTGGACCGCGATCCAGTCGCTGTCCAACTGGTGCCGCGACAACGACATGATTCTGCATATGCACCGCGCCGGCCATGGCACTTATACGCGGCAGAAATCGCACGGCGTGTCGTTTCGCGTGATCGCGAAATGGCTCAGACTGGCGGGAGTCGATCACCTGCATGCCGGTACCGCCGTCGGCAAGCTGGAAGGCGACCCACCGACGGTGCAGGGCTACTACAACGTCTGTCGAGAGACGGTCAACGAAGTCGATCTGCAGCGGGGGCTGTTCTATCGACAGGACTGGGGAGGACTGCGCAAAGTGATGCCGGTCGCCTCCGGCGGCATCCACGCGGGCCAGATGCATCAGTTGATCGACCTGTTCGGCGACGATGTGGTGCTGCAGTTCGGCGGCGGCACCATCGGCCATCCGATGGGAATCCAGGCCGGGGCGACCGCGAACCGGGTCGCGCTGGAGGCGATCGTGCTGGCGCGCAACGAAGGCCGCGACATCAAGCACGAGGGCCTGGATATCCTGACGTCGGCGGCCAGAGCCTGCAAGCCCTTGCAGGCCGCGCTGGACACTTGGGGCGAGGTGAGTTTCGACTACGCCAGCACGGATACGTCCGACTTCGTCCCGACCCCCTCGGTCGCGTAACCGGAGAACTTGATGAGAGTCACTCAGGGAGCGTTCTCGTTTCTGCCGGATCTGACCGATCAGCAGATCCAGGCGCAGGTCGAGTACTGCCTTCGCAACAACTGGGCCGTGTCGGTCGAGTACACGGACGACATTCACCCGCGCAACACGTACTGGGAGATGTTCGGCATGCCGATGTTCGACCTGCGCGATGCGGCCGGCGTGATGTCCGAAATCAACGCCTGCAGAAAGACGTATCCGAAGCACTACATCCGTGTCAATGCATTCGATTCGACCCGGGGGTGGGAGACGATCCGACTGTCATTCCTGGTGAACCGGCCCGCTGAGGAGCCGGGCTTCCGGCTGCGTCGCGTCGAGTCTCAGGGGCGGGTACAACGCTACGCGATCGAGCCCTACGCAACCGACAAGCCGGCCGGGCGCCGGTATTGAGCTGAAGGCACGCGGGAATGAACGATCCATCGGGGCGGCCCGACGGCGGTGTAGGCGAGCAGGATGTGTTGGCCCTGCTCGCCGATCTGGACAGCGAGCTGATCGGACTGGCGCCGGTGAAGCGGCGCATCCGCGACGTTGCGGCCCTTCTGGTGGTCGATTCGGCCCGAACGGCGCAAGGACTGCCGGTGGCCGCACCCGGCCTGCACATGTCCTTCACGGGCAACCCGGGCACCGGCAAGACGACCGTCGCGATGAAGATGGCGTCGCTGTTGCACCGGCTCGGATACGTGCGCAAAGGGCACCTGGTGGCGGCTACCCGCGACGACCTGGTCGGGCAGTACATCGGGCACACCGCGCCAAAGACGCGCGAACTACTCAAGCGCGCGATGGGAGGGGTCCTGTTCATCGACGAGGCGTACTACCTGGTTCGGCCTGAAAACGAACGCGATTACGGCCAGGAAGCGGTCGAGATACTGCTGCAGGTGATGGAGAATCAGCGTGAGGATCTGGTCGTGATCCTGGCCGGTTACAAGGACCGGATGGCGACGTTCTTCGAATGCAATCCGGGCTTTTCCTCACGCATCTCGCACCACATCGATTTTCCGGATTACAGCGGCGACGAATTGATGCAGATTGCCGACCTGATGCTCGAGCGGATGGGCTACCGGTTCGATGACGGGGCCCGCGCAGCATTCGTCCAGTATCTGCGGGCACGGATGGAGCAGCCGCATTTCGCCAACGCCCGCAGCGTGCGCAACGCGCTGGATCGGGCCCGGCTGCGGCACGCAAGCCGTCTGTTCGGTCGGATCGCCGGGGCCGACCGCGAGACGCTTTCGACGATCTCGGCGCAGGACATTCTGGCCAGCCGGGTGCTGCAAGCGGCTCACAGGGGAGAGAGCGAACCATGCTGAACCAGCCGATCACGTTGACGCAGTACCTGATCGAGGAGCGGCGCCGCTTTCCGCTGGCGTCGGGATCGTTCAACAGCGTGGTGCTGGCGGTTGCGCTGGCCTGCAAGGCGTTGTCGCGCAAGGTGGCGTACGGAGTTCTGGCCGGGTTGCACGGCCAGGCCGGTTCGGTCAACGTGCAAGGCGAGTCCCAGTACAAGCTCGACGTGCTGGCCAACGAGCAATTTCTTCAAGGCCTGCAGTGGGGCGGCAATGTGCGAGGCATGCTGTCGGAGGAAATGGAGGATCCGTGGCTCGCCAAGGACACGGATGTCGCGGCGGGCGATTACCTGCTCGCATTCGATCCGCTCGACGGCTCCTCCAACATCGACGTGAACCTCTCGGTCGGAAGCATCTTCTCGGTGCTGCGGGCACCGGAGGGGGGCCGCTCGATCCGGGTCGAGGACTTTCTGCAGCCCGGCGCCAGGCAGGTCGCGGCCGGTTACGCACTGTACGGTCCATCGACGATGTTCGTACTGACGGTCGGGCGCGGCACGCACGGCTTCACGCTGAACCCGGAGCTCGGCGAATTCCTGCTGACGCACCCGGATCTGAGGGTTCCCGAGGAAAGCCAGGAATTCGCGATCAACGCCTCCAACAGCCGCTTCTGGGAGCCGCCGATCCGGCGCTACGTCGAGGAATGCCTGGCCGGCAGGAACGGCGTGCGCGAGAAGGACTTCAACATGCGCTGGATCGCCTCGATGGTGGCCGATGCGCACCGGATCCTGACCCGCGGCGGCGTGTTCATGTACCCGCGCGATACCAAGGATCCAGCTCAATCGGGCCGGCTGCGCCTACTGTACGAATGCAATCCGATCGGCCTGCTGATCGAGCAGGCCGGGGGGCGCGCCAGTAGCGGAGAAGCACCGATCCTGCAGATCGTGCCGTCCGGACCGCACCAGCGGATCGGATTCGTGTTCGGCTCCAAACAGGAGGTCGAGCGGATCGAGCGCTATCACCGCGAACGCGTCGACGAAGTCGAACCGGATACTCCGCTTTTCAACCGGCGTGGTCTGTTTCGAAGCATGGCCTAGGGAGCCGCAACATGTCGGAAAAGCATCCGATCATCGCGGTTACCGGCTCGTCGGGAGCCGGCACGACCTCGGTGACGCGCACCTTTCAGAAGATTTTCCGGCGCGAGGCCGTGCGCGCGGCAGTGGTCGAGGGCGACAGCTTCCATCGCTACGACCGCAAGGACATGCGCCGCGTGTTGGCCGAGCACGAAAAGGCGGGCGGCCGCAATTTCAGCCACTTCGGTCCGGATGCGAACCTGTTCGGCGAGCTCGAGACGCTGTTTCGCTCGTACAGCGAAGCGGGCAACGGTCGCTACCGCAAGTACCTGCATGACGCCGAGGAGGCGGCGCCGTACGGACAGGAGCCGGGCACCTTCACGGCCTGGGAGTCGTTCGAGCCGGACACCGACCTGCTGTTTTACGAGGGGCTGCACGGCGGGGTGGTCACCGAATCGGTCAACGTGGCCCGCTACCCGGACCTTCTGATCGGCGTGGTGCCGGTCATCAACCTGGAGTGGATCCAGAAGATTCATCGCGACAAAGCGACCCGGGGTTACTCGACCGAGGCCGTGACCGACGTGATCTTGCGGCGTATGCCGGATTACGTGAACTACATCTGCCCGCAGTTCACTCGCACGCACGTGAACTTCCAGAGGGTTCCCGCGGTCGACACCTCCAACCCGTTCGTGGCCCGCGAAATTCCCACCGCCGACGAAAGCTTTCTGGTGATCCGGTTCGCCAACCCGAAAGGCATCGATTTCCAGTACCTGCTCGCGATGTTGCACGATTCATTCATGTCGCGCCCGAACACGATCGTCGCTCCGGGCGGAAAAATGGAACTGGCGATGCAATTGATCTTCACGCCGTTCATCTGGCGCATGATGGACCGTCGCAAAAAGGCGCTCGGCGCGCGATAGGGTCCCGGCGCGTACGCCGGCCCGCGCGAGCGCAGCGGGGAATGCTAAGGTAGCAATCCGGATTCCTGCCGGGGCGGGGTGAGGGTCGTAGCTGATGGACGATTCACGACGCAACCTGATAACAGCCGGTGGCCTGCTCGCCGCGTTGCTCGCCGCGGGATCGAGGGCGGCCGAGCTCGCGCAGCCGGCGGCCCCGGCGTGGAACCAGGCCGCGTTCGCGGCCAAGACCGTGGCCGATTGCTTGAAGACGCTCGGCGTCACTGCCTCGCAGGAAGGCGCAGAATTGGACCTGACCGCGCCCGAAATCGCAGAGGACGGTGCGGTGGTGCCGGTGGTGGTGCAATGCCGCCTCGCCGGCGTGCGGGAGATTCACATCCTGGTCGACAAGAACCCTTTCTCGCTGGCGGCCAGCTTCTTCTTTTCGGACGGAACGGACCCGTTCGTTTCCACGCGTATCAAGATGAACGAGACTTCGAGCGTGGTGGCGCTGGCGATCACGGATCGGCAGGCTTACCTGGCGCGCCGGCCGATCAAGGTGACGATTGGAGGCTGCGGTGGCTGACCCGATGAAGCTGCGCGCGTCGATGCACGTCGATCGGGTCGAAGTCAAGATTCTGATGGCGCATCCGGAGGAAAGCGGTTTTCGCAAGGGCCCCGACGGATCGACCGTGCCGGCGCATTTCATTTCGAATGTGACGGTGCAGCACGCCGGCCGGGAGGTGCTTCGTGCTCAATGGGGTCCGGCGATCTCGAAGAACCCTTTCCTGCAATTCGCGTTCCGCGGCGCGGCCCGGGGCGACGAGTTGACGGTGACCTGGATCGACAACCTGGGTGAGACCCGGACCGACCGCGTCACGGTCGCTTGAATGCAAACCCGCCCATCGTCGCACGCGTTGCCCCGGGCCTGGCTCAGGAAGGCGTTCGCGATCGCCGCGCTGGCGTGTACCGAAGCGATCGCGACCGATCCGCTGTCGGAGTATCGGCGCATGCTGGCCGATGACAATCCGGCCGAACTGGCCGTGGCGCGCGGCGAGGAGCTCTGGAAGATGCCGCGCGGCCCGAGGAACGCGTCGCTGGCCGGCTGCGATCTCGGAAAGGGGCCCGGTGTGCTCAGCGGCGCATACGCTGCCTTGCCGCGCCATTTCGCCGATACCGGCTCGGTGATGGACCTGGAATCGCGGCTGGTCCACTGCATGGTGACGATCCAGGGTTTGGCCCGGGCCGAAGTGACCGCAGCGCCGTTTTCGGAACGCGGTGCGGCGCAGACCGACCTGGAGGTTCTGACCGCGTATGTGGCGGCCCAGTCGCGCGGGGCAACGATCCGGGTGCCGCAGCAGGCGCAGGACGAGCTGGACTCGTACGCGCGTGGCCGCGACCTGTTTTTCCGGCGCGCCGGTCCATACGACTTCTCGTGCGCGAGCTGCCACGGCGCCGACGGCCAGCGGATTCGATTGCAGGAGCTTCCGAATCTGACCCGGACGGAGGGCGCGCGCAGCGCTTTTGCGCACTGGCCCGCGTACCGCGTTTCGCACGGTGCGGTACGAACGATGCAGTGGCGACTGTCGGACTGCGTGCGTCAGGAACGCCTGCCGGAGCTGCTGTTCGGCTCGCCGGCGTCCATCGATCTGACGATGTATCTCGGGGTGCTGGCCAGCGGCGCAACGATGGACGCGCCGTCGCTGCGCAGGTAAGGACCAGGGCATGCGCGCCAACCGGGTTGCGCAATCGATGGCTCTGGTGATGGTCGCTTGCAGTGCGGAACGCGGTGGGGTGGCCGGCGACGGGACGGGCCAGGCGGCCCTTGAGAAGGTCGTGGCCTCGTCGTTCCGCGCGCGCGGGCAGGCGGGCCTTGACCGCCTGCAACAAAGCGAGATGCAGCGCATCTGCAGTCGCGAGCCGACCGATCAGCTGCCGGCCGATTTGCAGCAGCGGCTGCAGCGCGAGGCGCTTCAGTCGGTGCGCTTTCCCGAAGACGGGCGCTGGCTCGGCAAGTGGCAACAGGGCGAGAAAATCGCGCAGTCCGGCACCGGCATGCAGTACAGCGACGCGGCCGATGCGCCTCGCGGCGGCGGCTGCTATGGATGCCACCAGCTGTCCGGCACCGAGATCGCATACGGCACGATCGGGCCTTCGCTGTATCGCTACCTGGAGCGCAAGGGCGCAGGATCGGACGCGATGCAGCGGGCATGGACCCAGATCTGGAATGCTCACGCGTACAACGCCTGCTCGGTGATGCCGCGGTTCGGCGACGCTGGCATCCTGACACCGGAGCAGATTCGCGACGTGATGGCACTGCTGTTCGATCCTCAGTCGCCGGTGAACCGCTGAGCGATCGATCTGCCAGCGCGCCGCTGCAATCGTGGATCGACGCGAATTCGTACAGGTTCTGGCGGTGGCCGCGGCGGCCGGCGTACCGTTGCGCGCGGATGCCGGCCTCTCGGACGCCGAGACGGCCAAGCGGCTGTACGACGTGCCGCGATTCGGCAATGTGCATCTGCTGCACTTCACCGATTGCCACGCGCAACTGCGACCGGTCTTCTTTCGGGAGCCGAGCGTCAATCTGGGAGCCGGCCCGGCACGGGGCCGGCCGCCGCATCGGGTCGGGCGAGCGCTGCTCGAGCAGTACGGGATCGCTCCGACCGGCCTGGAAGCCTATGCGCTGACGAGCATCGATTTCGAGGCGTCCGCGCGGCGCTACGGCGCGGTGGGCGGTTTCGCCCACCTGGCCACGCTCGTGAAGCACCTGCGTGCACAGCGCCCCGGCGCGCTGTTGCTCGATGGCGGCGACACCTGGCAGGGATCAGCCACGTCATTGTGGACGCGCGGACAGGACATGGTCGACGCGGCGAAGCTGCTGGGCGTGGACATGATGACCGCGCATTGGGAAATGACCTTCGGCACCGAGCGCGTGATGCAGATCGTGCACACGGACCTGAAGGACCGGATCGAGTTGCTGGCGCAGAACGTCAGAACGTCCGATTTCGGCGACCCGGTATTTGCGGCGACGTCGCACCGGGTGGTCAATTCGATCCCGGTCGCGGTGATCGGGCAGGCTTTTCCGTATACGCCGGTCGCTCACCCCCGATCGCAGGTCGCCGGATGGACCTTCGGAATCCGGGAGCGCGAACTGCAGGCTGAGGTGGACGCGGCGCGCGCCTCAGGTGCGCAGGTCGTGATCCTGCTGTCGCACAACGGCATGGACGTCGATCTGAAGCTCGCCGGGCGCGTGCGCGGCATCGACGCGATTCTGGGCGGGCACACGCACGATGCGGTGCCTCGTCCGGTCATCGTCCGCAACCCAGGCGGCGCGACCGTGGTGACAAACGCCGGAAGCCACGGCAAGTTCCTGGCGGTGCTGGATCTGGACATTGGCGGGGGCCGGGTCCGCGACTATCGCTATCGATTGCTTCCGGTCATCTCGAATCTGCTGCCGGCCGACCCCGACATGCAGCGACTGATCGACCGTGTCCGTGCGCCGTTCGATTCGCGGCTGGCGCAGCCGCTGGCGGTGACCGAGCAGACGCTGTATCGACGGGGCAATTTCAACGGCACCTTCGATCAAGTGATACTGGAGGCCCTGCTGCGCACCCGCGGCGCGCAGGTGGCGTTCTCGCCGGGTTTTCGCTGGGGCACGACGCTGCTGCCCGGCGACACGATCACGATGGAGGATCTGATGGCGCAAACGGCGATCACGTACCCATGGACCACGCTCACCGAGGCGAGCGGGGAGGCCATCAAGGCGGTGTTGGAAGACGTAGCCGATAACCTATTCAACCCGGACCCGTACTTGCAGCAGGGCGGCGACATGGTGCGGGTGGCGGGCCTCACCTACTCGATCGCCCCCGACGCGCCGATCGGGCGGCGCATCGACGACCTTCGGATCGATGGCGTTCCGCTGTCGGCCGACCGCCGCTACAAGGTGGCCGGCTGGGCGCCGGTGAACGAGGCCGAACACGGTCCTCCGGTGTGGGAGGTGGTTGCCGAATATCTGCGCGACCTCAAGGTGGTGAAGCCGCGCGCCGCGTGGATGCCCCGGTTGCGCGGTGTCTTGCCGGACGACCCTGGCCTCGGTTGATATAGTTCCCGGCGAAGGCCGGCATCGGCGCCAGCGGGGAGCGAGAATGAGACTTCCGACCTTGCTTTTAGCGGCGGCAGCACTGTGGAGCGTTTCGTTCGAGGGGCGCGCTCAGGTGTGCTCGAGCATCAACAACGAAGTCGTCTCAGTCGATGTCCGGAACGATGAATGGACGGCCGCCAAGATCAAAGCCAATCCGGGGGACCTGATCATTGTTCGGGCCAGCGGCCTGGTGAAAATCGCGCACACGCTGCTCGGCGAGGTTGGCCCCAGAGGGGCGCCGAACGGCTCCGGCCGACTGGACATGAAAATCGGGGCGAAAACAGTCGTCCCGATCGCGGATCGCTGGGTCGGCGCCCTGCGCGAGCCCGGCGCCTTCCAGTTCCGCGTCAACGCCGAGCGATACAAGGACAACTCCGGCGCCTATCGGGTCAACGTGATCGTGATTCCGGCGGGTGCGCTGCCTGCTGCCGTGAAAGTCGACGAGGAATAGGGGAGCGGATATGCCATCCTGCCGACGTGCCGTTGGATCGTCGATCGCCGCGTTGATGATCGGCATCGCCGCCGCCCCGCCTGCTGTCGCGGTCACCGCCGAAGAGATTGTCGCGAAGAATGTGGAGGCGCGCGGCGGCGCCGCGGCTCTGGCGGCCCTTCAGAGTCTGCGGCGGTCGGGGCGCCTGGTGCTGCCTGGGCGTTCCATGCTGATCACGGTTTCGGATCTGCGTGAGCGGCCAGGCCGCGTCCGCGAAGAGGTGACCTTCCAGGGCTTGACCCAGATCCGTGCCTTCGACGGATCGAAAGCCTGGCAGGTCGAGCCGTTTCAGGGGCGCAAAGACCCCGCGATGATGACCGACGACGACGCAAAGCCCATGCGCCTTAGCGCCGACCTGGACGGCGCGTGGGTCGACGCGAAGGCCAAGGGTCACGCGCTCGAGTATCTGGGAACCGAAGAAGTCGATGGCACCGTCGCGCACAAGCTGCGGGTGCGCCTGAAGTGGGGGGACCAAGTGACCGTGTGGATCGACCCGGACACCTGGATGATCATGCGCGAGTTGCGCAAGACCGTAGTGCGTGGCGCGGAGAAGGAGACCGAGACGGACTACGGCGATTACGAGAAGGTGGGTGGCGTCTATGTTCCTATGAGCGAGGAAAGTGGCCCGCGCAACTCGCCCTCGTCATCGAAGACGAAGGCTGTCTGGGACGAGGCCGAGGCCAACGTTGCCGTCGCAGCGGACGTCTTCGCCTTTCCGGACAAGGCGGCGGCTCCGGCAGGAGCGGCCCGATGAAGGCCGCCGTCGGGCTCCTGGGTGCGTGTGTGCTCAGCGTTGCTGCGGCCTCGCCCGCGCTGGACTCGGCGACCGTCTCGGGCATCGGCGCGCGAAACATCGGCTCGGCCGCGATGAGCGGTCGCATCGCTGCGGTTGCGGGGCGGGTCGAGGCGGACGGCAAGGTCACGTTGTTCGTCGGCGCCGCCTCGGGGGGCGTCTGGAAGTCGGTCGACGGCGGCACCACGTTCAAGTCCGTCTTCGACAAGCAGGGCGTCCAGTCGATTGGCGCGGTCGCGTTCGACCCCTCGGACCCGAAGGTCGTCTGGGTCGGCACCGGCGAGAGCTGGACGCGCAACTCGGTCTCGGTCGGGAACGGCATCTGGCGCTCGGGCGACGGCGGCGAGACTTGGACGCACATGGGGCTGCCGGAATCGGAGCGCGTGAATCGGATCGTCGTACATCCTTCGAGGAGCGACGTCGTGTACGCGTGCGTCCCCGGCAAGCTATGGTCCGACTCGCCGGACCGGGGTCTATACAAGACGGTGGATGGCGGCCACAACTGGACTCTGGTGCTGCCGGGTCCGAACCTTTCCACGGGGTGTTCCGGTCTGGCGATGGACCCGCGCAACCCGGACCGACTGTTCGCGGGCCTGTGGGACTTCCGGCGCAAGGGTTGGACGTTCCGCTCGGGCAGCGACGGCCCGAATGGCGTCTCGGGCTCGGGCCTGTACCTCACCGAGGACGGTGGTGCGACCTGGAAGCGGCTCGACGAGAAAACCGCACCGGGTCTGCCGCCGGGCCCGTGGGGCCGGCTCGACGTGGCGATCGCGCCGTCGAACCCGGAGCGCGTGTACGCGGTGATCGAGAACGTCAAGTCGGCGCTATACCGCTCCGACGATGGCGGAAAGACCTGGACGCGCAAGGACGACAGCCAGCGGATGGTCTGGCGGCCGTTCTATTTTTCCCGGCTGGTGGTCGACCCGACGAACCCGGACCGCGTCTACAAGCCGGACTACACGCTGATCGCGTCGGAAGATGGAGGGGGAAGCTTCAGCGAGGTCGGCGGCGGCACGCACGGCGACCACCACGACCTCTGGATCAACCCGAAGAATCCGAAACACGTGGTGACCGCGGACGATGGCGGCCTGTGGATCTCGTACGACGGCGCCAACCGTTGGTGGAAGTGCAACAACCTGCCGGTCTCGCAGTTCTACCATGCGTCGGTGGACGACAGGGACCCGTACCAGGTCTACGGTGGCCTGCAGGACAACAGCTCGTGGGTCGGTGACTCCGAGTATCCGGACGGGATCACCAACAGCCGCTGGGAGAACCTGTATGGAGGCGACGGCTTCTGGGTGTTCACGGATCAATCCGATCCGAACTTCGTATACGCGGAAGCGCAGGGCGGCTTTATCGGCCGTATCGACCGGCACACGCTCACCGCGCGCGACATTCAGCCGAAAGCGGGGTACCGGGAGAAGCTGCGCTGGAACTGGAACACGCCGATCCACGTTTCCCGCCTCGAAAAGGGCAAGGTCTACGTCGGGGCTCAATTCCTTTTCGTGACGAAGGACGCGGGCCAGTCGTGGCAGCGGATCTCGCCGGACCTCACGACGGATGACCCGCAGAAGCAGAAGCAGGAGCAGTCCGGCGGCATCACGGTCGACAACTCGGCCGCGGAGATGCACACGACGATCTACTCGATCTCGGAGAGCCCGCGCGACGCGAAGACGATCTGGGTCGGGACCGACGACGGCAACCTTCAGCTCACGCGCGACGGCGGAACGACGTGGGCCAATCTGGCAGGCCACGTCCCCGGGTTGCCGCCCGCCAGCTGGGTCTCGTGGGTCGAGGCCGGGCCGCATGCGGATGCAAGCGCGTACGCCGCATTCGACCGGCATACGTTCGGCGACATGACCCCATGGGTCTACGTGACGCAAGACTTCGGAAAGACCTGGACGCGCATCGTGGATGCGGCGTCGGGCGTCCGCGGATATGCCCACGTGATCAAGGAAGACCCGGTGCGGCCGGGCCTGCTCTTCCTCGGTACCGAGTTCGGACTGTGGATCTCTCTGGACGCTGGCAAGACGTGGGCCGAATTCAAAGGGGGCAATTTCCCGCCTGTCGCGGTGCGTGACCTCGCGTTTCAGGCGCGCCAGCAGGACCTGACCGTCGCCACGCACGGGCGGGGAATCTGGATCCTGGACGATCTGACGCCGCTGCGTGCGCTCACCGCTGACGTCCTCGAAAAGGAGGTCGCGCTTTTGCCGGGGCGGCCGGTGCGGCAGAAGCCGCTTGGCTCGGGCGGGTGGCCGGAGGGCGACGCGAGCTACGCGGGACCGAACCCGCCGACCGGCGCCACCCTCGCGTATTACCTGAAGACGCGGCACACGTTTGGACGCATGAAGCTCGAGATTCTCGACACGTCGGGACGCGTCATCGACACGCCGCCGCCCGGCAAGCGCAAGGGGATCAACCGGGTCATCTGGTCGATGCGGGAAACGCCGCCGCGGGTGCCGACGGCTGCTGCCGCAGCGGGCGCGTCGGCGGGTCCGCGAGTGCTTCCCGGGACGTACACGGTGCGCCTCACGACGGGCTCGCAGGTGCTGGAGATGCCGCTCATCGTTTCGCTCGATCCGCATGCACCGTTCACGCTGAAGGACCGCAAGGCCCAGTACGAGGCGGCGATGAGGGCGCACGCCCTGTTCGCGCGAATGAGCGAACTCGTCGACCGGCTGAACGGCTACCGCGTAGTCGCGGCCTCTCGGGCCAAGGATCTGGCGCAGGACGATGCCCTTCGCAAGGACCTGGACGCGCTTGCGCAGAAGGCCGACACCGTTCGCAAGGACATCGTCGCGACATCCGAGGGAGGCGCGATCACCGGCGAGGAGCGTCTTCGTGAGCACCTCGCTCACGTCTACGATGGCCTCTTGTCATACGAAGGGCGGCCTGGCGTCTACCAGGTCGAGCGCGTGAGCGTCCTGGAGCGGGAACTGGCGGACGTCGAGAAACGCGCTCAAGCTCTAGGAGCCGAGGAGCTGCCGCCTCTGAACCAGAAGCTCAAGGCGGCCGGGCTGCGCGAGATTGCGCAGGCCGATGCAGTGGAGGCGGGCCAGGAGCTCTTCGCGGCCCGCACGCTCGAGGAAGCCCTCGAGGGCGCGCAGGAGCAGGAGGCCACGACGCGTCGTCGCGAGCACGACTGAAACTGCACTTCCTCAGGTCGAACCGCATCACTCCACGACCTGCACCCCGTGCCAGAAGGCGCAGCGCCCCTCGATCTGTATCGCGGCCGCGCTTGGCGTGGCGTAATACCAGACCGCATCTCGATTGACGCTGTCGCCGACGACGATGTCGTAGTAGTTCGCCGTTCCCTTCCAGGGGCAAACGGTCGTGGTCGCGCTGCTGCGAAGATATTCCCAGCTTGATCAGTCGCAGAGCGCCAGAGAACCTCGAGCCTCGGTGTGTATTGTTCCAGATCTGCCGGGGTGCTTTCGGCGGCTTGCGCCGACAGGCGCGAGCCGCAGACCTGCTGACGGAGGTGTGGCCGAGTGGTTTAAGGCACCGGTCTTGAAAACCGGCAACGGGCAACCGTTCGTGAGTTCGAATCTCACCGCCTCCGCCATGATGTTCCTTTCCGTAACTGCACTTGACTGCGAGTGCGTGCACTAAGCCCATCCGATGAAGGCTCGACTTGTGGGTTAGACCCGATCAGGGCAGGTAATCACCTGATCGACTTGCCGGACATGCAAACTTAGATTTCCCCTCGCCAAGAACTTGTGGGTTAGACCCGATCAGGGCAGGTAATCACCTGATCGACTTGCCGGACATGCAAACTTAGAATCAGTTGCAGTTCTTAAGAACCGGTTCTGGAGAACCGATCCTGGAGAACCGATCCTGGAGAACCAATTCCACCTAACAGTTGATCTTGTGTCTCGGCAATTATTGCGATGGAGCGGGAAGCGCCGAGGTTCGGGCTTTGCGTTTGCAGGGCTTGCGCTGATCCTCTTGGCGGCAGCGCCGGCTGCGGTCGTCATGGACGCCGCCGCCCAGACGGGCGCGGGCGAGCGTGTGGGCGGCGCGAAGCCAGCGGAAATGCGCCGTGTGGCGCTGGTCATCGGCAATGCGAATTACGTGAAAGGCAATGCGCTCGCGAATCCCATCAACGATGCGACCGACATCTGCAACGCGCTCCAACGCCTGAAATTTGAGGTTCTCTGCTACTACGACGTGCCGAACCGCAGGGCGTTCAAGCAGCACATACATGACTTCCAGGTCCGCCTGGGGCGCGGCGTGGCCGGCGTCTTCTACTACGCGGGACATGGTGTTCAGGTCGGCAGGGAAAACTACTTGATCCCGACCCAGGCAAACATCGTCAACAAGCAGGATATCGAGGACGAGACGGTCAGCTTCGGATACATCATGGGCGTGCTCGAGGAAGGGCAGAGCGATTTCAACCTCGTGGTACTCGACGCCTGCCGCGACAACCCATTTCGCGGTTTCACGCGCGCGATGACGCGCGGCTTGGCGCCCTTGACGGAGGCGCCGGCGGGCTCGATCGTGCTGTACGCGACGGCGGCCAACGAACGCGCGTTCGACGGCAGCGGTCGCAACGGCCCGTTCGCCAAGCACCTGCTCGCCAATATCGGGCGCCCCGGGATTCCCATCGAGCAGCTCATCAAGGACGTCAGCCGCGGCGTGCAGGACGAGACCTTCCGGGAGGAGGGGCACCGGCAGACGCCATTCAGCTATGGATCGTTCACGGGCGAGTTCTGCTTTGCGGGGTGTGCCGTTCCGGTGTCGGCCGCTTCGGCGGCGCGGCTCAAATCCCAGGAAGAGGAAATGGAGCGACTGAGGCGGGAGAAGGCGCAACTGGAAGCGCAGATCGCAGGTCGCAATGAGCAGTCGAACTCCGGCAAGGAGAAGTCGCGCAAGGAACCTCCGCCGGCCACTCCGGGGACACCGAAGGCGGATATCCCGGCTGCATTTTGACGAAGCACGATCCTGAGGGGCAGGAATGAACAGCAAGGGTCTGTGGCGGGTGGCGGCGGCCGTGTTGTCTGGCTTGTTCCAGGTGCCCGCTCTTGCAGACGAGGGCGCGGGCGAAGGGTTCTCGGTCACGGTCGGAACCAAGGTGTGGGTGAACGAGTGGTCGAGCTGGTCCACCCCCACGATCGGCGGCCAAGCCGAAGTCGTGCCGGTCGACAGCTCCACCAAGGTGTCGCTGATCCCGGTCGTGAGTCTGCGCTTTCGTGACTTCTATGCATCCTTCAGCACGCTGCTGAACACGTCCTACACGCTGTCCGGGCAAGCCCAGAATTCGATCGATGCCTCCCGCAAGGAGTTCGATGCCAATGTGGGCTACTACGTCCTGCCCGGTGTTGGCGTGTCGCTCGGGTTCAAGTCTCTTTCACAGATATTTGGTGGCGCTAACTACCGCTGGAGCGGCCCGACCATCGGTGCCAGCGTGACGGCTCCGATCCGCGGGGGGGTTGCCGCCTATGGCTCGCTCGGGGTCGGGTTCTTCACGATGGACCTGCCGGCGGCCGACCCGAACTCCCCGGTGAACAGCGGCCTGAACGCCAATTACGCGATCGGCGAGATAGGGCTCGCCTACGCCACTACCGGCATTGCCACGGTCGCGGTGACGTCGACCGCATTCACGCTCGGCTACCGCTTCCAGAGCGTTGCGACCAAGGACTACAAGGTTCGCGCGGCCACGGGCACGAGCGTGATCGGGTCCACGGACGTGCACGACGTGACGCAAGGCCCGGCGCTGGGGGTGCTGCTCCGATTCTGACGCGGTCGAGCAGCGATGGGCGCAATTCGGAAAGATCAACCGCGATGATGATTTGCAGGAAGCTCGGTCGCCGCCCTTTTCCGAACTTGCGGACCGGCATCCTCTTGTTCCTGTCGATCGGCATGGCCCTCGCGGGCTGCGGCGGTGGCGGCGGTGGCAGCGGCTCGCCGACGAGAGCGCAAGGTTGCACGCCATCGGTTACCTCCGGCTATGCGGCGGTCGCGACGAGCGGCTATGTCGATGGTTCGGGGGACGGCGCGGGCGGGGGCGGCCGCGGGGGCAGCAGCGATGGCGCAGGCGCAGGCGGCGGCCTGGGCGCCTATTTCAACGCGCTCATCACGGTGCAGCGAGCCAACGGCACCGTGGTCGGGTCGGCGCTGACCGACAGCTTCGGCATGGTCACGGTCAGCAACTGCGGCGATACGCAGCCGCTCCTGTTCACCGTGCAGGGCACGCAGACGGGAACTTATTGGGACGAATCGCTGCGCACTTCGGTGGCGTTCGGTGCCAGCCAGGTGCTGCATGCCGTTGTCGTGCCGGACGCGCCGAACCAGCAGACCTTGTATCGCAACGTGGGCATCACGCCGCTGACCGAGGCCGTGTACCAGTACCTTAACGCCAGCGCCGGGGCGTTCGGTTGGACGGTAGTGGCCAACGTCACGGCGGCCAACGCCGCGATTGCGAGTCAGATCAACCAGGTGCTGCCGCCGAACCTGCAACTGCACGGCACCGACATCACGCGACTTGCGCCGGTGGCGCGCGATTCCACGTCGCAGGTGTTCAGCGGCAGCACGCCCAACTTGACCTACGGTCTGGTGATCGGCGGCATGGCCCGGGCTGCCGGCCTGCACAACGCCCAGTCGACGAATCCCGGGCTCGACCTGCTCGGCCAACTGGCGGCGGACCTGTCCGACGGCAAGCTCGACGGCACGAAAAACGGCACGCCCGTAGCACCGTCGCCGACGCAAGCGGCGTACAACGTGCCGACGATGACCGCCGACACGCTGGGGGGCATTGCGGCGCTGGCCGCAACGAACGGCACAGCCGTTCCGCGGGTGACCTACACGTCGTACCGGCTGGGCGGCTCGATCAGCGGCCTGACCGCCAGCGGCCTGGTGCTGGCCGATGGCACCTCGACGGCCGCGGTGCCGGCGGGAGCGACCAGCTTTACGTTCTTTACGTTCGGCGGTGTGGTCACCAGCGGGGCGCCCTACGCGATCACCGTTCAGGCGCAGCCGTCCGGGCTGACCTGCAGCCTGCTGAACGCCTCGGGCAACGCCGGCACCGCCGACGTCGGCAACGTCGTGGTCACCTGCTCCGGCCAGTCGTACACGGTTGGCGGCAACATCACCGGGCTGACGGGATCCGGCCTGGTGCTGGCCAACGGCTCCGATACGTTGAACGTCGCCTCCGGGGCGACCAGCTTCACAATGCCGCGTCCGGTGGCTTCCGGTGGCGGCTACGCCGTGACGGTGCAGTCGCAGCCGGCCGGCGAGACCTGCACGGTGACCAGCGGCGGCACCGGCACGGTGGGCACCGCCAACGTGACCAACATCGCGGTGGGCTGCGTTGCGTCCAATTACGTGCTGAGCGGCACGATCAACGGCCTGACCGCCAACGGGCTGGTGCTGGCCAACGCCGGCGCCACTATCACAGTGAACGCCAATGCGACTAACTTCACCTTCGGTCCGGTGCTCACCGTCGGCAGCAACTACGCGGTGTCGGTACAGACGCAACCTACCGGGCTCACCTGCAGCGTGGCCAACGGCAGCGGGACCGCAGGAGCCGCCAACGTGACCGACGTGGCGGTGACCTGCTCGAGCCTGTCCTATAACTTGGGGGGCACGATCAGCGGACTGACCGCCAACGGGCTGGTGCTCTCCAACGGCGCCGACACGCTGCCGGTTGCGGCCAACGCGACCAGCTTCAAGTTCGCCAACAAGGTCGCCTACACCAGCGCCTACGCGGTGGGCGTGGCGACCCAGCCCACCGGCATGACTTGCAGCGTGGCCAACGGTACCGGGACAATGCCGGCGGCCGACGTGACCACCGTGGCGGTGACCTGTTCGCCCCAGGCTTACACGGTGGGCGGAACGATCAACGGCTTGACCCAGGCCGGCCTGGTGCTGGCCAACGGCGGGGATCTGCTCACCGTGTCGGCGAACGGCAATTTCACGATGCACCAGTCGGTCGCGTACGGCAGCGGCTACGACGTGATCGTGCACACGCAGCCGACCGGGCAGACCTGCACGGTGGCCAACGGCAGGGGCACCATGGGCGCCGGCAACGTCAACACCGTCACGGTCAACTGCACGCTTAACAGCTACACGTTGGGCGGCAACGTCAGCGGGCTCAATTTGGGAGGGTTGCTCGTGCTGCAACCGCTGAAGCTCGCCAACGGCACTGACGCGATCACGGTGCAGTTCGGTCAGACCTCGTTCACGTTCGACCAGCCGGTCGCCTACGGCAGCAGCTATAACGTCGTCGTCTCGCAGCAACCGTCGGTGGCAGGGCTGTTGTCCCTGACCTGCACAGTGAGCAACGGCGGCGGCGTCATGGGCGCCGGCAACGTCGCCAACGTCGTCGTGACTTGTCTCTGAGGTTCGAGGTGTCGCGTCGTTGGCGTCGCCGGCCAGGAGTCGGACGGGAGCGCTTCCGTTCGCTTGGCGAAATGCACGCCGCCGAAAGGGTTACATAGCAGCGTGCCGGGGTTTCTTCTAAGCTATCAGCCGACGGGCACGGGGTTCCTTGCAACATGTGCCGCCCCGGCGTCCGCACAAAGGAGAACAGCCATGTCCAGCAAAGCAGATCGTTCCCTCGGTACGGTGGCGGCCGTGCTGACTGCATGCCTTCTCTGCGCGATGTCCTTCGCGATTGCGCAGCAGACGACTTCACGTGCGGCAGCGGCCATGGAGCGCGACGCGCAGGTGCTCAGGGGCGGCGACGTCACGGTGCAGAGCATCGTCGAGAACTTGAAGCCCTCGAGGACCCGGGCAATGCGCCAGCCCCTGCTGATCACTTTCGAGACCGGCTCTTCGAAGCTCACGCCGCAATCGCGTGCCACGCTCGACAAGGTCGGGCAGGCGCTCAAGACCGACTCCCTGGCCCAGTTCGACTTCATCGTCGAGGGCCATGCCGATCCGCGCGGTGGTGACAGGCTGAACCAGACGCTGTCCCTGGCGCGGGCCGACAGCGTGCGCGGCTACCTCATGCAAGAGCATCAGATCGATCCGCATCGCCTCGGTTCCGTGGGCAAGGGATCTTCCGAACTGCTCAATACGGACGACGTCACGGCGCCGGAGAATCGGC
>Ga0137418_10000093_pt1 | contig 62738 bp, 53 predicted proteins | sample CZODoug3_1_2_16f_FD_122242 | JGI IMG/M metagenome (GOLD analysis project Ga0137418, IMG submission 122242) | Vadose zone soil fungal communities from Angelo Coast Range Reserve, California, USA - CZODoug3_1_2_16fungal (Hybrid Assembly) | ecosystem: Environmental > Terrestrial > Soil > Vadose...
GCTTGTTCAGCCGCAAACGCGAGCAGGAAGTAGCCCCGACGTTTGCCGTCTTTTTCGAGGCCGTGCAGGACCATGGGTGCGATGGGACAGTCCAGGAAATAAGTCAGCGAAGCGATGCTTCGCTCCAGCACCGTCATGTTGGCCCTGGCGCTGGGCAGCACCGATGCAATGCTCTGCACCTCCTCCCTCGCTATCCGGGGGGCACGCCACGCGCCGTAGCGGACCGCCGGCGCCGCGAGGGCCCACAGCAAGTTGCGGCCGAATTCGGGCAGCGTCTTCCAATTCCAGCGCGTGCGGTCCCTCAGACCGAGCAGGGGGTGAAGCGCTCGCACATACAAGGTTGTGGTGCCACAGGGTCGAAGCCCGAAGACCCGGAAGGCCTTCCGTGTGTATTGGCTGCCGCCGACTCCGATCAGGGCGTCGGCGAGCCCGCGGAGGTGCTTCAATATCGCGACGCCGGCTCCGACCATGCCACGAGACGCTGCCCAGTCGATCATGTGGAAAACGGTCGCGCGACGGTTGTTCCATAGGCATACGCTGGGGACGATCCCGGAGTGGGCAAAGATCTCGCTCTCGCTCGCGAAGACGAAGGACCGCGCGCCGGGCCAATCAGAACGCTCCCGCCAGTACTTCCATCTGAGCCATCCTTCTACCGCGTCCGGATTCAGTCCCGCATCGCGCATCAATGCGACGATTGCCGGCTCGTCATCCGGCGTCGATGGACGGATGCGGACTTCCATCGTGCAAATCTCTCTTTCATGCGTTGGCACGCGCATGACGCGCAAGCGTCACCGGTGCGCTCCAGTGAAACTCATCGTTGCTCAGCGAAAAATACATTCTTGGCAAGAGGCTGTGTTTCGGGTAAATCCCCTCGTGACTTCGGATTAACAATGTGCAATGCCGCGGTCCGGGTCGTGGACTTCACGGTACGTCATGGTTTTTGCCAGGATGCGCAGCACAGCCACAGGGTCATTGGGGCACTTGACCCTAAAAACTCGGGTCGCTGCGGACGACGCGATCACCGATCCGCGGATCGCTCAAGAGTACCCGCTTGGATTGCCCTGCTGCCACCGCCACCCGTCCGCGCACATTTCCTTTACGTCTCGCGTTGCGCGCCACTGCAACAGCCGCAGCGCCAGCCCTGCGTCGGCGTAGCACTCCGCGATGTCTCCCGATCGGCGCCCGACAATCTGGTAGGGCACCGGTCGCGCGGTTGCCTCCTCGAAGGCCTTGACCAGTTCCAGCACGCTGGTGCCGCGGCCGGTCCCGAGGTTGATCGGGACGAAACCCGTCGATCGAGCGCAGTAGCGCAGCGCGGTCACGTGCCCCAACGCGAGATCGACCACGTGGATGTAATCGCGCACGCCGGAGCCGTCGCGTGTGGGCCAGTCGGACCCGAATACCGACAGACGCTCGCGCTTGCCGATCGCAACCTGCGTGATGAAGGGGAACAGGTTGTTAGGGATGTCGCGCGGGTCCTCGCCGATCAGCCCGCTCGGATGCGCGCCGATCGGGTTGAAGTAGCGCAGCGATGCGACGCTCATCGCGGGCTCGGACGCGCACAGGTCACGCAGCAGCAGCTCGTTGACCAGCTTGGTCGCGCCGTACGGGTTCAGCGGTGCAAGCGGCATGTCCTCCGTGAGGGGAAGTTTCTGCGGGATCCCGTAGACGGTGGCCGAAGAGCTGAACACGAAGCGCTTCACGCCGGCGCGGCGGCAGGCGTGCAGCAGGCAGATCGTGCCGCCTACGTTGTTGTCGTAGTAGTCGAGAGGGCGCAAGACCGATTCGCCCACCGCCTTCAGCGCCGCGAAGTGGATCACCGCTTCGATCGGCGCCGCGGCAAATGCAAGGTCCAGCAGCGACCTGTCGCGGATGTCGCCATCGACCCGCCTGACGGCGCGGCCCGCGATGCGTTCGACCCGGCGCAATGCCTCGGGGCTGCTGTTGGAGAAATTGTCGACGCACACGACGTCGTAGCCGGCCGCAAGCAGCTCGACCAGCGTGTGGCTGCCGACATATCCGGCGCCTCCGGTGACGAGGATCGCTGGGAGTCTCGAATTCACGATTCGATCAGCTCTTGCATTCCGAGTATGCCCCCGCCCGAGGTCCTCAAGCTTGCAGCGCCCCGGTCGGATCGACGTATTTGAATCCCAGCGCGGTCGCCACTGCGCGGTTGGTCACGCGCCCGTGCAGTATGTTCAAGCCGTTGCGCAGGTGACGGTCCTCCAGCAGTGCCCGCCGATAGCCCTTGTCGGCCAGCGCGAGCACGAACGGTAAGGTGGCATTGTTCAACGCAAAGGTCGACGTGCGGGGGACCGCACCCGGCATGTTCGTCACGCAGTAGTGGATCACGCCGTCGACCACGTAAGTCGGCTCGTCGTGCGTCGTGGGGCGGGACGTTTCGGAGCACCCGCCCTGGTCGATCGCCACATCGACGATCACCGATCCGGGTTTCATCCGGCGCACGATTTCGGCGGTGATCAGCTTCGGTGCGGCCGCGCCGGGCAGCAGCACGCCGCCGATCACCAGGTCGGCCGACACGCAGTGCTGCTCGATCGCGGCACGCGTGGAAAAAACCGTGTTCAGCGGACGGCCGAATTGTCGCCATAGCGCGCGCAGCGCGTCGACGTTGCGGTCGATCACCCATACTTCCGCGGCCATTCCGATTGCTATGTGTACCGCGTGGGTGCCGACGACACCCCCGCCGAGCACAACCACCTTGGCCGGATCGACGCCGGGCACGCCGCCCAGCAGCACACCCAGCCCGCCGTGCGCCTTTTCCAGGAAATAGGCGCCGGCCTGGATCGACATGCGGCCGGCCACCTCCGACATCGGCGCCAGCAGAGGCAGTCCGCCGGACTCCGACGTGACCGTCTCGTACGCGATGCACACGGCTCCGCTTTCGATCAGGTCGCGCGCCTGCGCCGGGTCGGGCGCCAGGTGCAGGTAGGTGAACAGGACCTGGTCGGCGCGCAGCCGCTTGCGCTCTTCGGGCTGCGGCTCCTTGACCTTCACGATCATGTCGGCCTGCGCGTACACCTCCCGGCCGCTCGCCACGACGGCGGCGCCGGCCGACTCGTAGAGGGCATCGGTCAGTCCGACGCCCTGCCCGCACCCTGCTTCAACGATGACCCGGTGCCCGCGCTCGGTCAGCTCGCGTACATTGGCCGGCGTCAGCCCGACCCGGTATTCGCGAACCTTGATCTCCGTTGGTACTCCGATCAGCATCGTGTTCCCTTCCGCACGGTCCAGCCGAACCGAATCCAGGTCGTTTTCATTCAAGCTCTCGCACCGGACGTCCGCTGTCCGATCTGCAGCATGCCTTCGCGATACGCGGCCGCCTGCTCCTCGGTGCGCCGGCGCTCGCTGCGCGCCATCCACAGCGACCCGGCCAGCACGCCGATCGAGACGACCACAACGGACAGCGTGGCCACCGCGTTCACGGTCGGATTGAGTCCCAGGCGCGCGCGCGCGAAGATCACGATCGGCAGCGTCTTGACTCCCGGACCGTTCAGAAACGAGCTGGTGACGACGTCGTCCAGCGAAATGGTGAACGTCAGCAGCCAGGCCGACACCAGCGACTGCAGGATCATCGGAAGCGTGACCAGCACGAACACCTGAAACGGGCGGCAGCCCAGGTTCATTGCCGCTTCTTCGAGCGACTTGTCCATGGTGAGAAGTCGGGATTGAATCACAACCGCGGCATAGCAGGTGCAGATCGAAGTATGGCCGATCCAGATCGTCACGATGCCGCGTTCGGCGAAAATTCCGAACAGCCGTTCGCAGGCGACGAAAAACAGCAGCAGCGAAAGCCCGGTGATCACCTCCGGGACGACCAGCGGTGCGTTGATGTGCGCGATGAACAGGGTCCGTCCGAAAAAGTCCCGGTAGCGCACCAGCGCGAAGGCAGCCAGCGTACCGAGCACGATCGAGGCGGTCGCGGTCATCAGCGCGATCTTCAGCGACGTCACGAAGCCGTCGATCAGCTCGCTGTCGTGCAGGATCTCGTGGTACCAGTGCAGCGAAAAGCCGCCCCACAGCGTCACCATCTTCGACGCGTTGAACGAGAACGCGATCAGGGTCGCGATCGGGATGTACAGGAACGCGTAGCCGAACGCGAGCCAGGCGCGGCCGAAACCGCTGTTCATGCGCCGCTGCCCCGGCCCGCGCCGCGGGTCTGATAGTGGTTGAACACGGCCAGCGGAATCAGGATCAGCACCACCATCGACACCGCTACGGCCGAGGCCATCGACCAGTCGATATTCTTGAAGAACTCGTCCCACAGCACCTGGCCGATCATGTAGGTCGAGGTGCCACCCAGCAGCTCCGGGATCACGTACTCGCCGATGCTGGGGATCAGCACCAGCATCGAGCCGGCGATGATCCCGGGCGTCGACAGCGGAACGGTCACCAGCCGGAACGTGCGAAACGGCGTCGAGCCCAGGTCGGCGGCAGCCTCCAGCAGGCGAACGTCCATTTTGACCAGGTTCGCGTATACGGGCAGGATCATGAAGGGCAGGTAGGTGTACACCATGCCGACCATCATCGAAAACGCCGTGTGCATCATCCGCACCGGCGCATCGATCAGGTGCAGCCATAGCAGCAGGTTGTTGACGATGCCGTTATCGTCCAGCAGACCCTTCCACGCATACACGCGCAGCAGGTAGGACGTCCAGAACGGCAGCGACACCAGCATCAACAGCGCCGGTCGCCAGGCGGCGGGCGAGCGCGCCATGAAATACGCGAACGGGTAGCCGATCGCCAGGCAGATCACGGTGTTCAGCGACGCGAACCCGATCGACCGCAAGTAGGTCAGGATGTAGACCGGGTCGGTCGTCAGGAACAGGTAGTTGGCGAACTTCAGCCGCAGCGTCAGAGTGCTCTCGTCCCAGCTCAGCAGGTCCTGGAAGCGCACGCCGATCGACTCCGATACGCTGATCCTGAGCACGACCAGAAACGGCGCCGAGAAGAACAGCACGAGGAACAGGTACGGCAGGCCGATCACCACATGCCGGCCCCATCCTTGAAGCCAACGCGGTGTGGCCGCTCCCACCCTCACCCCCGGCCCCTCTCCCACTGGCCTGGGAGAGGGGAGAAGTTCCGCCGGATCGCCCCTATCCCGGGAGGCGGGAGCGGGAAGGGGGCGAGGGTTGTGGTGGCCATTATTGCGTCAGCACGACCATCGAATCCGGCGCGCAGGTGGCGTACACCTCGGTTCCGAGCGCGATCAGCCCCGCGTGGCGCTCGGTGTTCGGTACCGACACCTGCAGCCGCATGCCGCTGTCCAGCTGGACCCGGTACAGCGAGGAGGCGCCGAAATAGGCGCGCTCGGCAACGCGTCCGTGCAGGCAGTTGTAGCGGGTGTCGGGCGGGGCCTGCAACTGCAGCTCGATCTTCTCGGGGCGTAGCGCCACGCTGACGGCCTGGCCGATCACGCCGGTGATGCCGTGGCCGATATAGAAGCGGCCGTGCGGCGTGCCGATCACGCAGTGGTCAGCTTCGTCCTCCTCGAGCGTCCCGTCGAACAGGTTCACATTGCCGATGAAGTCGGCCACGAAGCGGCAGCTGGGCGTCTCGTAAATCTCGATCGGGCGGCCGATCTGCAGCAGCTGGCCGCTGCTCATCACGGCCATCCGGTCAGCCATCGTCATCGCCTCCTCCTGGTCGTGCGTGACCATCACGCAGGTGACCCCCACCTTCTTGATGATGTTGGACAGTTCGAACTGCGTCTGCTCGCGCAGTTTCCGATCCAGCGCCGCCAGCGGCTCGTCCAGCAGCAGCAGCTTGGGCTCGAGCGCGAGGCTGCGCGCCAGCGCCACCCGCTGCTGCTGGCCGCCCGAGAGCTGGTGCGGCTTGCGCCGGGCATAGGGTTTCAATTGCACCAGCGTCAACATCTTGTCGACCTGCTCGGCGAGGCGCTCGCGCGCCCAGCCGTGGCGCTTCAGTCCGAAAGCGATGTTCTCGGTCACCGTCAGATGCGGAAACAGCGCGTAGGACTGGAACATCATGTTGATCGGACGCTCGTAAGGCCGCAACTTCGAAATTTCCACGCCTTCCAGGCGGATGCTGCCGGCGCTGGGCGTCTCGAAACCGGCCAGCATTCGCAGCAGCGTGGACTTGCCCGATCCCGACGAGCCGAGCAGCGCGAAAATCTCGCCTCGCGCGATCGAAAGCGACACCTCGTCGACTGCGGCGACCTCGTCGAAGCGCTTGGTCAGCCGCTCGACCTGCAGAAAATTCGCGTCGCCCGGCGCCGCGCTATTCGCCATGCGTGCATCTCCCCCCGGGGCCTGGCGCTTTGTGGCTCCCGCCTATAGTCCCGTCTTGAATGCTGTGTAAAGGCGCGTGCGCAACCGCCGGATGTCGTTGGTGACCGCGTCCGGCGGCACCAGCTTGTCCAGGTCCCCGCCCTGGACCAGCAAAGCGCGGTTCGCGGCGATGTCCGGGCGGACGTATTTGTAGGCGGCCCGAACCGCGCTAGCCGCGAACACCTTGTTGACGATCCCGGCCTGGACCTGCGGCCGGTAGATGGTGCTCATCCACGTGTACGCGTTTTCCGCGTGCGGCGCGTCCACCGGAATCGCCATCGTGTCGAAGTACAGCACGGCGCCGGACTTCGGGAACAGGATCTGGATGTTCTGCCCGTTCCGCGCCTCTTTGGCGCGGGCGGCGGCGATCGCGATGTCGCCGTTCCAGCCGATCGCAGCACACACCGAGCCCGAGGCCAGCTCGTTGATGTAGGCGGACGAAGCGAACAGCGTCACGTCGGGACGGATCCGGTTCAGCATCGCGGCCGCCTCCCGGTAGTCCTCCACGTGGCTGCTGTACGGGGGCTTGCCGATGTAGCGCAGCGCCGCCGGGAACACCTCGTCGGCCGAGTCCAGGAACGACACGCCGCACGACTTTAGCCGGCTCATGTATTCGGGCTTGAACACCAGGTCCCAGGCGTCCTGCGGCATCGGCAGGTCGCCCAGCGCCGCCTTGACCTTGTCCACGTTGATTCCGATCGTGGTAAATCCCCACAGCCAGGGCACCAGATACCGGTTGCCCGGATCGACCATGGCGAGCTGCTTCAGGATCCACGGGTCGATGTTCGAATAGGTCGCGATCTTGCTTTTGTCCAGCGGCCTCAGCAGGCCCCCCTCCAGCTGCAGCTTGGCCCAGTGCGACGAGGGCACCACGATGTCGTAGCCGGTGTGACCGGCCACCAGCTTGGCGTACAGCGTCTCGTTGGCATCGAACGTGTCATAGCGAACCTTGATGCCGGTTTCCTTCTCGAAATCCTGCACCGTCGTGTCGCCGATGTAGTCGGACCAGTTGTAGACGTTCAGGATCTTTTCTTCTTCTTCGCTCCGCGCCGGCAAGAACGCGCAGCTCAGCGCAGCGGCGAGCGCCAGGGGCAAGGCTGCGGCGGTCGCTGCGCGAACGCGCATCGAGACGTTTGCTCTCATGTAACGGCGTCCCCCGGGCGCTCAGACGTGCAGCAGCAGATGCTCGCGCTCCCACGAGCTGATCACCTTCATGAACTCGTCGTACTCGAGTTCCTTGACCAGCCGATAGATGGTGGCGAAACGCTCTCCGACCACGCGAGCCAGCTCCGGCGTGGCGGCCAGCAGGTTCAGCGCGTCCGACATCGTGCGGGGAAGTTCATACGCGACATCGTACGCACTGCCGATTGACTCCGCGCTCGGCTCGGCCCGCTCCTTCATGCCCAGGTAGCCGCACGCCAGCGTCACCGCCGTGGCCACGTAGGGATTCGCATCGGCGCCGATCACGCGGTTTTCGACGCGGCGCGACTCGGGCGACGAGCGCGGCACCCGGATGCCGACCGTGCGATTGTCGCGCCCCCAGCGGATGTTGATCGGCGCAGCGGCGTGCCGGACCAGTCTGCGGTACGAGTTCACGTACGGTGCCAGGAACGCCATCGCCGCCGGCAGGTACTTCTGCAGCCCGCCGATGTAGTGGCGAAACGCGTCCGACGGCGAGCCGTCGGTGTTGGAAAAGATGTTGCGCCCGGTGCGGCGCTCGACGATGCTCTGGTGGATGTGCATTGCGCTGCCCGGCTCGTTGGCCATCGGCTTGGCCATGAACGTCGCGTACATCTTGTGCCGCAGCGCCGCTTCGCGCAGCGTTCTTTTGAAGTAGAACACGCGGTCGGCCAGGTCCAGCGGATCGCCGTGCAGGAAATTGACCTCCATCTGGCCGGCGCCGATCTCGTGGATCAGGGTGTCGAGCTCCAGCCCCATCACTTCGCACCACTTGTAGATGTCCTCGAACAGCGGGTCGAATTCGTTGACCGCGTCGATGCTGTAGTGCTGCCGGCTGGTCTCGGAGCGGCCGCTGCGGCCGACCGGCGGCGCCAGCGGAAAATCCGGATCGGTGTTCTGCGCGATCAGGTAGAACTCCAGCTCGGGCGCGACCACCGGTTCCAGGCCGTCCTGCTGGTACAGCTCGCGCACCCGGCGCAGCACCGAGCGCGGCGCGAAATCGACCAGGCGGCCGTCGGCGAAATAGCAGTCGTGAATGATCTGCGCGGTGCGGTTGGGCGCGGGCACCCACGGCACCAGGCAGACGGTGGTGGGGTCGGCCAGCAACTCCATGTCGTAGTCGCTGGGCGAGATGATCGCATCGTATTCTTCGGAGTCCGGCGCTTCGCCGGTGACCGTCATCGCAAGGACCGACTCGGCCAGCCGCATGCCGCGATCCTGCGTGAACTTGGTGCGCGGCAGGATCTTGCCGCGTGCCACGCCGGTCAGGTCGGGGACCAGGCACTCGACTTCGTCGACCTGGTTTTCGTCGAAGAAGCGTTCCAGGTCCGACTGGGTGAAATCTTCGCGCAACGCCATGATCGAGATCAGGCAGCGCGTGACAGGCCGGCCGGCGCGCCCGTGCCGAGCCGGCGCGCCAGCGCCTCGCGGCAGGCATCTCCAAACGCGCGAAAGAGCAGGTGGGAAGCGGGGTTCTGCAGCACCTTCCATTCGGGGTGCCACTGCACGGCCAGCGCAAAGCCCGGATGCGCACTGATGTGAACCGCCTCCACCGTGCCGTCGGGTGCCAGCGCCTCGACTCGAAGACCCGGGGCGAGCCGATCGATCGCCTGCCCGTGCAGCGAGTTGACCTGCAACTGGCCCAGGCCCAGGATCCGATCCAGCTCGCCGCCCGCCACGACGTCGACCGGGTGCGACGGCCCGTATTGCTCCTCCGGCTCGTGGTCCGGATCGGCCCGGTGGTCGAATCGGCCGGGCTCCTCGTGCACCGCCTGCAGCAACGAGCCGCCCAGCGAAACGTTGATTTCCTGCAGGCCGCGGCAGATCGCAAACAGGGGCAGCCCGCGCTGCACCGCGAGTCGCACCAGCGGCAGGGTCAGCCCGTCGCGTTCCTGGTCAAGCGGCAGTTCCGGATTGCGCACCGCCTGACCAAAATGCATCGGGTGCACGTTGGCCGGTGAACCGGTCAGCAGCACGCCGTCGGCCAGCTCCACATAGGCCGCCAGGTCCGTCGCGCGGCCGCTTGGCAGCAGCAGCGGATGGCAACCGGCCGCGTCGCGCACCGCATCGGCGTATTTTCGGCCCACAACATGGAATGGATGGCCGCCGAGCATCCGGTTGTCGCAGGGGATCAACACGAAAGGCGCGCGTGCGGATCCCGCGCTCACGCTTGCTGGATGTTCGTCGATTGCCACTACGTTTCAAATCCCGAGGGCCGTACAGACGGCATTTTAACCGGCGCCGGCCGGCGGGCCGAAGCGGCAGTCGAACCGTCGACCTCAGTCTATCGAATCCGCCGCGCGGCCGGATAGACTGCCGGCCCATGCCGTCGATTTCCCGCCCAAGCTGAACAAGAACGGAGGTCTGAATTCGTGCTCAGTTCCGACGATCCGCTCGTGCGCAATTCGTACTACGAGGCGAGCACGCAGCGAACCGATCGATATGCGCCGTTGCAAACGGACATCGCCTGTGATGTGTGCGTGGTCGGCGCCGGGCTGGCCGGCTTGTCGGCGGCGATCGACCTGGCGGAGGCGGGCTTTACGGTGGCCGTGCTGGAAGCGCGGCAGGTCGGCTGGGGGGCCTCCGGCCGCAACGGTGGTCAGGCGCTGGTGGGCCTTGCGTGCGACATGCAGGTCGTCGAGCGACAGCTGGGTCGCACGGCGGCACGCCAGGTGTGGGATACGACCGTGGAGGCGGTCGAACTGATCCACGCGCGCTGCCGGCGCTTCGACATCGACAGCGAATGGAAGGATGGGTTCATCGCGGCCGCGGTCACACCACGGCGGGCCGGCGAGCTCAAGCAGTGGGTCGATACGCTGGCGCACGATTACGGCTACGACCGGATACGGCTCATCGAACGCGCCGAACTGCCCGAGTGGATCGCAAGCTCCCGATATCGGGCCGCCGCCTTCGATGCCGGCAGCGGGCAGCTGCATCCGCTGAAATACACGCTCGGTCTGGCGCGCGGCGCGGCCGGCCTTGGCGTGAAGATCTTCGAGGGCAGCCGGGCGATCGAGGTGCGGCCGGGGCGCCTGTCCGAGGTGCGCACGGCCGAGGGCGCGGTGCACTGCTCGCACGTGCTGCTCGCCGGCAACGTGTATCTGGGCGACCTGATGCCGCAGCTCGCGGCACGCATCATGCCGGTGGGCACGTTCATCGCGGCCAGCCGCCCGCTCGGCGCCGAGCGAGCGTCGCAACTGCTGCCGCGCGGCGCAGCCGTCTCCGACACGCAATGGGTGCTCGACTACTTCCGCCTGTCCCGCGATCACCGGATGATCTTTGGCGGGCGCGTGAGCTACAGCACCATCCTGCCGGCGCGCCTGCCGCAGGCGATGCGGCGTCGGATGCTGGGGGTTTTTCCGCAGCTCGCCGATGTTCCGATTGAATTCGCCTGGGGCGGATACGTCGACATCACGATGAACCGCGCCCCGGACTTCGGGCGCGTCATGGACAACGTCTATTATCTGCAGGGCTTCTCCGGTCACGGATTGGCCCTGGCCGGAATGGCCGGGCGCATGGTGGCCGAGGCGATCCGCGGCACGGCATCGCGCTTCGACCTGTTCGCCGGGATCAAACATCGGGAGTTCCCCGGCGGTCGCTGGCTTCGCACGCCGCTGCTGGTCATGGCGATGGTGTGGTACCGGATTCGGGACATCCTTGCGTGAGGCACCGTATGACGCCAGGATGAAGGTGCCGGCGCGTGGCCGATGTCGCGCATTCCATTTGTGAGAATTTGCCCGGGAAAACACGCACTGCAACGCGTAGCGGCGTGCGTTCGAAGCGGTTAAAAGGACGTCATGGCAACGAGCAACGGAATACTCGCCCGCCTCTTCGCGGCGAAGCGACTGACGCGGGTCGGCCGGCTGCTTGCCGGCCGACTGCGGCAAGCCTGCGCACTGGTTCGGCGCATCCTTCGGCGCAGCCCGGCGCGCGCCGACGGTGCCGACCGCGAGCCGACCGCGGTTGACGGCCATCCGGGACAGTTCGTGTCGGGGTCCTATGCCAATCAAGTCGGATCACGCCCGTACAAGCTCTACATCCCGACGAGTTATGCGGAACAGCGGCTCCCGCTCGTTGTGATGCTGCACGGTTGCACCCAGACGGCCGACGCGTTTGCAAACGGCACGCGCATGAACGCGCTCGCCGAGGAGCGGCAATGTTTCGTTCTCTATCCCGAGCAGACGCATGCTGCCAATCGCTCGCGGTGCTGGAACTGGTTCAAGCGCGGCGATCAGAGTCGGGGCCAGGGTGAGCCGGCGATCCTTGCGGGCATGACGCTCGAAGTGATGCGTCAGTACCGTATCGACCAGAGCAAGGTCTATGTGGCGGGGCTCTCGGCTGGCGGCGCAATGGCCGCCGTGATGGGCACGGCCTACCCGGATATCTACGCCGCCGTCGGGGTCCACTCGGGTCTCGCCAGCGGAAGCGCGCACGATCCTCTGTCCGCGCTCGCGGTGATGCGCGGAATACGGGCGCCGATGTCCGGCGACCACTCCGGCTCCAAGCGCCAAGAACCGGCGATGCCTACGATCGTGTTCCACGGCGACCGGGATCGAACGGTGCATCCGCGCAACGGCGAGCACCTGGTCTCGCGATCGCTGGGCCAAAACGGTGCGTCGGGTGCCGACGCCTCGACCGAACGTGCTCAGGTGCCGGGCGGTCACGCGTACACGCGCACGATGTACCGGGATTCGACCGGCCGCGCCATACTTGAATACTGGCGAGTGCATGGCGGCGGTCACGCTTGGTTTGGCGGTAGCCTGCGCGGCTCCTACACGGACCCAAGAGGGCCGGATGCTTCGGGTGAAATGATTCGCTTCTTCTATCAAAACGCCCTCAAGCAACGTTCGTACGACCGCTTTCGGGTTGCGTAAAGGAGAGGGGGCCGGGCTTCGCCCGGCGTAGCCGGGGCAGAGGGTCCTCCGTGATTTTTGGAACTGACTTCGTGAAGATTCGTATCGATGACCTGCGAGGGCAGGAAATAGCCGGCCTTCTTCTGGCTCACCTCGAGAACTCCAGAAAGTGGTCGCCCCCCGAGAGTATTCATGCACTGGATCTGCAGGCGCTACGGTCGCCGCAGATCACCTTCTGGACCGCATGGGACGGCGCCAGTCTGTTGGGATGCGGTGCTCTGAAGGAACTCGATCCATCTCATGGCGAGATAAAGTCGATGCACACCTCGCATGAACATCGGCGCCGCGGAGTCGCGGCGCGCCTGCTGGCACATATCGTCGATGAGGCAAATTCCCGTTCGTACCTCCGCCTTAGCCTGGAAACGGGTTCAATGGACGCCTTTGCGCCTGCCCGCGCCCTGTACGCTCGCTTCGGATTTGTCAGCACTGGACCTTTCGGCGACTACGTGCTCGATCCGAACAGTGTCTTTATGACACTTGACCTCGGTCGACCAGCAACCAGGTAAGGGCTCAGACCCAGCCGCGCGCCTTCACATCCTTCAGCGTCAAATCCAGGCTGCGGCGGATCAGCGCGATCATCTCGTCGATCTGGGTGCGTGTGATCACCAGCGGCGGGGCGATGATCATCCGCTCGCCGACCGCGCGCATCACGACGCCGCTGCCGAACATGTGCCCGCGGCACAACAAGCCGATCTTCAGATCCTCGGCGAAGCGCTCCAAGGGGCGTTTGTTCTTGACCAGCACCAGGGCGGCCATCATCCCGCATGCTTCGGCCTGGCCGACCAGGGGATGGTCGGCCAGCGCTTCGAAGCGCTGCTTCAGGTACGGGCCGACGTCCTCGCGCACGCGCTCGACCAGCTTTTCCCGCTCGATGATGGCGATGTTCTCGACGGCCACCGCGCAGGCCACCGGGTGACCGCTGTAGGTGAAGCCGTGCGTGAATTCTTCGCCGCTGTCGATCAGCGCCTTGGCCACGCGCTCGCCCACCAGCACGCCGCCCAGCGGGACATAGCCCGAGGTCACGCCCTTGGCAAACGTGATCAGGTCCGGCCGCGTTCCCATCCGTTCGCACCCGAACCAGTGGCCCAGGCGACCGAAACCGCAGATCACCTCGTCGGATACCAGCAGGATCCCATGTCGATCACAGATGCGCTGAATCTGCGGCCAGTACGAGGCGGGGGGGATGATCACGCCGCCGGCGCCCTGCACCGGCTCGCCGATGAACGCCGCCACCCGGTCGGCGCCCAGCTCCTGGATCTTCTCCTCGAGCCTGTGCGCCGCGAGCACGCCGTACTCGTCGGGCGTGAGGCCGGCGCCGTTTTCGAAGTGGTACGGCTGCTCGATGTGCGTGATATCGGGGATCGGCAGGCCGCCCTGCGCGTGCATCGCGTCCATGCCGCCGAGCGAAGCGCCGGCCATCGTGCTGCCGTGGTAGGCGTTGCGCCGGCTGATGATCACTTTGCGCCGGGGCTGCCCCTGCAGGTCCCAGTAGCGGCGCACCATCCGGACGATCGTATCGTTGCCCTCGGAGCCGGACCCGGTGAAGAACACGTGGTTGAACCCGGGTGGCGCTATCCGCGCCAGTGTGCCCGCCAGCGAGATGGCCGGCAGGTTGGAAGTGTTGAAGAAGCTGTTGTAAAACGGCAGCGTGATCAGCTGGCGGTAGGCCGCGTCGGCGAGTTCGCGGCGTCCGTAGCCGACGTTGACGCACCACAATCCCGACATCGCATCCAGGATCCGGTTGCCTTCGGAGTCCCAGACATAGATGCCGTCGCCCCGCACGATGATGCGGGCGCCGATCTCGGCCAGCGCCTTATGGTCGGTGGCCGGGTGCAGATAATGTGCGCTGTCGGCTGCCTGCAGCGCGCGCGTGTCATAGGGGGGCGTGGCGGTTGCGCCCGAAACCGGCGCTGGGTCGATCCTCGCGTGCATCTGCATTCTCCGGTCACACATGCAACAGAAGGTGCTCACGTTCCCACGGGCTGATCACCTTCATGAACTCAGCGTATTCGAGTTCTTTGACCGCCAGGTACACGTCGATGAACGGCTTTCCGAGCACCTTGTGGAATGCGGTGCAAGCGCGCAGCTCGCCCAGGGCCTCGGACAGGCTGCGCGGCAGCTCGTAGTCGAGTGAATAGGCGCTGCCCGTGCTCTCGGGCGTGGGCTCGAGCCGTTCGCTGATGCCCAGCCATCCGCAGGCCAGCGTCGCGGCAATCGCCAGGTAGGGATTGGCGTCGGCGCCGATCACGCGGTTTTCGACCCGGCGGTTCTCCGGAGTCGATCCCGGGATCCGGAAGCCGACGGTGCGGTTATCGTGGCCCCACTGGATGTTGATCGGAGCGGCGCCGTGACGCACGATGCGCCGGTACGAGTTCACGTACGGTGCGACCAGGGCCATCGCGGCGGGCATGTACTTCTGCAGGCCTGCCAGGTAATGGTTGAAAGTGCTCGAGGGCGAGCCGTCCGGGTTGCTGAATATGTTGCGGCCCGTTCTGGCGTCGAGCAGGCTCTGGTGAATATGCATCGCGCTGCCCGGCTCGCCCTGCATCGGCTTGGCCATGAAGGTCGCGTACATCTGATGGCGCAGCGCGGTCTCGCGCAGGGTGCGCTTGAAGTAGAAGCTCTGATCGGCCAGCTCGAGCGGATCGCCGTGCAGGAAGTTGATCTCCATTTGGCCCGCGCCGACCTCGTGGATCAGCGTGTCGACGTCCAGCTCCATCGCCTTGCAATAGTCGTAGATTTCCTCGAACAGCGGATCGAACTCGTTGACGGCGTCGATGCTGTACGCGCGCCGCACGGTTTCGGCCCGGCCGCTGCGGCCGACCGGCGGCGCCAGCGGCATGTTTGGGTCCGCGTTCTTCGCGACCAGGTAGAACTCCAGCTCCGGCGCAACCACCGGTTCCCATCCCTTGTCGCGGTAAAGCCCCAGCACGCGCCGCAGTACGGTGCGCGGAACGAAGTCGGCCGGCTCCCCGTTGGTGCGAAACGCGTCGTGGATGATCTGCGCGGTGGAGTCCGCGGCCCACGGCACCAGGCACACCGTGCTCGGATCGGGACGCAGAATCAGATCGTGATCGATGGCCGAAATCACCGCGCGGTAGGTCGGATCGTCGCCCGGCTTGTCGCCGTTGACGGTCATCGCCAGCACGTCCTCCGGCACCCGCATTCCGCGGTCCTCGGTGAACTTTTCCCGGGGCAGGATCTTGCCGCGCGCAACGCCGGCCAGGTCAGGCACCAGGCACTCGATCTCGGTGATCCGGTTCTCGTCGAACCAGCGATCCATGTCCTTCTCGGTAAAGCTGCTTCGTACCACCATTGAGCTCATCTTCGTTTTCCTCGATGTCGCGCGCTACGCCGCGCGCGAGGCGCTCCCCCTCGCGGGCGCGCCATAACGTTCGGGTCGAACCCGCACAGGTCCGCCCTGCCAGCTTCGGGATCTGAAGTTCCGGACCCTAAGGTCCGCGTCGCCTTCGGCGAACGCCGCGCGCGTGGGGCTTCAGGCCGCAGGCGCGGCGCGAACTCTTGGCCCTTTGGACGATCGGCATGGTGGCAGCGCCCGGCGGGGCCTGGGGCCCGCAAGGCTCGGGCTAAATGTTTGGTCTCGAGGCTGGATTTTAGCGCCGATTGGTATGATGATGAGAGCCAGTATTGGCGCTTCGATGGGTCCACTTTGGGTGGGACCGGGCGCCTGTCCCCAGGGGTTTCGCGATGCGCAGCGCTGCGCCCACCGAGGAATTGCTACGGGTTGCCTTCGCCGACGCGCAGGCGATGGCGGATCTGCCCCGGTACCGGATCCTGTATGAGGCGGTGCGGCGCGCGATTCTCTCGCAGCAACTGGTGGCGGGCGCGCGCCTGCCGTCCACGCGCGAACTGGCGCGCGATCTGGGCGTGTCGCGCAACACGGTGCTGTCGACGTTCGAGGCACTGCTGGCCGAAGGCTACCTCGTGGCACGCACCGGCAGCGGCACGTTCGTCGCGCATGCGGCGGCGGCCCCGAAGGGGCGGGGCCGCCGGCCCGCCGATGTCGCGCGCGCCGCGTCCGATGCGGCGCGCTCCGGCCCGGAGGCGCTGTCCAGGCGGGGCATCCGGCTGGCGCGTTTCCAGGGCGGACGGCGCCTCGAGATCCAGCCGATATGCAACGCCGAGGCCGATTTCACCTTATTTCCGATGAAACAGTGGCAGCGCCTGCAGAGCCGGCAGCTGCGGCAAGGGCACCTGGAGCTGCTGGACTACGCAACCAAGGGCGGCTTTGCGCCGCTACGGCGGGCGATCGCGGACTACTTGCGCACGTCGCGCGCGGTGCGGGTCGAGGTCGAGCAGGTCGTACTCACCGCAGGCACCCAGCATTCGCTGGACCTGTGTGCGCAGCTGCTGGCCGACGTCGGCGACACGGTCTGGATGGAGGAGCCGGGCTACTGGGGCGCGCGGTGCATTTTCGAGGCCTGCGATCTGAAGATCGAGCCGGTCGCGGTCGACGCCGAAGGGATGAACCCGGGCCTGGCGCCGCGCGGCAGCCGGCCGCGCCTGATCTATCTCACGCCGTCGAACCAGTATCCGATGGGGGTTGCGATGAGCCTGGCGCGGCGCCGGGCACTGCTGCAGATCGCGACGCGCGAACGCGCCTGGATCGTCGAGGACGACTACGACAGCGAATTGCGCTACAGCGGCCGGCCGCTCGCCAGCCTCCAGGGCCTGGACGCCGAGCAGCGCGTCGTGTACGTCGGCACCTTTTCGAAGGTGCTGTACCCCGGCATAAAGATCGGCTACATGGTCGTGCCGCCGGCGCTGGCCGAATCGTTCCACAGCGCGCTGTATGACCTGCAGCGGCCCGGTCAGTTGACGGTGCAGGCTGCGCTGGCCGACTTCATCGAGCGCGGCTATTTCGCCACGCACATCCGGCGCCTGCGCCAGGCATACGCCGAGCGTCGCGAGTTGCTGGCAGCCGTGCTGAATTCGCAGCTGGGCCGGATCGGGCAGATCACTTCGCAGGCGGCCGGCTTGCACCTCGTGGTGCGCCTGTCGGACGGGCTCGACGACCGGCGCGTGCAGGCGCTGGCGGCCGAGCGGGGTACCACGGTGCGCGCGTTGTCGCAATATTTCATCGGCCCTGCCTCTGCGAGCGGGCTCGTGGTCGGATTCGGCTATGCAGCGCCGGACAAGCTGGCCACCCACGGGCGCCTGCTGGGTCAGGCGGTCCGGGCGGCGCTCAGGGGCTAGGAGCGGAAGCGATCCGGCCGCACAGGTAGGTCCAGACGAACGTGGCGGCCGCCAGGCTCGTGATGTCCGCGTGGTCGTAGGCGGGCGCGACCTCGACGCAATCCATCCCGACCCAGTTCAGCTCGGCCAGCTCTTCCAGCAGCGTCAGCACCTGAACCGTGGACAGCCCTCCCGCTTCGGGCGTGCCGGTGCCCGGCGCGAAGGCAGGATCGAGGCAGTCGATGTCCAGCGTCAGGTACACCGGAGGGCGGTCGCGGCCGGCCCGCGCCCGCACCCCGTCGATCACGTCGGCGAGCTGCTGCGGGTTGTCCCGACCGCGCAGCTCGCGTGCATCGATCACACTCCCGCCCGCGCGTTGTACAAACTCACGCGTCTCCGAAGCGGCCGGCGACCGGATTCCGATTTGCACGGTCGCCTCGGGAATCACCAGGCGCTCCTGGATTGCTTCGCGCATCCAGGTGCCATGTCCGGATCGCTCCCCGAAATGATCGCTCCAGGCGTCGCAATGGGCGTCCAGGTGCACGATCGCAAGCAGCGATGTCGCCGGCAGTTGCAGATCGCCGACGTCGATCAGAGCGTCGCGCGGCGAGCAGTCATACAGCGGGTGGGTCGCGTCGCACAGCATCCGGCTGGCCGCGCGGATCGCGCCAGGGCCAAAACGCGCCCCGGGTCGATTGGTAACCGCGCCGTCGAAGGGAACGCCGGCGATAGCGAAGCGCGCCGCCTGGCCGGGCGCGCCGTCGGCGCCGCGCCGCACGGCGCCGAGGAAGGTATGGTCGGACGAGTACGCCGGCGCGTATCTGGCTTGCATCGCGGTCGATGCTAGCACCGCGATCGCACTGATCCCGTCCTTTGGGAGTTTCGGGGGTGAGGGCGCAGCCTACATCCGGAAGATTGCTGTCAGCCCGATCGTGCGCGGCCGGAACGTGTAATTGCGGATCAGCACGCCCTGGCCCGCCGGCGCGGTCGGGTCCGCATCGCTGTGCGAATTCGGTCCGCCCGGCGGCAGCAGCGGGTGTGTATCGAACAGGTTGTCGACGAAGGCGGACACGTTCCAGCCACGAAACTTCGTCCCGGCCCGCATCGTGACGAAGGTCGTCGCCGGCGGCGTGTACGCGAACTTGTCGAATACGGTCGTGCTCACGCCGCTGTCTTCGGCCGCGGTCAGAAAGTGGCTCTTGCTCTCGTACTGGTAGTCCAACCGGAAGTACGACTGCAGATCGAACGCGGTGAACTCGTAGAGCGCGCCGATCGTCACGGTCCAAGGCGGCGTGGCGACGCCGGAATCGCCGACCACCGCGTCGCCCGCGCGCGCGATCGGCTGCCCGCCCGGTACCAGGCTCGCATCCCTGAGGTAGCGCGCGTTCGTGTAGCCGATTGCCGATTCGAACGACAGCGATTCGGTGGCGTTCCAGTCGGCCTGCAGGTCGAAGCCCTTCGCTGCGGCGGTGCCCACGTTGGTGGTGAACTGGAATCCGCAACCTGGCAGGTAGACGTTCTGCTGGATGTCGCTCCACTTGATGTAGTAGGCGCTCGAAGCCAGCCTGAGCGACCCGAACAGCCTGTTCTTGGCGCCGATCTCGTAGCTCTTGACGGTATCGGAGTTGTACGTCGCCGGTGAACTGCTGTTCGCGCTGACGGGCAGGCCGAGGGTGGTAAACGTCGACGGGCACAGCAGCGAAGGGATTGGCGCGTTGTCGCCGCCGGTGCGGAAGCCCTTCGCGTATGTGAAGTAGTACAGGTCGTTCGGGTCGGCCTGGAACGAGACCCCGACCTTCGGAGTGAACGGAGTTTCCTCCTTGTTGCCGGAATTCAAGGTCGTCGTCCCATTTTGGGTGCCGGTCGCGAAGTGCGTGAAGTCGAACGCGGTCTTGGCGATCCGCGCGCCGAGGGTCAGCTTCACTCGATCGATGACCTCGTAACTGGCCTCGCCGAACAGCGCGACCTGGCGGTCGTGCCCGGTGTTGTAGTTGTAGTAGGAAAAGCCGTTGAACAGCCCGAGACCGAAAGAGCCGGTCGCGGTCGCAGGAGTACCGGTTGCCGGGTCACAGGGGGCGCCCGCAGGGCACTCGACAAAAACACTCTGGAACAGCGAATCGACCATCGGGTCGTAGATCGCCTCCAGGCTCACCTGCCGTGTGAACTGGTAGAAGATGCCCGTGGTCCACGTCAGCCGCGCAGTCGGATCGTTCGACTGCAGCCGGATTTCCTCGGTGAATGTTCTCTGCTCGTTGATGACCGACGCCGGCGATCGGTAATTCTGGATGCCAGGCGGCAGGTGCAGTCCGTACTGGTCGATCAGCGGGTAGTAGTTGGGATTAGCGAACTGCAGGTTGGGATCGAACTGGTTCGCACCGGCGGTCGTTCCGCGCGTCCCGAGCGTCTGGTAGTAACCCAGGTTGTACAGCGTGCCGTCATAGCCGCTCAGGTCGTCGCGCGTGTAGTAGGACGTATTTGAGATCAGCGACATGCTGCCCAGGTCCGCCTCGGCCTTCAGGACCGGCAGGAAGTAATGGTCCGGCTCGGGGCGCGCGGTCGGGTCCGCGTTCAGGAACCGGTGGCTGCCCGGATCGGACGTTACCGTCTGCCCGTTGGCGCCGCGGTCCTGCGGCCAGAACACCGAGATATCGTTGCGGTTGCGATGCTGGTACAGCAGGCTTGGCGTGAGCGTCACATCCGGCGTGACGGCCCACTTGGCGGCCAGCCGCGCTACGTAGGTGGCGTCCCAGTTCGATTTACTGTCGACGGTGGCCAGCGTGAACGGGTCGATCCGGTCGATCCACCCGCCATCGCGCCGGTACCAGATGCTGCCGCGCACACCCAGCGTGCCCTCGATCAGGGGTAAGCCCGCGGCCACGCCGGCTTCGTAGCTGGGGTCGCCGCCCTGGGTGAATGCGACCTCGGACCGCGCATACAGGCTGGACTTGTTCAAGCTGGGTTGGGTCAGGATATAACGAACGGTACCGCCCTCGGAGCCGGCCCCGAACAGCGTCCCCTGCGGGCCGCGCAGCACCTCGACCCGCTCCAGGTCGAACGTCTTGGGCAGGGAGTCGTCGCCATTGAAGCCGAGCGAATGGATCTGGATCGGCGTGTCGTCGATGTAAATTCCGGTGGTACCGGACCCGCCCGAGGACGAGATGCCGCGGATCGAGATCGCATTGGTGCCGGTTCCGGTTGCGTCGATCTTTACGCCTGGCGTGTAGCGCGCAACGTCGGTGAAGTCCTTGATCCCTTTCTCATCCATCGATTCCTGGGTGAACGCGCTGACGCTGACCGGGACCTTGCTCAGCGCGGCTTCGTGCCGGGTCGCGGTGACGACGATCTCCTGCACTCTGCCGGCTGGCGCGGTCCCCGGCGCCTCTCCCGTGGCCACGGTCGCCGGCGTTGCAGGCGCTGCCGGCGGGGTGGCCGGGGTCTCGGCGCCAGCCTGCGCGACGCTGCCGCCGGGCGCATCGGCGCTCTGACCGGTCGGGGGCTTGACCTCGGTGTCGGCTGCCGCGGCGACCTGCGCGTGCGCCGGCGCCAGCGCGGTGCCGGCGAAAAACACGGCCGCGAGCAGGCCACCCGCCTCCTTGGCCAGACGTGCCTTTGTCTCTGCTTCCGATCGCTTCATTTCCCCCTCCTGGTGCGTCCTTGTTCTTTGTCGATGGGGCACCCGACCGCCGCTGTGCCGGAAAACGTCTCTGGGGACGCTCTGAAGCAAGACTCATACCGCTCACTCGGACCCGGCCCGAGCGATGGTACCATCGCGCCCCTGCCGGGCCAGCTTTCCGATGTTTCAATGGCACAGCGAAACGTTCAGCGTGCCGCGCGGGGCGCGCTTGATCGCGACCGGGGCCCACTGCCACCACCAGGCGTTCGCGATCGAGGCCCTGCACATCGGCGTGCAGGTTCACTGCGAGATCGACCGGTGCAAAATCGAATCGTGGTTGAGAGTTCCACGACCGCTGGCTCGAGCGCCTCGCCGCATAACGCGCCCGTGGCCTCCCCCTAACTTAATTAACGCCGGCTGGCCGCATCGATGAATGCTGCAACGTCCGACTTCATCTGGTGCAGCGATGGCGGGTGGATGTACATCATGTGCCCGGCCTCGTAATACTTCATCTGGACGTGATCTCGGAGCGAGACCGGCAGGCCCAGGTGCGCAACCGTGTACTCGGTGGCGAAAATCGGCGTGGCCAGGTCGTAGTATCCGTTCAATATCAAGGCTCTGAGCCCCGGGTTCAGGGTCATCGCGTGCCCCAGGTCCGGCGTCGTATTCACGAACGGCTGCGGAAACTCACCGACCGGTGCCTTGTGTTCCCATTTCCAGTGTTTCCCGATTTCCCAGTTGAATGGCTTGAACGTGCGGTCACGCGAGGCATTCAGTTCCCGGTAGTAGTAGTCGAGGAACGCTGCGACGAAGGCCGGCGCGATCGCGCTCGCCTGCGGGTCGTAGTGCATCTCCTTCGCAAGCGGATCGACCGTGGGTCCGGTAAAGCGCGCATCCAGCCTTCCGACCGTCAGTTCCTTGGTTGCCAGCAGCTGCTTGGCGAACATCGACTCCGATACCCGGAATTGCGCCGTCTTCAAATACTCCGGCGACAGCCCGGTGAACTCGTGCAGGCGGGAGGCGAGCTGGTCGCGTTCCTGATCGGTCAAGGCGTCGCCCTTCATCAGCGCCGACAGGTAGGGTCCGACCGCGAATGCCCTGGCGTCCTCCACCAGCGATTTCAAATCGCGCGCCCCGGAGATCTGGTGGTGATACCAGGCGACGGCCGCGTAGGTGGGCAGATACAGCGGGTAGGGGCGATCGTTGCCGGCGACCGCAAACAGCGCCTCGATGTCGGTGGCGGCCGACACCAGGATGACGCCGTTGAAAGCCATCGACCAGCGCTCCTGCAGCGCGTCGACCACGCCGGCGGCGCGCGTCGTGCCGTAGCTTTCTCCCAGCAGGAACTTGGGCGAGCGCCAGCGCTGCTGATCAGTCACGTACTGCGCGATGAAGCGGCTGACCTGGTCGACGTCCGCATCGACTCCCCAGAACTCCTCGTCCTTGTGGCCGCACACGGCGCGGCTGATGCCCGTTCCGACCGGGTCGATCATTACCAGGTCGGACCGGTCGAGGATGGAGTCTTCGTTATCGACCACCGAGTAGGGTGCGGGCGGAGTGGGCGCGGCGTCGACCGTCACGATCCGGCGTGGACCCAGCACTCCCATGTGCAACCACATCGACGAGGATCCTGGCCCGCCGTTGAATGCGAAAGTCAGGGGACGCCGGCCCGGATCGCGCACGTCGACCTGCGTGTAGGCGATGTAGCCGACGCTGGCCACCGGCTTGTCCTCCGCGTTGCGAAGGATCAGCGTGCCGGCAGTGGCGGTGTAGTCGATCGGCGAGCCGCCGACCGTCAGACGGTGACGGGTCACGGCCTGCGCGGGTTTCGGCTCGGGCACCTCCTTGGCCTTCGGATCCTCACCCGGACAGGTTGTTGCCGCCGGCTTCTCGGCCGATGCGGCTTTCTCGGCGGACGCCGGGCTGTCGTCTGCCCTGCTGTCTGCCCAGGTCGGCTGGACCGCCGTCGCTGCGACCGTCACGAATATCGCGGCGCCACACAAGTTCCGGCTCAGGTTCATTCTCGTGCTCCATTGAAATCAGCGCGCAGTCAATCGATGGGAATCTCGAAGATCATCTTGATGGTCCAGGCATCGGTTTCCTTGCTCAAACCGCGTCCGATGCCGAAGTTGAATGCCCAGGGCGCCCGATCGACGTCGATCGCCACATACAGCGCGCGCATCTGCCGTCCGTATGGCTTGATGTCCGTGATCGGGCCAAGATCGGCGTAATACTCCAGACCCAGAGCCGCCCAGTCGGTCACTGTACGAGATACCTTGAGCGACGGGGCGAAATCGGGGGGCTGACTCTTTCCGGGTCCGGCCAGCTCGATATCCAGCGTGGGATTGAACGCGACCAGCCAATGGGCGCTGTGCCAGCCGAGCATCGGGCGCGCCTCCATGGCCCGTCGGTCGCGCTCGAACCGCTCCGCCACCTGGGACAACTCGACATTCAGGCCGGCAAAGGGCCCGCCCCCTTCCGGCGTATGGAGCGGAAGCCACTTCATTCGCAGTTTCGCTCCCGCCTCGTACAGGCTGCCGCCGCTGGCTCGCTCGGTTGGCAGGTACAGGCCGGCCTCCAGATCGCGAGTCAATCCATAACTGAATTCCGGAGTCAGGCGGATTCCATGTGCCGGAGTGATTTCCCCCGGGTAGGCGGGTGTGCTGCGCCCGCTGGGAGTCGTGTTCAGGTGAAGTTCCAGGTGAAATTGTCCGGCCGCGTTGATGTCGTCCGCGTAGACCTGGATCTCATCGGGCAGGTCGGCTCGCGCCGGCGCACCCAGGCAACCGAACGCGACCCAGATCCAGCGACGTAGCGCCGACCGGGCCGCCGCTACTTGATCCGTTCGACGGCCTCTCGAAACGCCTGCGCGTCCTGCGCGTCGCCGATTTCAGGAGCGAGCCGCTCGACCAGCGCATCCAGGTTCGCCACTCCGCCGGCGAGTTTTTCGTCGACCAGCAGGCCGGCCATCGGACCGACATACTCGACCAGGATGCTCTTGATGCGGGAAAGCTGGGCGGGCGGGATATTGCTGACCGGCCGCACCATGTTGCGCGTCTCGAAGCCGGACCGCGTCGTGCGCGGGCCGGGTTTTCCGCTCTCGGGTTCAACCGGGGCTCCGGTGTCGCTTTGAATCGTTTCGGCCTCGAACGGGTCGCCCGACAGCACCGACGACAACGCATCCGCGTTGCTGCCCGACAGCATTCGCGACAACAGGCCGAGCACCACGCGCTCGTTCGGCAGGTCGTCGTCGCGCAGGACCTCGGGATCAGCGCGGAAGGTTGCGGACTTGGCAACCGCACTGGAGGCGAGCTCGGCCGCCGCCTTGCCCCGGCGCGGACCGTAGCCGACATGGACAATACGCCCAGACTCGACCCCGATCCGGATCTGCCGGCCGTCGTAGGTGACGACAAACAGCTGTCCGGTCGAATCCCGGCTCTGAACGCGCAACAACAACTCCAGTGGCGACATAGAACTACCTTGAGGCAAACGAACCGCCTTCACCCTCCGCCGTTCTTCGTCAAACGCTCCATCGCCAGCCTGAGACTTCGAGTCATCCGCTCGATCGCCCTGGATAGCGCCCCGATCTCGTCACGACGTTCGGTTCCCGGAATTTCATGATCGTAATGACCGCGGCTCATTTCCTCGGCGATCGTCGTCAGGCGCACCAGCGGCCGCGAAAGTCCCGGCGCGAAGATCGCTGCGAAGGCCGCGGCCAGCAGTACGGCCACCATCAGCAATATCAGCATCGTCCGGTCGGTCTCGGCGACCGGACGCAAGGCCTCTGCCTCGTCCATCTGCACGGCGACCAGCCAGCCGAAGCGGATCGGCGCCAGCACCGCGATCGTCGGCCGCCCGTCGTCGACGTAGTGCAGCGCGCCGGCGCGCACGTTCTCCCGATTCAGGAACGCCGGGTGCTTGCTGAAGTCGCGCAGTTCCTTGTCGAATACCGCGCCGGTCATCCCGGCCAGCTTGCCGTCGGGCGCAATCAGGATCGCGCGCCCGGAGTCCCCGATCTTGGCGTTGGCCAGCTGGTCGGTCAGCTCGTTCAGGCCATTGGTCTTGGCGAGCACGCCGACCACCTTGCCCAGCTCGTCCTTGATCGGCACCGCGACGACCCAGGATGGCCGGTTCGTGGTCCTGCTGATCAGCATCTGCTGGCCTAAGGGCTGTCCCGCGGCGGTCGTCTTGAAATAGATGCGGTCCGAATAATTGATCGGAGCCAGGCTGTCGGACCGGCTCAGCGAGAGGCCATCAAGCCCGACCGTGAACGCGACCTGGGTCCATTGCTGATGGTTGGCGATTGCGATCAGCACCGGGCGCTGCAGTTCCACCAGCATCGATCGCATGGCGATCGTGTCGGCATGCTCGGCCAGCGTCTCGAAGTTGAGCTGCAGCCAGCCGTCGGCGCGCGAAGCCATCTGCCCGGCCTCGTAACGAAGCCGGGCTTCGGCCAACTGTTGCGCGTTCTCGCCGGTCACGACGCGTGCGATGTACCACGTCACCATCAAAGGCAGCAGAGCGGCAATCAGCAGCCCGATGAAAAACCGCCAGAACAGCGTCAACGGTGGAATAAGACGTCGCATGGCTCGATGATGAGTAGAGTCAGAAATTAAGCCGACCCCGGTTATCGCATGCAATGCGATTCGATGTCAAAGGTCTTGCTACCGCATCCAAGTCACTGAGGCGAGAGTGGAATTCGCCGAGTGGCGTGCAATCAGGCGGGTCGAGAGCCGTGGGCTGGTGGGTCGTGCAGGATTCGAACCTGCGACCAACGGATTAAAAGTCCGCTGCTCTACCGGCTGAGCTAACGACCCGTCGGGCAGGGGTCCGGCTGATGTGATCTTCTAGGTTGCCGGTGCGGAAAAACCGGGCATTATCCGAAGCGCTGCTGGTTCCGTCAAATCTGACGCGCTTGAGCTACTTGGGACCCAGCGAGGACAGGCGTTCCTTGGCCAGTTTGGCTGCGTCGGAGTCAGGGAAATCCGTAACGATCTTGCTCAGCGTGGCGCGCGCTGACTTCTTGTCGTTCAATTCGATCTGGCTGGCTGCGATGTTCAGCAGCGCGTCAGCGGCCCGGGGTGAATCGGGGAAGTGGTCGATCAGCGCCTGCTGCGCTGCGATGGCCGAGCGGTAATCTTTGATCGCGTAATACGAGCTTCCCAGCCAGAACTGCGCAGCCGACGCATGGGGCGACTGCGGATAGCGGGCCAGGAAGGCTGAAAGAGCCCCCACAGCGGTGCGGAAGTCGTTCGCCTTGAACGAAGCCATGGCGGACTCGTATGCGGCCTGCTCGTCGCGCTCGACCTGGACGCTCTTGCCTTCGACAGTGACCGAGGTCGGCTCGAGCTTCTTGATCCGGGCGTCCAGGTCGGAATACAGGTCGCGGTTGCGCTTCTGCAGCGTTGCGACATCGTTGGCGACCTGCTCGATCAGGCCGCGCAGCTTGGCGAGTTCCTGGTGCAGTTGATCGAACTGCCCCCCGGCCTCCAGCTGGCCTCGCTGGATCGCCTGCAGAATCGTATCGATCCGGTCCATCCGCTGGGACAGCTCGTCGATCCGCGCAGCGTGGTCCTTCTGCAGTTGTGCAACCTGATCCCGCAGGTCGACGATCGCCTTGCGGGCCTCCTCGTCGCCGAACAGCGCCTGCGAGGGTGCCGCCAGGCTCATCAGCAGCACCAGCAGGCTCAGCCGGGGGAGCGGACGCAGCGCACGCAAGCCTCCATGCAACCTGCAAAAGACTCCCCTCTCCCGCTTGCGGGAGAGGGGTGGGGGTGAGGGCAGCGTGCTGCGAGCGTCAACCATTGTTCAATTACGGGTTCCGCCTGTGCCTCGGCGGATCAACGATAAACGACGTCGGCGCGCCGATTTTCAGCCCAGGCTTTCTCGTCGTGCCCCAGCGTTTTGGGCTTTTCCTTGCCGAAGCTGATCGTCTCGATGCGCGTCGCAGTCACACCGACCAGCTCCATCCGCTCCCGCACCGCATCGGCACGCCGCTGACCGAGTGCAAGGTTGTACTCGCGACCACCACGCTCGTCGCAGTTGCCTTCGATCCGGATCTGGCGCGCGACATGCTCCACCATATAGCGGCCATGCGCCTCGATCAGGGGTTGGAACTCGGCCCTGATCAGCGATTTGTCGAAATCGAAGTACACGCTGCGCTTGGCCAGAACGCTGTTGGGGTCGTTGAGCAGGTCAACCGGTTGAGGCGGGGGCGCTTCAACCCTTGCGACCGGGGGCGGCGCCGGCGCCGGTGCTGGCGCCGGTGGCGGTTTGCTCTCCTCAACGACCGGGGCGGGTTTTTCTGCCAGCTTCGTGCTGGCACACCCGGCCACTGCGAGCGCCGCGGCCGAGGCGATGAACAGAATGCGGATCGAACTCATTGTCGTTCTCCTGAATGGATCATCCGGCCAGGGCAGCCGGCTCACTTTGCAAAGGGACCCCAACTCGGCTCTCGGATATCGCCGTTCGGACCAGTGATCCTTGCGCGTGCCCGGCCGTCAGTCGACGCCAGCGCAAGTATCCCGCGACCTCCCACTTCGGTCGCGTAGAGTAGCAAACGACCATTGGGCGCAAAAGTTGGCGCCTCGTCCTTTACGGTGTCAGTCACCGTAAGTTCCTGCGCCAGTCCGATGTCCAGCACCTCGATCTGAAACAGGTCATTGCGGCGCGAGACGTAGGCGAGCAGACGGCCGTCCGGGCTCACCCGTGGACTGATGTTGTAGTCTCCATTGAATGTCATCCGCTGCGCTTCGCCGCCGGCCGCCGGCATCCGGTAGATCTGGGGACTGCCGCCGCGATCGGACGTGAAGTAGATCCAGGCGCCGTCGGTCGAGAAGTACGGCTCGGTGTCGATCGCGTCGTTGACCGTCAGGCGACGCGGGTTGGTGCCGTCGACTCCGATCAGGTAGATCTCGGAATTGCCGTCCTTCGTCAGCACGACTGCCAGGGTCTTGCCGTCCGGCGAGAACGCCGGCGCGCTGTTGCTGCCCTTGAAATTGGCAACGGCGCTGCGCGTGCCGGTCGCCAAGGTATGCACGTAGACCACCGGCTTGTGGGTCTCGAACGAAACGTACGAAAGCAGGGTGCCGTCGGGCGACCAGGTCGGGGAGATGATCGGCTCGCGCGATCGCAGCGCGGTTTGCGAATTGGCGCCGTCGGCGTCCGCGATCTGCAATTCGTAGCCGGTCTTGCTGAACTCGACCACGTACGCGATCCGGGTCGCGAACACGCCCTTGTCGCCCGTGAGCTTCTCGTAGATCCGGTCCGCGATCCGGTGCGCGGTCAACCGAAGCTCGTCGGCCGGAGCGACGTAGGCCAGACCGTCGAGCTGCGCGTTCTTCACGTTGTCGTAGAGACGGAACCGTACGTCGAATCGCCCGTCGGCCAGGTGCGCGACAGAACCCACGACCAGGGTGTCGGCGCCGCGCGCTCTCCATTGTGCGAGGTCCACGCGTTCGTCCTCGGCGAATGCGCTGTCGCCGGCGTCGACCATCCGGAACTGGCCGCAACGGGTCAGGTCGGCGCGCACGATCGCCGCAACGTCCTGCGGCGCGTTACCCTCGGTCTTGAACGAAGCGACGGCGATCGGATATTGCTGGGATCCGACGCCGGTGATCTCCACCGTCATCTGCGCCCGCGTCGGCCCGCTGGCCGCCGCGGCGGCCAGACCGACCAGCAGGACCAGGGAGTCAACCAGGCTTGGTCTTGCGCGGGTCTTTGGCATCGGGGGCGGATTATAGGGACCGAGGCAACCTGCCTTTGGGCGGTTCATCGCGCCTCCGTGGGATACATCCTTAGGGTGAACGACCGAGGCACCGTGCCGTCGCGGTCGCGCGGAAAGGGATCGCAGCGGATGATTGCCCGTTCCGCCGCGTCGTCGTAACCGGGCAGTCCGCTCGGCTTCGCCAGCTGCGGGGGCGCGGCCTGCTCTCCGGTCGGCAGCAGTTCGACCTTGAATTCGGCGTACACCTGGTCCGAAGTGCCCTCGGGCACTGCGAACACGATGTTGGGCCGGATGCACGCTTTGATCAGTGCGCTGTAGGCATTGCTGATCACGCCGGGCGATGCCGACTGCCCGCGCGCGGCGCCCGACACTTGCCCGGTGAGGCGCGCGATCTCGGTCTGGCGCCGCTCCTCGGCCTGGCGCTGCTCGCGCTCGATCTGCTCCGGGCTGGGCTTGGTCTCGACCTTCTTCTTCGGCTCGACTTTCTTCGGCTCGCGTGGTTCGATCGGGCGACGTTCCACCGGCGGTGGGCTCTCCTGCTCCGGCGCATGCGGCTTGGTCTGCTGCTGCTGGACGATGTCCGCCTCGGGCTTGGGCGCTTCCGGTTGCGCCGGAGCCGGGGGTGGCGGAGGCGGCGCCGGCGGCTCGACCGGCGCCAGCGGCTCCCACAGCTCGGCAACCGCCGGGGCCTCGCTGGAGGTGCGCCACTGCACCGCAAACCACATGCCGAAGACCAGCAGCGCGTGCATTGCCACCGCTGCCATGAATGACGGCACGGTATTGCGACCGCGCTCCGGGCCGCGAGGTCGCGTTGCAACGGTGGCCGGCATTTGTCGAGCCATAGGGTGACCGCTGCGTGGAACGCGCTTCCGATGCTATTCGGACGGCTTCACGACGAGACCGACGCGCCGCACGTTGCCCTTGTACAGCGCATCCAGCACCCGCGTGACCGACTCGTAGTGGGCCTTCTTGTCGCCTGCGATCACGACCGGCGTATCGGGCCGGCTCTTCTGGCGGCTCTTGACCGTCGCCAGCAGTTGATCCAGTTCCACCGGCACTGCCTGGCCACCCGAGGCGGAGCCCGGCGACCGGTCGCGCAGCAGTAGCGAGCCGTCGGCCTTCACGATCACTTCCAACGGCGCATCGGGCGCGCGCGTTGACTTGCCGACCGAGGGCAGCTCGACCAGGCTTGGGTTCACGAACGGCGCCGACACCATCAGGATCACGACCAGCACCAGCATCACGTCGATGTACGGCACGACGTTGATGTCGGACATCATGCGCCGCCGACTGCCTGCGATTCGTCGTGCCAGCACGGCCATCGGACGAACTCCGCCTTAGCGCTGCCGCTGCAGGATGTTGGAGAACTCTTCGATGAAGCTCTCGAAGCGGGCGGCCAGCCGGTCGATGTCGTGCGCGAAGCGGTTATAGGCCACCACGGCTGGAATCGCGGCAAACAACCCGATCGCGGTGGCGATCAGCGATTCGGCGATTCCCGGGGCAACACTGGCCAAGGTCGCCTGCTGGAGCCCGGACAGGCCGGTGAACGCGTGCATGATGCCCCACACCGTCCCGAACAGGCCCACGTACGGACTGACCGAACCGGCTGAGGCCAGGAAGGCCAGCCTCGCCTCCAGTGCGTCCATTTCCCGCTGGTAGCAGGCGCGCATCGCGCGGCGCGCTCCGTCCAGCATCGCCTGCCGCTCAACCTCCGGCCCGCGCCCGCGCAGTTTCAGAAACTCGCTCATCCCCGCCTCGAAAATCCGTTCGAGCGCACCGGTTTTATGGCGCGGATTGGAAGCGGCCTGCTGCAGCGTCTCCAGATTCACGCCGCTCCAGAAGCGCCGCTCGAACGCCTCGGTTTCCCGGTTCGCGTGGCGAATGGACATCGCCTTGCTGAATATCGCCGTCCACGAACCGAGGGAAACGAGCAGCAGCAGGGCCATCACCGCCTGCACGACCAGCGTGGCCTGGGTGACGAGCGAAAGGATCGACAGATCGGCGGAGACGTTCATCGTGGGTGCAAAAAGACCGCTGCGCAGTTTATCGTGGTGCCGGCCCGGGGTTTTTTGTCGAGGGGGCGCTTGCCGCCGGCGGCGGGGCGATTGCGCCGCCGCGCGCGTAAGATCGGATGGATATGGTCCGCGCGGCGCGCGCGCGCCGAGGGTTCCAATGGCACATCGTTTCGTCGATCCGCCGGTTCACGCCCCGGAGGGTGCGTCGCGCCGCCGACTCACCGTCTCTGACTACCACCGCATGGGCGACGCCGGCATCTTTGGGGAGGATGATCGCGTCGAACTGATCGATGGCGAACTGTACGCGATGGCGCCCATCGGCAGTCGCCATGCAGGCACCGTGGCGACGCTGAGTCGACGGCTGACTCTTTGTGCCGCCGAGCACGGCATCGTTTTCGTGCAGAGTCCGATCCTGATCCCGGATTTCAGCGAGCCGCAGCCGGATCTGGCGTTGCTGGCGCCGCGCCCCGATGGCTACCGCAATGCGCTGCCTCTTCCGTTCGAAGTGAAACTGGTGATTGAGGTCGCGGAGTCCACCGTGCGCTGGGATCGCGACGTGAAGATCGCGATGTACGGGAGCCACGGGATCGTCGAAGCCTGGTTGGTCGAAATCCCGCGCCGCACGGTCACGGTGCACCGCGACCCAAACCCGCAGGGCTACCGATCCTCGACCGAAGTTGTGCACGGCACAGTAAACCCTCTGTGTCTGCCGCAACTCGAACTCGGCATCGACGAGATATTCGGGCCGGCTTAGCCTTCGCGCCACCTGCTCGAAAGGCGCCCGTGTCCGTCTCGCAGGCACGGATCGGCCACTTGACTGCCACATATTTCGGCGCTTGACGCCGCCGCGTCTGCAGCCGTTACACGCACCGCATGCAGTGGATCGCGCGCACTGGGATGGGCAGGGCAGCTAGCGCGTGGAGCGCTTGTATGGTGCGTCGCACCATGCGCTTGCTCGGATTTGCTTGCGGGGAATCGAAGCGAGTTCTGATTTTGTTCCCGGCATTGTGCAACCGTGTGATCCAAAAACAACAATCGCGCACGCGATCACGATCGCGTATTGCAAAGGACTTTGCTCGGGTTAAAAATCCTTTTCATAACTTGACAGGCATGTGGGTCTTCCGGGCGTCAATAGGATAAAAGGACGATCACAGCCTTCCGGTTCGTCGCTACGATGCCGCGCCGGTCGTGTTCGATTTGCGAAAATTTTGGGGGAAAACATGTCAAAGCCATTTCCGGCGCCACAAGCGCTGGCTGTTGCCCTAGCCGGGGCTGCTGCCGTTTCCCTGTCGGCGGTGGTTCTGGCGCAGGAAGCTCCGATCGAGCGGATCGAGATTACCGGGTCGGCGATCCGGCGCATCGAGGTCGAAACCGCGCTGCCGGTGACGACGTTGACGCGGGAAGACATTGCGAAGACGGGCGCGACCAGCGCAACCGACCTGCTGCAGATGCTGCCGGCGATGCAGGGTTACCTGACCTCGTCGGATTCGGTCAACGGCGCTAGCGCCGGGGTCACGACGGCCGCGTTGCACTCGCTGTTTTCCAAGTACACGCTGGTGCTGATCGACGGGCAGCGGGTCGCGGGGCAGGCGCTGAACGCCGGCTCGAGCATCGGCGGCGGATTCGCGGTCAACCTGGAGAGCATTCCGCTGGACGCGGTCGAGCGCGTTGAGATCCTGACCGACGGCGCCTCGGCGCTGTACGGCTCCGATGCGGTCGCCGGCGTGATCAACTTCATCCTGAGGAAGAACTCGACCGCGGGCAGCGTGTTTTTCAATTGGAACGCGGTCCAGCACGCGGGCGGCGACAGCTGGAGCGCCGGGTTCACGAAGGGCTTCGGCGACCTGAACACGGACCATTACAACGTGCTGTTCAACTACAGCCACGACCAGCAGCAGACGATAATGGCCTCCCAGCGCCCGGCCTCGAGGAAGGGCGCGTTTTTCCCGTTCACGTACAAGGGCGTGAACTACATCTTCAACCAGGCGACCTCGAACACGGAACCGGCCAACATCACCTTTCAGGCCGTTCCGAACGGCTCCCCGTCCGGCACGACGCCGACCCGATATTCGATCAATCCGTTTTTCCGCCTGAACGGCAACTGCGGCAACCCGTTATCCACCGTGATAACGGACCCCGCGACACTGAAGGCCGTCGGCGAGTCGTGCCGGTTCAACTACGCGGCCACGGTGGAGGACGTTCCACCGTCCACGCGCGACTCGGGACTCTTGAAGGGTTACTTCAGATTGAACCCGGACACGACGGCGTGGGCCGAGTACCTGATCACCAACTACACGACCTCGCCACGCTATGCGCCGCCGGCGCAACCGTTCGGCCTGAACTCGACGACCCGGTTCCCGTCGCTGTACAACCGGTACGTGGTTCCGTTCCTGACGGCCAACAACCTGAGCATCATCAATCCCGGCCCTGGCCCCAACACGGGACTCCCCTTTTCCGTCACGATGGGCTATCGCGCGGTGTCGGCCGGCGGCCGCACGGACGACTACGTGACCGAGGCCGAACACTTCTCGATGGGTGTCGACGGCACGCTGTACGGCTTCGACTACAAGCTGGCCTATACGCGGTCGCACAACAAGTTGAGCGACAACCTGTCCGGAGGGTACCTGAGCTTCAACCAGTTGAGCGCGCTGATCGCGGCCGGGACGTACGATCCGGTGCTGGGCACGGGTTCAGCCTCGTTGAGGCCGGCCATCCTCCACACCAACGGGTTCGAGTTCGACTCCGATATCAGTGAATACTCCTTCCTGGTCCAGCACCCGGTATTCGAGCTTCCGGGCGGATCGTCGATCCTCGCGGTCGGCGGCGAGTATGACAGCCAAATCTGGCGGCAGGGCTACTCGCCGATCGAGTTGTCGGGCAGCGGTTACTCGACGCAGGGAACGTTGACCGACCTTCCGGTCGGCGGCGCCAACGGAGCGGTGCCGGTCGACGCGAGCCGCGACAACTGGGGTATTTTCGCCGAGTGGAACTTCCCGGTCGTGAAGTCTCTGGAAATCATCACATCGGGACGCTACGACTATTACAACAAGGTTCACTCCGGCTTCGAGTTCGGAGTCAATCCGAACACGGTCACCGGCATCATCGATCAGCTGCCCGATGCCGATATTGGCAATTCGTCCAATCAGGCCACCGGCAAGGTGACCCTGCGCTTTCAGCCGATCCAGCAGGTGTTGTTGCGGGGTTCGTGGGGTCGAGGCTTCAGGGCGCCCGCGGTAAACGACATTGCCGGTCCGCTGGTATTCAACGGCAGTACCGCGGGCAGCTATAACTGCCCTCTCCCCGGAGCTCCGGGCTGCATCCCGGGTAGCGCCCAGTACGACCTGGTAATCGGCGCGAACGGGGCCTCCGGCCCCAGCGGTCTGAAGCCCGAGAAATCCACGCAGTGGACGGTCGGGTTCCGCATCGAGCCGATCGCCCAGTTGTCGCTGGGGGCCGACCTGTGGAACGTGAAGCTGACGGATCAGATCCTGTCAGGGGGGATCGCGGAAAACACGGCCTTCACTCATCCGGCTACGTACGCAAGTCTGTTCATCTCGCCGTACACCGACCCGGTCGGCGGGTTTACCACGATCGCGTTGAAGCAGGTACCGATCAACGGAGGGGAAGCGGAGTATCGGGGCCTGGACTGGGATTTCAGCTACCGGACCAAGACACCGATCGGCACCGCGGGGTTGCAGTGGACCGGCACCCAGATGTTCCGGCAGAAGTACAACTTCGCGCCGGGCGGGGAGATGTTCACCGACCTCGGCCAGTTCGGTCCGGACAATGCCGTCGTGTTCCGCACCCAGTTCCACGTGCAGTTGAGCCTGGCGACCGGCCAGTTCACCAATACGTTGACTGGGCATTACAAGTCGGGCTACAAGGACGAGCCCTACCCCCCGGGCACGTCCGTGTTCCTGGCCAACCCCAACGGGACCCTGGGTCCGTCGGCCGATTTCCCGGGCCTCGACGTGCCGTCGTATACGACATTCGACTGGCAGACGGTGTACGACTACACCAAGTCGATGCACGTAACGCTGGGCATCAAGAACCTGTTCGACAAGGATCCGCCGCTGACGCTGCAAAACGCCGGGGGCGGCAACCAGATCGGATATGACGGCCGTTACGCGGACATTTTCGGCCGCGTGATCTACATAATTGGCAAGTACACGTTCTGACGTCCGATCGCGGTTCTCGAACAGCGCTCGCCCGGCATTGTCGCCGGGCGAGTTTTTTTGTGAGGGACCGCCAGCCCGACGAAAATCGGCGGCCTGCTCCCCGCAGCGCTGGCAAGTAACATATATTTGACTAAAAACGGGAGAATAGATATATTTATGTAATGCCAAAAACCTCCCTCGTCGCCAACTCACTTCCTCCCGTCGCCGCCAGCGCCCTGCGGCAACTGGGAGAGAACCTTGCGGTTGCTCGCGCCCGTCGCAAGGAGTCACAGCGCGCCTGGGCGCAGCGTATCGGCGTCTCGGTGCCTACCCTGATTCGCCTTGAAAAGGGGGACCCGACCGTCAGCATGGGGGCCTACGTCAGCGCCCTGTGGCTGATGGGGCGGGTGCAGGCCTTGGCTGAGGTGGCCGCGCCGGCGGCTGATCTGGGCGCTCTGGAACTGGATGTGCGGCAGGCCCGCCGGCGCCGCACGGTACGCGCGCCGCTGTCCATATCCGCGCGCCTGAGCAGGGCGAAAAGCGAATGAGCAGCCCCTACCAGGTCACCGACGAGCTGTACCTGTGGTGGCTCGGTCAGCCTCGGACCCCCGTGCTGATCGGTGCGCTGCGGCTGCTGCACGCCTCCCGTGGCGTGTCGCTGCAGTACGCCGGAGGATGGCTGCGCAACGGCTTTGCCTTGAGCGAAGACTTGCCGCTGACCGACATCGAGCACCGCCCCGTCGAGCGCGACACCGCGGCCGGCGCGGTCGACGACGCGCGGCCCGACCGCTGGGGCGAGCGCGTGGTCCGTTTCGTCGACAAGCCGCCCCGGCTGTCGCTGCTCGAGTACCTGTACTTCGCCGGTGATGGGCGGTTCGGTGCGCTCGGCGTGTCCTTGTCGGACCAGACCTATTCTCCGCACCCTACGGGTCCCCTGCCGTCGCTGCGCGACGTGGACGAGATTCACGAACTGGTGCGCAAATTACTGGACAACGAGCCGGTGCCCGAGGCCAAGCGCCGCCTGATCGCGCCCGGTGCGACGCTCGGCGGTGCTCGACCCAAAGGGCTGATCGAAATCGATGGCGCCCAGTTGGTCTTGAAGTTCGCCGAGCCCGGTGACCCGACGGACGCGCCCCTGGTCGAGCACGCATCCATGTCGCTGGCAGCCAAGGCCGGCATTCGTGTCGCACCCACACGCCCCATCCGGCTGGTCGACGGACACGCGGTCGCTGTGCTCCGTTTCGACCGCCAGGGAACCGGACCGGACGCTTCGCGACTTCACGCGCAGTCCGCGCACGTGGCGCTACGGGCCGAGGGCAGTCCGCTGGGCTATCCGGAGTTGGCTCAGCTTCTGCGCAGGCGCGCGCCCGTGCAGCAGGACGCTGCGAAGGCGCAGATGCGTGAACTGTTTCGCCGCATGGTATTCAACATGCTGATCGACAACACCGATGACCACGAGAAGAACCATGCGCTGCTGATGGACGACGCACAGCACCTGCTGCTGGCACCCGCCTTCGACGTGCTGCCGGCCGGTCAAGGGCTCGGATACCAGCAGATGCGCGTGGGCCGGCACGGAGCCGATTCGACTATCGAGAACGCCGTCTCGGAGGTGGCACTCTTCGGACTGTCGAGCGACCAGGCCAGGGCAGAGGCCGTGCAGGTTGCCCGCGTGTGCGGGCAGTGGAAATCACACTTTGCGGACGCAGGTGTCAGCGGCGCCGACATCGAGTATCTGGCGCAATTCATCGACCGCGATTTCCTTCTGGTCCAGCGAAACGACTTGACCGCGAGCGGTGCCCGGCGAGCAACCGTGTCGCCGCGCAAGAAAACATCAACACGTTAGCCTGATCGAATAAAGTGGGGCGTTCGCGATGCGATCAGGATCCGCCGCTCTTGATTTCTTTGATTTTCGCGACGCCCTAGAACAGACTGCCGCCGCTCTCGCCGGCCGGCTCGGCGATCCCGAAGTGCCGATACGCCGCGACCGCGGCGATGCGGCCGCGCGGCGTGCGCTGCAGCAGCCCCTGCTGGATCAGGAACGGCTCGATCACGTCCTCGAGCGTGTCGCGCTCCTCGCCGATAGCGGCCGCCAGGCTTTCGATGCCGACCGGCCCGCCGCCGAATCTCTCGATCACGGCGCGCAGCAGCTTGCGGTCCATCACGTCCAGTCCCAGAGCGTCGACCTCGAGCATCGTCAACGCGCGGTCGGCGGTTGCGCGGCCGATCTGTCCCGACTCGCGCACCTCGGCGTAGTCGCGCACCCGTCGCAGCAGCCGGTTGGCGATCCGGGGCGTGCCGCGCGAGCGGCGGGCGATCTCGCGCGCGCCGTCCGGATCCAGCGTCGCGTTGAGCAGCTTTGCCGAGCGCGTCACGATCGCCGCGATCTCCGATTCGCTGTAGAACTCCAGGCGCGCGACGATGCCGAAGCGGTCGCGCAGCGGGTTGGTCAGCATCCCGGCGCGGGTGGTGGCGCCGACCAGCGTAAACGGCGGAAGATCCAGCTTGATCGAGCGGGCCGACGGACCCTCTCCGATCATGATGTCGATCTGGTAGTCCTCCAGCGCCGGGTACAGGATCTCCTCGACCACCGGGCTGAGCCGGTGGATCTCATCGATGAACAGCACATCGTTGCGCTCCAGGTTCGTCAGCAGCGCTGCCAGGTCTCCCGGCCGTTCCAGCACCGGCCCGCTGGTCTGGCGCAGGTTCACCTGCATTTCGTGCGCGATGATGTGTGCGAGCGTGGTCTTGCCCAGGCCGGGAGGGCCGAACAGCAGCACATGGTCGAGCGCCTCGGCTCGGCCGCGCGCGGCCTGGATGAAAATCTCGAACTGCTCGCGGATGCGCTGCTGTCCGACGTATTCGGCCAGCCGCTGCGGGCGCAACGCGCGCTCGACCGCCTCCTCGTTGGGAGAGGCTGCCGCGGCTGTGGTCAGGCGTTCGTCGTTCACCTGGCTCTCTTTGTCGTTCACATTGGCTGGGGGAGCTCAAGCTCTCGCAAGCGATTTTAGGGCGATCCGGATCCCGTCCGATACGCCGCTTCCGGCTGGCACCTGGCGCGCGGCGGCGGCCGCTTCGCGCTCCGAGTAGCCGAGCGCCAGCAACGCTCGCAGCACGTCGCCGGCGGCGTCCGCAGCACCCGCGGCACGCATGGTCGCGCCTTCCAGCTCCGCGCCCAGCTTACCCTTAAGCTCCAGCAGCAGACGCTCGGCGGTCTTCTGCCCGATGCCGGGCAGCCGTTTCAGCGTCGCTGAGTCCTGTTTTGTGACGGCCTGCGCGAGCTCATCGACGCTCAAGCCTGAAAGAACCGCCAGCGCGGTCCGGGCCCCCACCCCCGAGATCTTGATCAGCGCACGAAACGCACCTCGCTCGGCCTGGGTCGCGAATCCGAACAGCTGGTGCGCATCCTCGCGCACGACCAGGTGCGTCAGCAACGTGATCCGTTCGCCGATCACCGGCAGTCCATAGAACGTGCTCATCGGTACATCGACCTCGTAGCCGACGCCGCCCGCATCCACCAGCAGCGTGGGCGGGCGCTTTTCGATCAGAGTCCCGGCGAGCCGGCCGATCACGAACCCGCCTTTGGCACGGAGCGCAGCGCAAACTCGCTCCAGGCGGCCCGCGCGCGGCCGCCCCGTGCGCTGCGTGAGGTCGACTTCGATAGCCGGACCGCGCGCAGTGCGCCACCGCTGTGGGCGTGGCAAATCGAGCACGCCAGCGCGTCGGCCGCGTCCCGCGCCGGCGCGCGGCCCAGCCCGAGCAGCCGCTGCACCATCTTCTGCACCTGGATCTTGTCGGCCTTGCCGTAGCCGACCACCGCCTGCTTGACCTGCAGCGCCGTGTACTCGTGCACGTTCAAGCCGGCGGTCACCGCGGCGCATAGCACGGCGCCGCGCGCCTGTCCGAGCAGGAGTGTTGATTTCGCGTTGACGTTGACGAAGACCTTCTCGACCACGGCCTCCGTGGGCTGCGTTGCGCGGATCACCGCAGCCAGCTCGGCCAGGATGTGCGCCAGCCGCTGCGCCAGCTCGCCCGGTGGAACGCGGATTACGCCGGCCGCCACATGCCTGAGCTGGCCGCCGCAGGCTTCGATGACGCCGAACCCGGTGCAATTCAAGCCGGGGTCGATCCCCAGGATCCGGACGGTTGCGGTGCGCACATCAATGCCGAAAGTGCCGCTCCCCGGTGAACACCATCGCGATGCCGTGCTGATCGGCAGCGGCGATCACCTCCGGATCGCGCAGGCTGCCGCCGGGCTGGATCACGCAGCGGGCACCTGCCTCGACGATCGCATCCAGCGCGTCCCGGAACGGGAAAAATCCGTCGGACGCGGCCGCCGATCCCGTCAGCGTCAACCCCGCATCGCCCGCCTTGATCGTCGCGATGCGCGCCGAATCGAGCCGGCTCATCTGCCCGGCGCCGATCCCGACCGTGGCGCCGCCGCGAGCGAACACGATGGCATTGGACTTCACGTACTGCACCACGTGCCAGGCAAACCGCAGGTCGTCCAGCTCCGCCTCGCTCGGCGCGCGGCGCGTGACGAGCTTCAGATCCGGCCGCTGGGTCGGTGCAACGTCCGGCGTCTGCACCAGCATGCCGCCGCCAACCCGCTTGAAATCGAAATCGTTGCTGGCCGAGCCGGGCTGCACGCTGAGCAGCCTCAGGTTGGCCTTGCTGGCGAGCGCATCGCGCGCCGCCGCGTCAAAGGCCGGCGCAATGACCACCTCGGCGAACCGCTCGGCGACCGCTCGCGCGCAGTCCAGACCCACCTCTCGGTTGAACGCGATGATGCCGCCGAAGGCGGAGGTCGGATCCGTGGCAAAGGCCAGCCGGTACGCCGAGCGGACATCGACACCGGTCGCTACCCCGCACGGATTCGCATGCTTGACGATCGCGCAGGCCGGCGCCTGCAGGCCGCGCACGCATTCCCAGGCCGCGTCCGCGTCGGCCACGTTGTTGTACGACAGCTCCTTGCCCTGCAGCTGCTCGTATCCGGCCAGAAGGCCCGGGCCGGGGGCCGGGTCCCGGTAGAACGCGGCCTGCTGGTGCGGGTTCTCGCCGTAGCGCATCGGCTGCCGCAGCGTCCACTGGCGCGTCAGAACGCGCGGGAAAGCTTCCCGTTGTCCGTCGGCATCGAGACTGGACAGGTAGCTGCTGATCGCACCGTCGTAGCGGGCCGTGTGGGCAAAGGCCTTGATCGCCAGTTCGCGGCGCATCGATGCGCTGGTAGCCCCGCGCGACTGCAGCTCATCGACCACGCGGGGATAGTCGGCCGGGTCCACGATCACGGTGACGCTCGCGTGATTCTTGGCGGCCGAGCGCAGCATCGCCGGCCCTCCCACGTCGATGTTTTCAATCGCGTCCTGCAGCGTGCAGCCGGGCCTGGCCACCGTTGCATCGAACGGATACAGATTGACCGCGACCACGTCGATCAGGCCGATCGCATGTTGCGCCAGCGCCCGCAGATGCTCCGGGGCATCGCGCCGAGCCAGGATGCCGGCATGCACCGCCGGGTGCAGCGTCTTCACCCGACCGTCAAGGATTTCCGCAAATCCGGTCACGCTGGCAACCTCGGTCACGCCGATCCCCTGCTCGCCCAGGGCTCGAGCCGTGCCACCGGTCGAAACGATCGTGAAGCCCAGCCGTGCCAGCGAGCGTGCGAGCTCGGCCGCTCCGGACTTGTCGGATACGCTGATCAGGGCGTAACGGACGCTCCTCACAGCAGGCCGTAATCGACCAGCTTGCGTCGAAGCGTGTTTCGATTGATGCCAAGCAGATCGGCCGCCGCCGACTGGTTGCCGGCACATCGATCGACCGCGAACTTCAGCAGCGGCCGTTCGACCGCCTGCATGACCAGCTCGTGCAGCGCATGCGGCCGCGCCCCGTCCAGATCCGAGAAGTACCGGTCCAGGCTGCGGACCACGCTTTGTTCCAGCGTCTCCTGCCGGGGCAGCGATACCGCCGGCTCCTTGACGCCCAGATTCAAAGGCGGCGCCCGTTCAGCAAGGTTCGCACGCCGCGATCGTGTCGCAGTCACCCGCATCTCCCTCGCGTTCGAGCGCTGCCGGCGATTCGATCGAGCCGTCCTCGTACTGCAATCGATCATCGCGTTCGCCCGCATCCTGCAGAAATTCGTCCAGGGCCCGGTGTTGTTCCTCGCAGCGCTCGAGTCGGTTCATCCGTTCGCAGAAGCGCGCGCCGCCCCGCAGCCGGCGCGTGTACCAGATGATGTGCTTGCGCGCGGTCCTGACGCCGAGCGCCTCTCCGTAGAACCCGTAGTGCTCCTCCAGGTGTTCCTGCAGCAGGCCGCGGACCTCCAGGACCGTGGGAGCCGGGTGGACCGAGCCGGTGCGAAGATACTGATCGATCTCGCGGAAGATCCAGGGTCGGCCCTGCGCGGCGCGGCCGACCATGATGGCATCGGCGCCCGTGGTCTCGAATACGAAACGCGCCTTCTGCGGCGAGTCGACGTCGCCGTTGGCCACGACCGGAATGCGGACGGCTTGCTTCACACGCGCGATCGTGTCGTATTCGGCCTGACCCTTGAAGCCGCAGGCGCGCGTGCGTCCGTGCAGCGTCAGCATCTGCACACCGGCCGACTCTGCCATCCGAGCGATTCGGACCGCGTTGCGGTCTGCCGGATCCCAGCCGGTCCGATATTTCAGCGTCACCGGCACGTCGACCGCCTCGACCACCGATTGCACGATCCGCCCCACGAGCGCCTCGTCCCGGAGCAAGGCCGAACCGCAGGCGACCTGGCAGACCTTGCGCGCCGGGCAGCCCATGTTCAAGTCGATGATCTGCGCGCCGCGGTCGACGTTGTAGCGGGCGGCGTCGGCCAGCACTGCGGGATCGGCGCCCACCAGTTGCACCACGACCGGCGCCGGCTCGCCGTCGTGATCGAGCCGACGCGACGTCTTGCCGCTGGCCCGCACGCGCGGGTCGGATGCCACCATCTCGCTCACCGCGTAGGCTGCACCCAGCCGCCGACACAGCCGGCGAAATGGCCGGTCCGTGACTCCAGCCATCGGCGCAGCGAATACGCGATCTTTCAGCTCGAAGGAGCCGATGCGCATCTGATGAATGGGAGCCGCAAAAAGAAACTTGAGAACCACGCAATGGCAAGCTCATTGTAGCCAAGCGGGCAGCGAAGGCAATGCGCAAGACGCCTTAACCAGCATCAGCGTCGCACTCCGAACATCAGAACGGAGGACAGACTGCGCCGCAGCGGAGAGGCCAGGTCGAAAACGGTCAGCGCGATCGACCGCGCCATTGCGATAGCCGTTAGCCGGGAGGCAAACAAGCCCGGCAATGCACCGGTGAAGCGCGAGATCGCGAATCGATCCGCGTTTCGGGCCGCTTCGTATCGCGACAGGGCCACGATCGGGTCGCCCGAAGCCCGCGCCAGGCTGTCAGCCAGGCATACGCAGTCGCGCATGCCCAGGTTGAAGCCCTGTCCGGCCACCGGATGCAGACTCTGGGCCGCATTGCCGATGTACACCAGCCGGTGCTCACGCAATTGGGGCCGGTGCTGTTGCAACAAGGGAAAGGCACTGCGTGGCCCCAGCCAGGCGACACGACCTATTCTCGGTCCGACAATGGCCTGGATCTTGCAGGCAAAATCGGCATCGCTGCACCTCAGTCGCTGCTGCGCCGTTTCGTGATCCAGACACCAGATCATTGATTTTCGGCCGCCGCCCGCCGCCGGCAACGGCAGCAGCGCGAGCGGCCCCTCGCGCGTGAAACGCTCAACGGCGGTGCCGGGCGCGAGACCGTCCACATCCAGCTCCGCCAGCAGCGCGTCGCCGGCGGCCGGCCGGCCATCGGCGCCATTGGCCGCGCCGCCCTCGGCGTTGATCGCTATGGACGCTTCGATGTGCCGGGAATCGTCCAGGCGGATCAGGACCGTATCGATTTTCTGCTCCAGGCCGATGACCCGGAAGGGACGGTGCACGACAATGTTCGGGTCGGCCTCTGCGGCGCGTGCCAGCGCGTGCACCAGGTCCGCGTACCAGACGGTCGCGCCCAGCGCGGCGCCGCCGAAATCCCGGCTCGTCAGCCGGGTGGCACCGAATTGCCCGCGCGAGCTGACGTGCACCTCGAAAATGTGGCCCATGGGCGCAAAGTCCGTCCCCAGCGGGCCGCTGAGCAGCTGCAGGGTGCCGCGCGACAGAGCCAGCAGGCGGCGATCCTGGCGGGCCTGTTCGAGGCTGCGCGCATCGATCAGCTGCGAGCCGATTCCGCGCGCCGAGAGCAGCAGGGCGCAGGCCAGTCCGATCGGACCGGCGCCCAGGATCGCGACGGACTCGACGCCGCCTCGGTCGGGACCATTCATGCGGCAGGCGCACTCAGGGGATTGCGCTGCAGTTCCAGGTCCAGTGCGGCCAGATCATCGGGCGTACCGACGTTGTACCAGCGTCCTGCGAACCGCTCGGCGCTGGCGCGTCGGCGCTCAACCAGCTCGAAGGCCCATGGAAACAGGCGTTCGCGGCCCCCGCTTGCGCCTGCAAACAGGCGTGGCGCGAACACGGCGATATTGGCATAGGTGAGCCAGGGCGCCTGCATCGTCGCGACCGAGCCCTGCAGGCCCATGTCGCCCTGGCAATGGTACGGCGGGTTGTCGACCAGTACGAAATGGGCGTCGCGCTCGCTGGCCGCGATCCGGGCGGCCGGCATTTGCAGGTTCCGGTAGTCGAACGCTGTCACGATATCGCCGCTGACTGCTACGAACGGCGCCTGACCCAGCAGCTCGAGCGCGTGCACGATGCCGCCCAGAGTCTCGAGCGCGTCTTCGGCTCGCTCGCCCTCGCGCGAGTACCGGATGCGCGCGTTGTAGCGGGAGCCGTCGCCGAGCGTGTCCTCGATCAAGCGGGCGTGATGCGCGGTGTTGATGACGAGCTCGCGAATGCCCGCCCCGACCAGCGCCGCGATCTGCCATTCGATCAGCATCCGCCCGCCAGCGGCGAGGAGCGGTTTGGGGATCCGGTCCGACAGCGGCCGCATCCGCTCACCGCGCCCGGCCGCGAAGATCAACGCTTTCATCCTTCAGGCTCCCCCGCTAAAGGGAAACGGGAGCCGGACTTCTCCTCGAGTTTATCGAGCAGGCGGCGCAGGTCGTCGAAGGCCGGATAGCGCTCGACCACACGGCGCGTATGGCGCATCACCAGCGGCAGGTCGGCCAGGTAGCGTTCCTTGCCGTCGCGGTGATAGAGGCGGGCGAAAATGCCCAGGACCTTCAGGCTGCGCTGCAGCCCGACCCACTCCATCGCGCGCCACAGTTCTGCCAGATCCGCGGGCACCGGCACGCCGGCGGCGCGCGCCAGCTCCCAGTAGCGCGCGACCCAGTCGACCTGCTGCCCATCGGGCCACTCGACGTAAGCATCGCGCAGCAGCGACACCAGATCGTAGGTGGCCGGGCCCAGTACCGCGTCCTGGAAATCGAGCACGCCCGGGTTGCCGCGCTCCAGATGCATCAGGTTGCGACTGTGGTAGTCGCGGTGCACATACACCGGCGGTTGCGCCAGCGCGCAGGCGATCAGCGCCTCGAATACGCGCTCCAGCGCGATCCGTTCGTCCTGCTCGAGGCCGACCTGCAGGTGCCGTGCCACGTACCAGTCGGGAAACAGCCGCACTTCGGCCAGCAGGCGGGCGCGATCGTAAGCCGGCAGGGCGGCGGCGTGCGTGGCGGCCTGGATTCGCACCAGCGAGTCCAGAGCGTCCCGGTACAGCGGCTCGGCGCTGGCGCCCGCCTCCAGGGCCTGCAGGTAGGTGGTCTGCCCCAGATCGCTCAGCAACAGGAAGCCTCGCGGCAGATCCTCGGCGATGATCTGCGGAGTCGTGACGCCGGCCGCCCCGAACAGGCGGGCGACCTTGACGAATGGGCGGCTGTCTTCGCGATCGGGCGGCGCATCCATCGCGATCAGCGTGCCGGCATGCTCGGCGTCCAGCCGGAAGTAACGCCGGAAGCTCGCATCACTGGACGCCGGGCGCAGCGTTTCGGGGCGCAGGCCGAAGCTGCCGGCCATCGATTGCAGCCACGCTATCAATTCGCTGCGGCGCGAATCGGACGCCGCCGATTCCTGGCTCATGGGATTCGTGAAACGGTCGTTACAGCAGAGGTCCTCGCTTCCCATCATAATGCGCGGCTGTCCAAGAGAATCGAGCCGCACGACCTGCGTGTGAGTGCAGGCCAACGCCGGACTCGACAGGCAGTTTTCTTGCGCCCTTTGGCACATCGTTGCACTCCGTGGCGCCGGCCGGGCGCTCGGGACCCCGCTCCGCTGCCGGCACGGCTGACGGCGGTGCTCGCGCTCGTCGCTGCCTCGCCGGCCATCGCGCAGTCCGAGCCGGTCGTGCTGAAGCTGGAACGGGTGTTGGGCGCACACCGCGCTGCGGGCCACGTCAAGGCGCCGACCTACGCCAAAGCCGACCGGATGCACGGCGAGGTCGACGAGCGCGTGCAGATGGAAAAGGACGTCGAACTGCGAAGTGCGGGCACGGTGATACGGGGCGATTCGGCCGAGTATCTGTGCGCCAGCGACGAGGCCAAGGTGCGAGGCAACGCCCGCCTGTATCAGCGGGGCACGGTATTCGAAGGCCCGCAACTCGATTATCGCCTCGAGGCGCGCACCGGTCAGATGCCACAGGCCTCCTACTCGTACGCGCCCCGCCAGGGACGCGGGGAGTCGTCCTTGATCGAGTTCCTCAGCGAGGACCACTACCGGTTGCACAACGCAACCTACACCAACTGCGCACCGGGGGACGAATCCTGGTGGGTCAAGGCCGAAACGCTGGATATCGACCGCCAGGAGCAGAGGGGGATCGGTCACCACGCGACGATGTACTTCCAGGGCGTCCCCGTGATTTCGTCGCCGTACTTCTCGATGCCGCTCGGCGGCGAGCGGCGCAGCGGCGTGCTGACGCCGAGCTACTACTTCGATTCGCGCTCCGGCCTGCAGGTGACGGTGCCGTATTACTGGAACATGGCTCCAAACTACGACTATACGATCACGCCCGCGCTGTATCCGCGCTGGGGCGCACTGCTGGGCAGCGAGTTGCGCTTCCTGGAGCCAACCGTGCGGGGGGTGATCGATTACGACGTGATGCCGTACGACCGCGCCACCAGCTCATCGCGCGAACACCTGGCCGTCAACCAGACCTACGCGAGCGGCTCGGGTCTGACGGCCAGCGTCAACTACAACCGCGTGTCGGACGACAAATTCCTGACGGACTTCTCGCACAGCCTGGCGGAGGCCGCGCCGATCGAGTTGCCACAGGTCGAGTCGGTCAGCTACGCGCAGACCTACTGGAACGCGACCGTGCAGGTTGCACGCAACCAGACGCTGTTCTCACTGCTCAATCCGCCCGGGACACCGGTGCCCGGAAATCCGCCGCCCTACGACCGCGTACCGGATTTCACGTTCAACACCTCGCACACCGACTGGCGCGGCTTCGACCTGGCCGCGACCGTGGACGCGACGCGCTTTCGCAACGAGACGCTGGAGGAGGGTTCGCGTTTTGTCGCCAATCCGAGCCTCAGTTACCCACTGCTCAGTGCGGGCTACTTCCTGGTGCCGCGCCTGCAGTGGAACCTGACGGAGTACGAACTGGACCCGAAGCTGCACAACGGCCAATCGAGCGCAAGGCGATCGCTTCCGATCGGGTCGGTCGACGCCGGCCTGGTGTTCGAGCGCAGCAGCCGGTGGTTAGGCCAAAGCGCGACGCAGACGCTGGAGCCGCGCCTGTACTATGCCTACATTCCGTTTCGAGATCAGAGCCACCTGCCGAACTTCGACAGTACCGACCCGACGTTCACGTTCGCTCAGCTGTTCACCGAGAACGCTTTTACCGGCAACGATCGCATCGGCGAAGCCAACCAGGTGACGAGCGCGCTGGTCAGCCGGATGATCGACGACCAAAGCGGCGCGGAGCGCTTCCGGCTTGCGGTAGGCCAGCGCATCTATTTCGGGCCGCAACGGGTCACGCTGCCGGGCGAAGCGCCGCGGACCAACCTGACGTCCGACCTTCTGCTGGATGCCAGCGCGCAGACCGCGCACGATTGGCGTGGCGAGCTCGAGTTGGAGTATTCGGCGGTCGACAGCCAGATCGTGCGCGCCGATGTGGGAATCCGCTGGCAGCCGAAGGCGGCCTCGGTGGTGGATCTGAGCTACCGCTATCAGAGCGCGACGCTGCATCAAATCGACCTCGCGACGCAATGGCCGCTGACGCACCGGTGGTACGCGGTGACGAACCTCGACTATTCGCTGCTGGCACGAGGCGGAAGCCCCTCGCAATTGAGCTTTACATCGCCCGGGCGCGCCTGGGTGGAGACCGTCGTCGGGCTGGAGTACAAGGCCGATTGCTGGGTCGGGCGCCTGGTCGCACAGCGCTACTCGACCGACGGTGGCATCAGCCGGACCACGACCGTTTTCCTGCAGATCGACCTGAACGGATTCAGCAGCTTTGGCACGCGCAGCCCGCTGGATCAGTTGCGGCGTAGTATTCCCGGCTATCAACGGATCAATCCGCAGCCCGCCGCGCCGGGCGCGTTCGACAACTACGAATGAGTTTCATGCCACGTGACGTCCGGTTGCACGATACCTGCGCAGAGATCTCCTCTCTCCCGTTTGCGGGACAGGGGCTGGGGCTGAGGGCGCGCGGCACGATCTGCTCCATCGCGCTCACCACGCTGGCGGCAGCGCTGTGGGTGCCGCCCGTTTGTGCTGCGCCGCGTGCGCTGGATCGGATCGTCGCCGTGGTCAATGAAGAGGTGATCTCGTCGGTCGAGCTCGACCGTCGCGTCAACGCGGCCGAGGCGCAGCTGAAGCGGCAGAACATCAAGCTGCCCGCGTCCGAGGTGCTCAGGAAGCAGGTACTCGAGCGGATGATTCTGGACAGCGCGCAACTGCAGCTGGCGCGGGAAAACGGAGTTCGGGTGGACGACGTCTCGGTGAACTCGGCGATCGCCCGGATGGCCGAGGTCAATCACATGACGGTCCAGGAGTTGCGCGTCCAGGTCGAGCACGACGGCGCCGACTTCGCTACCTTTCGCGAGGATATGCGAAACGAGATCGCGATGGTCCGGCTGCGCGACCATGAGGTCGAATCGAAGATCCAGGTCTCCGAGGGCGAAATCGACAACCTGCTGGCCGAACAAGGTGGCGAGGCGGCCGAAAAGGTCGAGTACAACATCGCGCAGATCCTGCTCGAGTTGCCCGAGATCGCGTCGCCCGAGCGCGTCGAAGCGGCTCACCGGCGGGCCGAGGAATTGGTGGCGCAGGCCAAGGGCGGCGTCGATTTCGCACAACTGGCGGCCAGTTATTCCAGCGCCCCCGAGGCCTTGCAGGGCGGAGATCTGGGCTGGCGTACCGCGGAGCGGATGCCGAACGTCTTTCTGGAGGCGGTGAAGGATCTGAAGCCCGGCCAGATCGGGCCGATCATCCGCAGTCCGATCGGCTTCCACATCCTGAAGCTGGTCGGTCGGCGCACCGCCGCGTCGAGCAAGCTGTCGACCGGCCCCGTGGACCAGACCCATGCCCGGCACATCCTGCTTCGGGTCACGGACGCCATGCCGGAAGCGGAGGTCAAGCGGCGTCTGGCAGATCTACGTGAGCGCGTGATCAAGGGTGGTCAGGATTTTGGGCAGCTGGCGCGCCTGTACTCGGTCGACCCGAGCAGCACGCGCGGCGGTGACCTGGGCTGGCTGTATCCTGGCGACACGGTGCCGGAGTTCGAACACGCGATGAATGCTCTGCAGGTGAAGGAGGTCAGCGAACCGGTCAAGTCGCCGTTCGGCTGGCACTTGATACAGGTGCTCGAGCGCAAGACCGAGCAGGCCTCGGCCGACCGAAACCGGATCACCGCGCGCCAGATGCTGCGCGACCGTAAGCTGGAAGAGGTCATGCAGGAGTGGTTGCGCCAGCTGCGCGATCGCACTTACGTCGAGTATCGGATCGATTCGCCGTGACGGCTGCGCCGATCGCGATTACAACCGGCGAGCCGGCCGGCATCGGCCCTGAAATCGCACTGCGCGCTGCCCAGGCGCAGGCGCGGCCCTGCGTGCTGCTGGGCGATCGCGCGCTGCTCGAACACACGGCCAGGGCGCTGAAGCTGCCTTGGCCGCCGCCGTCGCCTTGTTCGGTCCTGCACGAGCCGGTACTGCAACCGGTCGTGCCGGGGCATCCGAGTCCGGCCAATGCCGGGTACGTGCTGAAGCTTCTGGATCGCGCGGTGCGCGGCTGTCGCAGCGGCGAGTTCGGCGCGATCGCGACTGCGCCGGTGCACAAAGCCACTATGAACGAAGCCGGCATCGCCTTCAGCGGGCACACCGAATACCTGGCGGCTGCCACCGGCGCGCGTTGCGTCGTGATGATGCTGGTCGGCGCAGGCCTGCGCGTGGCGTTGGCGACCACGCACCTGCCGCTGGCGAAGGTTCCGGCCGCGATCACGCCCGAATTGATCGGCCTGACGCTCGATGTGCTGCACCACGAATTGACAAGCCGGTTTGGGATCCCGCGACCGCACATCGCGGTTGCCGGCTTGAACCCGCACGCCGGTGAGTCGGGCTTTCTGGGGCGGGAGGAGATCGAAGTGATCGGTCCGGCGATCGCTGCGGCGCGCCGGCGGGGCATCGATGCCGATGGTCCTTGGCCCGCCGATACGCTTTTTGTTCCGGCGCGAGCCGGCAGCGTTGATGCAATCGTCGCGATGTACCACGACCAGGGTCTGGCACCGCTGAAATACGCCAGTTTCGGGCACGCCGTCAACGTGACGCTCGGCCTGCCGCTGGTGCGGACGTCGGTGGACCACGGCACGGCGCTCGATCTGGCAGGAACCGGCCAGGCCGACCCGTCCAGCATGGTGGCGGCGATCGAGTTGGCGGCCCAGCTCGCCGCGAACCAGGTATCCCCGTTGGAAGCCGCACGGGGGTGAGGGTCTCGGCCATGTCGATCTCGGTCGCTGGCTCCGAATCGGCTTTGCCTCCGCTCGAAGCGCACCGGGCGCGCCGCCGTTACAGCCAGAACTTCCTGCGCGATGCGGGCTCGATCGACCGGATCGTCGAAGCGATCGCACCGCGGCCGGATGACCGCATCGCCGAGATCGGGCCAGGCGGCGGCGCCCTGACGGCCCCGCTGCTGGCCCGCTGCGAACACCTGATCGCGGTGGAGATCGACCGGGATCTGGCTCAGATGCTGGCGCGCCATTTCGGATCCGAGCGCTTGACACTGATATGCGCCGATGCGCTGAAAGTCGACTGGGTGGCGCTGGCGCGACAGGCCGGTGGGCGGCTTCGGATCGTCGGCAATCTGCCGTATCACATATCGACCCCGCTGCTGTTTGCTTGGTGGCCGATCGCGCCGCTCGTGCTGGACCAGCATCTGATGCTGCAGAAGGAAGTGGTGGACCGGATCGTCGCCCCTCCCGGCGGGCGCGACTATGGCAGGCTGTCGGTGATGCTGCAGTTCCGCTATCGCGTCGAGCGCCTGTTCAACGTGGCGCCGGGCGCGTTCGTCCCGGCACCCAAGGTCCACTCCTCGGTGATCCGGCTGGTGCCACGCGCCCCGGATCAGCTGGCGCTGGCGGACCTCGGGGCATTTTCGCGGGTCGTCACCGCGGCGTTCGGCCAGCGGCGCAAGACACTGCGCAACGCGCTGGCCGCGGTGATGAACGAAGCGGCCATTCGCCGGGCCGGGGTCGACCCGGGTGCACGGGCGCAGACGCTGGACGTCGCCGCCTTTGCCAGGCTCGCCCTGGCGCAGCTCGGAACTGCCCCGTGATCACTCAGCACGACATCCGGCTGGCCTGCGACGCGGACGCACAAACGATCGCGTGCCTGTCCCGGGATTGCATCGAACAGGGTCTGGGCTGGTCGTGGCGGCCGGCGCGGGTGCGACGGTGCATTGCGGACGCCTCCACCAACGTGGTCGTGTGCCGCGATGTGCGCGGCCTGGCCGGCTTTGCGATCATGAAGTACGGGGACGAAGAGGCGCACCTGCTGCTGCTCGCGGTCGACGGGCGCAAGCGGCGGCACGGCGTCGGCTCCGCGCTGGTGTCGTGGCTGGAGGCAACCGCCCGCACCGCGGGCTTGGGTGTGATACGGCTGGAGGCGCGCTGCACCAACGCCGCCGCCGGTGCTTTCTACCGCAAGCTCGGCTACCGGGAGCTTGCCCGCGTGCCGGGCTGGTACCGCGGAATCGAGGACGGGATCCGGTACGCCAAGGATCTGTGGGATTGCCCCGGCTAGCAGGCTAGGGCGTCGATGCGGCGAAGAACGGGCCGGCGTTGCCGGTGATCGTCGTGCCTTCAACCGCCGTGAATACGCTGCGCCCGTAGAAGAACGGCAAGCCCCAGTCGAACGTGCAACCGGCGCTCGAGCAGGCTCCGGCCGGACCGCCGATGTTGTTGAACGCGTTGCCGCTCAGGGTCTGGACGTCTGCGATGCTGAAGCTGTACGTGTGGCTGGTGGTATTCAAGGGGGTGTTGTAGGGCAACATCGTGGCGCTGAGCGACATCGTGGACGAGGGGCAAAAGAAGCCGGCGCTGGTTCCGGTGCATTGCGTGATGTTGCTGTCGTTGAAAAAGAACCCGTTGGATCCGCTGTCGATGTAGCTCGCCGGCTCCGACATGTCGCTACCAGGAAAAGTGGTTGTCGTCTGGATGAATCCGGTCGTCGGACCGACGGCAAACACCACCGCGGTTCCCAGCGCGTTGTTGGATCGAGTGCCGATTCCGAAGATCAGCGATCCGGATGCCGTTGCCATTCCGCTGGCCGGGAGCGAGGGCAGCTGGATCAGGACGCCGTTGTTATCGGACGCGCCGTTGACCGGCCCGAACAGTCCCACGACGTTTTGCAGCTGCGCGCTGGGTGCCATGTTGACCGGTGAGCAAGTGCCCGCCGGACAGGTGTAATAGAAGCCGGGGGGCGCTGCGTTCGGAGCCTGGCAGCCCGGTCCGCAGTCTTGCAGGAACACACCGACACCCAGCAGGCCGTTGGCGCCCAATTGCGCGGCCGTGTTCAATGCTGAGGTCCCGTTGCTGCAGCTGGTCGGCGCGGTGGCGGGTACGGTGCTGTCGCCGATCACCTGGATCGGCACCGAGGCAGCAGACTCGCCGCTGATCTTTACGTCGGCGGTGCGCACGGCGCCCCACGAGTACGACGAAACGAACTGAACGCAGTTGGCCACCGTGTCGGTGCCTTGCATGGAAGCCGGAAGCTGCGACGTGAACGCGGACGTGATCAGCCTCAGCCCGGCCGACCCGGTATCGACCCACACATGGTCGATGTTCTGACAGGTGGAGGTGCCGGGAATGCACACGGTGATCGTCACGTAGGCCTGGTTGATGGTGCCGATCGGCATGCCGTTCACGACCGGTCCGCCGTCGACGATCATTGCAGCCACGTTGGCCGTGGGCGGCGGAGGAGGGGGACTCGAGGATGCGGAGGTGCTGCCGCCGCCGCCGCAGGCAGTCAGGGCAGCCGCCGCCGACGTCAGCAGCGCAAGCCGGAAGGCACGTGAATCGACGCTCATCGGATCTGCTCCGCTCGCACGCCGGACGGCATCTGTCCCGGCAGATAGGCCACGCCAAAGAAGGCGCGCGCATGTCCGCCGGTCCGGATCACCAGGTCCGAGTCCTCGACCGCGGCCGGCCTGCGCGAGCGCCCCATCGCCTCCGCGGCCGACCGGTAGCGCGGAAAGTAGGAGCCCAGCAGCTGCTGCAGGTCGGGAATGCTCGGGCCGCTCCAGGCGATTGCGAAGACCCGGTTCGACGCGGTAAGGTACTCGCGCACCTGCGTGCCGCCGGGCAACTGCAACTCGTGCACCGAATACACGCTCGACGGGGTCACGCTGCGCTGCGCCCGCAGCTGCATGACATCCCGTTCGACCGTCGAGCTGTCCTCACCCAGGGCGGCAAGCGCCATGCCCGGGGCGAAAGCTGCGGCCAACAGCCAGACCGCAGCGCCACGCAAGCACGATCGGGCACCACCGTGTTTTGAACATGCAAAATTATCAGTCATCGTCCCAATATAATCCGTGGTCGAAGGGTGGTACGTCGGTTTCTGTTGCGGATTTGTAAGCAAGATTCTATCTGCGCGGCTCAGGGCGGATGGGCCGAATAAAGCCGGCTGGATTACCGGATTCTGGGTTTAACGGCTCGGCTTGACGGTCGACCCACAGTGCGGCGCCGGGCCCACAGCCGAGCAGGATTACGCTGGCGGGCGTTCGGCGGGCAGTCCCGCGGCGTCGAACAAGCCATCGAACAGGATCGAGCTCAGGTAACGTTCGCCCGAGTCGGGAAGAATCACGACGATCGTCTTGCCGACGCTTTCCGGCAGCTTTGCGATGCGGACCGCGACCGCGGCGGCTGCGCCGCACGAAATCCCCGACAGGATGCCTTCTTCCCGCGTCAAGCGGCGCGCAAAGTCGATGGCCTCCTCGTTGCTGACCTGTTCGATCCGATCGACCAGCGCAAGGTCCAGCACCTGCGGGACGAAGCCGGCACCGATGCCCTGAATCTTGTGAGGCCCGGGCTTCAGCGGTTCGCCGGCGCGCGTCTGAGTGAGCACCGGGCTGGCGCTGGGTTCCACGGCAACCGAAACGATCCGCCTGCCCTTGACGTTCTTCAAGTAGCGGCTTACTCCCGTGATCGTGCCGCCGGTGCCGACGCCGGAGACGAAGATATCGACGGCGCCCTTGGTATCGTTCCAGATCTCCGGCCCGGTCGTCTGTTCGTGAATCGCAGGGTTGGCCGGGTTGTTGAACTGCTGCAGCAGCACGTACCTGCCAGGATCGGACGCGACGATCTCGTCGGCCTTGGCGATGGCCCCGTTCATGCCTTTCGCGCCGTCCGTCAGCATCAGCCGGGCCCCGAAGGCGAGCAGCAGCTTGCGACGCTCGATGCTCATCGTTTCGGGCATCGTCAGCGTCAGAGGGATTCCGCGCGCGGCCGCCACGAATGCCAGAGCGATGCCGGTGTTGCCGCTGGTCGGCTCCACCAGTTCCTTGCCCGGACCGAGCAGGCCGCGTTTTTCGGCATCCCAGATCATCGCGGCGCCGATCCGGCACTTGACCGAGTAGGCCGGATTGCGCCCCTCGATCTTCGCCAGCACGGTTGCTTTTGCACCTTCCGCGATGCGGTTCAGCCGCACCAGCGGCGTGCCGCCGATCGACTGCGCATTGTCGCCGTAAATGGCCATTGGACTTGCTCCTGGGCTGAAGTCTGTTGCCGATCGTAGCGCGTCCTTCAAAACGGATAGTTGATCCCCGTGAACACCGCCGGCCCCTCCGGGCCGAATCCGACATCGACATAACCGACGATGAACGGGCTCGCCACGGCGCGCACCCCGAGGCCGCCGGCTTTGTGCAAATGCACCAAAGGGTTCTCGGTATCGCGATCAAAAACCTTGCCAAGGTCGACGAACGGCGCCAGTTCAATGCTCAGGTTCGTCGCGAACACCTTGAACTCGGCCACGCGAGTACGCAGTTCGACGCCAGCGGCGAACGAGTCGCGATCGATGAAGCGGTCATTGCCGAACGCTCGTAACGGTTGGCGCTCGCCGAGCTCGCTGCGGTCACCTCCGATGCTCGACAGAGCCCAGAACGGCGCGCGCTCGTTCGAGGGCATGTAGCGCAGCGCGGCGTGGGCAGCGAGCGTCAGCCACGGCTCGAGCGGGCGATATACGCGCGCCTCGGCACCGATGAACGAATACGACACCGAACCCCAGATGCCCGAGTTCGAGTATCCGGCCAGCGCCGTCATTTGTTCGCCGTTGCGAGGGATCGTGATCGAATCGAGCGTGTCGTAGGTCAGGACAAACCGCTGCTGCAGTTCCTCCTCGCGGTCAAGACCCGGCAGCTGCGGAAAGCGCGTCTCGATCGACGGCAGGGACGGCAGCACCGCGGCGCCGATCTGCACGAAGCCGATCCGCAGCCGGTAACTGACCTGCCACCGTTGCGTGATATTCCATCCGGCGGTGGCTTCCAGGTGCCCCTGGTTGTCGACGTAGTTGGTCTGAGCGGCCAGCGGCGCCTGGTTGCCCAGACCATAGAAGCGGGGCGTTCCGCTGCGGTCGAAATTGGTGTGTAACGACCAGGTCAGTGTGTCCGATCGAGACAGCCCGCTCACGTACATCGCGTCGAATTCGCGCTCGACCTGCTGCTTGCCTCCACCGACGATGGTCCACTGGGAATCCTTGGACGGATACGCAAAGATCCGGCCGCGCGCGCCCCACCCGAAATACTGGCTGTGGATGATGTCGGGGGCGATGATCTGGCGGATTTCATTGTGCTCATCGACGGTCAGCCACACAGGGATCAGGCCGAGCGTGGCCCCTCCTATCGGGGAAACGTCGATCTCCGGAACCGGAATGAACGGCGCCGTCGATGGATCCAGCCACCGCTGCAGCCACCCGGGGCTGTCGCTGGAGCCCGCCTCGGCGCGGGCGCAACCCGCCACCGTCAGCAGCAGCAATGAGCTGGCCCGGACGATGCGGCCGCTCAGCACGATCGGCCGAGCGCCGCGCCCGCGTGCGCACGCGTGTTCACGGTCAGTTCCGCCCCCAGGTCGAACGCGCGAGTTTACCGATATCCTTTCGGATCGACCCTACAATGCGCGTCCAGCACGACCGCCAGGAGTCCTGAATCGATGAGCAAGCCGTTTGCGATGCGCGTGGGGGAGGCGACCGTGTTCGCCAGGGAGGGTCAGTTCACCGATGCGATGGCTGAGATCGTGATCGGCGCGGTCGACGGCCCGGTGGGACAGGCATTCGCCAACCTGATGGGGCAGACCGCGGGCCACTCGCGGATGTTCGCGGTACGCGATTGCAACCAGATGGCGCGGCCGCCGACGATGATGGTGCCCAAGGTCACGATCAAGGATTCGAAAACCATCGAGCTGCTCGGCAGCGTCGTGCAGGCAGCCACCGCGGATGCGATCGTCGATTGCGTTGCCGACGGCACGATAGCCCGGGCCATCGTCGACGACATCTGCATCATCGATCTGATCTGGCTCGATCCGCAGGCGGTCAGGGACGCCAACCTGGACAGGAAGGACCTTTACCGGACCAATTACGAGGCGACCCGGCTCGCGATCTCGCGCGCGCTAAAGAACGAGCCGACCGTCGAAGAGCTGATCGCCAACCGCCGAAAAATCAAGCACGTGCTGTTCGATCCGGATGCCTGACGCGGATCGCTTCAGTCCAGGAAATCGCAGTGCTCGCTGACGAACGCCGCCAGGTCCAGCGAATGCTGGCGCACCAGCTTTTCCGCCAGTTCCGTCTCGCGGCGCTCCAGCGCTTCGATGATCCGCATGTGATCGACGATCGAGCGCGCCGCGCGATCGCTCTGGAAGATCGTCATCTTCCGGATCGCGCGGACGTGAATGAAGATGTTGCGGATCGTATCGGCGATCAGCTTCGAGCCGCCCAGGCGCACGATCTCGTGGTGAAACGCAATGTTGGCGTGCGAGTACTCGTCCAGGTGCTCGGAGGGCGCCGAATCGCGGAAATCGTCGAACAGACGCCGCAGGCCCGCGATATCCGCGTCGCCGGCGTGCAGCGTGGCCAGCCGCGCCGACATGCTCTCCAGCGCGGCCCACATCTGGATCATTTCGACGATCTCGGCCTTGGTCTTGCGAACGATGAATATGCCCTTGCGGGGCACCGTGCGCAGGAAGCCTTCCTGCTCCAGCAGCGTCATCGCTTCGCGCACCGGCGTGCGGCTGACGCCAAGCGCCTCGGTGAGGACGCGCTTGTCAAGTTGGACCTCCTCGGGAAGGCTGTAGATATCGGTGTCGGCGATGGCCTGCTTCAGCATCGCGTACGCCTGGTTGCGAAGGCTGTCCGAGGTCTGAATCGGCTGTAAGGAAAGCGCCAAAGCCTCGCTCGGCGACCGCACGGCCGATACGGGTTTCGATGGAATGTTGATGTCCGCCATCGTCTTTCCTGGTTGACCGGCCTTGACCCCGTGACCCGCGTCCCCGAGTATCCGGTATTCTAGGTGCAGATTCGCGGGATCAGGCGACAATTAGATTCAGAGCCGGCCGCTGCACTGCCCCCGTGACCCGGACCCCCGACCTTGCGCGTTGAGCCGCTCGGGGAGTCCTGCTCCACCGCGGACAGTCCTGCAAAGCGGCCGTGCGCTTGGCCGCGTACTCGAACCGAGAGTGGAAAAACATAGGTTGAAAGCACCGTGGAGGCGCAACCGGCGCCGATCAGCAGCGCGGCGATGATGCACAGGCTGATTGTTTCCATCTGAGCCCCCGACTGTTGGGTTGATGCGGCCAGCGTATTGGTGCATAGCACAATTGTCAATGGTATTTTGTATACCAGATACAGTGAAACCACTCAGTTGATCCGGATCGATACCCGATCAGCCCGCGGTCCGCTGCCTGAGCTTGATCAGCGCGGCAACGACGTCAATCGTCGGCGTTGGAATCGCCAGCCGCTGCCCGATTTCCTGAACGACGGTGACGATCGGATCGATTTCCATCGGTCGACCGGTCTCCAGGTCCACCAGCATCGAGATCTTGTGAGGACCGATCGCGGCCGCACCATCCAGGCGTCGATCGGCATCGACGCGTAAATTCACGCCGATTTTCTCGGCGAGCTGCCGCCCCTCGGCCATCATCGCCAGGCACACCGCGCGCGTGCCCGGATCGGTGGCTACGAGATCCAGAGTCGCGCAAGTCAGCGCGCTGATTGGACTCAGGCACAAATTGCCCCACAGCTTCAGCCAGATCTCGTCCCGGATGTCGGTTCGGATCGGCGCCTCCAGTCCCGCTTCCTGCATGGCCTGGTGCAGCCGCTCGATCCGCCCGGTTCGCTCTCCACTGGGCTCGCCGATCGGAAACTTGCGGCCGTGAACGTGGCGGATCAGGCCCGGCGCGATCAGATCGGCGGCCGGATTCAGTACGCAACCGATGGCACGCTCAGGGCCGAGCAGTTTCATCTGCCGGCCGCCAGGGTCGATCGATTCGAGCGTTGCGCCGTCCAGCACGCTTCCCTGGCGGTGGAAGTACCAGTACGGGATACCGTTCACAGCCGTCACGATCGCGGTGTGCGGCCCGAGCAGCGGAACGATCGAGTCGACCGCGGCTGGCACCGAGTGCGCTTTCATCGCGATCAAAACGTAGTCCTGGTGGCCGAGCTCGCGCGGGTCATCCGTGCAGGGCACGCGCGCCACCAGTTCCTCGCCGTCGATCAGCAGCCGCGCGCCGCCGGCGCGCATCGCCGCCAGGTGCGCGCCACGCGCCACGAAACTGACGTTGTTGCCGGCACGCGCCAGCAGCACGCCGATGAATCCGCCGATCGCACCGGCCCCGAATACGCAGATCTTCATCGCGGATTCGCCAAGTGCGGGAATCAGTCGCGCAGTTGCAGCACCAGCTTGCCGATGTGCTGGCTGCTTTCCATGATCCGATGCGCCTCGCTGGCCTTTTCGAACGGGTAGATCCCGAACAGGTGGACCCTTAGCTGCCCGCTGGCGAAGGCGGGCCAGATTTCACTCAGCAGCGCGTCACGAATCCGGGCCTTTTCGTCGACGGTGCGGGGCCGCATCGTCGAGCCGGTGATCGTCAGGCGCTTGATCATCACCGGCATGAAATCGAATTCGACTTTGCTTCCCTGCTGAAACGCGATCAGCACCAGCCGGCCGTCGCGTTTCAGGACGCTGACGCTCTTCTGCAGGTACGCGCCGCCCACCATATCGAGGACCACATCGACACCCTCGTGATTGGTGAGCTGCCGGACGTGCGCGACGAAATCCTCCTGCTTGTAATCGATCGCGACCGCGGCGCCGAAATCCCGGCAGAACTGCGCCTTCTGAGCATTGCCGACCGTGACGAACGGGTGCGCGCCGACCAGCCGCGCAAGGCCGATCGCGGCCAGCCCGATTCCGCTGCTGCCCCCGTGGACCAGCAAACGTTCCCCCGCTTTCAAGCCGGCGCGGTCGATCAGGTTCGCCCACACCGTGAACCACGTTTCGGGCAATGCGGCGGCCTGCGCCAGCGTGAGGCCCTCGGGTATCGGGAGCGCATGGCGCTCGTATGTCAGGCAGTAGTCTGCATAGCCGCCGCCTGGCACCAGCGCGGTGACCCAATCGCCGACTTTCCATTCGGTGACATCGGCGCCCGTCTCGGCAACGCGCCCGGCCACTTCGAGTCCGAGGACGGGCGATGCGCCGGGAGGCGGTGGGTAATGGCCCTGCCTCTGCATCAGGTCGGGCCCGTTGACCCCCGCGTAGTGGACCTCGATCAGGATCTGGCCGGGTGCCGGCCTCGGTCGCTCGACCTCGACGATCCGCATCGCGTCGGGGCCTCCGCCCGAGCCATACTCGATCTGCCTCATCTTCTGTGTCTGTGTGTCGGACATACGGTGCCGGCGCCGCGAGGATCAAGCAGGCCGCTCGCGGCCCCAGCTGCCCAGCGTGCGGATCCGATCGGGCGGCAGCAGGTCGAACACGTACTGCTGGGCCGGCCGGGGCGAGCCGCTGCGGTCCAGCACGCCCGGGGCCACTGCCAGCACGGCGGCGCGCGTGTGCGGCTCGGATACGGCCGCAGCCATCGCGTCGGTGTCGACCCAGATGGGGCGACCCTCCTCGATCCGGAGATAAAGGCGCCCGGTCGCCTGGTCGGCGAAAGTCACCTCGTGCAGTTGACGCACGCATTGCAGAAGAAATTCCGTACTGTGCTCCGGCTTCATGGCCTGCTCGCCCGCATCGCTGAACAGCTGGGCGGGAGCAGTGGCGTCCACGTTGACCTTGCGATAACGGACCACGTCCATCATGCACTTGACGTCGAGCACGAACACCTGGCCGTTCCAGCCAAACGCCACGGTGCGCGGCGCCTGCCCCAGCTCGACGCTGTTGTCGAGGAATTCGAAGTGGACCATCTTGTCGGTGCGGCGAGCCCAGGTCAGAAACAGGTGCGGCATTCCCGAGTACGCCTCGATGCTGTGGGCCAGGATATCGTCCACCGCCTTGTAGCGCCCCAACTCCAGTCCTCGCTTCCAGGCGCGTTCGACCAGGGCGTCGGGCGGCGTGATCATGAAGAAGAAATAGACCACTTGCCCGAAGCGGCTCAGCAACTGATCGCCGGTCCTCTCGGACTGGAACAGGAAGCTGCCGAAGCGGAACCGGTCGATCAACAGGTGCGTCATTCTTCCCTGCTCTGCCTTGGCCTCCACGTAGCGATCCAGCTTCCGATCGATGATGGCAAGCTCCTCCGCGGTGAGCATGCCGCCATAGCGGTGATCGGCACCCAGCGAGGCGTAGTCGATCAGCTGCTTGCGCCAGATGTCGGGACTGATCAGCGCGAAATCGCGCCAGTCGGCGCCGATCCGGTCCGCCAGCGCATGCTGCAGCGGCCGCAATGTGCTCTTGCCCGACGCCGACGGTCCCTTCGTATTCATCACGACGGCCGGATCACGATGCGGCAGCAACCGGTAGCCCTCGCGCCGAACTGCTTCCAGCACGTGCTGCTCTATCAGACGGCCGATCTGCCTGGCACAGTACTCGTTGCAGGCCAGATCGGTCGCTACCGAAGCGGCCAACTCGGACGCCGTGCGCCAGCCGCCGACCTTGCCATAAAGCGCGCGGCAGATCCTGGCCAGAGCGCGAAACGCCGCCGCGCGCGGATCGCCGGCGTCGCCCACGACCGCGCTCGCGTGATTGGCCGCGTCCGCTTCTGCGGCGGTCTTCTCACATTGGTCGGCGAAGTGGAGCAGCGACATTCCGTCGTCCTCCCGTTCTACCGCCGAGCGCCGGCCGGCGCGGCTTGCGAACAGCGAACGCAGCCCTCGCTGGCGGCTCGCGACCGCCGAAGTCGTTTCCGTTGCATTCGTCAGCGCCTGCGAGATGATCGCTCTCAAGGCCTCGCGCGACTCGTTATAGACGTTGGCGATCCGCCCCATGTCCGGGTCCACGTAGCGCGCCAGTATCGTGGCGATCATCGAGCGGAAGTTGATCCCCAGGTCCTCGTAGCGGGAGCCGTCCGACACCCACAGGTCCGCGGTAACCCGGATCAACAGCTCGTGCAACGCCAGGCGCTCAGGACGAAAGCACACCATCTCGCTGAAATCGAGGCCGGTCAGATCGTGCAATTCCTTGACCCTCTCGACGCCGGCGAAGACGTTCTCGGGGCGGAAGATCGTCGACAACGGAAGCAGCCGTGCGGGCAGACGCGATTTGACTCCAGGGTTCCACGGACCGTCCGCGGCCTCGGGTGTGGCGCCGGCCGGCATCCTGCCGGCATCGAGCATGGGGGAGGTGTCGGGCAACGTTCGTCTAGATCGCGCGATCGGCGCGCAGCGCGGCGATTTGATCCTCGGAGTAGCCGAGCTCGACCAGGATCTGATCGGTGTGCTCGCCCAGCAGCGGCGAGCGGGTCACCTCGCTCGGGCTGTCGGACAGCTTGATCGGATTGCCCACCGACAGGTACTTGCCGCGCGTGGGGTGATCGACTTCCACCACGGTGCCGGTGGCGCGCAGCGACGGTTCCTCGGCCAGCTCCTTCATCGACAGGATCGGCCCGCACGGGATGTCGTACTGATTCAGGATCTCCATCGCCTCGAACTTGGTCTTGGTCTGGGTCCACTGCTCGATGGTGTCGAAGATTTGCTTGAGCCTGGGCAGCCGCGCCGGCAGCGTTGCATAGTCCGGGTGAGTGATCCACTCGGGCTTGCCGATGATCCGGCAGATCGGTTCCCACACGGCCGCCTGCGTGATGAAGTAGATGTAGGCGTTCGGATCCGTCTCCCAGCCCTTGCATTTGAGAATGGCCCCTGGCTGCCCACCCCCGGAGGCGTTGCCGGCGCGCGGCACCGCATCGCCGAACTTGCCGTCCGGATACTGCGGGTATTCCTCCATCACTCCGGTTCGGGCGAGCCGCTGCTGGTCGCGCAGCTTGACCCGGCACAGGTTCAGTACCCCGTCCTGCATCGCCGCCAGCACCTTTTGTCCGCGCCCGGAGCTCTGGCGCTGGTACAGCGCCGCCACGATCCCCAGCGCCAGGTGCAGCCCGGTGCCGCTGTCGCCGATTTGCGACCCGGTGACCAGGGGCGGCCCATCGTCAAAGCCGGTGGTCGAGGCCGAACCGCCGGCGCACTGCGCCACGTTCTCGTAGACCTTGCAGTCCTGGTACGGACCGGGCCCGAATCCCTTCACCGAGGCCACGATCATCCGGGGGTTCAGGCTCTGGATCCGCTCCCAGGTCAACCCCATCCGGTCCAGCGCGCCCGGAGCGAAGTTCTCCACCAGCACATCGCAATGCCGGATCAGCCGCTCCAGCAGCTCCTTGCCTCTGGGTTTCTTGGCATCGACCGTGATCGAGCGTTTGTTGTGGTTCAGCATCGTGAAGTACAGCGAGTCCACATCCGGGATGTCGCGCAGCTGCCCCCGCGTCGGGTCGCCTTCGCCCGGGCGCTCCACCTTGATCACGTCGGCACCCAACCAGGCCAGGAGCTGCGTGCAGGTCGGCCCCGACTGCACATGGGTGAAGTCCAAAATCCGCACCCCTTCCAGCGCGTGACTCATTGCGCGCAACTCCTGTAACTCACCTGGAACTTACTTGTACATGGTCTGCGCTTTGGTGCCTGGGGCGTACTCGCGCGGGTCGACCCAGATGTTGATGACGGCGCTGC
>Ga0137418_10000094_pt1 | contig 62479 bp, 42 predicted proteins | sample CZODoug3_1_2_16f_FD_122242 | JGI IMG/M metagenome (GOLD analysis project Ga0137418, IMG submission 122242) | Vadose zone soil fungal communities from Angelo Coast Range Reserve, California, USA - CZODoug3_1_2_16fungal (Hybrid Assembly) | ecosystem: Environmental > Terrestrial > Soil > Vadose...
GGACAACCATTACCGAAAGATTTGGACTCGAGTTTCGCACCGAGTTCTTCAACCTCTTCAATCACCCGCAATTCGGACCTCCCAGTACGGGTTTCGGGTCAGGCAACTTTGGTGTGGTGAGCTCCACGGTTAACAACCCTCGGCTCATCCAGTTTGCTCTCAAGCTGGCTTTCTAATTCCGTTCCTGGCCCGCCGGACTACGTGAAGTCACACTGTTCCGGCGATGTGGCGACGGCGGGCCGCACGCGGAATCGTTCTTTGGCAACGAACCGCGTGTCGATGCCATGTGGCGGCAGCAACGGATCGTCGCTTCGACTCTAACGTGTTCCAAGAGGACGTCCAATTACCGAACGGGTTACTTTGAGCGCCGGGACTCCAACGAGTTCCGATTTCAGCAGTGTTCTGACCAAGTCAACCTTCCACGCCTCCTGTAGTTTCGGCCCATGGCTAAACTTCTGGGCTGGGAGAACCTCTGACCGAGCCGAAGGGCTTGCCTCCGGCTCGGTTCTTCTTTTCTGCGACGAACCCGGCGGGTTCCTGCACAACCCTGGTATTCTTCCGATCTATGAGAACTCTTCCCACGATCGATCTTGCCGAAGCCAAGCGGGCCATCGATCTGATCGTTGAAAGAGCTTTACAGCTGCAAAAAGCCGCCGTAGTCGCCGTCGCCGATGCGCACGGCGAACTCATCTACTTCGCCCGCATGGACGGCGCTCCCATTACCTCGATCCGCATCGCAATGAATAAGGCATGGACTGCCGCCCGAGCGCGCAAACCGACCCAGGAGATCGGAGAAAAAGTCAGACATCCAGAGCTGGGCAACGACATTGCTTACTACGGTGATCCGAAGTTTGTCGGATGGGGCGGCGGAATTCCGGTTTGGAGGGGCGGCGAGGTTGCCGGAGCCATCGCGGTCAGCGGCCTTTCATCGGAGGAAGACGTTGCCTTAGCTTCGCTCGGAGTGCGCGAGATCACCGGTTCGTAAGTTGTCGTGAGGGTAGGTTTCGTTGCTTAGGCTAGGCCGCATTTCGCGCGGACTGGCCATCACCGGTCATTCTGCTGGCTTCTCACTCCTGAAGTCGAGCTGTTGGCTTCTCACTGCTGAAGTCGAGCGAAACCGGTTGGCACGTCCCCGCAAGGGGCCGGAAGCGATTCGAAGGAATTCAACAGATCGCAGAGTTTACTTCCACTTGGGCTCGCCTTCGACAATAGAGATGTAACGGTCAATCGGGACTTCAGTGAACCGTTGCACTGCGGCGCTGGGCCTTGGCCATTTCACCTCCAGCCAGTCGATCTTCGGCCTGGTACCAACACCCAGCACGATTCGCGGATCGTGGGAGGAGAGATAGCTTCCGCCTCCAACCTTGATCCGGCTCCGCTTGAGATCCCCAGCCTGATAGGTAATGCGGGCACCGACGGCGTCGCGATTGCAATTCTTGCCCACAAGCCGGACTCCAAGCCAGTGATGGCCCTCCGCTGCCCGGTTACGAAGGAGCAAGGGCACGGCGTCATTGACGGAGATAAGGACATCCACGGCACCGTCATTGTCGAAGTCCCCAATCGCCATTCCACGGGCGGAAAGAGATTTGAGAAAAACCGGTCCGCTTTGGCCGCTGACATTTTGAAATCCCTTGCCTGTGTTGTGGAAAAGCAGAAGCGGCTCACGGTATTTCACCTGGCTGTGAACGGACTCGATCAGGTCATCCGGGTTCCCGTTAGCAAGAAACAGATCGAGATTGCCGTCATTGTCGTAGTCGAAGAATTTCAAGCCCCACCCGCTCATCAAGCGGGTCGCCGCTGCAATTCCAGCGACTCCTGCCTGATCGTCAAAGGTTTCGTCGTGGTTGTTCTGGTAGAGCGAATACATCTCGCGATCAATGTTGGCGACAAACAAGTCCGGCCAACCGTCTTCGTTGAAATCCGCTGCGTCCACTCCCATTCCAGATCGCGGACGGCCTTCCGCACTATAAGCAACTCCGGCCTGCAATCCAATTTCCTCGAAGTGGCCTCCGCCACGGTTCATAAAGAGAAAGTTGGCAACCGTGTCGTTGGCCACAAACAGGTCCATGCGGCCGTCGTTGTCGAGGTCGGCAGCCACCGCGCCCCAGGCTTTCCCGAGATGACTAGCAATCCCCGAAGCCTTGCTGACATCGGTGAAGGTGCCATCTCCATTGTTGCGGAACAGCCAGCTCGGGGTGGGCTGGTAGAGGTGCGGAATGCAGTATCCGTGTTTGCCATCCTCGCCGGTGCCGCAATCCTTGTGCTTGGCCTTGGAGAACTCGACGAACTGGCAGACAAACAAGTCGAGCTTCCCGTCGTTGTCATAATCGAACCAGACCGCGCTCGAGCCCCAGCCCGGAGCGGCGACGCCCGCCCTTTCGGTGACATCGGTGAACGTACCGTCGCCGTTGTTGTGATAGAGAATGCTGCGGCCGTACTGCGTAACATAGAGGTCGGGAAATCCATCTCCATCGTAGTCCCCCACGGCTACGCCCTGTCCGTAGCCCCCGGCTGCGACGCCCGCTTTTTCGGTGACATCGGTAAAACTGCCGTCGTGATTATTGCGGTAGAGGGCATTGCGCAGGAGTGGAGCAGGGTCAAAGAAGTCACATTTGCCACTGTTCACGAGATAGATATCCATCCAGCCATCATTGTCGTAGTCGAGGAATGCACATCCGGCACCCGTCGTCTCCGGCAGATACTTCGAAGGGGATTTACCGCTGGAGTGCGCCCAGGTAATGCCGCTCAGGCTTAGGGGAACTTCTTCAAATGGGACGAGCGGAACTGGGGCAACCGAAGATTGGGTAAGCGACGATTGGGTAACCGGAGATCGGCCCGCCAAAGCGGGCAAGGCGGCGACCCGGCCGGAAAGCCCGGCAAAGGCGAGGACGCGTGCAGCACCCTCGAGGAATTCCCGGCGCGAAGGATGAAACCGCCGCTTGAGGAATTCAGAAGCCGGGTTTTCCACTCGGTCCATTCGCTTCGTGCTTTATTGGGGATCTGCCGGCTGCGCTGTCTGGGGACTCTTTGCTGCGACGCCCTTGTCTTCTGTCAGTTGATGGTGCACGGCGAATTCTCTGTCGGCTTCCGGCTTGCGTCCGACACGGCTGTAGGCGGTGGCCAGGCTATAGTGCGCTGTCGGATTTCCGGGCTCGATTTTGACGGCCGTCTCCAGAGGCCCAATGGCGTCGGCGAATTTCCTCGCCGAAATCAATGCCGCGCCCTGCCCCAGAAAGGCGTCTCCGAAGCCAGGATCGAATTTTGCCGCGCGAGAGAAATGCTCGACCGCGTCGTCCCATTGCTGAGTCTGGCTGGCAAGCTCTCCGAGCACATACTCTGCCCCCGCATTGGAGGGGTCGATCTTTAGCTCTTCCTCGAACTCTTTCTTGGCCTCATCGGCAACGCTTGGGCCAGGATCTGGTTTGGAAAGCAGGAGCCTTCCAATGCGGAAGTGAATACCAGGCAGCCTTGGGTTGTGCTGCAGGATCTGCGCATACTGCTGCGCGGCCTGATCCCACTTTCCCTGCATTTCGAGCGCTTCGGCATTCAGTTCATGCGCCTGATACGAACCGGGCGCGGCCTGCGCAAGGTCCACGGATTCGCGAGTGGAGAGATCCGAATAGGCGTGCGTGGAAACATAGAGCACGTCGGGATCATGAGGAAATTCTCGGTTCAACCATTGCAGGGCGTCCAACGCTGGCCCCCGCTGGTCGAGGCTCATGGCACATCGCACGGTTGCCAGGCCACCCTTGAGCTTTAAGGGCTTGTCCGTAAGCTGGACTGCAGACTTCTTCAAGAGCGGCAGGGCGTCCGGACAGTGACCGCTCTCGGAAAGGGCGATTCCGCGTTGCACCGAGGAAACAGAACTCGCCAGTGCGGTCGCCTTCGGCGCCTGAGCTCCCGCGGACGCCACTGCCAACGCGATCAGCGCCGCCCACCGAGTCTTCCTCACCGGCCTGAGCATGTTGTCCATGATAGACCAAGGCATGGTAGACCAAGGAAGGTAGAGCTCACGGAATACCGCCAAAGGAAACGACGGGCACCGAGGCGCCCGTCGTTTCCGGTTGGCCAACCACCGTCAGAAGTAGAACTTCAGCGCAAACTGAAGCTCACGCGCAGGTTGCGAGGCGGTGATGACTCCATCGCCGCCCGGATGGGCGAATTGCGGATGATTGAACAGGTTCAGGAAATCCGTTCGGAACTGCAGCTTCATGCGCTCCGATAACGGGAAATTCTTCTGCATGCCCAAATCTACATCCGCGTACCCAGGCCCAATGGCAGGCCCCTGTGCCGGGCAGTTCCCAAAAGTGAACGGCGCGGGCGCCGAGAGGAACGACGAATCGAACCATTGCAGTCCGGCGCTGCTCACGGTCTTGGGGTAGTGCACGGCTCCAGTGCAGTTCTGACGAGGTCCCGGCGACCCGGTGCCGGAACTGTCGCCTCCGTAAAGAGCGAGCGGGAAACCGGTGTGCCAGGAAATGATCGGGCTAACCGTCCAATTTCCTACCACCGCATTGACAGCCCTGGGAACATCCTTGCCGAATTGCTTGCCACGTCCGATCGGGACATCGTACACAGCGTAGGCGCTGAGGACGTGCTTCGAGTCCGAGTAGCACTGTGCCCAATCGGCACGCCGGTTATATAGGTTCTGGAAGTACGGGGACGCAGGCGTGGTCTGCGTGGTACTGCTCCAAGTCCCGAAGTACCCGCTATTGTCGGTCATGCACTTGGAGTAAGTGTAGGAGACCTGTGACTCCAATCCGTGACTGTAGCGCGTTTGCAGCACTGCCTGCAGAGCGTTGTACTTCATGTTGCCGCTGCTGCTGGTCAACTTAACGTTCCCCAGTCCGTTTGGACCGAAGGTTGGGCTGCCGCCCGCCGGATTCGATCCAAGAACTCCCTGCGCATTCTCCCCGCCAATGAAGGGATGGGAGCATGGAGCCGTTAACAGGCCGTCGTAGCATGTGTCGGTACCGGTCGGTGTCAGCTCTCCTTGGCTGAGCCACTCCGGAACCATCATATGAGTCCCGTGCTGGCCCACGTAACCGACCTGGAGAGTCGAGCCATGTACGAGCTCACGCTGGATGGTCAAGTTGTATTGCTCCGCGATGGCTGGCTGAACCTTTCGGTCCCAGGCGAGCAAGGTCGCCCCCTGATACGAAAGGCCTGGCGCCGAACCTGCGCCCGGTCCCGCCTCCGTCGTGAACGGCGTTCCCGCAACGACATTGGTGGCTTCCGACTGTGGCGGCGTGAAGGGCGGGTTTTGCGTCAGACGCAAGTTGGTGCCCGTGCCTTCCAGGTACGAAGACATCGTAAAGGCGCCTCGGACCACCGTCTGGGGGCCGAGAGGAGTCCATGCGAACCCTACCCGCGGTTGAAAGTCAGGCAACCCGTAGGTTGTCTTATAGAGACCGCGGCTAAAGCCGTTCGTCCCCACTCCAACCACCGGCGTATTCCCCGGAAATTCCAGGGCACCGGTCAAAGGATTCACGTTCACCTGGCGGTTGTTTTTTTCCCACCAGGGGGTTCTCGCTTCATAACGAAGCCCTAAATTCAGGGTGAGGTTGTTGGAGAGTCGCCAGTTGTCCTGGACGTAGCCCGCAAAAAGAGCATCGAGTTGATGCCAGGCTCCCCCTCCGCTGCTAACACCTTGCCCGACCAGTTGTGGCAACCCCAGCGCGAAGTCGGCTGCCGCGGCTTCATTGGCTACCGGGGCGGCACTCCCGGGAGCCGTAAATTGCCCCTGGTAAGACAGAATCCCGAGTTCGCCACCATTGCCGGCATAGAACACGTTGATCCGATACTTGTTCAGTTGGAAGCCAGCCTTGATCACATGCCTTCCGTGCGAGTAAACAAGGTTGTCGTTGAATTGAATCGCCGTGGAAGCAAAGTTCTCCAGCGACACGCCATTGCCAATATTCGCCAGCGGACCAGCACCCGGTGCGGTAATGGTGCCGCCCGGGCTAAACACAAACAGGGGCAGCCCTTTGGAGGTGACTCCAGCGATGCCCAGGCCGCTTGCGAGCTGGCCCACGGAACTGCCAAACCCGATGTTGTTGTTGACAAAGGAAACCCAGTTGAAACCGACGCGAGCTTCGTTCACCAGATTGGGACTGAAGGTGTGGGTCCAATTGATAAGACTGTTTTTTAGATTGGCGACATTTGTGCTATCCCCGAACATCAGCCACGTATTCGTTGCGGGGTCATTCTGCTTCCCGTGCGAGTACCGCCCAAAAAACCGATCTCTGTCGGACAAGTTGTAATCGAGTTTGATGTCGTATTGGTCGTTGTTGTACTGCTGGGCGGTTTTGCTGGTGGCCACGCCGAAGCCATTGGAAGCATTGAAGCTGGTGGCGGGCAGATATAGCGGGGAATTGACCAGCTTGGTAAAGGCGGGATCCAGCATGTTGGTCGGAATCACGTTGTTGGGGAAGGGCGTAGGGGTTGCGGTGATTTGGCACGGAGTTCCGGGTATTCCTGTGCCCGCAACGCACGGGTTCATCAACGTCACGGGACCAGGACCGTCGGGCGTACCGGGTAACGAGAGCAGCGCGCTAAAGTCGCCACCACGCTCGGCGCTGGTAAGAACATCGAAGGGACCTGTGGTGGAAGGATGGTCGAGACGTCCACCCTGAAAGTCACCAAAGAAGAACAACTTGTTCTTAATGATTGGCCCGCCGACGGTACCGCCATACAGATTCCAGCGCAACTTGGGTGTTGGAAAGACACCCTTCGGCGTACCTTTGCCCAAGCCGTTCTCCCATTGATTGGCGTTGAAAATGTCGTTCCGGAAGAACTCAAAAACGTTGCCGTGAAAGCTGTTGGTACCGGATTTGATGGTGGCATTAACGATCCCGCCTTGAAAGTTCCCGAATTCAGCGGAGGCGTTTTGAGTAATGAGATTGAACTCTTGAATGGCATCGGGGGAGGGCGTGAGGCCGAGGCGATTCTCCGAAATCTGGTTGTTGTCGACGCCGTCGAGCAGGAAATTGTTGGCTTGCTCACGATTTCCGTTGATGTAAGGACGACCTCCACCTTCCGCGGTGTTGGAGCCAAGGTTCAAACTGGCCGAGTCGACCGTGACGGCACCAGGCGCCAACAAAGTTAACTGGACCGGGTTGCGCGTCGCGAGCGGCAAATTGTCGTTGGTTCTGGAATCGAGGATGGTGTCGACTTCGGTGGTTTCTGTCTTCAGAGTCGGCGTAATGGACGTCACTTCGACGGTTTCGGTACTTTGGCCCACTTTCATTTGGAAATCCAGGCGGGCACTCTGGTTGAGCACCAGTGTGATGGGCGTGTGGGCGGCGGCCTGGAAGCCGCTGGCCGTCACCTTGACCGCATAGGTACCAACGGGAAGGCGCGGTATGTTGTAGCTGCCAGTCTCATTGGTTGTCCTGTTCCAGACTGTGCCGCGGTCGGCATCCGTGGCGGTTACGGTCGCGCCCGAGATGGCGGCACCACTGGGATCGGTAACGGTTCCCACAATGGTTGCGGTGACTTCCTGCGCGAATGCCGGCACCACGCTGGCACAAAGCGCCATAGCTAGCGACCCGACCAATGACACTGCGAATACCGATTGTTTCCTCATTTTACGAACCCTCCACACAAACGCTGAGCAATGCAACCCGGGGAATGCGGAACCGCTATACTTTCGCAACTCAATGCTATATAGCAGATAAAACCGCGCGGTCAAGAAGAAAATAAAAAAAACGAAGCATTTTTTTCGATGCGCGCGAAACAGAAAACGCGTGGCTGTCAATATTTTTATGGAATTACATAGTAGAATCGCGGTTTATCTATGGAAAACGAGAGCGCGCGCTCGGCTCGCCTGCACTCTCGCGCCGTTCGAGGCCGATGGTCTTCTTTACTTTCCGCGCGTCTTACGCTATATAGCAGATACGTGTCGACCTCACGCCGCCAAGTTAAACGTTTACTATGCTCAAGAGAGGTGGAATGGCCGGAACTAACCACAGCAACGGGACGCGAGCCTACGAACGAATCCAGCAAGCCGTCCTGAAACAGATCCAGAGCCACCAGATGAAGCCGGGGGATCCGGTCGCTTCCGAGCGCGAACTGGCTCGCCTGCACGGCGTGAGCCCGATGACGGCCCGCCACGCCCTGGCAATTTTGGAGCGCGAAGGAGTCGTCGAACGGCGACCTGGCGCCGGAACGTTTGTTGCTCCGCCTAGAATTCATTTCAACAAACTGATGAGCTACACCGAGCAGATGGGCAGCCGCGGTCTCGCGCCCCAGTCCAAAATTATTCTCAACAAAATTACCGAAGGTGAGCAGGAAGTGGCGGCGCGTCTCGGGCTTCCCGCCGCCGGCCGCATGGTAAAGATTGAGCGTGTTCGCCACTCCGCCGGCGAGCCCTTCGCGCTCGAAACCTGCTACCTCCCGGCCAATGAATTTTCCGGCATCGTTGATGCTCCTCTGGCACGAACTTCCCTTTTCGCAACGCTCGAACACGATTACGCGGTTGAAATCGCCTATGCCGATGAGGAAGTTGACGCGACCGTCGCCGAAGGCCGAATTGCTCAACTACTCGGCGTTCCCAAGGGAGATCCGTTGCTGCGCATCCGCCAGGTCATCTACTCATCCAAAAGCAAGCCCGTGATTTACGTCCTCGGCTTTTATAAGTCGGAGCGCCACTCGCTCTTTATCCGGCGGATGCGGTAGCGGCGACGCCCAACGCTTGCCAGTCATGGCGAACAAAATGCGAATGTGGTAGATTGCATTCTGTGGGCATACGGGTTGGGCAGGAAAACCTGCGGCGCGATTTGAGCCTCCGAAATCAGCAGATGGCAACCGCCAGCGGCTTGCTGCATGAGCTCACGACGGGCGAAGTGCCGAGCGTTGTTTTCGGCCGCAGCGAAAGCGGACAGCATGGAAATTTTCATCCAACTTCCTACCGGAACATCTGCGCGACTCCAGCATGGGCGCGCCGACTGATCAAGGTCCATACGAGTTCGCGAAGAGTACGCCTGCGAGCACAATGGCGATGGATGGAGCTTGATTGCGCCAACAGCTCCGACGCACTGCTCATGAACATCTTCTGTTATCGACGCAGCGTTGCGAACAATAGACTGACGGCCATGCTGGGCATTCCATCTGGCCTCACGCCCGAATTTGGATTCCGCCCGGGAGTTCCTCTTCGCGATGGGAAGGTGGATCGCACGGAGATCGATATGAAACTCGGAGACCTGCTGGTCGAGGCAAAACTGACCGAGACAGATTTTCAAACGGCGCCCTTAGCAAAGATTGAACGGTATAGAGACTTCGAAGAAGTTTTCGACTCCTCCGAACTGACTCGGTCCGGCGATTCCATCCTTGGCTATCAACTGATTCGGGGCGTGCTCGCCGCATACTCGACGGGTGGGTCGTTCTGCGTCCTTGGCGACGCGCGACGCCCGGACATGATTGAGAAGTGGCATTCGGTCATGCGCGCAGTGAGAAGCTACGCCCTCCGCTGTCGGCTAAAAGCGCTGACGTGGCAGGAAATCGCTGACTTTTTGCCGAGGCCACTCCGGAGATTTCTGGCGATGAAGTACGGGATCACCCGCCCAGGCTATTTCTGCGCTCCAGATCGCGAAACAGATGGCTGAGGAGTGGTAGTGGACTCGCCGGTCAGGCTCAATGCGTCGGCCGATGCATCCTTTACAAAGCCGATGGCGTCGAGGGCCGGTTGAATTTCCGGGTTCGACATAAATTGCTGCCAAATCAGGCCGGAGCGGTAGTTTTCGATCATGACGGCGATGGGGGCCTGGTTTAGCCCTGTATTGACGTCTTCGAACCAGTTTTCGGTTTGGTTAAACCCGTCGCGGAAGCCGTAGATGCCCCAGAGTTGCCCGCCCAGATCGCGGTAGAAGTGCTTGAGCGCTTTCATCGATTCGGCCGGCGTATAGGGAAACGACGAGAGTGCGGCAGTGCAAGTGATGGTGCCGTTGTCGTCAGAGGGCTGAGAGCGTCCGCCATTGGCATTGACACCGGCGGAGCGGCCCCAGGTATCGTCGCCATAGCCGGTAAATTGCAGAGGGTTGTCCATTGCGTAGGCGTGGGCGATGAGCGCGATGTTGCGATTGTTCTCGAAGTAGTTGGTGTAACGGTCGTGCTTGCCGCGCGGGTCGAAGGCGAGGAACGAGTAGTGCGCGAAGAACAGTTCGCCGCCGCTGCCTACGCCAACATCGAGTTTCCTGCCGTAGTAGCTATTGCCGTTGGTGTAGTGGTCTCCCTGCGTGGTGCGACCCCAATCTTGGCGGTAGCGCACGGCAAAGTCGGACTGGCTGGCGAATCCACTGTGGAACATGGTCGCGGGGACCGGATGCGTGGGAGACGCGATCGCTAGAAGATAGACGATCATGGTTTCGTTCCATCCGATCAGGGGATGGTGGAGATAGAAGCCGTGATCGGGCGACCAGTGCCAGTAGAGGAAGTTGGGATCGGGGCCCTGGCGGTACCAGTCCCATTCGATGGTTCTCCACAAGCTGGTGACGGTATTGCGGATCTGTTTCTCTTCGGCGGTTTGGTGGTTGAAGTATTGCCGGGCGACAAGCAGACCCTGCATCAGAAAGGCCGTTTCGACCAGGTCGCCGCCGTCGTCGTAAGGACCGAAATACGGCTTTACCTTGCCCGTGCGGCCATCGAGGTAGTGCGGCCAGGCGCCATGGAAGCGGTCGGCCTTGGCCAGGAAGCGGACGATCTTGAGCAGACGCTCGGCACCCTGTTCGCGCGTGATAAAACCACGATCAATCCCAACAATCAATGCCATGACACCGAAGCCGGAGGCGCCCAGAGCGACAAGATTCCTGTCTCCGGGAAGGATTTCGATGGCCATGCCAGCGTGTGGATGAGCGGCCTCCCAGTAGTAGCGAAAGCTGGCCTCCTGCACCATGGTGAGCAGTTCGTCGTCACTGAGCACGCGGGTAGAAGCCTGGACCTCGGGCGAAGTTCGGGACTCGTTGCCGTTGACATCAACCGCGGCGATTTTGTAGGACGCAGTTTTGCCGCTGGCACCGAGGAAGTCTTCGTACCGTGCGCGATCGTCGCGTTGAATGCCGATCGGGGAATAGGGCTGGCCGTCGGAGGAGCGGTAGATTTTGTAGTACTGCAGAGCGGGGTCGGCGACTGGAGTCCAACTGAGGTCGATGTGGCGGTCGTAGCCTTTCGCCGTCAGACCCGTTGGTGTTGGCGGCGGGTGCGAGCTGGCGGGCGGGTCATCGGCGACTTCGATGTCGTCGAGGAACAGCGTGTGGGACTCACCGTCGTCGAGGCCTTGGACGAGAGAGATTCTGGCGAGCTTGTGCGGGTTGAAACGCTTGGCCTGGGTGCTATTCACCTGGCCGACGAAAGAGTCGAGGGGCAAGCGAAGGCGGACCCATTTCCGCGCGGGAAGCTTCGCCAGCGAACCTATAAGCAGGATCGTGGGCGTGCCTACACGCTCGGAGTCGTTCAGGTAGATCCGCGGAGAGGCGGCGGCGGGGAGGTCTTCGGTGGCGTAACACCAGACAAAAAGATTGCGGCCGGAAAATTCAGAAATGCTGTAGCGGGGTCGGACGAGCAGGGTCATGGCCCAGTCGCCACCGGTCTTGGATCGCCACTTCAGGCGCAGTGAGTTCGGCGGCGTGACGGAGTGGTTCTCCTCAACGGGAATTTTGAGGTGGTCGAGCTCAAGTTCACTGGGGGGGACTAAGGAGCTGAGGCTTTCGTAGTAGGAGCCGTGGGCAAGGCTGTTGTCGAAGGCGATGTGGCGGTCGTAGTCGAGTTGGGCGTGAGCGGCAAGCGGGAACAGCAGGGTCAGCGGGAGTAGGAATGATCTGGTCACGATACTTTTCCTGGAGAGCTTGATCTTGTGAAAGCAGTATCCCAAATGGTGACGATACCTCGACTGGGATAGAAGGCGGGCCCTACGTATCCTACATCGTCCCTGCAAGGTTCGGTACGGGTGATCCAACGAGTGTAATCCCACGATGTCTTGCCCGGCTCGCTATGCCGATCCAGGCTTCAGCGTGGACAACATGGCGGAGGCGCGAGGTTGGGTTGACGGATGCGCGACCCCTCGGGCATACTTTCGAAACATGAGCATTTCTGCTCAGTCGCATTGCAACTCTTCGTCCTAAATACCGCGTCTGAGCAGCGCCTAGTTTGCCAGTGACCTGATGTTGGGGGTCGATCAGGCGAGATGCTTTCGGAGGTTGGCGATGCCCTGTTGCAGCCGCATTCTTCGCGTGTTTTTTCTCTCCTGTTTCTGCCTGCCGTTCCTGACGGCTGCTGCGTTTGCGCAGTTCAAGGCCAGCATGCAAGGCACGATACGGGATCCGAAGGGAGAAGTCGTCGCAGGCGCCAAAGTGAACCTTACGGCCCAGGCGACGGGCGTGGCTCATGACGCGGCGTCCAATGATCAAGGCTACTATCGCGTGAATGAATTGGCCCCCGGCCTTTACACCGTCATCGTCGAAGCGTCAGGTTTCAAGCAGGCGGTTCTGAAAGACGTCTCGGTGGACGCGGAGCAGCCGCGCGGGGTAGATGTCATTCTAGAACTAGGAGAGGTTCGCGAAACCGTCACTGTCACCGACACGCCCGGTGGTTTGGAGACCGAAAACGCAAACGTGAGCAGCACGATCGGATCCGCAGAGATTCTTGCTCTGCCGCAGTTTGGCAGAGATCCCTATGAATTGCTCCGTCTCACGCCAGGTATCTTCGGCGACGCGGCCCGCGCGGGAAATGGAAATTCGTTCGCCCTTCCACAACAAGTTGGTCCCGGCGGATCCAACAACGCCATCTTCCAGGCCGAGAACCAGGTCCAGATCGTCGCCAACGGCCAGCGAGCAAGCGCCAACAATTACTCGCTCGATGGCGTCAGCGTCAATAGCTTGAGCAATGGCGGCGCCGCTGTTGTCACGCCCAATCAGGAGTCCGTGCAAGAGATTGTGGTCACCTCCGCCTCCTACAATGCCGAACAGGGACGCAACTCTGGCGCGCAGGTCGAGGTTGTTTCGAAGGGGGGCACGAACAACTACCACGGCAGCGCCCTTGCCCATTTCAATGACCGGGGGCTGAACGCGTTCAATAAGTTTTACGGTGCAAATAACGTGGCACTCTCCTCCATCACGTGCGAAAACGGCACCTTCACAATTGTTGCCCAGCACTGCCCGACCAGAAACGATCAGAAATATCGGGACTATGCCGGCAGTTTTGGCGGTCCGATCCTTCACAACAAGCTCTTCTTCTTTTTTTCCTACGAAGGCTTGCGCCTTTCCAATACAGTCGTTAACCGCGATGTCAAGTTTGAAACCCCGGCTTTCCGGGAGTACGTGAAGAGTGTCAATCCGAACAGCATCGCTGCGAAAATCTTCAGCACTCCGGGCATCGCCCCGCGAATCACGACCACGATTTCGGAGACGGATTTTGGTTCTCTCATCACCGATCCGGCCGATCCGAATTATCACCCGCTAGGGACGTGGTATCTACCCGGCACGGACATCGGCAAGGCTGTTGGCAACGGTCCCGACGGAACCACGGACTGGGGTCTCTATGACACTACGGTGCCCAACTCCACCAGTGGCAATCAATTCAATGCCCGCGCGGACTACACGCTGGGACAAAATCAATTCTTCGCGAGCACGTACCTCGTCAACCTCACAAATGTGAATGGAGGGAACAGGCCCATTCAAGATATCCGTCTCGCACCGAAAAACTACGTGGGCACCTTGGGTTTCACACGCACACTTTCGCCAGTCTTGGTCAACGAAGCACGGGTTAATTTCACCCGCTTCGCCTTTGACCAAGTGCAACCTTCAGGTCAAACCAACTATGGCATTCCTCAGGTGGAACTTTTCGACTTCGATGCGAATGGGTTGGGAGATATTGGCACGCTGCTGGGCATAGCTCAGTCCGGTACGACTCCGGGCAATTTGGCAGAGAACACTTTTGCTTTTCGCGACACCCTCAACTGGGTGCACCGCAATCACGCATTCAAATTTGGTGGGGACATTACGCGGGAGCAGAACAATGACGACGAGGTCGGTTTCGAGCGTCCCGATTACAAGTTCCGCGGCCTCTTGAATTTTGCCAACGATGCTTGCTGTTTCTTCGAGCGTGTGGGCTTCAATCCAACGACGGGCTCTAACCTAAATGGCCAGCGATATTTCCGTACCGCAGCCTACTCCCTGTTCTATCAGGATGACTGGAAACTACGTTCGAACTTGACCATCAATCTTGGGCTCCGCTGGGAATATTTCTCTCCCCTGAACGAAAACAAGGGCCTCATGAGCAATTACATCTTCGGGTCGCAGGGTTTTCCGGACGGCTCCGTGCAGACCATAAAGCAGTTGTATAGTCCCGATAAAAACAACTTCGGTCCGCGCATCGGCTTCGCATTCAGCCCGCAGATATGGGCGCAAAAAGCCGTAATCCGAGGCGGTTTTGGAGTGCTCTTCAACCGGCCATTTAATACGGAATTTAGCAACATACGCCAGAACACCCCGTTTTCCGCCCAGGTTGGCACCTGCTGCTTCTTTGATCCAGGCCAGATCAATGGCCCGCCCCCGACTTCAGGTATACAGTACGGAATCGGATCGAGTGCGAGCGCCTCCAGCTATGCCGCCAATCCCAACTTTGCCTTCGGCGTGGCGCCCGACGGAGCACTCTGCAGCGATCCCACCTGCACCAACGCCCCTATCAAAGTGGACATCTACGGCGCCCTTCCTCACGAGCCCACTCCCTATGTCTATGTGTATTCGCTACAGACGGAGCTCGAACCCTTTCGGAACTGGCAGGTCAACGTTGGCTACCAGGGAAGCAGAAGCCGCAAGCTCGTAAGGACTATCGATATGAACCGGTTCCGCCCGGGGGACATTTGGGGGGACGCCACCATGGACGGAGTCCAGAACTTCAGCGCAGACGGAGTCGCTTGCGGTCCGACCAACCCAGCTTGTCCTGCGCCGGTTGCTGTTGGAAATAGTCGCTTCGGCAGGGTTTTCATCCCACTTCCCGATGTCAACGCCAGTTTCGACGCGATGGTGGTTCAACTGACCCATAAGCTTTCGAAGGGACTCACGTTCTCCGCCTTGTACACCTGGAGCCACACCATTGACACCAGTTCCTATGAGATCGGGTTCCAACAGACCGATCCCTACGTTCAACTCATCAATAAGGGTAATTCCGATTACGACGTCCGCCATAACTTAGGAATATCCGCTTTCTATGAGCTGCCTTTCTTCCGTCGCCGTCATGATTTCCTCGGCACGGCCGTTGGAGGCTGGACCATAGGCGGAATTCTTGACAAGCACTCGGGATTCCCTTTCAGTGCGTTGATCGGCTCCTGCGATCCCACTCGCGACCGAAACGGCGACGGTTTCTGTCCTGACCTTCCGGGGTCCTATACCGGGGGGAAAATTGCCAATCCCTCGAAACAGGACTGGGAAAATGGAGTGTTCCCCAATCCGGCGGCCAGCTTTCCAGGAGTGTCCAATCCGATAACGCCCGGCAATTTTGGACCGGGATGCCGCTGCCGCAACATTTTTGCCGGTCCGGGCTATACCGACATCGATTTTTCCTTCGGCAAGACCTTCAGCATCCCGAGCTCGCGGGTGTTAGGCGAAAAGGCGGGTCTCGAGATCCGCGCCAATCTCTTCAACGCTTTTAACATCCTCAATCTTGAATCCATGGCACCTGCAACTACGCCCACCGATATCCTTAACACCACAGGATTCGCCCGTCCCACGGATGGACTATCCGGCCGCGTTATTGAATTTCAAGCGAGGTTTAGCTTCTAACTTTGTCGTCCATGCTCTGTGGGAGACGCCTCTGTTTCGGGGCGTCCAGCGGGAAGGTCATCGAACTTCCGGCGAGGCTCAGCATCGAACCCTGTGAATCTGGCTCGCAGCACCGCCACATCCAAGCCTTGAGTTGAGAACCTGGCAGCTGCCGAAACGGCTTGTCGTGCCAGAGTAATCAGGGTCCCGCTGTCCGACCGGAGGGAACAAGACTACGCCCTCCCGCTTGATCGCTGTACCGCTTTCGAAGCAAGCCGGAGGCCCAAGTCTGCAACTCTGCGGTGGACCTTAGGCCGCCTCCGGTAGCAAAGCTTCTCGACCTTCGACCTCGTCCGCGGCGAGCCCCACGTGCTTGCGCGCCACCAGCATATAGATCGACGGCACGACAAACAGAGTGAATGCCGTTCCAATGATCATGCCGCTCACCAGCATGATGCCGATGCTGTTGCGCGCGCCGGCTCCCGGGCCGGTCGCCAGAACCAGCGGGAAATGGCCGACCACCGTAGCCGCTGTCGTCATCAGAATCGGGCGCAGCCGCGTGGTAGCCGCTTCAATCACGGCGGCAAGCTTGTCCTTTCCCGTCTCCTGGAGGTGGTTGGCAAACTCCACGATCAGGATGCCATTTTTCGACACCAGACCGACCAGCGTGATCAATCCCACCTGACTGTAGATATTGAGCGTCGTCAGCCCCAGGAAGGAAAACATCAGCGCCCCGGAGAGGGCCAATGGAACCGAGCCCACCAGGATGATGAAGGGATCGCGGAAGCTCTCGAACTGTGCCGCCAGAACCAAATAGATCAGGATCGCGGACAGCAGGAATGTACCCAGGAACTTGCTGCCTTCCACTCGGAGCTGCCGCGACTCGCCCGCATAGTCAACCGTGAAGCCTTGCGGCAGAATCGTTTTGGCTTGGTCTTCGAGGAAACTCAAAGCCTTATCCAGCGGCACATTCGGTGGGATCACTCCCTGAATTGTGACAGCGTTGAGCTGCTGGAACTTGTTCAGCTGCCGCGGTTCGGTGGTGGTTTTTATAGTCGCGAAGGTAGACAGCGGCACAAGCTTGTTATTCGAGCCCGTGACGTAGATCTTTTCGAGCTGGTCGGCCGTCAGACGTTCCGCGCGTTTGATCTGCGGAATGACCTTGTAGCTGCGGCCCTGGATGCTGAAACGGTTGATGTAGTCTCCGCCCAGCATGGTGGCAAGATCCTGGCCCGCCTGCGTCAGGTCAACGCCCTGGGCACGAAGCTTGTCGCGGTCGAAGACGACTTCGGCCTGGGGCTGGTCAAACTTCAAATCGGAGTCGGCGAAAATAAACAAGCCGCTGGCAAACGCCTTCCCCACGAGCTGTTTCGCGAATGCGTCCAGCTGCCTGGGTTCCATGGCCGACGTAATCACGAACTCGACTGGGAAATTTCCACCTCCGGGCAGTGGCGGTGGCGTCAATGGGATCACGCGTATGCCTGCGATTTTCGATAATGGCCCGACCGACTGGACCAACAACTGCTGCGCCGTCTTCTTCCGCTGGCTCCACGGCTTGGTCACCATGCCTCCAAAGCCGCCGCTCGGCGAGGTGATCTGAAAGATGCTGTCGCTTTCAGGGAAGGAGTGGTAAACGTCGTAAACCTGGGACGTGAACAGGTTGGTCTGATCAATGGTCGAGTTCGCGGAGGACTGGATGACGCCAAAGACAACGCCCTGGTCCTCGGCTGGCGCCAACTCGCGCTGCGAGAACATGTAGAAGGGCACAATCAAGGCCACAACAATCGCCCAGAGGACAAAGACCACCGCTCTGTACTGGAGTGTCCCGGCCAGGGTCCGTGAATAGAGACGACGTACGCTCTCGAAGCGGCGGTTGACCCAGCCGGCAAATCCCTTCTCCGTGTCCCCGGCGCGGAGCAACTTCGAGCCCATCATGGGAGACAGCGTCAGCGCCACCACCCCGGAAACGATGACTGCTCCTGCCAGCGTGAAGGCAAACTCGCGGAACAAAGCGCCCGTCAAACCGCCTTGAATGCCAACCGGCGCATACACCGCCGCCAAGGTGATCGTCATGGCGATGATGGGGCCGACCAATTCGCGGGCCGCATCGATGGCCGCGCGCAAGGGGGGCTTGCCGAGATGAATATGACGCTCGACGTTCTCCACCATCACGATGGCGTCGTCCACCACCAGGCCGACCGAAAGCACAATCGCCAGCAATGTGAGTAGGTTGATGGTAAATCCCGCCACCAGCATCAGGAAAACCGCGCCAATCAACGAAATCGGAATGGCAACGATGGGGATGAGCACGGAGCGGAACGAGCCCAGGAATAAGAAAATCACAACGACAACGATGAGCAATGTTTCGGTCAGAGTGCTCAGCACTTCGTTGATCGCGTCTTGGATGTAGGCCGTCGAATCGTAGGGAATACCGGCTTTCATGCCCGGAGGTAATTGCGACTGAATCTCCGGAATGGCAGCGCGAACTTGCTTGATCACCTCAAGGGAGTTGGCCGTTGGGAGAACCCAAATCCCCATGAACGTCGCCGTCTCGCCGTTGAAGCGAACATCCTGCTCATAGTTCTGCGCGCCCAGCACAACATCGGCAATCTCGCCGAGACGCACGACAACGCCCTTATCTTGTTTCACCACCAGTTGGCGAAATTCGTCGGCTGTCCGCAGGTCGGTGTTGGCGATCAGGTTCACTGACACCATGGACCCTTTGGTTTGCCCGAGCGCCGAAAGGTGATTGTTCTTGGACAATGCGTCGCGCACCGCCGACGCCGAAATGCCGAGCGCCGCCATCTTGTCCGGCTTGAGCCAGATGCGCATGGCAAAGGTGCGGTCGCCGAGGATGTCGGCGCGCTGCACCCCGCTGATGGCGCTTAACTTCGGCTGCACAACCCGCGTCAGGTAGTCGGTAATCTGGTTTTGATCGAGGCTTGCAGACGAAAAGCCGAGATACATGGCGGCAAACTGCGTGTCCGCGGTTTGCAGGTCAATCACCGGCGCCTGCGATTCCGGAGGCAGGTCATTGCGAACCTGCGCCAGCTTCGCCTGAATCTGGGTGAGCGCCGCGTTGGTATCGTAGTTCAGCTTCAGGTGCACCGTAATCGTGCTGAGGCCCTGCGCGCTCGACGATTCCATGTAGTCGATGCCATCCGCGCTGGCGATGACGCGCTCGATCGGTGTCGTGATGAAACCGCGCACCAAGTCCGCGTTCGCACCGACGTACACCGTCGAGACCTGCACCACGGCGATGTCGCTGCGGGGATACTGCCGTACGCTGAGCGAGCGGATCGCTTGCAGACCCGCAATCAGAATCACCAGGCTGACAACGATCGCGAGGACCGGCCTCTTGATAAACAGATCAGTGAACTTCATTTAACTGTCCTCGGGCTTGGGAGCCGGATTGTTGCCCGGCTGGACTTGATTGTTGACGACCACGGACGCGCCGTTCCGCAGTTTGAAGACACCCGAACTCACGACCTCGTCCCCGGGCTTCAGACCCGAGACCACAGCAACCTGATCCCCGCGCGAAGCCCCCACCTTGACGAACTGTTGCCGCACGCCCCGGTAGGTATTGCCCTTTGGATCCTTCATATCGGACACGACGTATACGGAATCGCCGTAGGGAGCGTAATTAATGGCGCTCGCGGGAAGAGCAATCACCGGACGATCGGTGCCTGTCCCGGTGCTAAGCTCCACCTGCACAAACATGCCCGGACGCAGTTTGCCTCCGGGATTGGCAAGAGTCGCCTGCACTTGGATGTTTCGCGTGCCTTCGTTCACGACCGAATCGATAGCCGTGACTCGTCCGCTGAGCTTAACGCCCCCGACGTCGTTGCTGGAGACGCGCAAGTTGCGTCCGACCCGCGCCTGCGCAGCGACTTCCTGGGGCACGCCAAAGTTCACATAGATCGGATTGAGCGCCTGCAGAGGCACAATGGCTTCGCCAGCCGCCAGATACTGCCCTAGGTTAGCCTGGCGTAGACCTAGAACTCCGGAGAAGGGCGCGCGAATTGTTTTGCGCGCAATCGTGGCGCGAATCTCGCCGACCTGCGCTTCCGTCGCCTTCTGCTGGGCGGTCGCGTTGTCATATTCCGTTTGGGCGACGACACCCTGCTTGACAAGCTGCCGCATGCGGTCAAAATTAATGTGGGCCAGGTCGCGCTGGGCCTCCATAGCCGCCAATTGAGCCCGCTCCTGCCGCGTGTCCAGCTCTACCAGCACATCCCCTGCATTGACTGATTTGCCAGAATCGAAAGCAATGCGGGCGACCGTGCCTGGCAGATCCGCACTCACCGTGACACCCTGCACCGCCACCGCCGTACCGATCACGTCCAAAGTTGCCGACCAGGTCTCCTGTTTGGCCACAACGGTCGTAACCGCCGTCGGGGGTGGCTGGAAGCTACCGCCCTTCGCAATCGCCGTCTGTATCTGCTTAAACTTCACGAAGCCAAGGCTTGTGATCAACAGCCCCGCCACGGCCAGCATCAGAACCATCCGTTTTGCCACGACTACCCCCTGTTCAAGTTGCAACTACATCTTGAAAAAGCGCGACTGCGAGGAAAAACTCCGCAGCCGTTGCTGATTTCCAACCCGGTTCCCAGAGCGCAGACTCCCCGGGGCGTTTCAGGTGCTCCACGGAAGACATCCCTGGGGGACAAGCAAGCCGCGCTGTGGCAGTTGTTGCCTCAGCCGCCCGCGGCGCTGAATAAGTATCAGATTTTTCCCACCGAGCAAAGGATTCAAAGCATTCCAAGGGTCCCATAGGCAAAACGACCTTTTCTTATCAGTCGCTTCCAGAAGTGTCTTGGTCAGGCAGGCTGCCGCCAGCAGGCCCGGTAGACCGGCGGAGAACGTCGACATTTGCCCAAAACGCTGGCGACCGTCCTTACGACCGTCCTTAAACGGATGCGCCACGGGGGAATTCGCCTCCACCCATATGACGAACGAAGGGCAGAAAGATCGACAGATCCGTGATCGATTTTTGGGGAAAAATACGTTTTTGGGAAAAATACGGAAGTCCAGGCCTCGGCCTCGGTTTCCTCCACCCCGGGGCCCACGCTGAAAACGATTTCAAGCGAACCGAATGGTATGTCGATGACGCTTGGGCGAGAACGAGCACTCCGAGCGCGTGCGGCAAAACTGGCCCGTCACGAACCGGGTGCCCTCCAGATCGCGGTCAACCCTCCGTTCGACGGCCTCCACCAGGATCCTTGCTTCCCGCGCTCGGATGGCGCGGGCCTGAGCCTTCCCAGGTCCTGATCCGGAACCGCTACTCAGCGCTTCGCTAAAGTCGTCGAACCAGGCAGGCAGCGCGCACGGCTTTCACTTCTCCGCGGATGTTCCCTTTGTGATCTCTTCGTACCAGAGGCGATGGTGGGTCTTTGCCCACGTCGTGCTGACTTCTCCGCGGATGATCGAAGTGAAGCCGCCTCGGACCATGGCCGTGCCCATGTAGACATGAATGATGAAGCCGCCGATGGTCGCCAGAGCTGCGACCACGTGCACCGTAACCGCCAGATAGCGCAGCCAGCCGAGACTCCACGGGATGGATTCAACCAACCACATGCCGAATCCGGAAATCAGCAGCAGGATGATGCCATAGAACATCAACCAAAAGAACAATTTCTGACCGTAGTTGAAGCGGCCTATGGGTGGTAATTTCTCATCCTCGTTTTCGATGTAGTACCGGATTGCCTTCGACCAGCGCCGGTCGGCATCGGTCAGGCGCATGTCGCCGTGCCAAATTTTGAACATCCAGAACACGGAAAGCGTGAACCCTAAGCCCAGCCATGGATGCCAGAAGCGCGCCGTCGGGCCGCCGCCGACCAGAGTCGCCAGCCAATACATGTAGGGAGACCAGAAGGCCAGTCCGGTGATCAGGCAATAGAGGTAGGTGAAGGCGGCGATCCAGTGATGAACGCGCTCGCTCAACGTATAGCGGCGAATTGTGCGTTCGGGCTCGGTCGCGGTCGGTCGAGAGGAGACAACCTGCGTGGTACTCACGGCCGCCCTCCGTCCTCATGTTTCGCGGCCTCGACTTGCTTCGGACCGAAACGCAGGTAGTGCAGGGTTACGCCGACGATGCCGCCTAGCATGGCAAGATTTCCAATCCACTTCGCCGGCCCTTTCCAAAAGCGAACCACCCACGGAACGCGAGGATCTTTGGGCAACCCACCATAGGACTCGGGATCGGTGGCGTCGTGAAGCACATAGATGACGCCCGTACCCCCCACCCCTGCCGGATCGTAAACGCCCGCCTTCTCGAAGCCGAAATTCTCGCGCAGCTGGGTGGCACGAGTCGCCGCCAACTCCTTCATGTCATCTTTGGTTCCAGAGTGCAGGCAGCCGGTGGGACAGGACTTGATGCACGCCGGTTCCAGCCCCTCGCTCACACGGTCCGAGCAAAGCGTGCACTTGAACATCTTCTTGGTGGCAGGATTGAACTTCGGAATGTCAAACGGGCAGCCGCTGACGCAGTATCCGCAGCCGATACAATTCGACTGCTGAAAATCGACGATGCCGTTCGTGTATTGCACAATCGCCCCGTCCGCCGGGCACGCCGCCAGGCAGCCGGGATCGGCGCAGTGCATGCACTGATCTTTGCGCATGAGCAGGGTGATGGAACCATCTTCGCGCTCGTGCTCGTTGAACTTGATTAGGTTCCAGAAATTCCATGCCGTCGCGGGCATGGTTTGATAGCTGTTGTCGAATACGGTGTCGGTGAACGTGTATCCGTTCCACTCGAGGCAGGCAACTTCACAAGCTTTGCAGCCAATGCAGGTCGTGGTGTCCACCAGTTTGCAAACCTGGCTCGCACGCTCCACTCCTTCGCCCGGAGCAGGCCCGGCATGGCCGGAAATTCTGTGGATTGCCAATGTCGCTTGGCTCATATGGTTGCCTTATGCCTTTTCCAGCTTGACCAGAAAGCCCTTAAATTCTGGCGTGTACGCGTTTGGATCCACAACCGTGGGCGTGAGCCGGTTTAGGATGGTTCTGGCGTTCCTGCCTTCGTCTTCCTGAATGCCGCGATAACCCTGGTGGATCGGAATTCCAATTTGGTAAACCTTCTTGCCGTCAATCATCATCGGCTTGATGCGTTGGGTGACAAACGCCTTCGCCACGTAGTAGCTGCGGGCGCTGGTCACCTTCACCTTGTCATTGCCGTTGATTCCCAACTCCGCCGCCAATTCGACCGGTATCTCGACAAAGGGCTCGGGAACGAGCTGCACGTTCATCCGATTGTTCTTGGTCCAGTAGTGGTAGTGCTCGGTGAGACGGTAGGTGGTGCAGACAATGTTGAAACCCTGACCCGGAGTGGCGTACAGATCCGCTGCCGTCTTGAGCTTCTTAACCACGGGATTGCTGGACTGGTTGGGGTGCAGAACGTTTTCGACTGGACTCTCGATCGGTTCGTAGTGCTCAGGGAACGGGCCGTCGGCGAAGGCACCCAGAGGCGCAAAGATCCGACCCACCCCTTCGGCGGTCATGATGAACGGCCCCATGTGGTCCTTGGGGTTCGAGTCGGCCTTAAAGTCGGGCACATCGTTGCCCACCCAAAGCTGGGTGGATTCACTCCACCAAACCTGCTTGCGCGCGGCGTCCCAGGGTTTACCCGAGGGATCGCAGGAAGCGCGGTTGTAGAGAACACGGCGATTCGCCGGCCACGACCATGCCCAATTCTGGTATATGCCCTGGCCTGACGGATCTTCGGTGCCACGACGCGCGAGCTGGTTTCCGCCTTCCGTCCAGCATCCGGAATAAATCCAGTTCCCGCTGGACGTGGTGCCGTCATCTTTCAGCCAGGCGAATCCGGGCAGCTGCTGGCCGCGTTTGATGGTGATCTGCGTCTTGGGATCGGTGAGATCCGCTAGCGCCTTGCCATTGAGTTCCTTGGCCAAATCTGCAAGAGCGGGATGCTGGGCATCCACATACGGCCAGGTGAGGTTGAGGATAGGATCGGGGAACTTGCCGCCTTCCTTCTGGTACAGCTCCCGCACGCGGAGAAAAATTTGCGCCACGATGTCCTGATCGAGACGAGCCTCACCGGGGGGGGCAACAGCCACGTTTTTCCACTGCAACCAGCGCGCCGAGTTGGTCATGGACCCGTCTTTTTCGGCGAAGCCCGCGCAGGGCAGCCGATAGACCGTGGTGTTGATGGTTTTCATTTCCTCCGACGTAATTCCCGGAGACTTCCAGAATTCGCTGGTCTCATCGGCATAGATTTCTCCCACAACCAGAAAATCCGCCTTCTTGAGCGCGTCAATATTCTTCTGCGAGTCCGGTCCGATGGCCACACCGTTCATCCCGAACGCCAACATCCCCTTGACTGAACCGCGATACATGTTGTCCCAGATCTGGGTCCAGGAGTAGTTGCGATCCACCTTGGGCATGTAATGGAAAGCAAAGTCATTTGCTTTTGTCGCCGTGTCCCCGAACAATGCCTTTAAGTAGGAAACCGCGAACTTCGGCGTGTTCGACCAATAGTTGAACGAATCCCACGGCGCTGGCTTGGATGAAGTTGGCGTAATCCGTTTCAACCAGGCGGCCAGGTCAACATCGGCAGGGTTCGGCACCTTCAGGTAGCCGGGTAAAGCATCAAACACTCCGCCCATGTCGGTAGCGCCCTGAATGTTGGAGTGACCGCGAAGCGCATTCACGCCGCCGCCCGCGCGGCCGATGTTACCGAGCAGCAACTGCAAGATTGCGGCGGCGCGGATAATCTGCGTGCCGAAGGTGTGCTGCGTCCACCCCACGGCGTAAAGAATGGTGGCAACTTTGTTCATGTCGCCATCTTTGCGGACAGAAGTGAACAGATCGGCCGACTTGAGGAAGTGGTCCTTGGGGATGCCGGTGATGCGCTCGACCATTTCCGGCGTGTAACGAGAAAACTGTTGCCTCAATAGCTGGAACACCGAGCGCGGATGCTGCAGGGTAAGGTCATACGCGACTTTTGCCGGCAGCATGGGCAAGGACGGCGCCGGCGGCGTGGCTGCTCCCGGCGTGGTCCCCGCGGATTTTGCGGAGGCGGCAGGCGAAACGTGGGTGGGAGCCGCGCCACCGGAGTCGTTGCCTTCCTCGTAAGTCCATGACGATCGGTCGTAGGTTTGCGAGCTGGCGTCAAAGCCGGAGTACAGGCCGTCCTCAGGCAGCTTGAATCCTTCCTTCACGATGAAGGCAGCGTTGGTGTAGTTGGCGAGATACTCCCTGGCGATGCGGTTGTTCTCGATCGCATAGCGAATCACGCCGCCCAGAAACGCAATGTCGGCTCCCGCTCGAATCTGGAGGAATAAGTCCGAGGTCGCGGCGGTGCGCGTGAAACGCGGATCCACCACAATCATCTTGGCATTGCGCGTCTTCTTGGCTTCAATCGCCCACTTGAAGCCGCAGGGATGGTTCTCGGCGGGATTCCCGCCCATGATCAACATCATGTCGGTGTTCTTGATGTCGATCCAGCCATTCGTCATGGCCCCGCGTCCAAATGTTGGTCCCAAACTTGAGACCGTGGGGCCGTGTCAAACTCTGGCCTGATTTTCTATATAGGTAAGACCCAGGCTCCGCATGGTCTTGACGACCAGATAGTTGAATTCGTTCGTATCCGTGCAGCCGCCGATCCAGGCCAGGCTTTCGCAGCGATTCACCGTGCGCCCCTGCGCGTCTTTCTCCATGAAGGTGTCGTCGCGGGTCTTCTTCAGGCGGTGGGCAATTTCGTCAATCGCCTGTTGCCATGCAATGTCTTCCCAATGATCCGAGCCAGGCCGTCGTACCTGTGGCTTCAGAAGCCGCCGCGGATTGAGGATGTCCTGTTCCAGCGACGCTCCCTTCGGACACAGCGTACCGCGATTGATCGGGTGGTCCGGGTCGCCTTCGACGTGAATCACCTGCGGCGTTACGTTCTTGGCCTTGTCGCCGATCGTGTAAATCAGAACGCCACAACTCACGGAACAATACGGGCAGGTTGATCGCGTTTCGGTGGCGCGCGCGATCTTCAGTTCCTTGAGTTGGGCAAAGGCGGGAGTCAGATCAAAACCCAGGAGAGAAAGGCCGGCGCCACCTGCGAGCGCACTCTTGAAAAAGGTTCTGCGGGAGAGGTCCACGTGTCTCCTCCGATGACTTGGAATCGCACATTTACGCCAGCAACCGAGACTGGGCACTGAAATTACCGAGAAATATAGTCCTAGGGTTCTGCCAAGGTCAAGCAATCGTGGGGCGAGCATGCAGAACCCGGCCCGAGAACCCGGCCCGAGGAGTTGCGCGTCCCGACGGGAAAGCCCCATAATCGCGCCGTGCCCAATACTTCCTGGCAGAAACGCATTCGGCGCGCCGAACACCTTACCGTTCAACTCCCATTCGCTGCGGAGATTCTCGGCTTTTACGTCCATCTGGCGCGCTTCCAGGAGAGCTTCTATCAGCGGCTCCAGCACGACTCCGCAAGGCAAGCTCCCGCCGAGTTATCTCACCTCCCGGATTCGCCAGACCTTCTCTCCAGCTTCCCGGCGTTCCTCTGTTTCGTGGAGGAAACAGGCCCGTCCCGATTCGCGGAGGTCGCTTACCATCTCCGCCATTCCTCATCTGCTTGCGCGTCGAATCTGCTCAACCAAATCTGGTCTGAAGCCGCGAACCCTCCCGACACTCCCGAACAATTCCTGGCCTTTGCCTTTCTTCAGCCCTACGCCGAACTCCTCCGCTCCCGCGCTGCCCTGGCACTCGACGGCTACACCCATTCTCGGTGCCCGTTCTGCAATCGCAAGCCCGCCATCGCCGTCCTGCGTCCGCAGGGCGACGGCGCGCGCCGCAGTCTGGTTTGCGGTTTCTGTCTCTGTGAATGGGAATTCCGCCGCATCGTCTGTGCCGGATGCGGAGAGGAAGACCAGGCCCGACTTCCGGTCTATACCGCTGAGCAGTTCCGGCACATGCGGGTCGAGTGCTGCGACGCTTGTCACGTCTACATCAAGTCCGTGGACCTCGCGAAAAGCGGTCTCGCCGACCCGCTGGTCGACGAGTTGGCAGCGGTTCCACTCGATTTATGGGCACGAGAACACGGTTACACCAAACTCCACCCCAACTTGCTAGGATTGTGAGCAGCGCTCGCTCGCGCAGCGACCGTTTGCCGAAAACGAAGCCCGCGGAGGGGTGAGATGCCAATGGCAGCCGATACGATCACCGCTCCCGTTCAGACCGTGGAGAATGGGCTGTCCTCTTCGCGCTCCGACCTACTTGCCGTCGAGGAGCCTCTACAGATTTGCCTGAACGGTTCTCCGCTCTCGATTACCATGCGCACGCCGGGAAGCGATCTGGATCTCGCCGTCGGCTTTCTTTTTACCGAGGCCATCATTCACGACGTCGACCAGATTCTGTCCATGCGCGCCGAACCCGGCCTAGACCCTTCCGATTCCGCTGCCGAAGACTCCAGCGACCGCGTGACCGTCCGCTTGAAGCCCGAAGTCGCCATCGATCCCGCCCGCATCCGGCGCAACTTCTATACCAGCTCAAGCTGCGGCGTTTGCGGGAAGCTCGCGCTCGGCGCGCTCGAAATCCATCCCCCGCGCCCCATGCGGCAACCTGGCCCGAAATTTCCGTCGGAGCTGATCTATCGTCTGCCCGATGTGCTGCGGCAAACCCAGCACACCTTCGACCGCACCGGCGGTCTCCACGCCGCCGCCCTGTTCTCACCCGCTGGAACCCTGCTGGGCTTGCGTGAGGATGTCGGCCGCCACAACGCCGTGGACAAGCTTATTGGGTTCGCTTTGCGAGAAGGCACGGTGCCTCTCGAGGATTCGCTCATCCTGGTGAGCGGGCGTGCAGGATTCGAACTCGTGCAAAAATCTGTCATGGCGGCCATCCCCGTCCTCGCAGCCGTCGGCGCGCCGTCCAGTCTTGCCGTGGAGATGGCCAAGCGTTTTGGCATGACGCTGGTAGGTTTCTTGCGCGGCCAACGCTTTAACATCTATTCGGGCAATTGGAGGATTGAGTGAAGCTTCGCATCCACCAGAACTCTTTGCGGTTGCGCCTGAACCGTTCTGATCTCAAGCAATTCCGGCAGACGGGCGTCTGCACCGAAGCGCTGCGCTTGGGGCCGAATTCCGAGCTGCGCTACGCCCTCGAAGCTTCTTCGCAGGTAACAGCGATGGAGGCGCAGTTGCGTGAGGGCTGCATCCGCATTCTGCTCCCGCTCACGATGGCGCAGGAGTGGGCTGGCTCGGACCAAGTCTCGCTTTCGCTCAGCTCCGGCGAGGGCGGCGGACCGTCTTTGTTGATCGAAAAGGATTTCCAGTGTCTTCACGGCGGCGGGGCGAACCCAGGCGAAGATGCGGACACTTTCCCGAATCCCAAGTCTGCGATGAACACCTAAGCCGTGCTCGCAAAGCAATCCCGTTTTACAAGATCTTCAGGGCGCTCATTCCTGCAAGCCTCCGGCTTTGAGTCCCACGGTGCTGGCATTTTGCCGATGGAGAGCGTTATTCTGCTCGGCTCGAGGAATCTTTCGGTAATATGGCAGCGACTTCTAGACAACCAGCCTGCATCTGTCAAAGTGCAAGGGAGCATCGATGATCCGGAATAGCAGAACTCTTTTTTTGTCTCTCGTAGTTTCCGTTTTGGGGCTGCCGGTAACGGCGCCAGCCCAGCAGGGCCGAACTCCCAGTCCAGCCGTGGACGAGGTGACGTCGCAACTGACGGCACTGACGCGGATTGCGGCAGAGGAGTGGCGCTACCACGCCGGGGATCTGGCCCACGGCGAAGCCGTCGGGCTCGACGATAGCAGTTGGGCGGTAGTCAAGAAAGGCACTGTCGCTCCGGAGGATGCCGTCTGGTATCGCCGATGGATTGAGGTTCCGGCAACCCTGAACGGATACGATCTGACGGGTACGAAACTCTGGTTCCGCTTGAGTGCCTCCGGTAACGGCCCCATTCCCGAGATCCTGTATTTCAATGGGCGGCGCGTGGCCATGGGCGAAGATTTGGAATCGATCGTTCTGCTCGATCCCGTGAAGCCGGGGGACAAGGTGCTCATTGCGGTGAAGCTTCTGCAAACCGTCGACAAAAAGCATTTCGATGACGCGGAAGTACGGGTGGAATTTGCCGACAACCGCCCGAGCCCGCTCGACCTGTTGCAGGAGATCCAGTCCGTGTCAGCCCTGCTTCCCTCCCTCGGCGACAAATCGAGGACGGTCGAGGAGGGCCTGGCGAGGGCCGCGAAGGCCGTGGATCTTGCAGGGCTGCGCGAGGCCAAGCAGCAAGCCTTCGACGCTTCTCTCGACGCGGCCCATTCGGCGTTGCTGGAATTGAAACCGGACCTCGAAGGAACCTCTGTGAGTTTGACGGGAAACGCCCACATCGACGCCGCTTGGCTGTGGCCGTGGACCGAAACCGTGGATGTCGTCCGGCGCACGTTCGGCACGGCATTGCAACTCATGCACGAATACCCGCAATACACCTACACGCAATCGGCCGCCGCCTACAACCAGTGGATGTTGGAGAAATATCCGTCGCTGCACCAGCAGATCGTCGATCGTGTCAAAGAAGGGCGCTGGGAAATGGTGGGGGGCATGTGGGTGGAGCCCGATCTGAACATGCCGGACGGCGAGTCGCTCGTGCGCCAGTTGCTGATCGGCAAGCGCTACTTCAAGGAGAAATTTGGGGCGGACGTGCGCATCGGATGGAACCCGGATTCGTTTGGCTATAACTGGCAGCTGCCGCAAATCTACAAGAAGTCGGGGATCGACTATTTCGTTACGCAAAAGATGACGTGGAACGACACCAATCCGCTCCCCCTCAAGCTGTTCTGGTGGCAGTCCCCCGACGGCAGCCGCGTGCTGACCTACTTCCCCCACGATTACGTGAACGAGATTGATCCGGTGCGAATCGCCGCCGATATCGACGTCTCGCGGAAACGCAACCCGGGCGCACCTCTCATGATGCACCTGTACGGCATCGGCGACCACGGCGGCGGCCCCACGCGCACCATGCTCGACAGCGGCATTCATTGGACCGACCCGAGGCGGGTGATTCCGCAAATGAAATTCGGTACGGCACAGAATTTTTTTTCCAGTATCGAAACCCAACTCGACACCGAACACGCTCCCGTCTGGAACTACAAAGTGCTGGCCAGCGGCGGCGGCAGCTTGCCCGTGCCTCCTGCCGGCAAACTCAGCCTGCCCGTGTGGAACGACGAGCTGTACTTTGAATACCATCGCGGCGTGATGACGACGCAGGCCAACCACAAACGGAACATGCGAGCCAGTGAAGAACAGCTGCTCAATGCCGAGAAATACTCTTCGCTGGCCTGGCTTTCGGGGACTCCTTATCCCCAAACCCGGCTCACCGAAGCCTGGCAGAAAGCACTGTTCAACCAGTTCCACGACCTAGCTGCGGGCTCTGGGATTGGCGTGCTCTACAAAGACTCACAACGTGACTTCGACGTGGTCCGCTGGACGACAGAAGAAGCCACGGCGAAGGCGCTGGGCTCGATTTCGGCCCAGGTGAAAACGAACAGCGCGTCCGGCACGCCGGTGATGGTCTTGAATCCGCTGGGCTGGGCGCGAACCGACTTGGCCACCTTCGACGTGCAGTTGCCCGCGCCCGCAAAAGCCGGCCTCTCCGTGCTCGACTCTCAAGGCCAGCCGCTTGCCTTCCAGATTCTGTCGAAGAATGCGGCAACGCACTCCTATCACCTGCTGGCAGAAGTTCGCAATGCCCCTTCCCTGGGGTACGAGGTTCTTCACGTGGTCGCTGGCGGTACACCTGCGCCGACGGATTTGCATGCCGAAGGGCTGACCCTGGAAAATTCGCTGCTGCGGGTGACGCTCGACGGCCAGTCCGGCTGCATCAAGAGTCTTTACGACAAGCAATCGAAGTTTGAGTCCATTGCCGCGGGAGGTTGCGGCAATCAGCTCCAGACCTTTCAGGACACGCCGAAAGACTACGATGCCTGGAACATCGACGCCGGGTTCGATCGACAGGTAACAGCTCTCGACAAAGCCGACTCTGTCGAACTGGTCGAAAAGGGTCCGCTGCGAGCCACGATCCGGATCGCGCGTACTTGGCAGAATTCCAAATTCGTTCAGGACATCAGTCTCTATGCGGGCCTCGGTCGGGTGGACATCGCGAATAACATCGACTGGCACGAGACCCATGTTCTTTTGAAAGCCGCCTTTCCGCTGGCGGCGTCGAGCCCGCAAGCCACGTACGAAATCCCCTTCGGCTCCATCGAGCGCCCCACAACCCGCAACAACAGTTGGGAGGCCGCCAAGTTTGAAGTGCCCGCACTGCGCTGGGCCGACGTGGGCGACGGACTCCACGGCTTCAGTCTGATCAACGAATCCAAATACGGATACGACGCGAAAGACAATGTTCTTCGCCTTTCGCTTCTGCGCTCCCCAACCTGGCCCGATCCCGAAGCGGACCGTGGCCATCACCAATTCGCCTATTCGCTGTATCCGCATGCCGGCGACTGGAAACAAGCACTCACCGTTCGCCGCGGCTACGAGTTCAATTACCAGCTTCGCGCCCAGCAGGTAGACGCGCATGATGGCGCCTTGCCCGCGAAACATTCCTTCGTCGGCGTTATCGGGGACAACGTCGTGCTCACAGCCGTGAAGAAGGCCGAGGACGGCGATGCGCTGCTATTGCGAATCTACGAATGGGCTGGAAAGACGGCAAACATACGCATCCAAGTGCCCGAGGGTGCCACGAGCGCAGCGCTAACCAACCTCATGGAGAAACCCGATGGCGGAATCCTCGCCGTGGCCGATCACCAGATTGCCGTTCCGGTGCATCCGTTCGAAATCGTTTCCGTGCTGGTAAATTTCGCCCGACCGTAGATGCGGCTGTTGCGTAGGGACATCGCCCGGGGCACGGCAGCTAACTGCGGCGTTCTGCTGCCAGGACAGGACGGACAACCTCAAACACTGTGTTCACGAAATTCTCGTCCAAGGGCGCGTGCTTGAGCAGCAAACGCACGTAGAGAGGCCCGTAGAGCAAGTCGAGCACGGTGTCCGGGTCAAGATCGTCGCGAACCTCACCGTTTTCCATCGCTAGCCGCAACAGCCGGCGCGCTTCGATGCGCCGCGGCTCCACCCAGTGGGCTCGAAAAGCCTGCAGGATTTCCGGGTCAGACTGGCCCGCGCCGATCACGGTGGCGACAATTTGGCCGAGGGGGCTGCGAAAGATGACGGCCCAACGCCGCATTTGCTGGTGGATCGATTCGAGCACCGGCCCGGCCGACGGAAAGCGGAGCTCCTCCTCGACTGCCCAAACAAAGGAATCGATCACCAGTTCCGCCTTGTTCGGCCACCAACGATAGATCGTGGCCTTACCCACGCCCGCACGGGAGGCCACCGCCTCCATCGTCAATTCGTTGAATCCCACCCGATTGAGCAGCGCTAAGGTGCTTTGAATCACTGCCTTACGAGCTTTCTCGCTGCGGGGCCGACCGCGCGTGCGGGGAGCTTCTTTCGCCTTCGTTGCGGGCTTCGGCATGGTCCCTGCTACAGTAGCAAAAATAAATCCGATACGCACCGTCTCGCATCCAATCATCTCATACGTAGAGCCGGCCGACGGAGAGCGGGCAGATTGCTCGCCGGTGGCCGGCCTCTTGGTGGCCAACCTCTTAAACAGAACTTCAAGAAGAGAACTGCAAGGAATTATCGATGTGGATTGTCGCGTTAGCGTTACGCAGGCCGTACACGTTTGTGGTAATGGCACTGTTGATCGTGCTTCTGACTCCGGTCGTGGTTTTGCGCACTCCCACCGACATTTTTCCCGAAATCAACATCCCGGTCGTCAGCATCGTGTGGAACTATCAAGGGCTGTCTCCGAAGGAAATGTCGGACCGCATAACGTCCACGACGGAGCGCGGCCTGACGACGCTGGTCAACGACATCGATCATATCGAGTCGCAATCCCTGACGGGCGTGGCGGTCGTAAAGGTCTTTTTCCGGCCTAGGGCAAACATCCCCACGGCGCTGGCGCAGGTCACGGCGGTTTCACAAACGTTCCTGCGCGCCCTGCCGCCGGGGTCGACGCCGCCGTTGGTCATTCAGTACACGGCGTCCAGCGTTCCGATTCTGCAAGTCGGACTGAGCAGCAAGACGCTGCCCGAGCAACAGCTCAACGACCTGGCACTGAACTTTGTACGCACCCAGCTCATCACCGTGGAGGGGGCAGCGGTTCCCTACCCTTACGGCGGCAAGTCGCGCCTGGTTTCGGTGGATCTGGATACGGCAGCGCTGCAAGCGAAACATCTAACTCCGGTCGACGTGGTCAACGCCATCAGCGCGCAAAACCTGATTCTGCCATCCGGCACCGCGAAACTCGGCGCCCTGGAGCACCAGATCGAGTTGAACGCGAGTCCACAGACGATTGCCGAACTCAACGACCTTCCGGTGAAGACCACCAACGGAACGACGATTTACGTGCGCGACCTGGCGCATGTGCGTGACGGGTTTTCGCCGCAGACGAACGTCGTGCGACAGGACGGAATTCGAGGAACGCTGCTGACTGTGCAGAAGAACGGCGGCGCCTCGACCATTGATATCGTCAACAACATCCGTGCCATGCTTCCGCAAGTGGCGCAGACGTTGCCGGAAGACGTACAGATGACGACGCTCTTCGATCAGTCGCTGTTTGTGCGCGCAGCGATCGCAGGCGTACTCAAGGAAGGATTGACGGCGGCCTGCCTGACCGCGGCCATGATTCTCCTGTTCCTGGGAAACTGGCGCAGCACGCTCATCATTGCCATTTCCATTCCGCTTTCCATTCTTACCTCCATCATCCTGCTCAGCGCCATCGGCGAAACCTTCAACATCATGACGCTGGGCGGTCTGGCACTCGCGGTGGGAGTACTGGTGGACGATGCCACGGTGGAAATTGAGAACATCGAGCGCAACCTGGGGATGCAGAAGGAACTGAAACAGGCCATCCTCGACGGTGCGCAACAGATTGCCGTCCCCGCATTCGTTTCTACGCTCGCCATCTGCATCGTGTTCGTGCCCATGTTTTTCCTGACGGGCGTAGCCCGCTACCTTTTCGTGCCCATGGCCGAGGCGGTTGTGTTTGCGATGCTGGCCTCGTACCTGCTCTCGCGAACGCTGGTGCCGACGATGGTGATGTACCTGCTGCGCGGGCACGAGCACGATACGCACAAAGCGCCGACTACCCTGTTGGGACGCCTGCAGGCGCGCTTTGAAAAGCGCTTCGAACAGTTCCGCGAATCCTACCGCGAAACCCTGGCAACAACCATGCGGCATCGCCGCGTTTTCGTCCTCGGCTTCCTGGCCGTCTGCCTGCTTTCCGGAGGCCTAACGTTCTTCCTCGGCCGTGACTTTTTCCCCAACGTGGACGCCGGACAATTCCGCCTCCATGTGCGCGGCCCGGCCGGACTTAGGATTGAGGAAACCGCCCGCCTCGTCGACCAGGTCGAACAAACCATTCGGCAAGAGGTTCCCAAGAGGGAAATCAACACCGTCCTCGACAATATTGGCTTGCCCTACAGCGGCATCAACCTCTCCTACAGCAATGCCGGCACCATCGGCACCTCGGACGCGGAAATTCTCGTTTCGCTGAAGCCGGGCCATGAGCCCACCGAGCAATACGTGCACCGGCTCCGCGAGGAATTGCCCAAGGATTTTCCGGGAATAGAGTTCTTTTTCCAGCCCGCCGACATTGTCAGTCAGATCCTGAATTTCGGCCAGCCTGCCCCCATTGATGTGCAACTCTCCGGCCAAAACTATCCGCAGAACTACCTTATCGCGGAACAAATCTCCAATCGCCTGCGTCATGTATTGGGCGCTGTGGATGTGCACGTACAGCAATTGATGACCAACCCCACCTTGCATCTCGACGTGGATCGCGTGCGTGCCCAGCAAGTTGGCCTGACGGAGCGCGATGTGGCGCAGAACCTGTTGGTGTCGTTGAGTTCCAGTTTTCAGACGGCGCCAACCTTCTGGGTCAATCCGAAGAACGGCGTCAGCTACAGTCTGGCGGTGCAGTCCCCGCAATATAAGGTGGATTCGCTGCAAGCCCTGATGAATACGCCGATCAGCGGCGCTACTACGAATACCCCCCAGGTTCTTGCCAACCTGGCCATCGCTACTCCCCGCACCGCGCCCGCCGTGGTTAGCCACTACAACGTGGCTCCGTCCGTGGACGTCTACGCCAGTGTGGACGGACGCGACCTGGGCGGCGTGGCTGATGATACTGCCGCGATTGTCAAGTCTTTCGAGAAGCAGCTGCCGCGCGGCACGCAAATGCATGTCCGCGGGCAGGTGGAAACGATGCAGTCTTCGTACCAAGGCCTGCTGATCGGCCTGGTCATGTCCATCGTCCTGGTCTACTTGCTCATCGTCGTCAACTTTCAGTCCTGGCTCGATCCGTTCATCATCATCACGGCTCTCCCGGGAGCACTCGCGGGAATCCTTTGGATGCTGTTCCTAACCCACACCACGCTCAGCGTACCGGCGCTAACCGGCGCGGTCATGTGCATGGGCGTCGCCACGGCCAACAGTATTTTGATGATTTCTTTCGCCCGGGAGCGAATGGCTGAAGGGCGCAACGCCGTCGAGGCGGCGATGGACGCAGGCTATACGCGCATGCGTCCGGTCATCATGACCGCGCTGGCCATGATCATCGGCATGTTGCCCATGGCCCTCGGCGTTGGCGAAGGCGGCGAGCAGAACGCTCCGCTCGGCCGCGCCGTCATCGGCGGCCTGGCCGTGGCCACCGTCGCCACGTTATTCCTGGTTCCCGCCGTATTCAGCATTTTCCACGGTCGGCGCGAGAGGCGCGCGCAGACTCCACGACCTCGGACAGTCTAACGTTTGTGAGGAATTCTTATGGCGAATGAGACGCATGTAACATTGGAAGCTCCAGTTCCAGCTCCAGCTCCAGCTCCGGCTCCCGCCGCTCCGGCGCACATCCAGCAGCGGCATTTCGTACTCGTCGTTGTTGCCATGGTGTTCCTGGCCAGCGCTGCCGTTACCTTTGCCCTGCGCCTGGGGGAGCACCGCGCGCTCGCCAAGGAGACGGAAGCTCTGGCGGTTCCGAACGTGGTCGTCGTTCAGCCCAAGCGCGAGCCCGCGCAGCAAGACCTCACGCTGCCCTCCACCTTACAGGCTTTTACCGAGTCGCCCATCTACGCCCGCACGAACGGCTATGTCGCGCGCTGGTACAAAGACATCGGTAGTCAGGTAAAAAAGGGCCAACTCCTTGCGGACCTGGAAACCCCCGAAATCGATCAGGAACTCCTGCAGGCGCGCGCCGCCCGCGGCCAAGCCGAAGCGCAGATGAATCTGGCGAAAACCTCGGCCGAGCGCTGGGAGTCACTCCGCAAAATGGATGCCGTCGCCCAGCAGGAAACCGACGAGAAGTCCAGCGGCTACACCCAGGGGCAAGCCGCACTGGCTTCCGCCAGCGCGAACGTCCGCCGCCTCGAACAACTCGAATCCTTCAAACACATCTATGCGCCATTCTCCGGTGTCATCATTAAGCGCAATACGGATATCGGCGCCTTGATCAACGCCGGCAATAGCGGCACGAACCAGGAGCTGTTTGTCGTAGCGCAGATCAGTCCCATTCGCGTCTACGTGGATGTTCCAGAAATTTATGCCCCCTCCGTGCGTCACGGCGTCAGCGCCGCCATCGAATTGCCGTCGTTCCCGGGCCAGCGCTTCACCGGGATCGTCGCTCGCTCCGCCGATGCCATCGATCCCGCCACGCGCACGTTGCGCACCGAGATCGACGTCCCCAATCGTGATGGCAAACTCTTCCCCGGCTCGTACGCGCAAGTGCACTTCGGTGTGAACGTGCCAGCAATTCGACTGTCGGTTCCGGTGAACGCCCTGCTGTTTCGCGCCGAGGGCCCGCGTGCAGCGGTAGTCGGCGCGGACGGCAAAGTTCGCCTCAAGCCAGTCACCATCGGCCGCGATTACGGCACGGAAATCGAAATTCTTGGTGGACTCGATCCTGGCGAAATGATCGTTCTCAACCCCAGCGACTCGCTCGAAGAAGGCCAGGTGGTCAACGTCGTGAAACCGACGAATCACTCATGAGCACCCGTTCATTTTTCGCGGCTGTCCTGTTGTGCAGCGTGACCGCGTTCGGCGCCGGACCGAAGTACAAGAAGCCGGAAGTCCTGGTCCCGCAGACTTGGCAGTCCCCGGTCCCGTGGCAAACGGCCACACCCGCGGATTCGTTGCCCAAGAACGCCTGGTGGAAGCTGTTTGGCGATGGCGAACTCGATCAATACGAAGACCGCGCCGTAGCCAACAATCAGACTCTGAAGGCCGCCACCGCACGCCTCGCCCAGGCTCAGGCTTTCGCCCGCGTCACCTCGTCGGGATTGTTTCCCGAACTCGATGCCGGCATCTCCGGCCAACGGCAGCGCCTCTCCGCCAACCGTCCCAGCAACGGCGCCAATATCGTTCCCACCGCCGTCACGCAGAACATCTTCAGCATCCCCTTCACGCTCAATTACGAAGTGGATCTGTTCGGTCGCGTCCGCCGCAGCCTCGAATCCGCCAACGCCTCCCTCGAAGCCTCCACCGCCGACCTTGAAAACGTCCGCCTGCTCATCACTGCTGAACTGGCTGCCGACTACTTCCAACTCCGCGAACTCGACGCCGAAATCGCGGTCGTTCAGAAAGCCGTGGGCTTTGAGAAAGATGGCCTGCAGCTGGTGAACCATCGCCACGAAGGCGGTGCCGTCTCCGGCCTCGATGTTGCGCAACAGCAGACTGTCCTTGATTCCTCGTACACGCAGCTCGCCCTGCTCCAGCAGCAGCGCGCTCAGTTCGAACACGCCGCTGCCGCCCTGCAGGGCTTGGCTGCGTCCGACTTCAAAGCACCAGTGCGCCCTCTCGACGTCCAACCCCCGGCCCTGCCCGTCGGCTTGCCTTCTGAGCTTCTCCAGCGCCGCCCCGACATCGCCTCCGCGGAGCGCCAGGTCGCTTCCGCCAACGCCCAGATCGGCGTCGCCAAATCCGCCTTTTATCCCAGCCTCGCGCTCGGCGGTGGAGGCGGGTTCCAAAGCAGTAACATCGCCAAGTTGCTCGATGGCCCCAGCGGCGTTTGGTCTCTCGGCCTCTCCGCTCTCGAGCCTCTCATCGCCGGAGGCCGCCATCACGCTCAACTGGAAGCCGCAAGGGCCGCCTACGACGAGAATGTTGCGAACTACCGTGAAACGGCTCTCGTGGCTTTCCAGCAGGTCGAGGATGCGCTTTCGGGACTCAACGCGCTGGCCGCTGCTTCGGACTCGCAGGAGCGCGCCGTATCCGACGCCGAGCGCTCGTTGACGCTGGCCAATGCGCGTTATACCGGAGGGCTGGTCACATATTTGGATGTGATCACAGCCCAGGAGCAGGTCCTGACCAATGAACGACTCGCTGCGCAGATCAAGGGACAGCGGCTGGTCACCGCAGTTCTGCTGGTCAAAGCCGTGGGCGGTGGGTGGGACAGCGCCAGTTTGGCCGGCGTCGGGGTAAAGCCAACCCTGAGACAAGCCTGGCGGCAATAGGGGCGTGAACCTCGGGAGCGGCTTCGCATCGGCGTGAGACTCCCGCGGGCCGAGGCGCCTTCTGACCCTTGGTTGATTTCGGGTACAATCGCGCGACAACAAATCTGCAGTCGACAGAAGAAGGCGCCACTTCTCTTCGGCCCGACTATCGGGTCGCCGCGCTCACCGGCGGTCTCGCCACGGAAAATGACGCGCAGCGTCTGGCGCGCAGCCAGGCGCCGGTCAAGCAAATCGCCACCGGCACGCTCTGTCATCTCGAGGTCCGCCACGGTATCGAGCGCGCTCGAGGGCTGGGAACCGCGGCATCCGGATTTCCCTTTTCATTGAGAACGTCGGCAATCTGGTTTGCCCGTCTTCCTGGTTTGCCCGTCTTCCTGGTTTGCCCGTCTTCCTGGTTTGCCCGTCTTCCTGGTTTGCCCGTCTTCCTATGACTCGGCGAAGACCTTCGGCTGGTATTGATCTCCGTCGCCGAAGGCGAAGATAAACCGCTAAAATACCCAAGTATCTTCAACAGCGCTGACATTGCTATCGTCACCAAGATGGACCTGGCGGAAGCGGTCGAATTTGAATGGGACGCGGCCTACAACAACATTCAGGCCGTGCGTCCTGGGATGCCCGTATTTCAAGTTTCCGCGAAAAGTGGCGACGGGATGGAACAGTTCCTGGGTCACCTGGCGACGCGATGGGTGGAGCTGCGGCAGGGCACAGTCTAAAGGACACAAGCAGCATGATCGCTTTTCTCTCGATTCTCGCGGTGGGATTCTTTCTCGGGATGCGGCACGCCACCGACCCCGACCATGTCATTGCGGTCACTACGATTGTGAGCGATCAGCGCGGTGGTATGCGAGCCGCTTTAATCGGGGCGTTTTGGGGCCTGGGCCACACGCTCACCATCTTGGTGGTGGGCGCGGGCATCATCATTTTCAATCTCGTGATTCCGGTGCGGCTCGGCCTCAGCATGGAACTTGCGGTCGCGGTGATGCTGGTTGTTCTCGGCGTGATGAACATCGCGGCATTCCTGCGCTCGATGCCTGCCGCTTCGTTCGATGCCGAGATCGAAAATCTGGAACACTCCAACCTGGAGCGCGAGGCCGTCGTTCACTCCCATCCCCATCAGCACGGCGATTTCATCCACAGCCATCCGCACGCCCACGCACTCGGGCGCCACCCTTATCCTCCCGGATCAACGCCGCTAGCCTGGCTGGACCGCGCCCTGGGCAGGATGGGTGTGTATCAATACCTGCGACCGTTGCTGGTGGGCATCGTTCACGGCCTGGCCGGTTCCGCGGCTGTGGCTTTACTGGTCCTCACGACCATCCGGAATTCCCATTGGGCCATCGCCTATCTCTTATTGTTCGGGGTTGGAACCATTGCCGGCATGATGCTCATCACGCTGGGCATCGCTTCCACATTTCGTGCGGTCTCGAAGCTCCGCCGGAACTTCTCCGGCAAGCTGGCGATGGCTTCGGGACTGCTGAGCGTGGCCTTCGGCCTGGTGGTCGCCTACCAAATCTGCGTGGTCAGCGGCTTGTTCGGCGCCCACGCCCAGTGGACGCCCCACTAAACCTCGCCGCCGCATGAAACCTCGCCGTCCCGCGCACGCTGACCAGCAGCCCCTTCCAGCGACGTTTGCGCCGCAAAGTATCCCAGAGATACTGCGCACCGTCGTTCCCGATAAAGACCGACTGCGTCGGGTCAACAGCGTAAAACGCGCCCGCCGGGGCGCCATTCGGCAAGGTCAGAGAACCAGGGAATCGTCCGCTCACACCCGGAGTAAAAGCGCCGGAGAACACAGCGGCGTCACCAAAGGCGTCAACGCTGATTTGACCCGCCAGGCTCGCTGAATTGTCCGCGATCATTTGGCCCGAAGCCTCTGTTCCGTCCCCGGCAACAAATGCGAACGCGATAAGAAGACGAGCACCGTCCACTCCGGCTCCCTGACTTGACCGTCGAAGACACCCGCGCAGTTCCGTAAGCTGTGATGAGCTCTCTCTCGAGAACTAGAACGGCAACCTGTTAACGACAGTTCAAGGCCGGATGAAATTCAAGTGAAAGGGCTCAGTTAGCTGTGGAATTCACGGCAGAGGCGAAAGCGGCGAATCGCAGGGAGCTGCTGGTGTCGTAGAAATTCGCCGCGTGGTTTGTCGAGGAGTGACTCGGGTTCACTCGGGCGGGCTTTGTTCCGAGGTGTTTGGTTGGGGAGGCTCGCGGCGTAGCGCTTGCAAGACGGTCGCGGCACTGACGGCAAAGCAGGCCACGGCCACAAGAGCAAGGACTGGGGCGAGCTCGGGGTGAATATGAGTGAGGTCGGACCCGAGGCCGGCGAGGGCAAACAGGATGCCGACCAGATTGAGCCAGAGCGGGGCGTGGACCGCCCGCGGCTCTCGAAGGCGCAGTTGCAGTATCAACGCCAGCAGACCGATGGCGGCAAGAACGACGATCGCCAGAGGGCTGCTGAGTCCGCCTCGGTTCGTATAGATAACGACCAGAGCCAGGACACCGCAAAGGAGCCCGGAGAAAATAACTGTCCAGCGCCGGGAATGCCTGCCGTTGTCCAAGTGCGACCTATTGTAGCGTGCGCACGGCGTTTTGGCGCACCCGGGGCTCCCGCGGGGTTGGGTATGGCGGGTTTGAGTATGGAGGAATGGCCAACGGCAATCTGCTCTGGGGATGACTCAGCTCGATGACTCAGCTCTAGGTGCTGCCTACAACCGCTTGACCGGCAACGGAGTCGGTAAAGGCTCCCGGCAGTTGTACCCTCAGGCACCTCCACGACGCCAGTTGGGGGGGAATGAAATGTCTTCGCTTTCGGGGCGCCCCAGACAGGTTCGCCTCCGGCCCTTGTGCCGAAGCCTGAAAAATGCTCTGATGTTGAGTGGGCGTGCTGGGGATTTACGCAAGTTTCATGCACTTGAACTCTTCATGCAGAACGAGATCCTAGTCACCGGCGGCGCCGGCTTTATCGGGTCCAATTTCGTCCAGCAATGGCTCGCTCGGGAGTCGGCAGCGGTCACGAATCTGGACCGGCTTACCTACGCGGGCAATCCCGAGAATCTGGAATCCGTTGCGCACAACCCCCGCTACCGCTTCATCCTCGGCGATATTTGCGATCGCGAAGCGGTGCAGAGATTGTTCGGAGAGCGGGAACCTCGAGCCGTGGTGCATTTTGCTGCGGAGAGCCACGTCGACCGTTCCATTCACGGACCGGATGAGTTCATTCGCACCAATGTGACAGGGACTTTTACCTTGCTGGAGGCAGCGCGTGCGTATTGGTCTCGCCTTACCGGCTCCGACCGCGAAGACTTCCGCTTTCTGCAGGTCTCGACAGATGAAGTGTATGGGTCGCTGGGGGCGCACGACGCGGGGTTCAGCGAAACCACCGCTTACGCACCCAACAGCCCCTACTCCGCATCGAAAGCCGCTGCCGATCACCTGGTTCGCGCTTACCACCATACCTATGGCCTGCCAACCCTGACCACGAACTGTTCCAATAATTACGGCCCACGGCAGTTTCCCGAGAAGCTGATTCCCCTGATGATCCTCAACGCGCGCGCGGGCAAACCTCTGCCAGTTTACGGAGATGGCCTGAATGTTCGTGACTGGCTGTTTGTCGATGACCATTGCGATGCCATTCGCGCCGTACTCGCGCGTGGACGCGGCGGCGAAACCTACAACATCGGCGGCTGGAGCGAGCAGAAGAATCTGCATGTGGTGGAGACGCTGTGTGCCGTGCTCGACGAACTCTGCCCTGACGATCCTGTACGTCCACACCGCAGCCTGATTCGCTTCGTTGAGGACCGCCCCGGACATGACCGCCGCTACGCCATCGACGCGCGTAAGATTGAGCGTGAACTGGGATGGCGACCTCAAGAAACCTTCGCGGGCGGGCTGCGCAAAACCGTGCAGTGGTATCTGGACCATGACGGTTGGGTAAAGAACATTGCCAGCGGCGCCTACCGGGAGTGGATTTCCAAGCAGTACGCGCTCTGAGACGCCGACACGATGACGCCACCCAGCACTCCCTATCAAGGCATTCTGTTAGCGGGCGGATCGGGCACGCGCCTGTACCCGGTGACGCACGCTGTTTCGAAGAGCTTGCTCCCGATCTATGACAAACCGCTCATCTATTACCCGCTTTCCGTGCTGATGCTGGCGGGGATTCGCGACATTCTCGTCATTTCTACGCCGCTCGATACGCCACGCTTCGAGCAATTGCTGGGCGATGGCGGCCAGTTTGGTTTACGGTTGCAATATGCCGTTCAAGAAAAACCGGCGGGAATCGCGCAGGCTTTCCTCGTAGGCGAGAAATTTCTGGGGGGATCGCCGAGTTGCCTCGTTCTAGGCGACAACATTTTCTACGGGACCGACCTCCCGAAATATCTTCTGAGTGCCGCTCAATCTGTTCAAGGCGCGCGAGTCTTTGCCTGCCCGGTACAAGACCCCGAACGCTATGGCGTCGTTGAATTCGATGCGGAGGGACGCGCGATCAGCCTGGAGGAGAAGCCCGCTGAACCGAAGTCGCGCTACGCAGTGACGGGTGTTTATTTCTACGATCCGCAAGTCGTGGGGATCGCAAAATCCCTGAAGCCATCGCCTCGCGGCGAACTGGAAATTACCGACGTCAATCGGGCCTATCTGAACCGTGGACAACTGAGCGTGCAGGTGATGGGACGCGGAATGGCGTGGCTCGACACTGGAACGCACGATTCCATGCTGGAAGCTTCGATGTTCATCCAAACCATCGAACGCCGCCAGGGCCTCAAAGTTTCTTGCCCGGAAGAAATTGCCTACCGGTACGGCTACATCTCCGCGGCTCAACTGGAGAGGCTTGGATCCGAAATCAGGAACGGCTATGGCGACTACCTTCTGCAACTGCTGCACGAACGGGTATTCTGATCCTGGATGAAAGTCGTGCCTACAACCTTGCCAGGCGTGCTGCTGCTGGAGCCACAGGTCTTTGGCGATGACCGCGGCTTTTTTCTGGAGAGCTATAACCGGCAAACATTTGCCGGCCTGGGTATTGACGAAGAGTTCGTACAGGACAATCATTCCTTTTCCATTGGCAATACGCTCCGCGGGCTGCACTATCAGGTGCGGCAGCCGCAAGGCAAGCTGGTCCGCGCCATCGTCGGTGCGGTTTTGGATGTAGCCGTGGACCTGCGACGTCACTCCTCTACTTTCGGGCGAACAGAGACTTTTCTGTTGTCCGATGTCAACAAGCACATGCTATGGATACCAGCCGGATTCGGTCACGGCTTCCGTGTCGTTTCCGAAACAGCACACGTGACCTACAAGTCCACCGGGTTCTATTCCTTTGCCGACGAACGCACGATCGCATGGGATGATCCCGATCTGAAGATTGACTGGCAGCTTGACGGTCGGCCCATCCTCTCGCAAAAAGACAAACTCGGCGTGCGCTTCCGCGATGCGGAAGTCTTCGAGTAGAGATGCGCATCCTCGTGTTCGGCGCATCGGGAATGCTGGGAAAAGACCTCTTGGCAGCTTTTTCCGAGGATGACGTCACCGGTCTGAGTTCCCAGGACGCGGACCTGCGGGACGTCGGCAGCGTCCTATCGAAGACCCAGCAAGCGCGGCCTGACTGGATTATCTTGTGCGCTGCCTATACCGATGTTGACGGGTGCGAGAAGGATCCAGCAAGAGCTTTTGCCGTGAATCGCGACGGCGCGGCACACGTGGCGCGAGCCGCGGCACAAACGGGTTCGCGCCTGCTTTTCCTCAGCAGCGACTACGTTTTCGATGGCGAAAAACGCACTCCCTACGAAATCGAAGATCCGCGCAATCCGATCAATGTGTATGGGCGCTCGAAAGCGGAAGCGGAAAGGAATTTGTTGGAAATTGTTCCGGACTGCTGCATCGTTCGCACCTCGTGGCTGTTCGGTGTGGGCGGCAAGAGCTTTCCGGACACGATATTGAAGCTGGCAAGAACCCAGCCTGAACTGCGCGTGGTCGACGACCAGTGCGGCTGCCCCACGTATACGCCGGACCTGGCGCCCGTCATTGCCAGCCTTGTTCGCAAACAAGCGAACGGCGTCGTGCATGTGACCAACGGCGGGAGTTGCTCGTGGTTTGAATTTGCTGCTGCGATTCTCGCCGCAAGGAGCCCCGAAAACACGGTGATCCCAGTCACCACCGCAGAATTTCCCCGTCCAGCGCGACGCCCGGCGTATTCCGTTCTTTCCGGCCGCAGTCTTCAGGGATTCGGAATCCACCTTCCCCATTGGCAGGATGCGCTCCAGCGCTATTTGCGCCAGCGAAACGACTAGAGGACTCGCTCATGTGAGTAACCACCTGCGCTCAGGGCGGAAAGTAACTCGGCAATGTGATCGGGCCCGCGCGTCTCCATCGTAATGTCGATCGCTGTATCACCCAGATTGACACCGTAGTAGGCGCGGTCGTAACTGGTCTCCACAATATTGGCTCGATGTTGCGCCAGGATTGCGGTCAGCTGGTTCAGCGCGCCGGGATAGTCGGGAAGATGAACCCGCAACCGAACCAGGCGTCCATCTTTGACCAGGCCCCGTTCGATGATGCGCGAAAGCAGCGTCACGTCGATGTTCCCGCCGCACACCAGCGCCGCCACCCTGGTCCCCGCCAGGGACAACTTGCGATTCAGCAGCGCCGCAATCGCCGCAGCTCCTGCGCCTTCGGCCAAAGTTTTTTCCCGTTCTAACAGCAGAAGAATTGCATTGGCGATTTCTTCCTCGTCAACCGTAACAATATCGTCGACGTACTTCTGCACTAACGGCAGCGTCCGTTCCCCTGCTCGCCGCACGGCAATGCCGTCCGCAATCGTCGCTGCCGGACTGAGGGTCACAGGCTTGCCTTCCGCAAGCGCGACCTTCATCGAAGGCAATCGCGCGGGCTGCACGCCAAAGACCTTAACTCTGGGATTCGTCTCCTTGATGGCGCATGCCACTCCCCCAATCAGGCCGCCGCCGCCAATCGGAGCCACCACCGCCTCAATGTCCGGCTGCTGCTGCAGAATCTCCAGGCCCAAGGTGCCCTGCCCGGCAATGACCGCGTCGTCATCGAAAGCGTGCACAAAGGTAAAGCCTTCGCGTTCGCTCCGGCGCAGAGCTTCCTCGCAGGCTTCGTCATAGTTCGCGCCAAACAGGATTACGTCGGCGCCGTACCCACGCGTGGCGGAGACCTTGGTCAGTGGCGTCGTCAACGGCATGCAAATCTGCGCGTGAATGCCGTGCCTGCCGGCGTGGTAGGCAAGGCCTTGGGCGTGATTGCCCGCGGAGGCTGTGCTCACGCCACGAGCCCGCTCCGCATCCGTCAGGGTCAACAATTTATTCAATGCGCCGCGCTCTTTGAACGCGCCGGTACGCTGCTGATTGTCCAATTTCAGATAGGTCTGATTACCGGTCAGCGCGGAAAATGTCTCGGAGCGGGCGCATGGCGAAAGATAGATAGATTCGCGAATGCGTTCGGCTGCGGCCTGAATGTCGGAAAGTGTGACCATGCGGTTTTCGATCACGGCGGAACGGGACTCTGCCATCTTACCTGACACCCCCTCGATGGATGGCGAGAGCCCAATCGACCTTAGGCTACAGATTGGTTCCTGGTCCTTGAGACCAGACTCACAGGCGCGACTGATTTCTGATCTGCTGCCGCTTCGAGGTAGCGGTTCACGCCGGCTGCAGCTCCGCGGCCTTCGGAAATTGCCCATACCACCAAGGATTGGCCGCGCCGCATGTCACCTGCAGCAAAAACACCGGGCACAGACGACATATAGTTTTCGTCGGCCGCCACGTTGCCGCGCGCATCGAGCGCAACTCCGAGTTGCTCGATCATGCCATTGCGCACCGGGCCGGAGAAACCCATCGCGATCAAAACCAGATCGACATCGAGCGTGAACTCGCTGCCGCTGATCGGTTCAAATTTTGGAGGAAGACCGACTCGAAGGCCGTGCAGTTGCTTAACCTGGCCGGATTCATTTCCAGAAAACTTCACGGTTGCCACAGCCCATTCGCGAATCCCGCCCTCTTCGTGTGCGCCTTCGACGCGCAACTGCATCGGCCACATCGGCCAGGGTGTTTGCGGAGAACGCTCCAGAGGCGGCATCGGCATGATTTCGAACTGGTGCACGGAAAGGGGCTGTTGCCGGTGGCTCGTGCCCAAGCAGTCTGCCCCGGTATCGCCGCCGCCGATGATCACCACGCGCTTGCCGGTGGCCACAATCTCCCCTTCCGGTTCGATCGCGTCTCCGACACAACGCCGGTTTTGTTGGGGCAGAAATTCCATCGCGAAGTGGATTCCCTGGAGTTCCCGCCCCGGCAGGTTGAGGTCGCGCGGCTGTTCCGCCCCGCCGGCCAGGACGATGGCGTCGAACTCACGCTGCAACTGCTCCGCGGAAGTGCTAACACCCACATGCGCATGGGTAACGAACTTCACGCCTTCCGCAGCTAGCTGTTCGAGACGGCGATCCAGAACCGCAGCCTCCATCTTGAAATGGGGAATGCCGTAGCGCAACAGCCCCCCGATTCTATCGGCTTTTTCGTAGACCGTCACTTCATGACCAGATCGACGGAGCTGTTGCGCCGCAGCCAGGCCGGCGGGGCCGGAGCCCACAATCGCTACCTTCTTGCCGGTGCGGACTCTCGGAGGTTCGGGACGAATCCAGCCTTCCGTGAATCCTCGTTCGACGATGTTCTTCTCGATCTGCTTAATGGTCACCGGCGGTTGGTTGATCCCCAACACACAAGCGGCCTCGCACGGCGCGGGGCAAATGCGGCCTGTGAACTCCGGGAAGTTATTGGTCGCGTGCAACTGCCGCAAGGCCTCCTTCCAGCGACCGCCGTAGACCAGATCATTCCAGTCGGGAATGATGTTATTGACCGGGCAGCCGCTTTGGCAGAACGGAACCCCGCAATCCATGCAGCGCGCGCCCTGCTCGCGAAGGCTGGCCTCCGGAAAGTCCTGGTAAATTTCAAACCAGTCGTTCACCCGTTCCAGAACCGGACGCCGTGGCGCCAATTCGCGCGAGTACTCCAGAAATCCCGTCGTCTTACCCATGCTGCACCTGTCCGGCGGCCGCTTCGACAGGAAGCAGCTGACCCGGAATATACGGCTGCTGCGTCCGCGTCACTCCCTGCACGCGCTTGAATTCGTGTGGATACACTTTGATGAACCGCGGGAGCAGCGCCAGCCAATTTTCAAGAATTAACGTAGCCCGACCGCTGCCGGTCAGGGCAAAGTGCCGAGAGATCAGCCGATGTAGTAACTCAACATCCCCCGGTTCCAGCACGGGATCCAGGTCCACCGAAGCCAAATTGCATCTTTTCACGGCAAAATCCAGCTTTTCGTCAAACACATACGCGATGCCACCGCTCATGCCAGCGGCAAAGTTTCGGCCACAAGCACCCAGCACCACGACCATTCCATTGGTCATATATTCGCAACCGTGGTCTCCCACGCCCTCGACCACCGCGGTCGCTCCAGAATTTCTGACTGCGAAACGCTCTCCTGCAACGCCGTTCAAGAATGCTTCGCCGCTGGTGGCTCCGTAGAGGGCCACATTACCGATCAAGATATTCTCTTCCGCGGCAAACCGCGCTTGCGCTGACGGATAGACCACGACTCGCCCGCCCGAAAGTCCTTTGCCCACGTAGTCGTTCGCGTCCCCCTCCAGCCGCAGGGTTACACCTTGCGCCAGAAAAGCGCCAAAGCTCTGTCCCGCCGAACCTTGGAACTGCACGCGAATCGTGTCGTCCGGCAAACCCGCCGATCCATAGCGCCGCGCAATCTCTCCGCTCAACATAGCGCCAACGGTTCGATGTACGTTGCGAATCGGCAAATTGATCTCAACCGGCGCGCGGTTGTTCAGCGCGGGCAACGACTGTGCGATCATCTGGTGATCCAGCGCCTGATTCAATCCGTGATCCTGATCCTGCACGCGACGTCGAGCCACGCGGCCCGGCACAGGCGGGTCGTAGAGAATCGCTGAAAAATCGAGCCCGCTCGCCTTCCAGTGCTCCACCGCCGGCTGCGCCTCCAGCATGTCGACGCGTCCCACCATCTCGTCGACCGTGCGGAATCCCATCTCCGCCATGTATCCACGTAACTGTTCCGCGATAAAGAAGAAGAAATTGATGACGTGTTCAGGCTGCCCCTGGAATTGTTTCCGCAACACCGGGTCTTGCGTCGCAATGCCAACTGAACAGGTATTCAGATGACACTTGCGCATCATGATGCATCCCAGGGCAACCAACGGCGCGGTGGCGAATCCAAACTCCTCCGCGCCCAACAGCGCGGCAATGGCTACGTCCCGCCCGGTTTGTAGCTTGCCATCCGTCTGCACGCGAATGCGGCTGCGCAGGTCGTTCAGCAAAAGAACTTGTTGCGTTTCCGCCAGTCCCAGTTCCCAGGGAATGCCGGCGTGCTTAATCGAGCTGAGCGGCGAAGCGCCAGTGCCGCCGCTGTCGCCGCTGATGAGCACCACATCGGCGTGCGCCTTAGCCACACCCGCCGCGACTGTCCCAACTCCAACTTCCGCCACCAGCTTGACCGCAATCCGCGCCGTTGGATTTACGTTTTTCAAGTCGTAGATCAACTGCGCCAGGTCTTCAATGGAGTAGATGTCATGGTGTGGTGGCGGTGAAATCAGCCCCACGCCGGGAATCGAGTGCCGTAGCTTGGCAATACCCTCGTCAACTTTGTGCCCCGGAAGTTGCCCGCCTTCGCCCGGCTTCGCCCCTTGCGCCATCTTGATCTGCAATTCATCCGCGTTGACCAAGTAATTGGTGGTCACGCCAAACCGCGCCGATGCCACTTGCTTCACCGCGCTGCGCCGCAAGTCCCCGTTGGCGTCGGCCCGGAAACGCGCCTCGCTCTCGCCACCCTCACCCGTATTCGATTTCCCGCCGATGCGGTTCATGGCAATCGCCAGCGTCTCGTGCGCCTCCTGGCTGATGGAGCCGAACGACATCGCCCCAGTCGTAAAGCGCTTCACGATCTCCCGCGCCGGTTCAACTTCTTGCAGCGGAACGGGAGTCTCCGACTTCTTCAGTTGCATCAGCCCCCGCAGGGTGCAGAGCCTGCGGTTTTCGCCATCAATCAAATCGGCATACTCCGCAAACGTCTTGAAGTTGCCCTCGCGCACGGCCCGCTGCAACGTTCCAATCGTCTGCGGATTCAGCAGGTGGTACTCGCCGTTGGTTCGGAAATGATAGTTGCCGCCGACCGCCAACTCCGTCTCGAACTCGGTCGCAGGCTGAAACGCGTGCTCGTGCCGCATCAGCGCTTCCCGTGTCAGCACTTCCAGTCCGACGCCCTCCAAGCGCGAGGTTGTCCCCGTAAAGTAGGTATCCACCAGATCCCGGTTCAGGCCGATGGCCTCAAAAACCTGCGCGCCCTGATAACTCTGCAGCGTAGAGATTCCCATCTTAGAAAATGTTTTGAGCAACCCCTTGTTGATGGCCTTGATGAAGTTCTTAATAGCAACTTCCGCCGTAACCCCGCTCGGCAAATACCCGCGCCGCGCCAAATCTTCGAAGGTCTCAATCGCCAGATACGGGTTGATCGCGCTCGCTCCATAACCGGCGAGCAGGGCAAAATGCATCACTTCCCGCGGCTCGCCCGACTCAATGATGAGCGCCACCTGCGTTCGCGTTTCCTCCCGCAGCAGCACATTGTGTACCGCCGCCAGCGCCAGCAAACACGGAATCGGCGCGTAGTCTTTATCGACACCACGATCCGAAAGAATCAACAGGCTATATCCCGACTTCACCGACAACGAGGCGCGGCGACAAAGCTCATCGAGCGCGAACTTTAAGCCCATGTCGCCGTCCGCCGCGCGGAACAACGTCGGCAATGTCGTCGCCAGCATGTCCCCGCGCGACACCCGGCGCAACTTTTCCAAATCCCGATTCGTCAAAATCGGGTGCTGCAACTTCAGGGTGTGGCAATTCAACGGCGTCTCTTCCAGAATATTGCCTTCCGACCCGATATAGCTGATCAGCGACATCACCAGCTCTTCGCGAATCGAATCGATCGGCGGATTCGTCACTTGCGCAAACAACTGCTTGAAATAGTTGAAGAGCGGCTGTGGACGATCCGAGAGACAAGCCAGGGGGGTATCGGTTCCCATCGAGCCAACCGGCTCTTCGCCTTTACCCGCCATCGGCTCCAAGACCATTTTCAAGTCTTCGTCCGTATACCCAAACGCACGTTGCCGGCTCAAAATCGTCTGGTGATCGGAGGCATGCACGCGCACCGGCTCGGGAAGTTGATCCAGGGAAATCTGATTTTCTTTCAGCCACTGCGCGTAGGGCTTGCGAAAGCTGAGCCGATTCTTGATTTCCCGATCTGTGACAATACGCCCCTCCACGGTATCCACGAGGAACATCTTGCCGGGCTGCAGCCGCCCTTTCATCTTGATTTCCGCCGCTGGGATTTCCAGCACCCCGGCCTCCGAGGCCATGACCACGGTGTCGTCCTCGGTCACGAGGTAACGTCCGGGCCGCAAGCCGTTACGGTCGAGCATTGCGCCGATCACGCGACCGTCGGTAAACGCCATCGCCGCCGGTCCATCCCACGGCTCCATCAGGGAGGCGTGATACTCGTAAAAGGCCCGCTTCTCCGGCTTCATATGCGGATTGCCGGCCCAGGCTTCCGGAATCATCATGGCCATCACGTGGGGCAGCTCGCGCCCGGCCTGGAAGAGCAACTCCACCGCGTTGTCGAAACTCGACGAATCACTGCCGCCCGGCGTAATGATGGGATTCAGTTTCTTGATGTCGTCCCCGAACAACGGAGACTTCAGAACCGACTGTCGGGCACGCATCCAGTTCACGTTGCCTTTCAGTGTGTTGATCTCGCCGTTGTGCGCTACGTACCGGTAAGGATGCGCCAGCTGCCAGCTGGGAAAGGTATTCGTCGAGAAGCGCTGATGGACCAGGCACAGCGCGCTCATCACATCGGGATCGGAAAGCTCGACGTAGAAGTTCGCGATCTGGGGCGCCAGCAGCAGGCCCTTGTAGACAATCGTCCTCGCCGAGAGCGACGGTACATAGAACAGGTCCTTGTCCTGGATATCGGATTCGGCAATTTCCGACTCCGCGCGTTTGCGAACTACATAGAGCTTGCGCTCAAATGCGTTCTCGTCGACGCCAATCGGGCGCCCGAGAAAGAGCTGCTGGATGTACGGCTGCGAACCTCGCGCAACGCGGCCAATCGCGGATCCATCCACAGGCGTGTCACGCCAACCGAGAACCGAGAGGCCCTCTTCGCGCGAAATGCGCTCGATAATCCCTTCGCACTGCAGCCTTTCCAGCTTCTCCACCGGCAGAAACGTCATGCCCACGGCATAGGCGCCGGGCGCAGGCAGGGCAAATCCCAGCTTCCCGCATTCCCGTGCAAAGAACTTGTGTGGAATTTGGATCAGAATTCCCGCACCGTCGCCGGTCTCGGGGTCGCAGCCGCAGGCTCCTCGGTGCGTCAGGTTGATCAGTACCTGAATACCCTTGCGGATGATCTCGTGGCTTTGATGGCCACGGACGTTCGCGACAAAGCCAATGCCGCAGGCATCATGCTCGTGCGCCGGGTCATACAACCCCTGCGCCCGCGGCAACCCGTTCTTCGTCAGCTTTGGCTTCATGGCATCCATCTTGGTCCGTCCTCGAGAGCGGACAATTCCCATTTTCTTTCTATCGCCTCTCCGGCCATAAGTACAACGCAGACTTTCGATGCGCCGGATGAGAAAATCTGGGCGTCCCAGCTAGTCCAAAATCGGCAAATCCATGCAGGGTTTGACCAGAAAATCCAGCTTCGCAATCTGCCGCATCGCCTTGTTTACCGCCGACGCTTCGCACGCTTCGAGAGAAACAACAAACGGCAAGCTGGACTTCAAATACCCCGGCTTTTGCAGCAGGGAATCGATGTTGATGCCGCATTTCTCGAAAATTCCCGACAGGGCTGCGATAATGCCGGGCCTGTCCTTCACCGTGAACCGCAGATAGTGTCGGGTCGTGAAATCCGCGCTTACGCTCGGCGTCGCCGCGGCTGGCTCGGCCACATCCTGTACTTCGCCGTGTTCCACCCGTGTAATCGCAACGATATCGGAAACCACTGCGACCGCCGTTGGATGGCCGCCCGCGCCGTGCCCCCCGAATACGGTCTCCCCGCCAAACCTGCCCGTCGCCATCACTAAATTCTGACTTCCCTGAACCCGCGCCAAGGGCGAAGTCAGCGCCACCAGCGTAGGTTTCACCTGCGCCAACAGATGGTTCCCATGCACTTCCGCCCAGGAAATCTGCCGGATCGTGCACCCGAGTTGATTGGAGTAATCAAAATCCACCGGCTCAATTCCGCGAATTGTCCGGCACGTGATCGACTCCGGCGGCACATAACTCCGTAACCCCACCCGCGCGAGGATGGCGAGTTTCGCGCGCGCGTCCAGCCCCTCCAGGTCATCCGTCGGATCGGCTTCGGCAAATCCCAGCTCCTGCGCTTCCGCCAGGGTCTTATCAAAGTCGGCACCGGTTGCTTCAATCTTGCTCAAGATAAAATTGCACGTACCGTTCAAAATCCCGCAGACTTTGAACAACTCGTCGCCCGCCAGCCCTTCCTGTAGACCCGAAATCACCGGCACCCCGCCCGCTACCGACGCGCCGTAGGCGATGTGCCGCTTCATCTTCCGTGCCAGCGCAATCAGTTCGGGACCGGAACGCGCAATCAACTGCTTGTTGGCCGTGACCACGGATTTGCCCGCCCTCAACGCCTGCCGAATCCAGTCTCCCGCAGGGGTCAGACCGCCCATCACTTCCACGACGACATTGACGTCGGACTCCAGAATGTCGTTGATATCTTCCGTCCAGCGAATTCCGGCCGGAAGCCAGTCCACTTTTTTGCGCTTCACGTTGCGATTGCAGATGTGGGTAAGCCGCAACGGCGCATGGACCTGTTCGGAAAGAATTTTAGCCACCGAACTGCCCACCGTCCCAAAGCCAACGATGGCGACCTTGCACAGCCCAGCGTCACCGCTGCTGCGCGCGGTGGATTTCCTCTTGGCAGCGGATGCCATGCCTTAGTTCACCTTCCCCGCCGTGGCTTTCCCGGCAGAGCTCACCCGCTTCACCCTGTTCCCTCCACCGCGACCGTTCGCAACCAGCTCCACAGCCTTCTTCTTCGGCCCTGGCTCGGCGGCGCCAGCGTGGGTGAAAAACCGCGCATGCAAATGCTGCACCACCCGCGGCACATCGCTCTCCCGGATCACGAAACTGATGTTGATCTCCGATGCCCCCTGCGAAATCATGCGGATGTTCACCTGTGCGCTCGCCACCGTCTCAAACACGCTCGCCGCTATTCCCGGCTTGCCGTGGATGTCCTCGCCCACCAGGCAGATAATCGCCTGCTGGCCCTCGCACGTCACGTCGGCAATCCGTTCCAAATCCGCAAGTAATGCCGCGGGAAGCCGCTTCGAATCCATGGTGAACGACATGCTCACTTCTGAAATTGCCACCAAATCCACCGATGCCGCGTAGCGGTCCAGGGCCTCAAACACCGACCGCAGAAAACCATGAACCATAACACCGCGCGATGCCACCACGTTCACCAGGCTTACCCCCGTCTTCGCCGTAATCGCGCGGAACGTGTCCCGGCCGCGCGGCGCCTGTGCCGTGATGCGGGTGCCTTTGCTCTTCGCGTTCCCGGAGTTGAGCACGAACACGGGAATATCCTGCTGAATGGCTGGCAAAAGCGTCGCCGGATGCAAGACCTTCGCCCCGAAATAAGCCAGTTCCGCCGCCTCGTTGAAGCTGATGTGACGAATCGTGCGTGCATCCGGGCACAGCCGCGGGTCTGTCGTCATCATGCCCTCGACGTCGGTCCAGATCTCGATGGCTTCGGCATCGAGTGCTGCACCCACAATCGCGGCCGAAAAATCCGACCCGCCGCGCCCCAGCGTCGTGGTGACGCCCTCCTCGGTGGCTGCAATAAATCCGCCCATCACAGGAATCCGGCCGGCCCTCACCAGCGGTGCCAGGTGCTTCTGCGCCTGTGCCCGCGTCTCGTCCGCCAACGGCAACGCGCGCGTGTGCTTCGCGTCGGTCACCAGGCACTTCCGCGAATCGACCCAAACCGTATCCAAGCCACGCACCGCCAGCGCCGCCGCCACAATTTCACTGGAAAGCAACTCACCAAACGAAAGCATCTGGTCACTGCTGCGCGGAGAAAGCTCGCGAATTGCCGCTAAGCCCTTCAAGAACGCTTCCGCCTGGGCAAAGGTGGCTTGCAGCTTACCCTCGACCTTCGCCAACCCCTTTTCTCCCAATAATTTCTGCGCCGTGTCCAGGTGTCGCACTCGCAGCCCTTCCAGCAGTTGCAGGCTAGTCTCCGCATCCCCTGAGGTCGCTTGCTGGCCCATCATCACGAGCTGGTCCGTCACCTTGGCAAACGCGCTCACCACCACCACCGGATGCTGCGCCTGCCGGCTGCGCACAATTTCGGCCACACGCCCAATCGCGGCCGCATCCTGCACCGAGGTTCCGCCAAACTTCATGATCACCATCGCAATCCCGTCCTCACGCTAAGCCTTTCAGAATCTTAAGCTTACGGACCATTAGAGTGTCGGACATGGAATTCCGAAGAATTTACCAGCCCAAAACAAAAACCCACTCGCCGGTTAACCTTCAGGCGGTGGGTTCGATTGAGCGTCCTGGAATTCGATCTAGCTCAAGTGCGTCCCTCCGCCCGAGGAATGCTAATTCGCGCCCCCGATGTAATCGGAAGCCGTTTACCGACACTCATGCCTCGGCTCATTCGAGTCATACCACTCAAATCTATCCCCACATCTGGCCTTGGGCAAATCAAGTTTTCGATGGATCCCATCACAAAAACGAAAAAGATGCCCTGAATTTCAAAGAAATTCGCTCGCTTGCCGGCAAGAACTCCACTCCCTATTCCCCGCATTCGGTGAAATTACCGGGCGCGCCCAAGTCTCCAAGGCCCCGGCCCTCAGTTCTCCCGGTGCTGCGGTTGTCGAACGGGCTCGCCACCGCGTACCTCCTACGTTCCACACCTTACCTTTATGTTCTCCACCTAAGAGTTCTACACCGAGTTCTACACCGAGTTCTACACCTGCGTTCTACACCGGACGCAGGCGCCGTTGGCTGGATTTCCGCACGATCAGCTCCGGGGCCAGGAGATACGCCTGCGGTGGCGGAGGTTTCCCGGACTCGATCAACCGAAGAGCTACTTCTCCCGCCTTGTGGCCAATCGCATCGCTCTTTTGGTCGACGCTGGTCAGCGGCACACGCAGAAAGTCGTCGTAATGTGAATTGCCGCAACCCACGATGGCGATATCTTCCGGAATTCGCAGGCCCCCTTCCAGGCAGGCCACCATCGCGCCCATGGCAACTGCGTCGGTGTAGCAGAAAATGCCGTCCGGACGCGGATCGAGAGCGAGCAGCTTTCTTGCCGCCCTGTGCCCCCTGCCATTCGACGGTGTATCCGGGCTCTCTTCCAGCACCAGATATTCCTGATACAAGGGCAAGCCGTGACGCGATAGCGTTTGCTCGTATCCCGCCCTACGCCCGAGAGCGGAACTCACGCGGTCGCCGCCGAGGTGCGCAATTCTTTGGCATCCCATTTCGATCAGATGCTCCGTGCCCAAAGCTCCCACGCGCACGTCGTCCACGCCGACAAAGTTGGCGTCCAACCCTTCGAATTTTCGATCCACCAGTACATAGGGAATTTGCTGGTCCTCCACCCAGCGCAGGATCTCAGCTGAGCCCTGGGTGGACGCAATCAACAAGCCATCCACGCTCCGGGCCACCAACTGCTCTACGGCCCTTTTCTCCATGTCCGGATTTTCCTCGGACGAGGAGACAATCAAGCTGTAGCCCCGCTCATGCAGGACAGCGGCAATGCTCTTGGCGATCTGCGCAAAAAACGGATGCACCAGATCCGGAATGACGAGTCCAATGCTGTACGTCCGGCCACTGACCAACGCGCGGGCTACCAGATTCGGCCCGTAGTTCATCTCCTTGGCCACGCTCAGCACGCGCGCGCGTGTTTCCTCGCTGGGCCCAGGAAAGCCGCGCAGGGCTTTCGAAACCGTAACCACTGATACGCCCAATTTCTGGGCAATGTCCTTCATCCGAGCAGGCATTGCAACTCCTTCCCCCTAGTGTTGCATACCGGCCCAGGTGCGGTCGCAAGCATTCAAAAAACCGAAGCGTAGGATCGTCCGGGAGGGTTTCGCGGAGGGCCTCAATTGTAAGCCCATGTCGTAGGATAGAGTTCCCCAAAATGCCCATGCAAGACACCATCGCCGGCAGCAGCCTCGGCGCGGATTTCCGCGATACGCTTCGTCTGGCCTGGCCCCTGATCTTTGCGGAATTGGGTTGGATGAGCATGGGCATTGTTGACGTCATCATGGTAGGTCGGCTGCCCAACAGCGCGGTCGCCATTGGTTCGACCGGCCTCGGCCAGAGCCTTTACCACAGTGTGGCCATCTTTGGGGGAGGCCTGCTGCTGGGCATGGACACCTTCGTGGCTCAAGCTTTTGGCCGGGAGGACCTGTCCGACGCCCGGCGAACGCTGGTCAACGGCCTGTTTCTGGCCTGCGTTCTAGCACCGGTTCTAATGTTGGTTGTGCTCTCCTGGCCGCCCCTCATGCGCTATTTCGGGATCAGCACGGAACTGGTCGCGCCCATGACGCCCTTTCTGCAAGCGCTCAACTGGGGCACATTACCCCTGCTCCTCTATTTCGCCTTGCGCCGCTATTTGCAGGCTGTGAACGTTGTTCATCCCATCATGTTCGCGCTCATTTCCGCGAATCTCGTCAACGCGTTCGGCAACTGGGTCCTGATTTACGGACATCTTGGCTTTTCGCCGCGGGGTATTACGGGGTCGGGTTGGTCGACCTGCTTCTCGCGCATCTATCTCGTCTTCGTGCTCGCAATCACCCTGTTTGTCGTCGAATCCAAGCGGAGGCTGCCGACAAGGTTCGGCACGCGCATCGACCTTCCGAGGGCGTTCGGCCTACTGAAACTTGGGGGGCCCTCGGCCCTGCAAATCTTGCTGGAAATTGGGGCTTTTGCCGCCGCCACAGCAATTTGCGCACGTCTTGGCCCAGTTCCGCTTTCAGGGCATGAGATCGCCCTGAACTGCGCCGCCCTGTCGTTCATGGTTCCTTTGGGCATCAGTTCGGCAGCCGCGGTACGGGTTGGACAACAAATGGGAAGGGGCAATCTGGCCGCCGCCCGGCACGCAGGATGGTCTGCCATGGCCATCGGTGTGGGCTTCATGGCCGCCTCGGGCCTGGTGTTTGTGACATTTTCCAGAGCCATCGCGCGCCTGTTTTCCCATGATCCGGCGGTGGTTCAGGTGGGGGCCAAACTGTTGCTGGTCGCGGCCGCGTTCCAATTGTTCGATGGTATGCAGATCGTCGCCACCGGCGCTCTTCGCGGTACAGGCGACACGCGAACGCCGATGCTGGCCCACCTGGTCGCTTACTGGTTTCTGGGCCTTCCGCTCGGCTATTTCCTCTGCTTCCAGCTGCACTGGGGCGTCGTTGGTGTCTGGTCCGGACTCTGCTTTGGACTGATGCTGATCGGAAGCGCGCTGCTACTGGCCTGGCACAGGCGCCTGCCCTGAATCGAGCGCGGTCAGCGAAAGCGGGCGCTATCCCGAATCTGCCGGGCGACCGCTTCCAGAAAGTCATCCGTCGATTGCGCCGGATCGCGCTGCAAGCCGGTCTTGTTGGTGATGCGAATGCCGATCTGCAACGCAGCACTGTCTCGTACCGAGCGATCCAATTGAAATCTTCGCTGCAGGTAGGTTTCGATCAGCACCAGATCATCGGAAGTCAGCAACGCGAGCTGCGGACTGGCCGGAGCGGCTTCGGCCGCGGTGTTCCAGTCTGGCCGCACTTCTTCCGTGCGTTGATCATGAATCACCACCGTTCCCGCAACGAAATCGCCGATACGGCGGTTCTGCGAGTTGAGCATCATGCAAACGATGCCCGCGCCGTACATGGTGGGAAGGATGTCAATCGCACGCATGAGGTTGCGGGCAATGGCCTCGTAAGCATTCATGGGCCGCCCGGATTCCTTGATCACGCGGATTTTCGCCAGCCGCTTGCCGGGCGTCTGCCCGTTCCAGAAGATCTCGAAAATCGCGAAATATCCCCAATAAACGCAAAATATGAACAAGATCACGACGGCGTCCAACCAGGAAGACGGCAGCCATCCGACCATGCGAGCTATGCCGGAGATCCCAATCCAGGCAATCAGCAAGCCTCCCACGAAATAGAGTAGGATTTGCAGTAAAGTATCGATGGCGAGGCCGAGGAAGCGGCTTCCGATTCCCGCCAGAGGCAGTTCGAGGGCAATTTGCTCGGGAGTGTGAATGTGAAGCTGATCAGAAGACTGCACTCGTGATCTCCACCCGCTGGTTGGAAAAACGCAAGCCGCACTGGAACCGCCTGGAACTGCTGCTCGGGCGCACTTCAAGCAAGGGCTTCCAGTCCCTTTCGCGTTCCGAACTGCAAGAATTGAGCCTGCTCTATCGCCAAACGGCCGCAGATTTGGCGGCCCTTCGGGAAGACCGGGCCTCGGTCCAGTTTACGCTGTACCTGAACCAATTGTTGGCGCGTGCCCACAATACCATTTACTCCGCCCACAGGGCGAGTCCGTTGGCAACCATCGATTTCTTTCGCTACCAGTATCCGCAAGTTTTCCGTCGAACCTTGAATTACACGTTGTCGGCGCTGTCGATCTTTCTTTTGGCGGGCGTGGTTGGCGCGGCCATTACGTATCACGATCCGGATTTCAAGGTGAAGATTTTGGGGCCGCAGATGGTGGATACGATTGACCGCCATCAGATGTGGACCCAGTCGATTGTGGGGATCAAGCCAGTAGCTTCGAGCTCCATCATGACCAACAACCTGAGTGTTTCATTCATGACCTTCGCGTCCGGAATCACCGGGGGCTTGGGCACGATCTACATGATGATTTTCAATGGCATGCTGATTGGCGTGATCGCTACAGCGTGTTTTTACTCCGGGATGAGCCTGCAGTTGTGGAGTTTCGTCGCGCCGCACGGCGTTTTGGAATTACCCGCTATTTTCATTGCGGGAGGCGCGGGACTGCGGCTGGCCCACGGTCTGCTGTTTCCGGGGTTCTTGCCGCGACGCGAATCGGTTGCGCGAGCTGGCGCCGAGTCGGTCAGGCTATTGCTGGGCACGATCCCGCTCCTGTTCATCGCCGGCATTATTGAGGGGTTCGTATCGCCAACCGGTATCGCGGTCTGGCTGAAGTTTGCCATGGCGGCGTCCCTATTTGCGCTGCTGCTGGCGTATTTGTTTTGGCAACCGGCGCCGTCGGCTAAAGCTGACTCCGCTGCTTGATTTCGAGATAGGAATTCACCACGGTGGTGGAGAGTTTGCTGGTGCTTGTTTCCATCGCCAGCGCGCCGCGCTCGCGGAGGCGGGCAAGCAAGAGTTCGCGGCGATGAACCATTTCCTGCGCCGCCGCCGTCTCATACATGGCATCCACGTCTTCCGGCTCCTTCGCCGCCATTTCGTTCAGATCGGGCTGCCCGATGACTATAAATAGAACTAGGTGGCGGGGCATCAGTTGCGTAGCAGCGTCGATGACCTCCGGGGTCATGGCCGTTTCCGCCAAGTCGGTGATCCATACAACCAGGCTGCGGCGCTTTTGATCGTTGAGCAGTCGACTCGCCGCCTGCAAGTGATCCGCCTCCGACTCGTCTTCGCTCACCATCGCCAACTGGCGCATGATCTGCATTAAGTGGGCGCTGCCCCGGGCTGCGGGAACGCGCTGCCGAATTCCGCGTCCATAGGCGACCAGCCCAACGCGGTCGCCGGAGTATAGGGCGACTTGGGCGAGCGTCAATGCGGCATTCACGGCATAGTCAAGCTTGCTGAGACCGGCGACGCGGGTGCGCATCAAGCGACCGGAATCGAGCAGGATCCAGATGCTCTGGCTACGCTCAATTTCATAAAGGCGGGTTACGAGTTTTCCACGGCGGGCGCTGGCGGTCCAGCAAATGTCGCGAAACTCGTCCCCACCGCGGTACTCGCGCAGGCTTTCAAAGGCGCGGCCGGCTCCGCGCAATCGCGCCATGCGCTTTTCGATTTCAATTTGGCGGCTGCGGATGAGGAAAACCGAATGGCGCTTGGCCTCCTCCAGATTCGGATAGGTGATGATGGTCTGCGCCAGCGGCACCTTGGTCCAGCGTTCCGCAATCCGTAGCGGGCTTTGGTAGCGAAGGTAGAGATCGCCAAGATGGGCGGGGCCGCGGATGGCTGGAACCAACGAGTACTGCACCTCGGTTTCGCTGCGGCGGCGGAGGACGGCTTCCAGTTGCACGGGCTCGAAGCGAAGCTCGCGCGGCAGTTCATCAAGAATCTTGGCGTAGATGGTCGAGTTCGAGTCGTTGGTGACCGTCAACCTGACCTTGGATTCCACGGATAATGCGGAAGGGGTCAGCCACGAGCGCCGAACCTGCAATTGTCGGGGCCTTGGCAAGCGCACCAGATCCAGAAACCAAATGAGAAGCACGAGCGCGTCCCAAATGATCATGGCCGCAACAAAGCGCCTGTCCGCAAATGCGGGCACCAGCCAAATGAGACCCACCAGCAGCAGGAAAAAGAAACGGTTGCCAAAAGCGATTCCCAGACGTTTGAAGGAAAGCGCCTGCCCATCGACCGCCAACGGAACGAGTGTGGCTGGGTGGCCGCTCGTACCCGCTTCCTCCGCAGGACGAGTTTTCGGGGGTTTCGGAGGGACGGCAACTTTCACTTGGGGACCTCGACGGCACGCAGGATATCCTGCAAAACCTGATCGGCGGAAATGCCTTCGAGATCCGCCTCGGGCCGGACAACCATGCGATGACGAAGAACCGGAAGCACTGCCTCCTTCACGTCATCCGGGATCAGATACTCACGGCCATCCAGGGCAGCGATGGCCTTGGAAAACATCATCAGGCTGACGGCTGCTCTGGGGCTTGCCCCTAGCGAGAGGGCCGGCCATTCGCGCGTACGCCGCACCAGTTGCACCAGATAGGTGAAGAGTGATTCCTGAACGTTGACGGCCTTCACTTCCACTCGCGCCTGCTCGAGAAGTTCCGGATGGATCGGTGCGAGTCCGGCACCCTCCAGATTGTGAGCGTCGAAACCCTGCTGCACGTTCGCGAGCAGTTGCAACTCTTCCTTGGCGCTTGGATAGAGCACGCGGATTTTCGCCAGGAAGCGATCGAGCTGAGCCTCGGGTAGTGGATATGTGCCTTCGAAGTCGATTGGATTCTGCGTGGCAAAAACAGTAAAGAGCGGGGAGAGCGTGTGCGGGCTGCCGTCAATGGTGACTTGGCGCTCTTCCATGCACTCGAGCAAGGCTGCCTGAGTTCGCGGCGGCATGCGGTTGACTTCATCGACCAACAAAAGCTGCGTGAACACCGGCCCCCGATGGAGCTGGAAAATGCTGGTACCCATGTTGAGCACGTTCGTCCCTACAATGTCCGCAGGCATAAGGTCCGAAGTACACTGCACGCGCTGAAATTCGAGGCGCAGCAGGTGCGAAAGGGTCTTGACGGCCAGCGTCTTGGCGATGCCCGGCACGCCTTCCAGGAGCGCATGCCCTCCGCAGAGAAGGGTCACCATACACTGCGTCTTGAGGTCGTCCTGGCCGACGACCACCTTGCCCATTTCCTCGCGAATGTGGCGCACGAGCGTTCGCACTGCTTCCATTAATCCTTCTCCTTCCCGGACTTCTCTCTCCCGGGCTTTCCTAGCGCAGCGATCGGGAACAACTTCAATTTTGCGGCATAGTCGTGCAGAGCGCGAACCAGCTGCAAGGCGATTCGTGGCTGCAACGTGTAGTCGAAGGGCGCAGACTCGCAGGCGCGCAGGGTGGCGTTGAACTTGGGATCTGCAAAACTCCAACGATCGCGGATGGCGCGCTCGAGATCGTCCACGGATGCGTTGCTGGCCATTCCCAAACGGCGGGTGATCCAGTAACGGAACCGTTGATAGGAAATGTCCACGGCCACCGACGCCGCATTGGCGTGCCTGTAGAGGGAACCGAGCGTCCTAACGAACTCCAGCGGTGACAAGCGAATTTCCTGGGCGGGAATGCTGATCGGCCCACTTCGCCGGGAAAACGTCAACAGAATTGCGAGCGCGAAGATGCCGAACTGCGCGAAAATCCACTTCACC
>Ga0137418_10000095_pt1 | contig 62430 bp, 47 predicted proteins | sample CZODoug3_1_2_16f_FD_122242 | JGI IMG/M metagenome (GOLD analysis project Ga0137418, IMG submission 122242) | Vadose zone soil fungal communities from Angelo Coast Range Reserve, California, USA - CZODoug3_1_2_16fungal (Hybrid Assembly) | ecosystem: Environmental > Terrestrial > Soil > Vadose...
TATTACGGTCAACTTCTAACTATGTGCAAAGATGCAGAGTCAGAACGGCCCGAGTTGCAATTCGCCAAGAGCTTCCTGGAGAAACAGGCTAAATTGGGGCCTTGAGGCTGGCGTCCAGATGATCCCATGTCGCGCGCGCGCGAATGGTTGATGCTCCGCTCAAAGCACTCCCTTTGGGCTACAACGTTGAAGTGATCTCCCTCCCAACTGACCTGGAGAACTTTATCGGGATTATCTCCAAGTAACGGGCAAGTCGGACGTTGGGAACTTGAGACCCGCAGGAATGCTCGCCTTCAGAACGGCCGACAGAGTCATCAGCAACCCAGGTTTGTGCTTGGGCCGATGTTCGTTTGTTGCGGCACAAGAGGGTTGTATGCTCGTGTGGCCTGATCGTTCCTGAATCGAGGGGGAAACACTATGTCCAAAGGGTTGAGAGCGCGACGATCGAAGCCAGAATCAGTTCCGAGAAGTTTGCCTCTGACGAAGCTCGATGAACTGGTCAAATGGATAGCTCTAGTTTCGGCTGGCATAGCGCTCTCCACAGGACTCGGCGCTCGGACTGGCTTTCCGCAACAGGAGCCTGCACAGCAACCAGAGGAAATCGGGACGGTACGGCAAATCTACGACGGAACTCTATATCCCGACATTCAGGTCCGAACTTTCCGCAACATCGAGCGGTTGTTTCCAACGCGGACCGTACGACGCGGCACTCACGTCTATCCCCTTCCGAAAAGTGAAGCCTCCCTAAAAGGGGTCGAGTTTAGTTCCGCGGGCAGGAGGTACGACATGTACGATTACATGTCGTTAAATCGAGTGAGTGGCCTATTGATTCTTAAAGACGGGAAGATTGCTTTCGAGCGATACGAACTCGGCAATAACGAGGCAACGCGATGGATGTCAATGTCGGTCGTCAAGTCAATCACTTCGACTCTGGTTGGGGTCGCAATTAAGGATGGCCACATAAACAGCGTCGACGATTCCGTGACCAAGTACCTGCCGACACTGGCCGGAAGTGCGTATGAGGGAGTGACGATAAGGAATCTGCTTCAGATGGCATCGGGAGTCAAGTGGGATGAGACGTACACGAACCCGGGGTCAGATCGCCGCCGCATGCTAGAACTCCAATTGTCGGGTAACCCCGGATCGATCTTGCAACTCATGTCCGGGCTTGCGCGTGCGGGAGGACCGGGCACAATTTGGAACTACAACACGGGAGAGACTCACGTTGTCGGAGAGCTGATACACGCCGCGGTCAAAAGACCGGTCGCGCAGTACCTGTCAGAACGCATATGGTCGAAGTTTGGCATGGAGTCTGATGCCACCTGGTGGCTTGAATCGTCTAACGGTCAGGAGATCGGCGGAAGCGGCCTGAGTGCCACCTTGCGTGATTATGGTCGTTTTGGGCTGTTCGTGATGAATCATGGTTTTGTGGGAGAGGAGCAAATTCTTCCTGAAGGCTGGTTGAGCGAAGCTGGAACTAGCAAGATCATCGGTGGCAAGAAGGTCGACTACGGGTACATGTGGTGGGTTCCAGATGCCTCCGCCAATCCGGTTCATGAAGGCGCATTCTTAGCTAGCGGTATCTTCGGACAATCTATCTACATAAATCCCGCAGCGAAGGTCGTGATCGTCGTATGGAGCGCCCGTCCGAAACCAACTGGAACTGACACCATCAGTGACGAAGACTTCTGCGCCGCCGTGGTCAGGGCGCTTCACTGAGATATGGAACTTTTTCGCGACCACCTTGCGGCTTCGGCATTGAAGCCGGGGAGAAGCGGTCGGATTAAACTCCATAGCGCGTGGCGAATAAGCTCGGCGGCCATCACAATTTCTCCGATCAAAGAGGGCCAGACGCTAGGATTGTATAAGGGAAGGTTTTGTTACCGGCACTCAGTCCATCTAGTATGCAGTTACGGCATCTACACGCTTTTGGACCTCACCTGAAACCATCATGCATCCACTCGACAATGTGATATGGCAGGCTCTCGGCACTCGTCACGCGAGTTTCGCGCAGGGAAATGGGCGGGCTCGAAAATTTGTTCCTGAAGTAAGCTCTTTGGCGGCGTTGCTGGAGCCGACGCCAGCAGGCTATGACGCACTCGCGTCTCTGATGGCGGAGGGTGAAGTGGCAGCTTTGGCGCTCGAGGCTCCGCGAGAACCGCCGGCGGGATGGGCGGTCGTCCGCGCGGCTCCGATGCTGCAGATGGTTCACCAGCGGGAGCTGCTCTCGTCGGCGAACGCCTCCGACCTACCCTCGATTGTTGAACTCAGTAGCGCCGATGCGCCGGAGATGCTGGCGCTGGCTGAATTAACCCAGCCCGGGCCATTCAGCATCCGCACCCACGAGCTCGGAACATATCTCGGAATTCGTTGTAACGGAGCGCTGGTGGCCATGGCGGGAGAACGCCTCAAGCTTCCGGGCTTTACTGAAGTCAGCGCCGTTTGTACTCATCCGGAGCACACCGGCCGAGGTTATGCCAGAATTTTGATGACCGAGGTGATGCGGCGAATTCGAAGCCGTGGCGAAACGGTTTTTCTTCATGTCCGGCAGGACAATGTTCGAGCTATCGAACTTTATAAGCGTTTGGGATTCGCGGAACGGGTGTTGCTCCATTTGTCGGTGATACGGAAGAATTCGGAATCACTCGGAGGGGCGGCGGAGTTCAATCGGGATTAAAAGATCTAGATGAGGAAATCGATAGCAGGGGGGGCACTGGCCCTGTCCATCAGTACAGATGGAAGGCTACTTCCAAATTGATTTCCACCGGCACTGGGTGGCTATCTTTCATGGCTGGCTCGAAGCGCCATTTTTTTGCGGCTTCAATGGCCTTTTCATCCAGTCCCATGCCGAGCGAACTGACGACATGGATGTTCCTCGGAAGACCGTCGGTTCCTACAATCAAACTCAACACACAGACGCCCTGATATTTCGCCTTGCGTGCTTCTTCGGAGAACTCCGGCTCGGCTTGGTAAATGGGGCGTGGTGGTGAGACTCCGCCCCCGACATGGAAAATTCCTCCGCCGGTGCCGCCGCCTTCGCCCGGGCCAAATCCCGGCCCTTTGCCTGATCCCACTCCGCCGCCACCGCCGGAACCAATGCCTCCTCCCGCGCCCGTGCCATTCGAGGGCAGCACGGCGCCTGACATCGGATCACCGAGATTCGGCATGTTGTTGATGGCCAACCTGACCTGAGGGGGAATGACCACAGTCGGTTCTACCGGCAATTTCGGCTTCTCATTGCGTACCACCACTACTGGCGGTGTGATTTGTTCCATGGCAAGTTTGGGCAACTTGCCTTTGGTCGCCTGCAGAACGTCACGGTCTCCTCCGCCGCCGCCTCCCCCCGCCTGGGTCTTCGAGGGGCGCAGGGGCGGAATATCGCCGGGATCTACCAGGGGCGTCACATTTCTCTGAGACACGACTTGAGTAACTACCCGGCGTCCCAGAATGGTTACGCCGATGATCACGCCGAGAAGGAGAAGGTGAGCGACGGTCGACCCTAAAGCGCCGTTCTTTTTATAGTCGTAAAAACCCCAGATGTCCTTAACCGGGATCGGCTTGGATTCCAGTTGCAGTGGCGGAAGCTTCTTAGGAAAAAAGAATTCATTGAGCTGGCGGGAAAGGGATTTCCAGAGCGGCTCTTCAAAACTGTCCTGGGCAAAAAGTAAGTGCAGTTCTGGCTCAGTTCCGGGACTCGGATTGATCTCTGGCGCTGCCATATATTGTTCGATTTGCCCGTTGCCGGTAGGGAAAGTCTCTCGCCCTCAAGCACTGCCTTTACACAGATGAGTGCTTCCCCCGCCAAGTTGCTTCATTTTCACTGTGCGAACTTTGCGAATGGGGTGACAACCCCGGCCGCCGCAGCTGATGACGTCAAACGCTCCCCTGCTAAAAATTGTACCTCTATTTTCTCACATTCCGGCAGTGCAATTCTGAGTCCACATAGACATGTACCTTCTGCTCCATCTGCGAGCCATGGACGTTCGACTGTCCCGCTCCCTATAATGAAAAGATTCAATCATTTGGGAGACGCCAACCGAGTGCCGCTCGAGCTGAAAGCGACCATCAATCTGCCTAAGACTGCCTTCCCCATGAAGGCCAACCTGCCCCAGAACGAGCCTAAAATCCTCGAGCGCTGGGAGCAAATGGGGCTTTACGACCGTATCCGGCAGGCGCGCCGAGGGGCGCCCCTCTACGTGCTGCACGATGGGCCACCGTACGCCAATGGACCCATCCATTTGGGCACCGCCCTCAACAAGTGCTTGAAGGACTTCGTGGTTAAATCGAAGACCATGGCCGGTTTCGACGCCCCCTACGTCCCGGGATGGGATTGCCACGGGCTGCCCATCGAAATCAAAGTGGATAAGGAATTGGGCGGCAAGAAGCTGCAAATGAAAGCGACCGACGTTCGTCTGGCATGCCGAAAGTACGCCGAGAAATTTCTCGATTTGCAGCGCGGTCAGTTCAAACGCATTGGCGTATTCGGCCGCTGGGACCGGCCTTATTCCACGATGACTCCGCAATATGAGTCTGTGGTTCTGGAAACCTTTTTTTCCTTTTATGAGAAAGACTTTGTCTACAAGGGCCTGCGCGCCGTTTACTGGTGCATGCATGACGAGACTGCTTTGGCGGAAGCCGAAGTGGAATACGAAAACCACACCAGCCCAGCCGTGTGGGTAAAGTATGCGCTGCTCGACGATCCGGCAAAGATCGATCCTGGACTGGTCGGCAAGAAAGTCTCCACCATTATCTGGACCACGACGCCATGGACGCTGCCTGCGTCCATGGCCGTGGCTTTCCATCCTGACGAGGAGTACGTCGCGCTTGAGTCCGGCGGCGAGGTTTCGATCGTTGCGGCCAAACTGGCCGGAGACGTGGCGGAAAAGTGCAATCTGGCCGATGCGCGCGTGCTTGCGCATTTTCCTGGACGGAAGCTGGAGCACCTTAATTTCCAGCATCCGTTTCTGGATCGCAAGATCCTGGGCGTGCTGGCCGCATACGTCACCATGGATACGGGTACGGGTGTGGTTCACACCGCGCCCTCGCACGGTGCCGAAGACTTCGTCACCGGAGTGAAGTACGGCCTCGACGCCACGAGCAATGTGGACGAAAAAGGCATCCTTCGCAACGGTCTGCCCGAGTACACGGGCAAGAAAGTTTGGGCCGCCAACGCGCCCATCATGGAATTGCTCAGGCAACGCGGCGCGCTTCTTCACTCGGAAACGATGGAACACTCGTATCCGCATTGCTGGCGCTGCCACAATCCGGTAATTTTTCGTGCTACCGAACAGTGGTTCATCTCGATGGAAGCGCCGATGCCTGGCGGCACGCTGCGCAGCCGCACGCTGGAAGAAATCAAGAACGTGAAATGGGATCCGGCATGGGGCGAAGAGCGTATGTCGAACATGATCGCCACGCGGCCGGATTGGTGTATTTCTCGACAGCGCGTCTGGGGCGTGCCCATTGCGGTGTTTCTTTGCGAGAGTTGCGGCAAGCCACTGAACAGCCACGCCGTCAATCGCCAGGTTGTCGAACTGTTTGCGCGTTTCGGAGCCGACGCATGGTTCACGCCTGAAGCTGACGCGGTGCTGCCGCCTGGCACCAAATGTCCGCATTGTGCTGCCACGAAATTCGAGCGCGAAACCGACATCTTCGACGTGTGGCTCGAGTCCGGTGCGAGCTACCTGGCGCTTCGAGCCGACGAACCCAGCTACCCCTGGCCCTCGGATCTTTATCTCGAAGGCGCTGACCAGTTCCGCGGCTGGTTCCAGTCTTCCCTGCTCTGCGCCATGGGCGTCGAAGGCACGCCGCCCTATGCGGGCGTAGTGACTCCTGGGTGGACGCTCGACGAGAAGGGCCAAGCCATGTCGAAGTCGCGCGGCAATGACGTGGATCCCGTCGACATTGCCAACCGTTTTGGCGGCGAGATTGTGCGCCTGTGGGTCGCCTCCGTCGACTTCCGCGAAGATATGGTGGGCTCCGAACAGCTGATGCAGCGCGTGGCGGAAAACTACCGCAAGATCCGCAACACGTTCCGCTACATTCTGGGTAACCTGTACGATTTCGATCCGCAGAAAGATGCCGTAGGGTTCGAGCAGATGGAAGCACTCGACCAGTACATGCTGCGCCAAACCAGCGAATTCGTCTCACAGGTTCGCGACTGGTATGCCGAGTTCGCCTTTCACAAGATCTATCACCGGGTAAATGATTTCTGCATCGTGGACTTGAGCGCTTTTTATTTTGACGTACTGAAGGATCGCCTTTACATCTTCGCGCCCAAATCGCAGGCACGGCGTAGCGCCCAGACCGCCATCTGGCGAATCGGCGAGGCGCTGGTGAAGCTGCTCGCTCCCATCATGAGCTTCACTTGTGATGAGGTCTGGATCTCTTTTCCGAAAATGGGGGAACGCGCCGAGAGCGTGCACCTGGCACGGTTTTCTGATAATTCCGAGATTCTGGGCGCTCCTGCTCAGGTCCGAGACAATTCCCATGCCAGCGATTGGGTCACGCTCCGCTCGGTCCGCGACGAGGTTCTCAAGGCCCTCGAGGAAGCTCGGAACCATAAACTCATCGGCGGCGGACTCGAAGCTCAGGTCACCATAACAGCGGCAGATCCTATCCACTCAGTCCTGACCCGCCATGCGGACGAGTTGCGATACCTGTTCATCGTCTCGGCGGTCAAATTGGTGCGAGGCTCAGGCAACGGCAGCGGTGGCGTTCACGTCGAAGTGCAAAGAGCCGAAGGCGCGAAGTGCGACCGCTGCTGGAATTACTCGACGCATGTTGGCGAGGACAAAAACTACGCCACGGTTTGTGAGCGGTGCAGCGCCGTACTGAAGGAACTGGAACGGTGATTTAGCCTAGTTTTGTCGTAATGTCCCCACTTCGCATTGCGGTCGGCCACAGCCATCATCTTGGTTCCTTTGCCGCGTTTGGTTTTCCCGACCGTGGAGCCCCTTTTTCCGGACGGATGTGAGCATCGATAACTGACATCAGCGGAGGGCCATTTCTGGGAATCGTAACGATAGCAAAAGGCGGACCAACTTGTTCTGGATTAGCTTCGGCTTCGACTTCCAGAAGTGCGCGAACTAAATTGCTGGCTTGATGCACAGAAAGCTCTCTTTTTCCACTTAAGATACGACTTTCCAAAGGAGCTTTGGATATCACCCTCTGATAGAGGTCGCCCTGCTCCTGTTTGAGTTCTCGAAGGACACGTTTCGACCCCACGCCATAAATTGCGAAGTCTTCTTGGCCGTTCCGTTCAGGGTGCATTAGAACTCGCTGGATGCTTTTGAGGTGCAGTTTTTGCCAATCAACCTCGGCATATATGGAGTAGATCGTAGGAACACCAGCTTGGTAGCCCGCAATCAGATACTCGAGAGCGTAATCCCCAGGTGAGTCCTTCTGTTGAAGAAGCCCACGCTTCAAATACACATCAAACCACGAAGAGAATTTCTCAACCTCCTCTTTTACGATTTCGGAGACTCGGGATACAGATGCATCGGCCGGAAGACGAGCTTTTATTTGGCCAATCAAGGCTGGAAAATAGTACGGTGCGACGTTGTGGGCATCTCCAAGCACGGCATACAGGCCGATACTCCCCACGGCGACACGGTCCTGAACAAGAACCATTTTCTTGGATTCTGGCGATGACGGACACGGTCCAGCGCAACGATCAACGGACTTCCCGTCCATGCCAAAAATGATGCCTCGCGAAGTGATAATCGTGATGGCGCTGGAGCTGAAGCTGAATGGGCAAAATGCAGCCACCATGAAAATCCAGCGTATGATGTTCTGCTTTGAAACCAATTCTGCTCACCCTTTTGCGACCGCAGCTGGTCTGACTGCGTTGGTTCCCGCGGCCTATCAGCTAGGTACCATTTTGCCGAACGTTGGGGTTCCAGAACATTAATTTCTAAAGGCGTGGCGCGAAAATCGGGCTCGGTGCTCTATTTTGATGTATACTTCCGCGCGCAAGACAGCTCTCGAATCGACAAGTTCCCAAGCGGGCCCTCAGGCTTCTATGCTGCTGTTGCAATCCCCGGTGCAAGCCATCATGCCTGGTCTCTCCTACTTAATGAGGTGCTGAAATGACAAACCCACGTACCTGTCGATTCCGACTTCGAAATGCAGTCGCTGCTGCGCTCGCAATCCTGACCATCTGTGCGCTTCCGACGCTAGCGCAATCGCCGAATGTGGTCGTGCAATGGAACGAGGCGGCATTGCAGGGCGTGCGCGATTCAAGAATTGGACCGCCAATGGTCGCACGCGCACTGTTCATTGTCCACAATTGCATCTACGACGCCTGGGTGGCTTACGACCGGAGGGCGGTGGGAACGGTGTTCGGCGGCTCTCTTCGTCGTCCAAAATCGGAACGAACCCTTGCCAATAAGAACCGGGCGATCAGCTTCGCTGCCTATCGTGCGGCGGTGGACTTATTTCCCGGCGATAAGGGCGTGGTGTTCGATGCTTTGATGGCCAGCCTGGGGTACGACATCAATGACAATTCTACCGACACGACGACAGCGACCGGAATAGGAAATGTGACCTGCGCTGCTGTCCTCGCCATCCGGCATAACGACGGTTCCAACCAGCTCGGGAACCTGACGGCGAATGGTGTGCCATACGCCGACTACACGGGATACAGTCCCGTAAATCCTGCAACTACGGTTCCACTCGGGACAGGTTATGACTACTCCAGCCTCAACCCGAATCATTGGCAGCCGCTAACGTACTTCAACGGGACGGTGACCGTGACCCCGTCGTTTGCCGGCGCACAATGGTACAAGGTCACCCCGTTCGCGACCAGGGCAGAAGATGAGTTCCTTGCTCTCAGCGCTCGCTTCGGACCCGCCCTCTATCCGTCTGAGATTTACAAAAGCCAAGCTCAGGCTTTAATCGCAATCAGCGCGGGTCTGACCGACAGGCAAAAGATGATTGCCGAGTACTGGGCCAATGGCCCGCGCACGGAACTGCCGCCCGGGCACTGGGATTTGTTTGCTCAATTTGTTTCGACCAGAGACCACCACACGGTGGACGATGATGCCAAAATGTTCTTCGCATTAACAGCGGCCATTCACGACGCCGGCATTGCCGCATGGGTCGCGAAACGACTATTTGATTCTGTTCGGCCCGTCACCGCTATACCTTTCCTGTTCCACGGACAGACGATCATGGCCTGGGGAGGACCGTTCATGGGGACGGTAAGCATGGATGGCGGAAACTGGATCCCTTATCAGCCGTCCACTTTCCCCACTCCCCCTTTTCCGGAATACATCTCCGGACACAGTACCTTCAGTGCTGCGGGAGCTGAGATTCTGAGGAGGTGGACAGGCAGTGACCACTTGGGTGCATCGGTCACGTTCGACTCGGGTAGCTCTGTAGTAGAGCCGGGTGTGACTCCTGCTACTCCCATCACGCTTCACTGGGCCACTTTCACCGATGCTGCCAACCAGGCAGGAGTTTCGCGTCGCTACGGTGGAATCCACTTTGAAAGAGCTGACCTTGCCGGACGGGCGACGGGTAGGCTGGTGGGTGCTCAAGCTTGGGAAAAAGCGCTGCGGTATTTCAGCGAGGCTGGACACGATTCATCTGCCGCGGCCCGACCGTAGTACACACCGACGGTCCGGTCCTCCGCTTTCCGGAATCCGCCGAGGACGCCGGGACCATCGCAGGGCGCGAGCAGGATGTGCAAGTTTTTGCGTATTGACAAGGGGCGGTGTCCAGGTCCAGCATTGGCTGCAACTTCTTCGGGGGCATGCTTTCTGCTAACAGTATTCCACTGTCCCCGCTCCACTCCGAAGAGGTGAGTCTTCCCGGGCCCATCAAGTCAGCGCGCAGTCTGTCGCGCTCCGATGTAGGAGGACACAATGAGTATTTCCCGACGCAACTTCATTCGAGCTTCGGCCAGCGCTGCGGGTACAGGTCTTGTGCTCAGCTCGGCGCTACCGAAGCCTGTTCTCGCAGCTGAAGAAGACCACCGGGCGTGCCCGGTGGAACCACAACCGATTCCGCACACGATTGCTACTCCGTTCGGCACGACAATTCACCACTTCTTTCCTGGTCCCGTCGAAGGCGCAGATCCGGTCACAGGCCATGACCCTTCAGAGATCTTTGACTTTAGCGGCGTCATCGCACAGGCCGACCTGCTTCTGAGTGGCACAGGGACAGACCTGAACACAGGCGACAGTGCCCCGTATGACTTCCATACCGATATGAGGTTCATGAAGGGCCAGATCGTCGCTGCCGATGGACATACGCATAAGGGCGCGTTTGCCTTTATATGACTTGACAGCCTCCCGGCAGCAAGCCCGTTGGGCTTGCATTCTTACGACGCCGCTGTTTCGCCAACTCTGGTCACGTGGGTGACTCCCATCCCCGAAGGCGGAGCAAGAAGTGATTTGGATGACGGCACTGCCGAGCTTCATGTGAGAAACATCTGCTCGGTGTTCGACGCCTTCTCGGTTGCGAATAGCCTGGATCCCACTCACCCTCTAGGAAACGTTGTGAGCGCAGTCATCGACTCCCTCGATCTCAAGTGGGGCGGCGTGACCAGGAGCATTATCGGATTCAGCGACCCAGTCAATCAATTCTCCGGCGACTTCTTCGAGACGTCAGCGTCTATTCACGTGTCGGTAAGAACGAAGATGAGCACAGGACACGGTTTCAGGTTTGTTTCTTCGGCGACAACGAAAGTTAATTTCGCGCAGATTGGGCGCGAGACCAATGGCGTGTACTTCTGACACATGCACCTCACGGCGGCTCGTGCACAAGCATCCAGCAGGAGCTGCCGTGACGATTACTGTCGCTCACTACCGCGTTATGACACGCACATCGATCGGCTTCACCGGAGCATAAGCCCACCAACGACACCCGTCTTCACCGTGAGATGGATCACACCCGGCGTGCGCGCCTACAAAGGTTTGGGATTCGACGCCGAAGGGGCCATAACGCTCTCTGCTGCACACACGAAGAACTTCATGTAATGTCTTTGGCATCCTGAAGACGCCCCTAACGCAGAATGCTGAAGTTAGGCGCAGAGTTCACCCGAGCGGAGAGAGAGGCGTGGTTGGCTGGGATCCTGGCTGACAGTCGCGATGTGCCCGACTGATGATCCTACAACGAGGGCTTCTGAGAGGGTAAGACCCTGTGTGACCCGCCCTGAAGGATAGACCGCAAGTCATTTATGAGATGAGTACCAGACACTTTAGCCGCTGAAACGTTCGAAAATGTTTTTCCATGCGCCCTCGGCGAGCTTTCAGCCTACGCCTCCATTTAAGATGTTCTCAGGTCAATATCCGGGATGACAAAACAATATTCCGCTCGCGCGATCCATTTCTTCATCGCACTCATAGTCCTTCTGCTCGATCGCTGGACGAAGCATCTGGTGTCGGTTCACATCCCGCTCTACACTCATATCCAGATCATCCCGGGCTTTTTCCGCCTCACTCACACGGAGAATACGGGCGCAGCCTTCAGTCTCTTCGCTGACACCCCCGCGCACTGGAAGACGGGAATGCTTATTGCTTTTTCCCTCGTCGCGCTGGTGATTGTCTTCGCACTCCTCTGGACCAATACGCGCGCGCTCACCCCCGCGGGTATCGCCTTATCCCTCATTCTGGGTGGAGCTTTGGGCAATCTCTGGGATCGTCTGGCCAGCGGACGTGTGGTGGATTTTCTCCTGTTATATGTCCGGCAGTATCAATGGCCGGTGTTCAACCTCGCCGACAGCGCTATTGTGGTTGGTGCTGGGCTGCTGGCGATTGAAATTGTGTTCGCACCGAAAGATCACGCGACCCGGTAACCGTCGAAGCAACTCTTCTACGGCGCCCCGTAGAGCTGCTTGTACACGTTGGCATTCCGCAGAATCGCTTGCACATACTCGCGCGTCTCGGTGAACGGTATGGATTCCACGAACTCTTGCGGGTCGCGATATTTGCCCTGACCGAGCCATTCGTCCACGCGTTCCGACCCCGCGTTGTAGGCGGCAAGCGCGTATTCCAAGGACCCTCCGAAGCGGTCCACCATTCCCCGGAAGTAACGCGTACCAAGCTGGAGATTCACTGCCGGAGTGAATAACTGGCTGGCGTTATACTTCTTCAGTTTTGCCTGTTTTGCCACCAGTTTGCCGGTCTTTGGCAACAGCTGCATCAAGCCCACGGCATTTTTCTGCGACACCGCGTATGGGTTGAACTCCGACTCCTGGCGGATGAGCGATGCTACGAGATAAGGATCAAGTCCGTTGCCGGTCGAGAATCGCTTTAACTCTGCCCAGTAAGCCTTGGGAAACAATGCTTCCCAGTAGGGGCGCGGCAGATCAGGAATGTCCAGGGAAAAGTAACTCGGCGCCGAACGTTTCATGACCTGGATGCCGCGGTCATAGTGCCCGTTCGCAAGGTAAAGCTGGGCGGTTTCAGCCGGAGCCCAGCTGCCGCCATCGGCAGTAGCCGCCGCCTGCAGCTCGCGCACCGCGAAGTCCACCAAGCCGCCGTTGCCGAGCAGTTGTGCCTTCTGCACGCGCAAATCGTCGGCGGGCGGCTCCGAAGCGGTCACTTTTCCGCCGCTGTCGAGCGGCGGCACACGATCGAGCAAGGCATAGTGCTGCGGATCAGCCGGCTGCGGCATGCGTTCGAGCCTTTGCCGTCCCAGTTCTGCGTAGTAATAGTTGCGATAGCGTTCTGAAAGCTTTTCGTAGTACGCCCGCGCCATGACCGGATCGTTGTCTTCCTCTGCCAGGCGAGCGCGCCAGTACAAAGCGGCGGGAATCTCCGGACCAGACGGGTAGCGCGCAATCTGTTCCTCGAATTGCGTCTTGGCGTTCTCGTTGTGTCCCTGCCGAAGGGTAAACCACGCTGCCTTCCAATGCGCATACGAGGCTCGTGGGCCCTGGGGAAAGCGCTGCTGTAGTTCTTGGTACAAGTCGATGGCCTGGTCATATTCGTGATGCACGAGGTGAAGGTTCGCAGCCGATAGCAGCGATTGCTCCAGCCACGAACTGGCGGGCGCGGACTTCCGGAGCTCATCCACGGTGTCATAGAAACCGTTATTGTCATCGGAGCCGCGTGCGATTTCCCCCAGGATGAACAGTCGCTGCGCGTTCGCGTCGCCGCTAAGGCTAGCCATCGAAAGCAGCACCGGCTTGGCCTCCCGCCCTCGGCCCCCGCGGTATACGGCATCGGCCATGGCTAATTCGATCGGCGGACGATCGGCCGCGCTTACTTGATTCAACAGATCGCGGTATTCCGTTGCAGCATCGTTATAGCGGCGTCCTTTCATCAGCAAGTCGGCGCGGGTCTTGCGCTCGGTCCAAATCGCTCCGGGTAGAGCGCCTCCCGCGCCAAGTTTCCTCAGCTCGGAGTAGGCGGTCTCCGCCTCTGGACTGGTGGGCATGTTGTAATAAACGTTGCCCAGGGCTTCGACCGCCTTCCCGTTCTCTCCCGCCGCGGCGTAGGCTCGCCCCAAAGCCAGTTCCATATCCGCGCGCACAGGAGTGCGTTTCTTTTCAAGGAGTGCAACCGCTTCTGCCGCACGTCCTTCCAGCAAGAGCGCGCTGCCGTAGGTGACCTGCGCGTCTCTGCTAAGCAACGATTCGGGATAAACCGTTGAAAAATTCGTCAGAGCTGCCACGGCTTCGGCGGTGCGTCCGGTTTGCAGAGAAGATGTGCCGAGATAGTAGGCGACGTAGTCGCCCAGATCCCCGGCCTGCGGTTTGGCCCGGTTCAAGGGATCAATCGCTTTGGCGAATTCCCGATCGAGAACGTGGGCATAGCCCGCAACCAGCCATGCCAGAGCACCCGCATCTTCCTTGGAGTGGGCACGCGCATAAGCTTCAACGCCGGCGTACGCGGCTGGCGAACGGTCTTGGAAGAGTTGTTGTGCCATGGGCCGCAGGGTGGTCGAAGCCACAAACGCCTGCCGCATCCGGCGTACTCGGGGAGAGAGGGTCCGGCTCTTGCGTTTTTTGCTGCTGACGGTGCGACCTTTGGCGCTGATGGCTGGAGCCTTCTTCGCTCGCGGCTTCTGATGGCCTGCAGCTTTTTCAACGCTCGTTGGGGCTTTGGAAGCAGGGGATGACGATGGCGGTTGAGCCGAAGGGGGCGGTTGGCTGCTTCCGCCGGTACTGTGGTTTTCAGAAGACTGACTCGCCGCAGGCTGTTGCCCTAGCGCACGGGCAGGCGCGGTCAAGAAAAGCCCGCAAAACCACGCCACCGCGAGCACCCGCCACCAGATGAAACCAGATCGAACCACGGGAAATGGTTTTACCAAGAAGTCGCTGTCAGAAGGGCCGCCCGCCTGCTTATATATGGAAATTCGCACCCATGATCGTGACGTCGTCTTCAGCCAGGCTGCGCACAACTTCCTGCTGAAAATAGTTTGCGCTGGCTGCCGCCGTGTTGCCGTATCGCTTCTGGTATGTGGAGCGGCTTTTCTCAATGTCGTCCTTCATTCGATCGTAAAGATCTTTGTGTTTGCGTCCTTCGGTGACCTTCGCCTGGTTGTACAGTTTGATTTCATCTACCAGCAGGCGGGCGAAACGCTGCGCCTTGCGATGGACGTCCGCATCTTCCGGGGACAGTTCGGCAAAGGGATCAGCCGCAGCAGCAGGCGCGGCGGCTCCGGCCCCGTGCGCGGACCCAGGCATCTCAACGACCTCTGCGGTAGAGCCCGGCTGGGGCTCATCTGGAACACTCGGCGCAATATGCTTGGGCACGTGGCCAGCGAACGGATCCGAAAATGACGAAACCGTTTGCACCGGGGGCGAGGGCATGCTTCGTTCGGCGGCACTGGCGGCGTCTCCAATTTCCCTCTGCGCTTGCTTGCGCAATGAAATGACTTCCAGCCAGGCACCGGTTGCCATGACCAGCAATTCAAGCGCAGCAGAATCCATGGTGCCGTCGGCGCCGGCATCGGCGTAGACCAGCGCCGCCACTTTGTCCTTGAGCACGAGCGGAAGCACCAGCACTTGCTCGTTCCCTGGTCCACCGAACTGCTCCACAAACCGGGCATCCATTTCCGCAATGTTTGCAGGAGTTGCAACCCGGTTCAGATACGCGTGCATAACTGGAGTGGCATTCATGTCGAGCGCAAAATTCTTGAGCGCATCGTCATCGGCAAAACCGCGGCTTTGCCATCCCGCCGCAGTGCCTGCCTTTACCACGAATAGGGCAATTCGCCCACAATGTTGACTTCCTCCCGCCAGCAGACCGCGCAGAATTTCTTTTTGTGTGGTGCCGGCGTGAATGTTGGCAATGTCTCGCAACAGCGCGTCGGTATCGCCATTCGGGCCTGCCGCCGGGGTTCGGACCGGCGCCGCAGCGGGCAGCACCTCGAGCACTCGCTTCACGAGCTCGGCTTGCAACGCCGGGATCTGGCCCGCGAGCGCCTGCTTCACCGCGCGTTCAACGATCTGGACTAAGTCGCTGCTTTCCGCCATGCTGATGAGAACCAATCTTCGCCGCCAGCCGCTGGTGCAGAGCACCGGCTTGCGGCATCAATCTATCTGCTGATTATACGGTACTTGTGAGCGTACCTCAGGGTACGTCAGGACGTGTTCGACTGCGTAACCCCGTCTCCTCAGCAACTTTATCCGAAACCTGCCCTGGTGCGATATGTCAAAGCGGTTTCGCAAACAGCGTGGTTACCAAGTAGAATAACAGTTCGCATCCGCGGGCCGCGTTTACGGAAAATACTGAATCGCCCAGACAATGAATACCATCGAAAACAAAGTAGCCGCAGCCCCCGTTACGGAAGAACTGTCGTTGGTGCGGGCGGCGAAACAGGGCGACGATGCGGCCTTTGAAGAGCTGGTTCGCCGCTACGATCGCAACGTTTTTCGGATCGCGCAGCACATTACGCAGAACCGTGAGGATGCGGAAGATGTGGTGCAAGAGGCGTTCCTAAAGGCGTACGGAAATCTGGCAAAGTTTCAGGAGCAGTCGAAATTCTATACCTGGCTGGTGCGGATCGCGGTAAACGAAGCGCTGATGAAGCTTCGCCGCCGCCGCCCCGAGCGCACTGTATCGCTGGATGAGGACATCAAGACCGAAGATGATTCTCTTCCCCGGGAGATCGCGGATTGGAGTCCCAATCCTGAACAACTCTATAACCAGTCGGAATTGCGCGAGATTTTAAGTAAGACGATTCAGGGTCTACCTCCGGGATTCCGGACGGTGTTCGTGCTGAGGGACGTGGAAGGACTTTCCACCGAAGAGACTGCGGCTGCTCTTGACTTAAGTGTGCCGGCAGTGAAATCGAGGTTGCTGCGGGCGCGCTTGCAACTTCGGGAGCGGTTGGGACGTTACTTTCAGAAACGTGAGAGTGGAGATGGCACCCAGTGAAATGCGCTGAGTTTCTGCAAGAGTTGACAAATTACTTGGACGGTGTCCTCGACCAGAAGACCAAGGGCGAATTGGAAAACCATCTCTCCTGGTGCCACAACTGCTATGTGGTTTGCGACACAACCAAGAAAACGATTGAGATCTACCGCGACTCCCAACTCTACGAACTGCCCGAAGACCTGCGGTCCCGCCTCCGCTCCGCCATCATGACGAAGTGCCAGCAACATAAAAAGCGCGGCCCTCACGGCGTATAGCCTCGCGGCGTGAAGACTCGCAGCGTGAAGAAAAGACAGCGGTAGAATCCACGGCCGGAATAATTTTTCCCCACTCCTCTGCTCTGACCACTATCCGACCCAGAGCCTTTTGGCTCTCATCGAGGTCCATGACACGCCCGAAAATCGAAACCCTTTTGCGTCTACCTGAATCTAAGTACTTGGGGAGCGCTGGCTGGCCGCTAAGGTAGGCTTCCCGAAGAACCACGGGAATCAGGTCCCGAGATGTGGAGGTGCGCCATGTTCGTCAAGTTGCTCGAGGTAATTTTCGGTTGCCGTCACTCGCGCTATAGTTTTCCAGTAACGATCCGGGGCGCGGGGCGGCGTACGCAAGCCGCCAGCTTGACCGGCACCTACGTTGCTTGTTTGGAATGCGGCAAAGAATTCCCCTACGACTGGCAGGAGATGGAGGTCATAACCTCTCCGCAGCGGCATCGCGAACGCGTGGCTGCATTGGCCACGAAGCACGCAGCCTGATGGGAATACTCGGATTGGCTTGTAAGCTGTCTCTCCCCCAAAGAGCCGCGGTTCTACCGCGGCTCTCGCTTTTTCTACGCTGGACTCTAGGGCCATAATATTGGGAATGTGCGCCCTGTCGGACGCCCCCTCCAAATCACCCTTGGGACAAAATCATACAATCTGGTGTGTGGTCCAGAGTGAAATGAAATGGCGGATGCAAGCGGTTTTGGAGCGGCGAAGCATGCGAGTGCGGTGCCATAATGCTGTCAATGGCTTCGGTGCCGCAAACAGCGTCCCCAGACTGTATCCGGCGAATCCAACGTGTGCAAACCGTCACAATCGCATGGATGATGGTGGAGGCTACGGTATCCCTCGTTGCAGCTTGGCGGGCGCATAGTCCCGCGCTGCTCGCCTTCGGTGGAGACAGCGCCATCGAACTCTGCTCAGCGATAATCGTCCTGTGGAGATTTCGGGCAAGTGCGGAACACGAGCACGCGGAGAAGCGGGCTGCCGGTGTCGCAGGAGCCTTGCTCTTCGCGCTAGGTGCTTTTGTCGCGGTCACTTCGGTCATGAGTCTGCTGGGCTACAGCGAACCCAAGCCGACATTTCTGGGGATAGCGATTCTGCTTGCCGCAGCCGTCACCATGCCGTGGCTGGCGAAAGAGAAACGGCGGCTATCAGGTGCCACAGGCAGTGCTGCGATGAGGGCGGACGCTGCTCAGTCGGCGCTGTGTGCTTACCTGTCTCTGATTGCCTTAGCGGGACTGGCGATCAACGCGATCTGGCACGTAAAGTGGGCAGACCCGATTGCGGCTTTAGTCGTTCTGCCGCTCATGGTTAGGGAGGGTCGGGAAGCCATGCGCGGGAAAGCCTGCGCTTGTTGCTAGATTCGCCCCACGCGATCCAAAGGAGTACAGAATGCCAAATCCAGAGAGCACCCTCAAAGAACGACTCGCCGGCTATCGTCAGATCAAGATCAGCGTCATCGGCAGGAGGTCGGGGCAGACGATCTCCATTCCCGTCTGGTTCGTGCTGGAAGGGGAGAAGCTTTACCTTCTGCCCGTGCAGGGCTCGGAGACGCAGTGGTACAAGAACGTGCTCAAGAACCCTACGATTCGGATTGATGCGCGAGGTGTGGAGGAGAAGTTCCGGGCAAAGCCAGTCACCGAAGCCAAGGCTGTGAAATCTGTGGTCGAGAAATTTCGGGAGAAGTACGGGGCGCAGGACGTGAAGAAGTATTATTCGAAGTTTGATGTGGCAGTTGTGGTTGAATTGGACTGACGGGAGTTGAACTCGCTTTTCGAGGGATTGGCTGGCGATGAGTGTTGTTTGCATTCCGATCCGAGTCCAGAGCGACAAGACGTTGCTCGGCGTGGTCCTGGCGTCGCTGTTTCGAGCGCCGTTGCAGCGAGCCAGACCATGGCTTCCCGTTGAAGCCAACATTCGCTCCAGAATAAAACCGGCGGCCAGGCCGCCGGTTCATGGTCGGTGATAATCAGCTAGTTCGAATCGTCTCGCCGCTTCAGTGTTGGACGGTCATCGTCGCTCTTGTTGTCCCCGGATTTGTCAGTCGATGTCGACGTCCGCCGCAGGCTGGGCTTGTTGGCGTCCTTCTGATCAAGCACTTTGTGGCGGTTCTCAAGCGCCGCCAATCGTGCTTTCACATCATCAAACTCCGAGGTTGTCACGACATACTGCGGCTTGGCCGGCAGAATGCTGCGGATCTCGTCCTGCGACTTCTGGATGCGGTCAGGCGTCTGGGGGTGCGTATCGAAAGCCTTGGACAGTGTCCCCGGCTTCTTCTTCTCCATGGCCTGCAGCTTTTCGAAGAACGAAACGAATGCCGAGGGATCGTAGCCGGCGCGATACATGTACTCCACACCCAGATAATCCGCTTCCGCCTCAAATCCGCGGGAGAACTTCAGGAAGGTTAAGGGGATGCCCAGTCCCGCCGCTTCGTATCCGGCGTAACCGATCGCTCCGCCCATGAAGATAAACGGTATCGAAGCCATCTGCAGCAGGTTGGCCCGGGTCATTTCCCGTCCATAGTGACAGGCCGCGACGTGGGCAATCTCGTGCGCCATTACACCCGCCATTTCCGCTTCTTCGTCTGCCGCCAGAATCAGGCCGGAATTTACGTAGAAGAATCCACCTGGCAACGCCATGGCGTTCACCACGTCGGAATCGATCACTTTGATTGTGAACGGTACTTGCGCATCCGAGTTGCGCACCAGGTTCTGGCCGATGCGGTTCACGTATTCCGTGACTACCGGATCGTTCACCAGCTTAATCTGCGATTCAACCTGCTGGGCGTACACCCGGCCCCGCGCTACCTGTCCTTCCACGGTGTACCAATTGCCGACGCCGCGTCCGCATCCCACGTTGCGGTTTCCCACCGCGTCAACATCTCTCTTGCCGCCGTCGTGCTTCAGGTCACTGTCATCTGTCTGTGGCAGCGCAGCGGGCGGAGGCGTCGGCGCGTTCTGCACATCGGCAGCCTTAGGCTTGTTCTGATCCTGGTCGGGATTGGGATTCTGGGTTTGGGTTTGAGTCTGTGCAAACGTCCATGGTCCCGCACTGAACGCCGCTATCGCCACCGCGCTTGCCAGCCACCGCAATTTCATACAAACTCCTTTGCGCCCCGATACTCTTAACTCCGATTATACGCCCCGCGTGGACGGACCAAGGCCCGAAACTGATCTCCAAAGTTAGACGCCTGGCGCCCATTTTGGGTTATCCGGCCCATGGCTAAGAAGTAATTTTAAGATGAAAGCCCGCCGCTTCCAGCTCCACCCGGTGCCTGCGCTCGAAGACCTTCCGACTGGCAGCACCGGGGTTGCCGCCTCAATCTGGCCTTGCTCCATTCCGCTCTCAATCGTAAGATTGCGCGTTCCTTAGACTTGAGAGGTCCCCCTGTGCTCGATCGCCGCCACTTCCTCACCGCCACCACCGGACTTGCCGCTACGCTGGCCTTCCGCAGCCCGCTTTTGGCCCGACTCGAGAAGGTTCCGGCGAACCTCCCCGATCATTCACTGCTAGACAAAAACGAAGACGCATACTGGGCCGAGCTGCGCCGGCAATTCCTCATTCCCGCCGACGAGATTTATCTTAACAACGGCACCGTCGGCTCCAGTCCCGCGCCGGTACTCCGCGCCATTTTTGACGGCTACAACACCACCGAAAAGATGGATCAGCAGGATCCCGAAGACTACCCCATCTGGGGATACGCAGCGTGGAATGAATTCCGCGACCCGCTGGCTCGATTCGTGGGCTGCAACCGCGACGAGATCGCGCTGCTGCGCAACGCCACCGAAGCCAACAGCTACATCGCGAACGGCATTGACATGAAGCCCGGCGACGAAGTCCTGATGACCGATCAGGAACATCCCGGAGGCGAGCATCCATGGAACCTCAAGGCCAAGCGCTACGGCATTGTAGTAAGGAAAGTGACGTTGCCTCGCCCAGTAAACAACGCCGCGCAAGTGCTCAATCTCTTCAACGATGCCATCACTCCTCGCACGCGCGTCATTTTCTTCAGCCACATCACGACGTTCTCCGGAGCGGTCTTGCCGGCGAAAGAACTCTCCACTTTTGCCCGATCGAAAGGAATACTCACGGCCATCGATGGCGCTCATGTCCCGGGCATGATGCGCCTCAACGTGCACGATATTGGTTGTGACATGTATTCAGCCAGCCCGCATAAGTGGTTGATGTCCCCCAAGGGCTCCGGCTTTCTCTACGTACGCGACGAAGTCATCGACCGCCTGTGGAACACCATCGCCAGCGAAGGGTGGGACGAGCCCAAGCTGCGCGCCGAACGCTTTCAGCGAATCGGCAGCTCGAACGTCCCCGCGTTGTGGGGGCTGCGCGCCTCGATCGAGTTGGCCAACGATATCGGACTCGACCGAATCGAGCGCCGCCATCGCACCCTGGCTGACTATATCCTCGCGGAAATGATCAAGCGCGGCGCCGAATCCTGGACTTCCCCAGATCCTGCCCTTCGCTGCGCGATCGTTACCGTGAAGGTTCCGCCAATCGTTCGCATGGATCTCGAGAACTGGATGTGGAAGACGCACAAAATCCGTATCCGCGGCGGTGATCCCAACAAGCTCCGTCTCTCCACGCCCTACTATTTGCAGAGGCAAGATATCGACCGCTTCCTGGAGAAGCTCGACGAATACAAACACGAAAAGAAACTGCTGTAAAACCAAAAGCGGTGCAGTTCGAAAGGGTCCCATTGTCGAGCAAAGAACGAATCGGCGAGGCTTCTCAGTCTGGAGTGCAGGCCCACCAGTCAGAACTGCGCAAGGAATTGGGGCTCGTCGATGTGGTGCTGGCTCAGATTACCTACATTGTCACGCTCGAATTCTTTGGAACCGCGGTCAAAGCCGGTTCTTCGCATGCGGTTCTGTGGCTGACGGCGATTGCACTGTTTTTCGTTCCCCAAGCGCTGGTAGTCACCTACCTAAATCAACTCATGCCGCTCGAGGGCGGCTTGTACGAGTGGGCACGCCTGGTGTTTAACGACGCAACTGGTTTTCTGGTGGCGTGGAATCTATGGCTCTACATTGTCTTCCTGGTCGCGGAGTACGGTTTTGTTCTGATCACCTATTTTGCCTTTGCGTTGGGACCGAACGCGGCGTGGATGGCCTCCAGCAAGTGGCTGATCGTGGTTGCTTCGGCCGCGCTCGTGGGCGGGTTGGCATGGGTCTCGGCGCTGGGTCTTCGCATCGGTAAATGGATCACCAACGCCGGTGGAGCTCTTACCATCGTTGCCGTCGGGGGGCTGATCGGGTTGCCACTATTCCGCGCCATTCCCGGCACAGACCCGGCGTATCATCCCCTTCCTTTGGTTCGACCGGCGCTGACTCTGCTCAGCCTAAGTGTCTTCACCAAAATGACCTTTGGGGCGCTTTGCGGCTTTGAATTTGTAGCAATTTTTGCCGGCGAATGCCGCCATCCGGCGCGTACTCTCGCCCGCTCGATTCTGTTCGCTGCGCCGATCATTGCGCTTCTCTACATCTTCGGCACTGGCGCGATCCTGGCCTTCGTTCCATCCAGTGAAGTCAACCTCATCGCTCCGATGCCGCAGGCGCTCAGCGTGGGATTGCGCTCGTTGGGTCTGGCTAAAATTCTTGCCCCCGTTACAATTCTGCTGCTGCTGGTCAATGTGCTGGCGACCGCCAATCTCACGTTCAGCGCGAGCTCGCGTCTGCCGATGGTTGCGGGCTGGGACAACCTGCTGCCCCAGTGGTTCACTGGGCTTCATCCGAAGTACAAGACGCCAATCAACTCGATACTTTTTATTGCTGGCGTCACGTTTGCCGCGTCCGTGGGAGTTCTCATCGGGGTGAACGAACAGGAGGCCTTTTCGCTGGTTCAGATATGGGCCTTCACACTCTACGGGCTTGCCTATCTAGTGATGTTTGCGATCCCGCTGGTGGGCAATCGTAAGCTTCCAGTGAAACCGCGCATCTGGTTGCGGGTCGCGGCAGCTTCGGGATTTATGGTGACGCTGCTGTTTGTCGCGCTGTCTATTTTTCCGGTTATCGATGTCCCTCATCCGGCGTCTTACGCATGGAAGACGGTGGCGGTCGTGGTGGGGGCAAATATCCTGGGTGGGGTGTTCTATATTTCATCCCGCCAGCAGCATCGAATGGCGGAATAAATGTTCGCCGGACTCCGTCGTTACAACCATTAAGCCGGTGCGTCTATCAGGCAGAATGACTGCAAGCAAGATCCTCCACTGCAGCTTGGCGTCACTGGCCATTCTGATGGCTGCCGAAAACGCGCGGCTAGGTGCACAGACCGAGGCCCCAAGCTCCGACGCACGAGCGGCGGTTGCTGCCCGGGCCGAGCAGGCACCTCGTCTGGATGGAACGCTTGATGATCCGATTTGGCGGATCGCGCCTCCCATCGATGATTTTCGCCAGCGCGAACCACTCGAGACTGCTCCTGCCACGGAAAAAACCGAAGTTCGCATTCTCTATGACGCCCGCCACGTTTATTTCGGCATCCATTGTTACGATACAGCCCCAGCCGAGATCGTGGCCACCGAGTTACGCCGAGATCTGTCCATGGACCTCGACGACAACTTTGCCATCATGATCGATCCCACACTGAGCCATCGCAATGGCTACATCTTCCAGGTCAATCCTTTGGGCACTCAGCGCGATGGAGAAATCATCGAAGAGCAGGCCCCGAACGGGAATGACTCGGTTGTAGAGCCAAGCTGGGATGGGCTTTGGATTTCCGCCGCAAAGGTTACCCACGACGGCTGGACCGCAACCATCGCCATCCCCTTCAGCACGCTGAATTTTCGCGGCGGCTCGGAGGTAACATGGGGTCTGAACTTCCGCCGCTTCATCCGCCGCAAGAATGAAGAAGATTTTTGGTCGGGCTACAGACGGATCTTCGGCTTCTGGCGCGTCTCGCACGCCGGGCGGCTGCAGGGCCTCAAGAACATTGAGAGCGGTCGCCTGCTGGTGATAAAACCCTACGCGCTGGGTGGAGCCCAGGCTTTTGCCGACCAGCCATGGGGTGCGCTCCACAGGGTCGGAGGTGACATCAAGTACGGCCTGGCCAGCAATCTGATCGCTGTGGGCACGATAAATACCGACTTCTCTGATGCTGACGTGGATCAGCAGCAGTTCAATTTGACTCCCTATCCCATCTTCGTGCCGGAAAAGCGGCGCTTCTTTCTCGAAGATTCCGACGTTTTCAACTTTCTGCTGTGGAATCAGGATTTGTTATTTTTCACCCGGCAGATTGGCATCGACCCGGTCAGCGGCCAGGAGGTTCCGATTGATGCTGGCGGCAAGGTCGCCGGGCACATCTCCGGCTTCGATCTCGGGGTCATGGATGTGAAGACTCGCGCTGAGGGTCGGAATCCGTACGGGAACTATGCCGTGCTCCGGATCAAGCGGCCGCTCACGCCCGGTTCCTACATTGGATTTATGGCCACCGATAAGCAGTCCGGCAGCCCACTCGATCCTTACAATCGCTCCGGCGGCATCGATGCCAAGTTCATTCTTTTCCGCAATTTGAATTTGCGCGGATACTACGCAAAGACCTGGACCTCAGGCCTGCACGGCGACAACACAGCCCTGGGCGCCCGCCTTACCTACGCCAATAATTGGTTCAACATCTATTCCGGTCATGGGGTCACCGAGAAAAACTTCAACTCGGAAATGGGTTTCGTTACCCGAATTGACGACCAGCCCACCATCTTTCAGTTCAACTTCACTCCTCGTCCACGGGTTTGGAACATTCGCGAATTGGATCTCGGCGCTTTTGTCGGCCACGACCCAAACACCGCGGGCAAGCTGATTTACAAAGAATGGTCGGCCAACCTGCGGGTTCTATTCAATAGCAGCGCCGAAATAGATTCCGCCCTACAGGATGTTGTCTATCAATTTCTGGCGCAGCCCTTGAACCTCTACAAGAACATCTCCATTCCCGCCGGCGGCTATCGCTTTACCTCCCACTCACTCGCCTATACTTCATCCGGCAGTCACAAGGTGACGTTCGCTGCTTCCGATCAGTGGGGAGGCTACTACACCGGACATCTCAACACCGCCACCTTGCTCGCGCAGTATCGCCCGAATCCACACCTGGCACTCGCACTGAACGACACGCTGAATTCCTTCCGCCTTCCGCAGGGAAATTTCAATATTGACCTAACAGGAGTACAGATCAGTTACGCTTTCAATCGCTTCCTAAGTGCGAGCACTTTCGTGCAGGCCGATACCGCGCAAACCCAGGCCGTAAGCGCCAATTTCCGAATCCGCTACACCTTCCGTCCCGACAGCGATCTGTATGTGATTTATAACGTAGGCAGCCGCTTTCAGAGCCTGGCAGCAGGTAATCCCATGCAGGTACGCCAGGAGAAGATCGCGGTCAAGATTACGTACTCGTGGTCACGGTGATCAGGGCGGCAGATGCAATTTTGCTGCCCGGCGCGAAAAGATGATCGATGTTCCTCAGCAGGTTCGGCGAACATAAAAACATCGCGATGTAGAGGGGAGTCCACAACGATGAAATCCGGATCAGTGTTTTTCCTGACAGTAGCCGTAATCGCAGTCAGTCTCGACGCCACCGCGGCTTGGGGGCAGACACGCTGGTCAGAGCAGAAGGCGAACTCCTGGTACGCACAGCAGTCGTGGCTGGTGGGAAGCAACTACGTTCCCAAGTCGGCGATCAACCAGTTGGAGATGTGGCAGGAAACGACCTTCAACCCGGCGGAGATCGATCAGGAATTGACTTGGGCCGAACGGTTGGGCATGAACACCATGCGCGTCTTCCTGCATGACCTGCTCTGGCAGCAGGATGCAGCGGGTTTTCAAAAGCGCATCAACGAATTTCTGGCGATCGCGTCGCGGCATCACATTCGACCGATGTTCGTGCTCTTCGATTCCTGCTGGGATCCGTTACCTCATCTCGGACCGCAGCATCCGCCGACTCCCGGGGTCCACAACTCAGGCTGGGTGCAAAGTCCCGGAGCCAAGGCTCTGGCGGACGTCAATCAATATCCGCGGCTGAAATCATATGTTCAGGGACTGGTGCGGGCCTTCGCCCGCGATGACCGCATTCTCGCATGGGACGTTTGGAACGAACCCGGCTCCGATAACGCCGGAAGCTACACCCAAGAAGAGCTGCCAGCGAAAGATAAGACCGCAAGAGTCACGGAGCTCTTGCCGCAGGTATTTGCATGGGCGCGGGAGGCGAATCCGATGCAGCCTCTGACCAGCGGAGTGTGGGCTGTCGACAACTCGCCGGACGGAGCCGATCTGGGTGAGCTGCAGCAGATTCAACTGCGGGAGTCGGACATCGTCACCTTTCACAACTACAGCTGGCCGGAATACTTCAAGCGTCAAATCGCGTGGCTGAAAAAGTACAACCGGCCAGTGCTCTGCACCGAGTATATGGCGCGCTCCGTGGGCAGCACGTTTGACACGGTGTTGCCGATTGCGAAGCAAGAGAACGTGGGGGCGATCAATTGGGGATTGGTCGCCGGCAAGACGCAAACGTACTTGCCTTGGGATTCGTGGCAGCATCCCTACGTGCTCGACCAGCCCCCGGTGTGGTTTCACGAGGTACTGCGTCCCGACGGGACGCCCTACCGCCAGGCGGAGGCGGACCTGATCCGGCAGCTGACGGGAAGGCGATAAGAGATCCCGGAAGGCTGAAGGTCTAACTCTGATTACCCACCACGAGAACATCCGCAGAAGCCCCTTGCTTGATACTGTCTGGTGATCCCGGTTCGCACCGTATCCGGCAATCTCAGTCGTAATACTCCAACCCCAAATGCGTAATCAGCGGCTCGTTCTTCAAATGACGCAACGTGTTCTTCAACTTCATCGACTGGATGAACAAATCGTGCTCCGGATACAACCCCGGCGGAGTCATGGGAGACTTAAAGTAAAAGCTCAACCACTCCTGAATGCCGAGGCCACGCAGCTCGGAACTGCGCTTGGCGAGGTCAAGGAATAGGACCAAGTCCAATACAATGGGCGCCGCCAAGATCGAATCGCGACACAGAAAATCGACCTTGATCTGCATCGGGTAGCCGAGCCATCCGAAGATGTCGATATTGTCCCATCCCTCTTTGTTATCACCACGTGGCGGATAATAGTTAATCCTCACCTTGTGGAATATGTTTCCGTACAGCTCGGGATACAGCGCCGGCTGCAGAATATGCTCCAGCACTCCCAGCTTCGATTCCTCCTTAGTTTTGAACGAGCCCGGATCGTCAAGCACTTCGCCATCGCGATTGCCGAGAATATTGGTCGAATACCACCCGCTCAGACCGAGGAGTCGCGCCTTGAACGCCGGCGCCAGCACGGTCTTCATCAGGGTCTGACCGGTCTTGAAGTCCTTACCGCAGATGGGAGCTTCGTGGTTCCGGGACAACTCCAGCATCACTGGCAGATCCACAGTCAAATTCGGAGCGCCATTGGCGAAAGGGACACCCTCCATCAGCGACGCATAGGCATAGACCATCGAGGGCGCAATCATCTCATCGTTCTCGCGGAGTGCCTTTTCGAATGCCTTCACGGACTGATGCGCATTCGTCGGCTCGATGTAGGACTCGGTCGAGCCACACCACATCGTGATCAGACGACTGGCTCCGCTTGTCTTTTTGAAGTCGCGGATATCGTCGCGCAACTGCTCGGCCAAATCCATCTTGGTCTTGCCCTTCTTGACATTGGGTCCATCAATCCGTTTCACGTAATTGTGATCGAAGACTGCCGCGCGCGGCTTCAGGGACGAAAGGAACGGCTTCAACTGCTCCAGCAACCTTTGGTCGAGCACGCCCGCATGCGAGGCCGCTTCGTACATGTCGTCCTCGAAGATGTCCCAGCCGGTGAAGACCAAGTCGTCGAGTCCGGCCAGCGGCACGAATTCCTTGATTTTGGGTGACCGTCCTTCGGTACGCTTGCCCAGTCGCACCGTGCCCATTTGGGTCAGCGACCCAATCGGTTTCGCCAGGTCCTTGCGGATAGCTTCCACGCCAGCCACGAAGGTCGTAGCCACCGCGCCCATGCCCGGAATCATTACTCCCAGCTTCCCTTTCGCGGGTTGGATGGTGCCGCCTAGATTGGATTCCGTCCCAGCCTTGCGCTCAGCCTCCATTTCGACGCGCGCCGTTTTTCCCTTGAATGCTGACTTTGCTCGTGTCTTGCTGGCTGCCTTTGCGGACTTCTGCTGTGTCGCCATAATTGTCGGCTGCTTCCTTGTTCGAACCAGGATAGGTTTGCAAACTGTTTATGTTCTCGTACCAGGAGGGACTTTTGCAAACCAGAGCGGTCCAACGCACAGAAAGTCGTTTCAACGGTAGTCCACGAGTATTAGACGGGAAGACTGGATCAACCCACCGTTACCGCAGTCACGCTGGCGCGTTAGATAGCTTCTATGAATTCTTTGCGTTGGACTCCGCCGCGCACTTGCCCCATACTCGTAATCACTTCGCTACCCAGCTCTGCAGCTGGTCGCGCGAAGCATGCTGTTGCATGCTGCCCAGACGCGGCATTGCAATTCTCCTGACCAAGTTGTTCTCCACTCAATCTGAGCCATACCACTCGGCTTCGCGCCGATAGTGTGCTCTTCAGACCAAAAAAAGAACAGGAGATTCCATGAGATCCATTCGCAGATTCGTCTACTCCGCAGTACTTGCCCTGAGCGCATTGCCCTTCACCCCGAGCCCGGCTCACGCACAGGAGATGCACGGCAGCTTCACACTGTCTCACGAGGTTCGCTGGCAGAATTATGTTGTTCCTGCTGGAGACTACCGGTTCGAGGTCCAGCCCAAGGGGCCCTCTGCCATATTGCTGCTGCGGAAAGTCAGCGGCAATAACGCGGGTTTCTTGATCCTGGCCAATAAGGCTGAATCGTCCAAGCCCAGCGATCGCGACAGGCTTGTTGTGGTAGCCAGGCCGAGCGGCAGCTATGTCAGCAGTATGGAGCTTCCCCAGTTCGGGGAGACGCTGCGCTTCGCCGTCCCCGCCGAATCGCGGGAGGTAGCGCGGATGACGGTCATCTCATCGGACCCATCGGCCCAGTAGTTGCTTAGCACGCCAACCCGAGAGCGGGATCGATGGCAATCCGCTCTCGGGCCTCTTCCCTTCCCTTCAGTTTGTCCACTTCAGGACACATCGCCCGAGCGAAAATTTACCTTCACCTCATCGCTGAGCACGATTGCCTCGGCCAGCTCTTTCATGGCTTTGCGTTTTTGCCGGCTCTGCCGTTGCAGGGCCAGGTAAGCTTCCTCTTCGCTCAATCCCAGCTCGCGTTGCAGGATTCCCTTGGCACGCTCGACTACCTTCCGGGTCTCGAGTTGTTCCGAGAGATTGGAGTTGGCTTCTTCCAGCCGCGCCATTTCGATTTCCCCGCCCACCAGAAATCCGATGGTCGAAATCAGTTGAATTTCCTTCTGCCCATAAACATGCGGCCGGCGATGCTGCAGGTTAATCACTCCCATCACTCGCCCGCGGCACATCAACGGCACCGAGAGGAATGCTTCGTAGCTGTCTTCCGGGAGTTCATGAAAAGACCGAAAGCGCGGATCATGGGCTGCCTTTTCCGGAACCGCCACCGGCTCCCGGTGCTGAGCGACCCAGCCCGTGATCCCCTGGCCCAGGCGCAGCTTCAAACGGCCCACAACCTCGGGGTGTGGATTCTTGGAAGCGCGCAAGACGAGTTCGTCGCCCTCCAGAACATAAATCAGACAGGAATCGCACTTCACCAGTACGGATGCAAAATCGACAACGCGGGTCAAAACTTCCTTGAATCCGTCCGCCGTGGCCAGACGGACGCCAATCTCGTGCAGCACATCAACGTGTGAGTTCTCAACCGATGTAAACGGGTCCATAGTCTCGAGTATGGGCCTTCTCAAGCCGCTGTCTAATTCCAAATTTTGATGACCGCGATAAAGGATTCCCCGGGGAATTGTTACAGTTGTTTAACATCTTTTGCGCCGCTGCTGCATCGTTGGATCGATCCGAATTGGACTCACTCGGCATCGTCGGCGTTCTCTGCGATTCCAGTCTTGCTCGGGGCTCAGAGCTTCGCTTCCAGATCGACCGTCTTTACCGGCAAGTCCCAATGCCCGTCAAGAATTTCGAAGCGTCGCTGCTCTTCGCGCTGGAAAGTCTCCTGGTCGGGGTACATCTGCTTCTGCACAGCCGCTTCATCGAACGGTTCATTGGCCACGGTCGCATTCTTGAAGACAATGGTCACGCGAAAATCCCAGCGTCCGTCTTCCGTGGTGTGATAGCGCGGCTGGTCCATCCAGACCTTGGCGACGCGTCCCATCTCCATTTCTTTTTTAAGCACCGGATAGTGATTCTTCTTGAACAGCTTCAGAAATTCATCCGCATGCCCCCATCTCGCCTTGTAGTAATACTCCACCACAAAAGGTTTTTCTGAGGTCGGAGCCTGTGCGCGGGAGACCATGGGCAAAGTAGTGGAGAAGAACAGGAGCAGCACAAAAACGCGCGCTATTCGAATCACGGAACCCTCCTCGTCAAAGTCAGCTTGTACACTACCAAAAACAGACGTGCCGAGGCTCGAAGCGACGCCTCTACGGAGGTCGGCCGCCCCATTCGCCTGCTGAGTGAAGACCTAGCCCTCGTCCAAGGCTGGGAAGAAGACATGGTCGAGCAAGGCGAACGACGCTTCCCCGTGCGCTAGATTTATGTGGATGTAGTCGGGAAGCGCAACGGCATATGGCAAGCTCCATCGATGACGAACGCTTACTCGGCCGCCGGCAACCGATTCTGCCAGTGACTCCAAATAAACCAAGCCACTCCCGCCACCAGCACGAGTCCGATTACGGCATCGAACTTGTGGAAGTACTTCCCCATTTCGCGCCAGTTCTCGCCCAGCTTCATTCCGAGATACGCCAGACCCAGGCACCACGGCCATGATCCCAGAAAGGTATAGAGGTGAAAGCGTCCGCGCGGCATGCGCGCGACTCCTGCCGGCAGCGCAATGAAGGTGCGAATCACCGGCAGCAGCCGGCCCACAAAAACCGCCAGGTATCCCCAGCGGGCAAAAAACCGGTCGGCCCACTCGAGCTCGCGTTTGCCCATCAGAATCCAACGTCCATACTTCTCCACCAGCGGGCGCCCGCCATAAAACCCGATCTCATAGGCCACCAGCGATCCGAGATTACAGCCGATCGCCCCCGCCGTCGCCACCCACAGAAGCTTGAATGTTCCGGAGTAGACCAGATAACCGGCGAACGGCATGATCAGCTCCGACGGTAAAGGGATACACGCCGACTCGATCGCCATAAGCAGCACAATCCCGCCATAGCCGGTCGTGCTGATCACGGAATTAATGAACCCAAAGAGCGCAACCAGAATCTTTTCTGTCATAAATATAAGCTGCTAGACCACGAAGGACACTGAGGAACACGAAGCGTGAAAGCCCTTCGTGTTCCTCAGTGTCCTCGGGTGGTTTTCCTCTGTAATCCTCGGTGCCCTGTGTGGTTGAGGGTTTCGCGATCAGAGTTCAGTGTACCGGAAATCGGCCGGTGGATCAGGGCTCGGCTTAGAACGAGCCTTCCTGGGTAAACGTGTACCCTGGCAGTCCTGCACCTTGCGCGCTCTTAGCCACTTTGATCCGCACGGTCGGCGCATCGGGCGCGGTGATGCCCGCTGGCCGCAACATAGCATACTGACTGAACACTTCGCTGTAGACCTTGGTGACGAGGTAATCCTGGCCGTCGGTATCGCTGCGCCAGACTTGCCCGAGTTGGATGGAGTTCACAGCCACGATAGCGTCCTTGTACTTGAGGGATTGTTCTCAGCCTACCCGTTCAATCCCGGCCCGTCAATTGGCCGACCAGTTACCGCAGTTACCGAGGGACAGTTCATGCGGACTGCCGGGGTCCGCGTCCCGGTCGGGTGTGGTAATCGAAGACTGAGGTCAAATCGGGAATCGAAAAATTGCTGTTTCTACTGCTCTGCTAAAATATGGCCCTCATGCCCCGTGGCACAACCCCCCGTCGACCCGCTCGTACCGGACGTCAAGATCGCGTGGCGACGGCGCCATCGCCCATGAGAGCTCGCCAGCAGCCCGATCGAGGTCCAGATCGAGGTAAAGACAGTCGCCGAGTCGCTCTCGCTCGTCCGGGCGGAGGCAAAGCCGTGGTCCTAACCAAGCCTGGCTCCACGATGAAAACAGGATCGTCAAAGGCTGCCAAGACCAAAACCTACAATCCCGTCGCGCCTTCCCGTATCGCAGAAATTCTCAAGCGCCTCGACCAACTCTATCCCGACGTGACCTGTGCCCTGACCCATACCAGCGCCTGGGAGTTGCTGGTCGCGACCATCCTCTCTGCCCAGTCAACCGACGTCAATGTGAACCGCGTCACGCCTGAGCTGTTTCGAAAATATCCCACCGTCGAAGCGTTTGCTGCCCTCGAACCAGAACAGCTTCAACCCGACGTCCGCTCCACCGGCTTCTTCCGAAACAAGTCGAAATCAGTCGTGGGCGCAGCCCGGAAAATCGTCACAGACTTCGGCGGGCAGGTTCCGTTGAGTATGAAGGATCTGCTTACCCTTCCCGGGGTCGCGCGCAAGACCGCGAACGTAGTTCTGGGCACGTGGTTCAAGATCGCCGAGGGAGTCGTGGTCGACACGCATGTCACCCGCGTTTCGCGCCGCCTGGAGCTCACGAAAGAAAACGACCCGCAAAAAATCGAGCAGGACCTGATGCGCATTATTCCCCGCGAGAGGTGGATTCTGTTCGCCCACCAGCTCATCTGGCACGGACGTAAGTTATGCGTCGCCCGCAAGCCCAAGTGCGTGGACTGCCTGCTCGAAAGCATCTGCCACGCTGCAGACAAAACCTGGAGCACTGTGGAAATCCACAAGAACGCGAAACCGTAAGCGCGGCGAAAGCTCCTAAATGCAATCTTTGCCGTGCCAGTCCCACGTTGCGCTCTGCTAAACTCTCTGCTTGATTTCGAGGCATCCAGATCATGCGCACTTTTTCACCCTTTGCTATCGTCATACTCATGAACACTTTCGTCCTTGAAAGCACGGCCTCCGCCCAGACCCTTCCCGCGCCCCAGGCCGTCACCGATCCCAAGCAGATCAAGAGCACACCCAATGCACAGGTTGAGCCCAAGAGCCTGACCATCGAGAAGCTCTATATGACGCGCCAGGTGGGCCGGCCGACGTGGTCGCCCGACGGCAAGAGCGTCGCCTTCATCTCGAACATGAGCGGACGCAACAACCTCTGGACCGTTCCGGCCGATGGTGGATGGCCGGTGCAGCTCACCATCAGCGACCAGCGCCAGTCTTCGCCCGCCTGGTCGCCCGACGGCAAATGGATCGCTTATCAGTCCGATTACGACGGCGACGAGCAGTGGGATATTTTTCTGGTTTCGCCGAAGACGGGGAAGGTGGTTAACCTGACGCAAACGCGCGAGATCGCGGAACTCAATCCCACGTGGTCGTTCGAAGGCCGATACCTCGCCTACGAAGTAAAACCAAAGACTTCCGCGGCCTATGAGATCGATGTGTACGACATGCTCATGCGTGCGGTGAAGCACATCACCACCGGCACGCCGCAGGACAAGCGAAACTCGAATCCCATTTGGTCGAAAGATGGCAAATACATCGTCTACACGCAGGAGCAAGCCAAGGGCACGGATTCGAACATCTTCATCGCCGACGTTGCTGCCGCTACCAGCACATTGCTGACCCCGCATGAAGGCGAGCAGATTTACTCCGCTGACGATATCTCGCCAGACGGCAAGCGCGTGCTCATTACCTCGAATGCAGGGAATGGTTATGACAACATTGGATTGCTGGACATCGCGACGAAGAAAGTCTCGTGGCTGACCAAGGACAAGTGGGAAATCAGCGGCGGAGAGTTCTCGCCCGACGGTAGGCGGATCACTTTCACCGCCAACGTCGACGGCAATGAAGACATCTACTTGCACGAGCTCGCGACCGGCAAGTCCACCGTTCTACCGATTCCGAAAGGTCTGAACGCGCCCGCGGGCGGGCACTCTGCCTTCACCCGAGACGGTTCGCGCCTGCTCTATTATCACAACGGGCCCACCGCTCCGGGGGATTTGTGGGTGTATGCGCTGGCAACCGGCAAGTCGCATCAAGTAACGCATTCCCTGGTAGCGGGGTTGCGCTCGGAGGACATGGTCGAACCCTATCTGGTGCACTATCCCAGCCGCGACGGCAAGTGGACCATTTCCGCCTTCCTCTACGTGCCGTTCAACATGGCCCGCAACGGACAGAACGCCGCGATCGTCTATATCCACGGCGGTCCAACCGCGCAAACGCTCAACTCGTTCAACCGTTTCGTCCAGTACGCGGTGAATCAGGGATACATGGTGCTCGCCCCCAACTATCGCGGCTCAACCGGATACGGAAAGGAATTCCAGCAGGCAAATCTGTTCGACATGGGCGGCGGTGATTTGCAGGACGTCCTCGCCGGCGTCGATTGGATCAAGCAGACCGGTCACCTCGATGCCAAAAAGATCGCAGTCATGGGCGGAAGCTATGGCGGATATCTCAGCATGATGTCGGTAACAAAAGCGCCGGAGGTTTGGGCCGCTGGCGTTCCCATCGTGCCGTTTGTGAACTGGTTCACCGAAATCGAGAACGAAGACCCGGTGCTGCAGCAGTCTGATCTCGCCACCATGGGCGACGTGGTGAAGAACAAGGCGCTCTACGAAGAGCGCTCGCCCATCAATTTCATCGATCAGATCAAAGCGCCGCTGCTGTTGCTGGCGGGAGGACACGATCCGCGCTGCCCCAAGTCGGAGACGCAGCAGGTTGTCGACGCCATTAAGAAGCGCGGCGGAACGGTCGATTACAAGATCTACGAGAACGAAGGCCATGGCTTCGCGCGTGTGGAAAATCAGATCGACGCATACCAGCGCGTCGCGGATTTTCTCGAAGCGCATGTGCCGCCCGCGGATTGTAGTTGCACGGTGAACGAGTAACGCGACCGGAAGCCCGGGCAGATTCGGCCGTGTCCCATGCTCGTCCGATTTCCAAATTAGGCATTTCACGAGCTATGATGAACGATCGATGGGCTCCTCTTTAGCTCGAGTTTCGCGCAGAAGATTTATCCAGTCGGCCAGCTTGCTCACTGCGGGGATTGTCGCTCCCTGCCCATGGCTGCGAGGAACGCTCGCTCACGCCTCGCCGCCCCTTACACAATTTGACTACGGCGATGTCGTGCTGGCCAGTGATCTGCACGAGAAGCAACTTCGAGGCACGCACGCCGTACTGATGGGACTCAGCGAAGACAGCCTGCTGAAACCCTTCCGCGAGATGAGTGGGAAGCCCGCCCCCGGCGAGGATTTAGGGGGCTGGTATCACTACGATCCAAACTACGACTGGCACACATTTGATGTGGGTTTTGCTCCAGCGGCACCTTTCGGTCAGTGGATATCGGCACTCGCACGCAATTACGCAATTACGAAAGATCCCAAAACGCGCGACAAGATTTTGCGCTTGAACCGCCTCTATGCGGAGACGATCTCGGGATCTTTCTACGAAAACAACCGTTTCCCCACCTACTGCTATGACAAGCTGGTTTGTGGGCTGATCGATTCGCACACTTATGTTGGTGATCCCGAGGCTTTTTCGATTCTTGAGCGCACGACTGACGCGGCGTTGCCGCATTTTCCAAAGAAAGCCGTGGAGCACGGAAAAGTTTGGCGCCCGGACAAGGACGAGAGCTGGACGTGGGATGAATCCTACACCATCTCGGAAAACCTCTTTCTGGCATATCAGCAGGGCGCCGGGGCGCGGTATCGTGAATTGGGACGGCAATATCTCGACGATGAGTACTACGATCCGCTGTCGGAAGGGCAGGACGTTCTCGCCGGCAGACATGCCTACAGCCACGTGAATTCGTTATGTTCGGCTATGCAGGCGTATCTGACTTTGGGAAGCGAGAAACACTTGCGTGCCGCAGAGAATGCTTTTGCCATGCTGTCGAAGCAGAGTTTTGCCACCGGCGGCTGGGGCCCGGATGAGGCCCTCCGCGGCCCAAACAGTGAAGAAGTGGCCGCCAGCCTGACCGAGAGCCATAGCAGCTTTGAAACGCCGTGTGGCTCGTACGCCCACTTCAAGCTGACGCGTTATCTGCTGCGTGTTACGCGCGACTCGCGATATGGGGACAGCATGGAACGCGTAATGTACAACACAATTTTGGGTGCGAAGCCGTTGCAGGCCGATGGGAGAACCTTTTATTACTCCGACTACAACTTCCAAGGGCGGAAGGTCTACTCCCAACATCGCTGGCCATGCTGCTCAGGCACGCTGCCGCAGGTAGCGGCGGACTATCGGATCAACTGCTATTTCCGTGACGCGCGGGATGTGTACATAAACTTGTACATCCCCTCGACACTGCGATGGAAGCAGGATGGGGCCCAGGTGGCCCTTACACAAACGAGCCAATATCCGTTCGACGGCGGGGTGCGGTTCGATGTGAAGACGTCCGAAGCCAGGGAATTTGCGATGAATTTCCGGATTCCGCGATGGGCGGAGGGGGCCACGATTTCGGTAAACGGGCGTCGTGCGCAGACAACGTGGACCGCTGGAGCTTTTGCATCCATTCATCGCCGATGGAACAGTGGCGACCGCGTCGAGTTAGACCTGCCGAGGAAGATGCGGCTCGAACCCATCGATCCACAACACCCGCGCACGGTGGCGTTACTATTCGGCCCGCTCGTGTTGTTCGCGATCACGGCTACACGACCGGCATTGACGGGTGCGGAACTGCTCGGAGCGAGCAGAGTTGATGAGCGCACATGGCAAATCAAAACCGCCAACGGCCCGATCAAGATGCTTCCGTTTACCGAGATCGAGGAAGAGCAGTATTCGACCTACCAGCTTGTCACGTAGATGCGGTGACTTTTTCGCCGATCCATTCCAACATGAGGCCAACAGCCATGCCTAATCGGACCTTGCTATTGGCAATTCTCTTCCTGTCTTTCATTCCATGGAACATCGCGCAAACCGTGCGTCCATCAAGAGGAGAAGTGGAGAGGCGGGTCAATTCGATCCTCAGCAAGATGACGCGAGAGGAGAAGATCGAGATCATCGGAGGTATCAATGACTTCTACACTCGTCCCATTCCGCGGCTTGGTATCCCCTCGCTCAGAATGTCCGACGGTCCCATGGGCGTTCACGACTACGGATTGACGACTGCCTATCCGGCGGGCATCGCGCTGGCAGCTTCGTGGGATGTTGACCTCGCGCAGCGGGTTGGCACCGCCATGGGCAGAGATGCCCGTGCGCGTGGCGTGCATTTCGTTCTCGCTCCAGGCATGAACATTTACCGCGCACCCATGAATGGCCGCAACTTCGAATATTTCGGAGAAGATCCTTTCCTGGCATCGAGAATGGCGGTATCGCTGATCGAGGGAATCCAGGGACAACGCGTCATCGCGACCGCAAAGCATTTTGCCGGGAACAATTCCGAATTCGCGCGCATGACTCTCAGCTCCGACATCGACGAAAGAACCTTGCGCGAAATCTATTTGCCGGCATTTGAAGCATCGGTGAAGGAGGCAGATGTGGGCGCGGTCATGGATGCATACAACCTGGTCAATGGTGTCTATATGACCGCCAACAACCATTTGAACAACGAAATTCTCAAGAAAGAGTGGGGCTTTGACGGCATTCTCATGTCCGACTGGGGCGCTACTCACGATGGGCTGGCGGCAGCTCACGGAGGTCTGGATCTGGAAATGCCGGCTCCCACCTTCATGAATCGAGACGGCCTGCTCCCGGCTCTCGAGGGCGATAAGCTCCCCCTAGCGACCCTTGACGATAAGGTCAGAAGAATCCTCCGCAAGGCGATCGAATTCGGCTTCTTCGACCAGCCGCAGACCGATAGCGACATTCCTTCCTACAGTCAGGAAGGCCGACAGGTAGCGCTCGAGGAGGCGAGAAGTGGAATTGTTCTGCTGAAAAATTCAGGAAACGTGCTTCCGCTGGATGAAGGCAAGTTGAAAACCGTCGCCGTGATTGGTCCCGATGCCTATCCTGCCGTGATCAGCGGAGGAGGCAGCGCCGAGACCAAACCCTTCAACGCCGTCAGCTTTCTCGAAGGTATCAGCAACCGTCTCGGAACGAGAGCTAAGGTTTTGTACGCGGTCGATGTTCCTCCTCTCGAAGAGGTATTCGATCATTCCGAATTTGTCACTGCCCCGGATGAGGACAGCGGTCTGAAAGCGGAATATTTCAGCAATGAAGAATTGAGGGGGACGCCCGCTCTGGTCCGCACTGACAAGCACGTCCATTTCGACTGGGGAGAGGGCAGCTTCGCTCCGAACCAGCCGGTCGATCATTTCTCCATTCGCTGGACCGGCTATTTCGTGCCCAAAAAGACTGGTGATTACAAGTTCTATACCTCCGCAGACGACGGAGTTCGACTGTACCTGAATGACGAAAACGTGATCGATGATTGGCAGCGTCATTCCCAGACCCTAGACACCTACGCCAAGCGTCTGGAAGCCGGTCGCGCCTACAAGATCCGTCTCGAATACTTTGAAGCGGTCGGCAGTGCCATTGTGGGTTTCGGCGTGACCGGGGCGGAGGACTCGATCGGCCGCGAAACCAGGGCTCTGGCCGCGAAGGCGGACACCGTGGTCATCTGTGTCGGGTTTGATGCGAAGACCGAGAGCGAGGGATCCGACCGAACCTTTCCATTGCCAGGCGGACAAGACGAGCTCATCCGACAAATCGCCGCAGTCAACAAGAACACAATCGTTGTGCTGACCGCCGGCGGCAACGTGGAAATGACGCAATGGATTGACAAGGTTCCGGCAATTCTGCACGCATGGTATCCGGGACAGGAGGGCGGGACCGCGTTGGCGCAGATTCTTTTTGGCGATGTCAACCCGTCCGGCAAACTGCCAGCATCGTTTGAGCGCCGCTCGGAAGACAATCCGACATTCCACAGCTATTACCCCGCCCCGGGCGAAAATCGAGTTCCCTACTCGGAAGGCATCTTCCTGGGATACCGTCACTTCGATCGTTCTGAAACCAAGCCGTTATGGGCCTTCGGTTACGGTCTTTCCTATACGACATTCGGCTATAGCAACTTATTCGTAACCCCGAACAGTGGAAACCTGAACGACCCCATCCTGGTTTCCTTCGATGTGCGAAACACGGGTCATCGTGAGGGGGCGGAGGTAGCGGAGCTCTACGTCGGAGATTCTCACGCCAGCGTTCCGCGTCCGGTGAAAGAATTGAAGGGGTTTGGAAAGGTGAACCTGAAGCCGGGCGAGAGCAAGCGCGTAACCCTGAAACTCGATCGCCGGGCGTTCTCCTTCTATGACGTTACGAAACGAGATTGGATGGCCGAGCCGGGTGACTTTAGAATTCTGGTCGGGGGTTCTTCCGATAACATCCAACTGCAAAGCAAGTTCACTCTAACGCATTAGAAATAGAGTCAGGGGCGACCATGGCCAGGCTCCGATGGGAGATCCACGAATTCACGAATCACGATGTTGCATTCTATTGACTATGCGAATACTACTCATTGCTAACGCGGTCTCTCTGCTTGCAGCCTTTGCCACGGCACAGCCGCAGCTGCAGCTCAACCTCATGCCCATGCCGTCGGTTGTGCAACCTGAAACCGGCCAACTGGCGATTGATCGATCTTTCTCGATCGCGATCACAGGCTTTCGAGACGCGACGGTGGAACGCGGCGTACAGAGGTTTGTCGCACAGCTCTCCCAGGAAACGGGCATGCTGCTCAAAAACAAAGCCGCGGAATCTGCCAACCCTTCACTGCTCATCCATGCCGAACATGGCCGCGAGGAAGTGCAAAGCCTGGGCGAGGATGAGTCCTACGAGCTGACAATCGGCGAGTCGGGAGCGAAACTTAACGCCCCCAATTCACTGGGCGTTCTTCACGGACTGCAGACCTTCCTGCAACTGGTCGAGCCGCGCATGAATGGGTTCGCTGTGCCGGCAGTCACGATAAAGGATCAGCCACGGTTCGCCTGGCGCGGATTGCTGATTGATGTTGGCCGGCACTTCATTCCATTGAGCGTGCTTAAGCGCAATCTGGATGGAATGGCCGCAGTGAAGATGAATGTTTTACATCTGCATCTTTCCGACGACCAGGGTTTTCGCGTCGAGAGCAAGAAGTTCCCCAGGCTGCATGAGATGGGTTCCGATGGCTTGTATTACACCCAGGATGAGATTCGCGACCTGGTCTCCTACGCGCACGATCGCGGTATCCGCGTGCTGCCGGAGTTCGATACCCCTGGCCACAGCGGCTCATGGTTTGTCGGATATCCCGACCTCGCCAGCAGTCCCGGTCCGTTCAAGATCGATCCGGAGGGACCGGACTCGGTCACTGACCCGACTCGAGAGGAGACCTATAAATTCCTTGACAAAGTCATCGGGGAGATGGCCAAGCTTTTTCCCGACGCCTACTTCCACATTGGCGGAGACGAGGTGAACGGCCAGCATTGGGATAAGAATCCGAAGATCCAGTCCTTCATTCACGCGCACGGCATGAAAAACAACCAGGACCTGCAAGCCTACTTCAACCAGCGCCTGCAGAAGATCCTGGCGAAACACCACAAAATCATGGTCGGGTGGGATGAGATTCTGCATCCCGAGCTGCCGAAGACCATCGTCATTCAGTCCTGGCGCGGACAGGAATCGTTGGCCGCGGCAGCCAGACAAGGCTACAGCGGGCTACTCTCCTTCGGTTACTACCTCGATCTGATGTGGCCTGCGGCCAGGCATTATGCAGTGGACCCCATGAGCGGCGCCGCGGCAACGCTGAGCCCCTCGGAAAAGAGCCGCATCCTGGGCGGCGAAGCTTGTATGTGGACAGAATGGGTCACCCCCGAGATCCTCGATCCCCGCGTCTGGCCGCGCACCGCCGCGATTGCCGAGCGCCTTTGGTCGCCGCAGGAAACCCAGGATGTGAACTCGATGTATGCCCGGCTCGAAGCCGTGAGTTGGCGCCTCGACTGGCTGGGCCTCACGCACCGCACCGGCAGGTTTCAGATGCTTCACCGCATGACTGGAGGGGACGACATCTCCGCCCTCCGCACGCTGGCCGACGTGGTGGAGCCGGTCAAGGACTATGCGCGCATCGAGAGCGTGAAGGGTCCGTGGGACTTTCGCGCGCCGTTGAACCGTCTTGTCGACGCGGTCAGTCCGGAAAGCGATGCGGCACGCCATTTCGCCGCTCAGGTCGAGGCCTACATACAAAGCGGGTACAAAGACCAAGCCGCCGAAACTCAAATCCGAGCCCTGTTCACAACTTGGCGCGACAACGACACCAAACTGCATCGCGTCCTGAACCAATCTTTTCTCCTCAAAGAAGTCGCGCCTTTATCGGAAGATCTCTCCGCACTCGGGGTTGCCGGCCTCGACGCGCTCGACTATCTCGATAAGTCCGAACCTTCTCCGGAGTCATGGCGCACCGAGCAACTCGGCCTGGTCGAGCGCGCAAAGGCGCCGAAAGCGAACCTCTTGCTCATGGTGGTTGCGCCGGTCGAACGGTTGATCGAAAGCAGTGGTGGGCAGAGACCGAAATCGTGAGTGTCAGTTGCGATTTAGGGAAGCAGGGTTAACAACGCTTCGCTGCCGGAGCAGAGGAATTAAGGTTTCCAATCAAACGTATAGGCCGAGAAAGAGGTCGGGCGCAGCACGTCGATCTGGACGTGAACTGGTGCTTCGGAGGGCGTGAAGGCCAGCTCCAACTTGGTCTCACTGCCCGGGTCTGCGTCTTTGAGCTCCATCTCCTGTCGCTCCAGTGGAATATTACCTTCGCCAAAGAACAGGCCGCGCAGCTTGTAGCCCCGTAGCGTGTATAGGGAAAGGTCGCGGCGGGTTGTTATGAGCACTTGGAATTTGTTGTGTTCATGTTCCACGGCGAGCGATTCAATGGGGCTGGACTCGCGGCGGAGAAGGTCATAGGACGGCTTTTTCGCGCCATAAACGTCTACGACTCCATGCACACGCTGCTGCAAGGGACCCCTACCGCGATCTCCCACGTGAGTGCGGTAGTCGTTGTAAGAGAAGAAAATTGCCCCGCCCACAAAATCCTTCGACCGAATCGCGACGTCATGCGACTGCATGATCTCCATTCTTTGCTTGTCCCCTTCCGGCCGGTCCGTTGTGCAGGCGCAGTATCCATATTCGGAGACGACAATTGGTTTCGCGGGAAACGCCGCGTGAATTTCATCCAGATGATGCGCCACGTCCTCCGCCGTTCCCGGGTACCAGCTTCCGTAGTACTCGTTGGTTTCTATAAAATCCATGAGTCCTGCGACATCGCGCTGTGCCGTGTTGCGCAACGACTCCGACGCGTAGGTGCACAGACGCCCGGGATCCAGCCGCTTGGCTTCGTGCAACATGCGCTGGGCAAACTGATACGCGGGCGGATTCTGTCCGCCAATCTCATTGCATAGGCCCCAAACCACGACCGACGGATGATTACGGTCACGGGCAATCATTTCCTGGAGTTGTTCCAATCCATTTTCCATGATCTCCGCATCAGGCTGGGCAGCCATGCCATCGAAGGTCTCTGGTCCCCAGGCGGGAACCTCGCTTTGCATTAGGATTCCGTGGCGGTCACAGTAATCGAGAACCCGCTTGTCTTGGGGCCAGTGGACGCGGGTGAACACGCAGTTCAAATACTTCAGGTCCGCGTGGTCATGGGTGATCCACTCCTGTGGTTCTGCCATACCGAATTGGGGATTACTTCCCGCCATGCGTTCCGCACCCATGAGCCGGACACGCTCACCGTTCAGGTGGAAGGCGCCACCCCGAATTTCCAGCTGGCGCACACCAAAAAGCGTGGTGAACGCGTGTACCTTGCGTTCCGCAGAAATAAAAAAATCAAGGCGGTAGAGATGGGGATGATCAAAGTGCCAAAGTCTGGCCTTGGGCAAAATGGTTTGCAGGGTTAGTTTCTCAGCCGTTCCGGGTTTAACGGACAGAGCCTTGCTTGTAGAGTCGGTTTGTGAGCCGGTTAAAACGATAAGGGAGTTCTCTTCTTCCGCGATGGTGAAGGAGGTCTTTCCGCTCCACGAGGTCGCGCCTGTATTTCGGACATAGGCGGTGATGGTCAGCTTCCCGTCCCCGCTCTCCAGGTCGGGTACCGCGTCGACGTCAACGCGTTCTAGAAAGGTCCTGGGCGTAACCAGTAGCTGCACGGGCCGGAAAATGCCGCCGTCATTTGCCCAGTCGCTCGACCGACCGCGAGGCACCATGTGTTGATTGAAGGCATTGTCAACACGCACCGCGATGACATTGGCTTGGCCCCAGCCGACCGCAGGCGTGATGTCAAGCGTGAAGGCGGTGTAGCCTTTACCCGCGTGTTCTCCGGCGAGCCGCCCGTTTACCCAGACCGTAGCGGTATGGAACACCGCTTCAAACTCTACCCGCACGGCACACCCCTGCCAACTTTCCCGCGCATCAAACGATCGCCGATACCAGGCGAGGCCGCGAAAATCGGCCAATTCGGCCTCCACCTGCCAGGTGTGAGGCACTGTGACTGTTCGCCAAATTCGTTCCGGAATATCCGTGCCATACCAATTCTCTTTCGTGCCCAAGTTGTCGGGATCAATGCGAAAAAGCCATTCACCGCACAGGCTCGAGATTTCCGTGGCGCACGGCTGAGCGGAGGTCTCCGCCGCCCAAGACGGCGCCGGGGCAAGCGCTCCTGCAACTGCGCCGGCTGAACCGGTCAGGAATGTCCGGCGGGTGGACATGAGAACGTCTAGTGTGAGGTAGACAACACCTTCACTTCCATACCAGCGTAGCAAGGGAATTGCTCGGCAGATTGAGGTCAGCTGCCATTGTTCCCATTTGCAACACCACGGTGCGCGCCGCGTCGCTGTTGGTGATCACCAGGACTTTCTGGCCGTCGGCATTCTCGCAAGCCACGTGATCGACGTTCGGCACCACGCCTTGAGAATCAAAGCGATTCGCCCCACGCTGAATCAGGCGAGAAAAATGGGCGAAGGCCCAGTACTGGCCGCTGCGCGTGATTTCCTTCGTCTGCGAGTGAATCGTGACCAGTCCACCGCAGGAGAACGGCCCGATGTTCGGGCGGCCCTGCTCATCGAGAGCGAGATTCCAACCCGTCAGCGACTGGCACCAGTTGCGCAGAGCCTCGGTAAAGGTATGTCCCCACTTGGCCCAATCTGTGGCGTAGTCAGGGCTGGTGTAATCAGGGCCGCCCTCGGTCCAGTACATCTCGGCATCGGGATGGGCGTCATGGACCTTGGACATCATGTTCGCATTGCCGGCATATCCGTGCCACGCGACTGCATTGGCATACTGGCGCACATCCGGGTCATCCAGTTCACAAATCACGCGGCCCCAAAGGTTGTAATTGTGATCAAGGAGCCAGATCCTTGTAGAAATCTTATTCGCTCTTAGCAACGGTCCCAAGTGTTGTTTGACGAACTCGATTTCATACTCCTGTCCCCACAGACATGCGGGCATACGGCCATCCTGATCAGTGTCCACTTCGTTCTGCGAGGTGACGGCCTGAATGGGAACGCCCTCGGCCGCGTAAGCTTCGAGGAACTTCAGGAAGTATTGCGCGTAACTCCTGAAATATCTCTTCCGCATCGAGCCGCCCAACATGGACCTGTTTGCCTTCATCCAACCGGGCGGACTCCAGGGAGCAGAAAACAGAAACAGTTTGGGGTTCGCCTCTCGCGCCTGCCGCAACGATGGCAGAAGGTAGGCCCGATCATGATCGATGGAGAAGCGCTTCAAGTCAGGATCGGGTTCGCCTTCGTCGAAGCTGTACAGCTCAGTCGAGTAGTCACTCGAGCCGATGCAGGTGCGACAGACGTTGAGTGCCATCTCGGAAGGATGAAAGAGTTCGTGGAATAATCGCTGCCGCGAATCGCCCGACATCTGGTTGAACATGTAGCAGGACGCGTCGGTGAATGCGGCGCCGAAGCCGAGAATCTTCTGGAATTTGTGGTGCGGATTGAGTGCGATGATCGCCGGGGAGAGCTTGCCTGAGTTTTGCCGCCACGCCATCGCGGGAAGGCGCTCAAAACGCCTCTTCTCATCGGTCACCCAAACTGTAATTTCACCCCCACCGGGATTATCTGGGCGCGGTGAGCCCCAAGCGGGCAGTGCTTCGGAAGCAGCGCCGGCAGCCAGTCCTGCCGCCGACAATCTCAGAAAATCGCGTCGTGTGTGTTCCGTGGACATTTTTCCTCCCAACAACGAACAAGAATCTCATGCCTGTCAAATCGCCCTTGTGTGTCGGGCTGGTGAAAACTTGGAACTGACCGCTTTTCCCCGCCGCCGATTTCGGCTACCCTAGGGCGATCGCGCATACAGGCGCATCATAAGGGTTAGCGGCCTTAAGCAGCCACGGCTTCCATGTCGAAGCACGGAACATCACGGGCGAGGAACGTTTATGCGCGAGCGCTGGGTATTTTCTGGATCACCATCACATCTGCGTGGCCTGCGTTGGCAGGTTCCGGCGCATGGTCCCAGACACTGGCGAAGCCACTCCCCACGCTCGTCCATGCCGGTCAGATCCGCCGCTTGAGTCCGGAGCAAGCCGCACTCGGCTATCCGGTGCGAGTTCGCGGCGTGATTACTATGGATGCTCCGGCGCCGGACTTCTTCATCCAAGACACGACGGCTGGCATTTACGTGGAGGGGAGTGTCTCGCCGAATTATCCTCACCTGCTCGGCCAGTTGGTCGAAGTTGAAGGAGTGACTGGGCCAGGCCGGTTCGCTCCCGTAATTCACGAGCAAAAGTTACGTGTCCTGGGAAAAGGAGCCTTACCCAGAGCAACCCTGTTTCCTTTCTCGAAACTCGCAAACGGCCAGCAAGACAGTCAATGGGCGCAAGTGCGAGGCATTGTTCGCGCTGCGGCTGTGGACCGCGGCTCGTGGCGGGAGGCAGCGCTCGCTATGCGTGTGGCCTCGGAAGGCGGCGAATTCAATGTCCGAGTGCCCATTACCCGCGAGCAGGATTTTTCTTCCTGGGTGGACAGCGAAGTTCTGATCGAGGGCGTGTGCGGCAGTCTGTACAACGCGAATCGGCAACTCACGGGAATCCTGTTTTACGTTCCCCGTTTGCGCTTCATTCAAGTGGAAGCCTCGGTTACAGAAGTTCCACTGTCTGAGTTGTTGCGATTTTCGGCGGGAGAGGTCTCTCGGCACCGGGTGCGAGTGCGCGGCATCGTCGCATACCAGCAGCATGGCAATGCGATTTTCCTCGAGAGCCAGGGCAAAGGACTTCGCGTGCTCACCCAGCAGGACGCCCCTCTCGAGATTGGCGATCTCGTCGACGTGCTGGGTTTCCCCGCGATGGGCGAATCGGCGCCGATGTTGGAGGACGCCGTCTTTCATCGTTTAAGACACAAGCAGGCGCCCGAACCAGTGCTGCTGAACCTCGAGGCGCCATGGGAGGGCTTCGACGGCGCCCTAGTCACCATCGATGCGAAGTTGCTGAATCGGCAGGCGCAGCCCGACGGCCTTCGCGTTCTGCTGCAACGCGGCGACGTGTTTTTCGATGCGACCCTGCCGCCCGAAGTTTCCTGGGATGGCCTTCTCTCCATCCCGCTGGATAGCGAAGTGCGGCTCACCGGTATTTGTTTGGTTCGCAGCGGGGGATTATGGCGACTTCCGCAGTCATTTCGCATGTTGCTGCGCCTACCCCAGGATGTCGTGGTGCTTACAACTCCCTCGTGGTGGAATCTTCGTCACACAATCTGGTTGTTGGCCATCACGGGGGGCATTCTTTTGGCTGTGATGACGTGGGTGGTGGTGCTCGGGCGGCGCCTGAAAGAGCAGATGGCCGTCATCCGCCAGAAGTTAAGAAGCAGCGCCGTGCTCGAAGAGCGTAATCGGATTGCTCGCGAGCTTCACGACACGCTGGAGCAGGGACTGGCCGGCATCACCATGCAACTGGATCTGGCAGTCGATTGCTTCCAGCAGGCGCCGGGCGTTGCCCAGCACGCGCTCGAAACGGCGCGCAGCATGAGCCGCCACAGCATGATTGAGGCGCGCCGTTCAGTGTGGGACCTTCGTTGCCAACTCCTCGAAGATGGGGATCTCATCTCGGCATTAACCCATGTTGTCGAGCCCCTTGTCCCACGCGGGCAGGCGAAGGTGGAAGTCAAGATCGAAGGCAGCCCGGTGCGCCTCCCCGGGCCGGTAGAGATGAACCTGCTGCGCATCGCGCAGGAAGCCGTGGCCAATGCAGTGAAGCACGGACGTGCACAGCAGGTCTGCATCGAATTGCACTATGCACCTAGCTCCGTATGCCTGACTGTGACGGATGATGGGCAGGGATTTATGGCAAACCAGGCGTCACCCACTGGGCATTTCGGACTCCTCGATATGCGCGAGCGCGCGCTGTCGATGGGCAGCCAGTTGAAAGTCGAGAGCGAGCCCGGACGCGGTACGCGCCTGGCGGTGGAGGTTCCACTGCATTCGAGTCAAGCGGTCGATGAGGAACTCAAAACCAATTCGTATTCTGGTGGTTGACGATCACTTCATGGTCCGGATGGGTCTGTCTGCGTCCTTGAACGTCGAGCCGGACATGGAGGTAGTGGCGGAAGCCGGTAACGGCGAGGCCGCGCTTGAGGCCTACCGCAAACACCATCCCAGCCTGGTGATGATGGACCTTCGGCTGCCGGGAATGAGCGGCACCGACTGCACCGTCGCCATCCTTCGCGAATTCCCGGACGCATGCGTCCTCATGCTCTCCACCCACTCGGGCGAGGAGGAGATCTATCGTGCGATGCAGGCCGGGGCTCGCGGATACATCGTGAAGAGCATCCTCCGCGAAGAACTGCTGCGCGCCGTGCGTGAGGTCCATGAAGGGCGACAGTATCTGGATCCAATTGTGGCTTCGCACCTCGCCGAGCGCCGTTCCCATCGCCCGTTGAGCAGCCGCGAAGTGGAGGTGCTGCGGATGGTGGCCAAGGGCCTGGGAAACAAGGAAATCGCAAATGCATTGAACATCGCAGAAGTGACGGTGAAGCTGCACGTGAGTCACGTGCTGGAGAAGCTCAGCGTGAAGGATCGCACCGAGGCGGCCACAGCTGCGCTGCAGCGAGGGATCATCGCGCTTGAGTGATGGTTTGAATTGTCACGAAGTCCGGAACGGGTACGGCGGCGAGCACCCATTGTTGAAGCGTTTCGCGAAAGCGACCCCTGAGACTGTACGAAAGTATAGTTGACATCGCTCCTTAGTTGTTTTCTATTAGTACGTTTGTTTTTACTTCCTCTCGGCGCACACGCGACCGGGGAGCGCAGGTACGGTTTTCGGAAGCTAGCGAAGTGTTCTGAGGATTCCAAGGGGTGTGGATATGAAGCACGATTGGCGGAAGGGGCTAGGGGTTGGAATTCTGTGCCTGCTGATGCTTTCGACTGCAGCAGCGCAATCAGACCGCGGCACGATCGCAGGCTCAATCCTGGACAGCACCGGTGCGGCCGTTAGCGGAGCCACGGTAACGGTCAAAGGGGCCGACACGGGCAGCACCTACAAGACGGTTTCTACGCCGGAGGGTGTCTACCGCGTCTCCGACATTGCCATCGGCCGGTACGACGTGACCGTCGAAGCTCCGGGCTTCAAGGTGTCGTTGCAAAAAGGTGTGCCGGTTCAGATCAATACGGTTGCGGCTCTCAACATCACGCTCCAACTCGGCGACGTGAAGGAAGAAGTGTCGGTTGTGGCGGATGCTCCAACTCTGCAGACGGAGAGCTCCGACATCGGCACGGTGGTGGGTGACAAGCAGATTCACGAGCTGCCTTTATCGTTGAACTCTACTGGGCAAAGCTTCGTGCGTTCCCCTGAGACATTCATATTTCTGACGCCGGGAGCCACCGGCCAGGGAACCGTGGGCGATCACGGGAATGCGGGCGTTTTTGAAACGAAGTTGTCCGGAGGTCAGAACTTTGGGTCGGAAATCCTGCTGGACGGCGCTAGCGTGCAGCGCTCCGACTCCGGTACCGCGTTTGACCAGACCGCGCCATCGGTTGAGGCGCTGACAGAATTCAAGGTCACGACCGCCACCCCCTCCGCGCAGTTCGGGCACACCTCGGGCGGCGTCGAAAGCTTCACCACCAAGTCTGGAACTAACCGCTACCACGGAAGTATCTTCGAACTGTTCCGGAATGAAGCCCTGGACGCAATGCCGTGGAGTATCAACTACCAGAACGCGCTTGCCAGGTATGACAACCAGCAGATCGCGGCGTGGAATCAGGCCAATCCTACGAACCAAGCGAAACTGGAGGCGATTGCGCGGAAGCCGCGAGACCGGCAGAACGATTTTGGCGGATCGTTGGGCGGGCCGGTGCGCATTCCATGGCTTTACAACGGACACGACAAGACGTTTTTCTTTTTTGCCTGGGAACAGTATCGGAATCGACGAGGCTTGACGAACGACTTGGTCACGTTGCCCACAGCGGCTGAGCGCAGCGGAGATTTCTCTGCCTTGCTGGGAGCCGATACCGGCGTCGCCAATCCATGTACGCCCGGGCAAAATGTGCTTATCGGGCAGATATTCGACCCCTCGACGACGCAAGTTGTCGGCGGGCAAATCTGCCGGAAGCCTTTCAACGGGAACAAGATCACCAACCTGAGTGGAGTGGCGCAGAACGTCTTGAAATATCTGCCGCAGCCCAACCGTGCCGGATCAGGTGTAGGTGGAATACAAAACAACTATCTGAACCCAGCCGTCTTGGACCATGTCATTACCACTCAGACCAGTTTTCGAATTGACGAAAACCTTACCGAGAAGAACAAGATGTTCTTTTCCTACCACAGTCGTGAGCAGAACTTTCTAAACGGAAATGCCTTCGATTTGCCGGCGCCTCTCACACCGAGCAACTACTTTAACTACTATTTCACCCACTATCTTCGCTTTGGGTGGGACTACCTCGCCAGCCCGTCGGTGCTGAATCACCTGACGGTGGGCTTTAATCGAGTCTATACGGCCACCAAAACACCAGGTCAAAATGGATCAGACTGGGTGAAGGCTATCGGCATCTCGGGCGCAAGCGGTCAGACATTTCCCCAATTCCGTTTCGATGGCGGCCAGTACGGAATCGGCTACAGTAGTTACGGCGACAACGCTTTCACCCTGCAGGTTCCGAACGCGCTGGTCGTGGCCGACAGCGTTTCCTGGACCAAGGGTCGTCACTCTTTGAGGTTTGGTTTCGACTGGCGGAGCTATCAGTATTCAAAGGAAAGTCCAGGGGCTTCATCACCTTCGTATGTGTTCAATGGCAGGGAAACTGCGTTCGCCCCCGTTAGTCAGCAGCCCATTGCCAGCAACACAGGAGACCCGATTGCCAGTTTCCTGATCGGTCAACCTGACCAGGAATCTTTGCAAGTGTTTTCTCATTTTTCGCGGTGGATTCAGAATTATTACGCCGCCTACGTGCAGGACGATTTCAAGGCGCGGCGGGATCTTACGCTGAACTTGGGCCTGCGCTGGGACATTGAAACCCCGCGTCATGAGGCGACCGGCGCCCAATCCGTTCTGTCGTTGAAAGCCACCAATTCCCTCTCGCCGGGACAACCGGGAGCGCTGATTTATGGGAAGAGCGCTACGGGCACTAGCACATACTTCAAAGATGTTGGCCCGCGTATTGGTTTTGCTTGGTCGCCAGATTTCTTTCACGATACTGTGATTCGAGGCGGATACAGCATCTACTATGCTCCGCTCACTTATTCAGACTTCGGAGGCAACCTGAGCAGCGGTACCACGGCCAGCCCGAACTTCCAGAATTCCGACAACTTTACGCCCGTGCAGTCGCTAGATGCCGGTTTCCCCTCCTATCCACCTCCGAGCAGCACCCAGGACCCGACGCTGAACACATTCACTCAGAATACCGTGAGTTACGTCGCGCCAGGCTACGGGCGCGCGGGCATGGTCCAGAATTGGGACCTGGAAGTGCAGCATCAGATCACCTCCGATCTGATCTTCAGCATTGGGTATGTGGGACAGCATGGGACTCGTTTGCGCTCGAATCTGGCCCAAGTCAACACTCCGAATCCAAAATACAACTTCCTGGGTTCGAATCTATTGGTGCATGTGAACGATCCTGCTGCAGCTCCTATTTTGGCCAGCCTCGGGGTTACCGTGCCCTCATGGTTCGAGCCGGGCTGGAATCCAGCAGGTCTCACCGGGTCCGCGAATAATACCAACGACACAATCGGGCAATTACTGCGGCCCTTCCCGCAATACGGCAGCATCACGACGAATTGCTGTCTGGAGAATCTCGGTCAGTCCACCTATCACGCTCTCCAGACCACAATGGAGCGTCGTTTCCGAAATGGCTTGAACCTGTTGGCTTCTTACACATTCTCCAAGACTCTCACGGACGCCGATTCCTCTTTCTCTACTTTGACCGGCTTCAACTCGAACGTTTTCGGAGCCCAGAACCCGTACAACCTGAAGGGTGAGAAGGCAGTCAGCTATCAGGACATCCCGCATACCTTCGTGCTCAGCTATCTCTACGAGCTTCCGTTTGGACCCGGGAAAAAATATCTAAACCATGGAGTCGCGAGCAAAATTGCGGGCGGGTGGCAGGTCAGCGCGGTGCACCGTTATCAGGCTGGTTCACCCGCGATCATCAACGAATACGCAACCTCGAATCCCTACAGCGGCGGGAACTACCGGTTCAGCCTCATTCCTGGGCAGGCTGTATTTGGCTCGGGAGCTTGGTCACCCAGCGCGCAAGTAACGGCAAACGGCGGGCGACCGATAGTGGGTGTCGACAGCAACGGGAATGCCCAATTCGTTGGTGGCTGGGATAGCAGCTGCCACGAGAATGGCGCGGGAGTTTTTCAGCCTAATACCACTGGCCCTGCGCCTGCAAACTGCACAACCTTCCTGGATCCCAGCGCTGGCTCGCTCGCGGCGGGTGGCGGCTATGTCTTCGGGAACTTGCCGACGGCTGTCGGATGGTGGCGAAGTCCGGGCTACAAGAATGAGGATTTTGCGGTTATCAAGCGAACCCAAATTACCGAAGGGAAGGTAATCCTATTCAAACTCGACATCCCCAACGCCTTCAACCGCCACACATACGGCGGCATAGGTGGGAACCCCTTCGACAGCCACTTTGGCGTGGCCGGATCAGGTGGCGGTGTGATTAACGGACCAAGAGATATTCAGGCCACTTTACGCTTCGAGTTCTGAGGGCCCTGGGCCAATACGCTTCCCTAAAACGGAATCCTCCTGTCATTCTCGTGGGCAAGAGGATTTTTCCAGCCCTCTTCTTTGAGTTTCGTTGAGTATAAAATTTAGTGGTGCGCGTGATTACCTGGCCTTCCTTCCTTAGCGACCGAGAGACTGGCGCTCTCCCCTGCCGATTGCGGCAACCCGGCGCAACCTTCATCTCCGTTATCTTTCTCGCCGTATCGATTCTCGCGTGGTCGCAAACAGCCGACGTTACCGCCCAGTTCACTCAGGCTACGCAGGCCATGCGCGAAGGCAATCTTGACGAGGCCGGTGCGGGCTTTGCGGCGGTCGTCAAGCAGTCTCCTTCATTTGCCGAAGCCCATTTCAATCTGGCGCTGGTCCGCGAGGAGCAGGGCCGCCACGACGACGCCATTGCGAGCTTTCAAAAAGCACTGGCGCTCAAACCACGGCTCCACGGAGTGAACCTGTTTCTCGGCATCGCGGAGTTCCGTCTGAATCAGTTGGATAAAGCTGCTACGGCAGTCTCCAAGGAAACTGCCAGTTATCCCAACGATGCCGCCGCCTGGATGTGGCTCGGCGTGGTGCGTCTGGCGCAGGATCGTCCCGAAGATGCGGCGGAAGCTCTCGACAAGGCGGCCAGGCTGAGCCCGGGCGATCAGGACATCCTTTATCACCGCGGGCGAGCGCATTTGCTGGTATCCAAGAACAGCTACGCCCGCATGTTCAAGGTGAACTCAAATTCCTGGCTGGTGCACCGGGTGCTCGCGCAGGCGAATGCCGAGGCCGAACGGCACGTGGACGCTATCGCGGAGTATGAAGCCGCCATCAAGCTTGCTCCGACACAGCCCGGCCTTCACGAAGAGCTTGGTTCGGAATATCGCAGCGTGAACAAAATTCCGGAAGCCGAGGTCGCGTTCCGTCGGGAGCTGGAGATTGATCCCCACAATGTGCTTGCGACGTACAAGCTGGGCGCAATCGAGGTCGAAAAAGGCGATGGGGCCAAAGGCAAAGAACTGATTGAGGCGGCGCAGCGCCAGAAGCCTGGTTTAGTGCATGTGGATTACAACCTGGGACGCGCTGAAATGCTGCTGGGCAACGACGCGGCCGCGGCAGATCACTTCGAACGCGTGGTCAAGACCGACACAGATACCGAAGTCATCGAGCAGGCCTGGTTCCAACTGGGAACCACCTATCGCCGCTTGCACCGCATGGACGAGGCCCGCAACGCCATGGCCACCTACCAGCAACTGAAGGATGAAGGGGCGAGGAAATCGCAGAAGGCGTTGGAGAATTACAAGGCGGAGCATCCGGATGCGCCTCCCCCCTCGCAGAACTCACCGTAGGGAATGATCGTGAAGCCAGGGATTTGGGAAAGACTGAGGTCGCCACGCAGCTTTGGAGTGCCGTCGAGTGATCACTGGCCGCGCCTGGGGCCCGCGTGCAAGCTGGCGCCTCATGCAGAGCCCAACAGCCGCAGCGGTCACGACAGCCGCCAAGATCCAAAACGCTGGACTGTAGAGCGCAGAAATGCCTATCGCCGTGTCCCGTGGCAGCCTTGCTAAAGAGACAAACGTCCACAAAAACACAAACGACAGGAAGACGAAAGCAGCGAGCGCCACGTTCTCCACCATCTTGAGAATATGCATGGGACGTAATACCGGGCTTGAGGATACGCCTTTAAGAAAAGCAGTTTAGAAATCGTACGTTCGGGTAGTGGGCTGTGGGCTAACACAACTGATAGCCCACTACCTACGTTCGTCACGAATTGTGAGGGAGGTCCCGGGCTAATGATTCGGCCTAGCGGATTGTGAGCCAGCCGCACGGGTTTGCAACTCGGCGGTGCGGTCAAACTCCGCCTGGGCACGATCCAACGCGTGAATCTCTTTGTACAATCGCCCTAACTGATAATGAGCCACGGCGTTATCCGGCTCCAGCTGCGTTGCTCGCTCGAGTTCCCGTTGCGCGCCCTCCATCTGGCCGACCTTTCGGTAGTACACTCCGAGTGTGAGGCGGCAAAAGGCGTTGTTTGGCGCCAGCGCCACTGCTTTCTCAAGGGGTTCAATCGCTTCTTTCGTCTGACCTTGCTCCATCAAGAGATTTCCGAGATTCACATAAGGTTGTTCGCTCGGGCGAAGGGTCTGTTCTTGCCAGGCGATCGCCCTCCGATAAGCGTCGATCGCGGCCGCGGGCTCGCCACTGGACTCGAAGATCAGTCCTAGATTGTTCTCTGCCCGGACGTTGTGTGGGTCGAGTTCTAAAATCTTCAGGAACGCCTTGCGCGCCTCGAGGAAGCGGGCCTTTGAGTAATAAGCGCGGCCCAGGTAGTACCAAACGTCCTGGTTCGTTTCGTCGAGTGTCGCCGCTTTTTCCAGCCATTTGATAGCGTCGGCATAGTCAGCCAGAAGGACGTAATCGAGGCCGACAATTTTCAGATCATCGGCGGTGGGGCGCGTGATGGCCGCAGCCTGCGTGTAGGACGCAAGCGACTCAGCGGGCCGGTTCTCACGATGCAGAACGAAACCCAGCATATACAGCGCGTCTGCAGAATCACGATGCGAGAGAACATAGCTGCGCAATGCCCGCTCTGCTCCTGCGAAATCTTGAAGGTGCACGAGCGATTTGGCCTGGTAAAGAAGTGCATCCGTGGCGCCGGGAGAGGCAGCCTCGGCATCGGTAAACAGGGCAGCCGCCGACGGATAGTTTCCCGCGCGGAATTCAGCCAAGCCACGATCAAATGCGCCGCTCGATTGCGCCGAACCTCGAAATCCACAAAGAAACAAGACCACCACCAATGGAAGCCAAGAGCCGGTATTGGCGCGGCGGCCCTTCATGGTTTCGGCGATGTAGACGAGGTGGCGGGCTCATCGATCTGAAGAATTTGATCGGCAGGGATATCTTTGAGCGTCTGCCGGATCCCGCTGGGCCAGCGAATCTCGATTCTTTGGGCTGTGCTTTCCTGCCCCAGCCCGAAATGCACACGCTTGTCGCTGGCAGAAAGATAACTGCTCGCCGTCGAAACGGTTGCGTACTGGGGGCCGGATGCCGTTACCAGCTTGACCTCCGCGCCAATCGCGTCCCGGTTGCTGTTGTGCCCAACCAGTTTCAGAAGCATCCAATGGTTCCGCGTTACTGTTTCATTGTGAAGAACGTGAATCTTGCCGTCATTGGTGGTTACAACCGCGTCGAGTCGGCCATCGTTATCCAGGTCGCCCATCGCCATTCCCCGCGAAACCCAACCTTGACGAAAGATGTTGCCCGATTGCGCGGAAACATCCACAAACCCGCGCCCCGTATTGCGGGCTAGCAGCATCGGTTCCCGGTAGTGCAGGTTGGGGAAATTCAGTTCGATGGTATCCAGGTCGTGGCCTTGCGCGATGAGAAGATCCTTCCATCCGTCGTTGTCGTAGTCGAAGAAGCGGACTCCCCAGCCCGAGTGCGCCATGGTCATCTGGCCAATTCCAGCGGTGTTGCTCGAGTAGCTGAAGGAGCCATCGCCGTTATTCTGGTACAAAGCGTAGCGTTGATTTGCCAGGTCGGTTACCACGATGTCCGGCCATCCGTCGTTATTGTAGTCAGCGAAGTCCACGCCCATGCCGGCATAGGTGCGGCCGTCCGTGTCGACCGCGACTTCGGAGGCGAGGCCGAAGTCTTCGAAGGTGCCGTCTCCCTTGTTGTGATAAAGGAACTCAACCATGGAGTCGTTGGCCACGAAAAAGTCGATATGGCCATCACGGTCATAATCGGCGATAGCGATGCCTAATCCCTTTCCTGCCTTACCCAGGCCTATCTTCTGCGCGACTTCGGTGAATGTTCCGTCCTTATTATTGTGGAACACGAGCGGGGAAATGGGCTTGAAGTAATCGGGATGGCAATATGCCCGATAGCCTTGCTTGTGCTCGCCGCACCAGACATCATCGAAATCCCAATCCAGATAGCGTAGGACAAGCAGATCAAGGAATCCATCCCGGTCCAGATCCACCCATGCCGCGCTGGTAGACCAGCCGCCTCCTCCGACGCCCGCCTTCTGGGTTACATCTGTGAATGTGCCATTGCGGTTGTTGTGGTAGAGCTTGTTTCCGCCATATGCGGTTACGTAAAGATCTTCGAAGCCGTCATTATCGTAGTCGCCAACGGCGACGCCCATTCCGTAACCTGTTCCTTCGAGGCTCGCCTTCTCGGTCACGTCCTCGAATGTGCCATCGGCCTTTTGATGGTACAAGCGGTTCCAGTATTGCGAATCGGTCTTCTGCGGCACTGTGCCTTTGGGCGTGGGGTCGCTGAGGGGCGCACCGTTCACCAGATACATGTCCAGGCGTCCGTCATTGTCGTAATCGAACAACGCGACTCCAGCTCCCATGGTTTCAAGAAGGTACTTCCTGGAAGTATGGGATGCCTGGTATCGAAAATTGACGCCGAGGCGTTGCGTGGCGTCGACAAAGGTCTCACCCGAACCGGGTGCTGACGATGCCGTCGCAGTGTTCTGTGCCGTCAGCAGCGGGACTAAAGTAAACCAGAAGCAGAGCAGCCGTTTCAGGCGAATAGGTTGATTCTCCTTTGCCCGTTGCCGCTTCACGGCGTCACAATTCCTTTGCCTTCCACGATGGTTACGATACGGTCGATCGCGAGGGTCTTAATTTCTTCCTTGGTTCCGTCCGGCCACAGGATCTCCACCTTATCGACCTTTGAGGCCGAGCCCAACCCGAAGTGCAGCCGCTGGTCGGAGCTGGAGGCATAGCTGCCGCCGCTGAAAACATCCGCGCGCTGCCGGATTGACCCCGTCGTGATAAATAATTTTGCACCGATCGCATCGCGGGGACTCTTGGGGCCGCCGAGCAACTTTAGAGTCAGCCAGTGATTCGAATTCTTAACCACGTTGCTTAAAAGCACAGGGGTCGAATCCATCACGTTGAGCACCACGTCAATGTGGCCGTCATTGAACAGATCGCCGAAAGCGGCTCCTCGTGCGGAAACGACGACCGCCAGTCCGCTGCCCGTTGCCGGAGCAACCTGCTCGAACTTCGACCCGTTCAGGTTCCGAAACAACAACGGGCGTTGCGCCCAGGTTGTGCCCCAGTCCTGCTTATCCACTCCAGGATAGACGTGCCCGTTGGCAAAGAACAGGTCGAGGAATCCGTCGTTGTCATAATCGAGAAAGCCGGTGCCCCAGCCGAGAAACGGAATGGTGGCGTTGGCGATACCGGCGGCATAGCTCACATCGGTGAAGCTGGCGTCTCCGTCGTTGCGATAGAGCGTGTTGTAGTCGTCGGAGAAATTCGTGATGCAAAAGTCAACCTTCTGGTCGCGGTTGTAGTCGCCGACCGCTATCCCCATGGCAGCTTGTTCGCGCCCCTCGTCATTCAAGGCGAACCCTGAGAGATAGCTGACGTCTTCAAATCTCCCGTCATGCTTATTGCGGTAAAGATATTTCGGCACGGAGTCGTTGGCGACCAGCAAATCAAGCCAACCGTCGTCGTCCACGTCAACAAAGACCGACGCCAGGCCGTAGTAACCCCTGGGGTCGGAAACGCCGGCCTTCACACTCACGTCGGTAAAGGTCCCATCGCCGTTGTTGTGAAACAAATGATCGCTCTCCCCCGGCAATCCGCGCGGGCCGCACATCACCGCGACCCCGCGAAACTGACAGAACCCAGGCGGCAGGCTGCCTTTGCCGGCGACTGGCGGATTGTCGGGATCGAATTTCGCGTAGCCGGGAACAAAGAGATCAAGCAAGCCATCGTGGTCGTAATCGCCCCAGGTTGCGCCCGCCGACCATCCGCCCAGCCCGACTCCAGCCTTTTCAGCGACGTCGGTGAAAGTACCGTCATGATTGTTGTGGTAGAGGCGGTTCTTGCCGAAATTGGAAACGTAGATATCGGGCCAGCCATCGTTATCGTAATCGCCGACCACAGCGCCAAAGCCCCAACGCTCATTGGCCACTCCGGCCTTATCAGTCACGTCGGTGAAAGTGCCATCGTGATTGTTGTGGAACAGCATCGCCCGCGGGGACGCTTCTTTGCCCTTGAGTGCGGGAAAGGTAGAGCCATTCAAAAGATAAATGTCGAGCCATCCATCGTTGTCGTAGTCGAGGAGGGCGACACCGGATCCAGGCGTCTCTAGAATTGTGGCCTTCTCGGGAGTGCCGGCCTTATGGTGAAACTTATCGAGGCCAGCCGCGTGGGTGATATCAGAGAAGATAACGGGTGCGTTATCTAGAAAGCCGCCCGCCGTAATAGGACGCGACAACGCGTCCTTGACTGGAGCGTGCGCAATGCCGGTGCTCATCCCGGTCTGCTGACCCGGAATATCTGCCGGTTCCGCCTGTTGTGCGAGTAGGGGGCCAACAAGCAGCGTCAGAGAGATGGTTCGGATTGCGACGAACCGGGCAATCAGCCAGCAACGAAAGGCACATTGGCTGGAAACCCACAATGGCATTAGAGACCGACTGCGCCCTCTAGCATACGAAATCTTCTCATATGGCTGGTCCAAGGTCCAACCCGACCTGTAGGAAAGGATAAATGTGTCGGTCCGTATGGCATCCGTTTCCCCGAACGGCTTCACGTTCACCACCGATCCGGGACAGGTGCTGTACCCGGCTACGATTAGAAAGCCGAATCTTATTCAAGTCGTCGAACTCCTTGGCCGCACGCTGATTCCGCAGCCCGCCTTGGCATCGTAGAGACCTAGCTGGTTACGTCTCGGAGGGACAGCTTATCGGGGATGGCACCGCCGTTCGGTCTCCTTGGTGAGAAACGCAACCATTCCATCTCTACTATGTTCGATCACGGTTTGCCATGTGCGAATGAACATCGAACGCTTTGACAACGGCATTGACCAGTCCCGGGATGGTGTACGGCTTCGCTTCGATATGCACGGGGAAACCGAGCTCCTCGAGCGTTGCGGAAGTGACCGGCCCAATCGAAGCGAATTGGACGCCATCGATCCATGTGTGCTGCGGGCCCCCCCGGCCGCGAGACCGTTGATCACGGACGATTGCCTGGAGTGAGCTTCCTCCGAGCAGCGCCACAAAGTTACGAACCGTCGAAGAGCTCGTAAACGTAATCACATGAGGCCGCCTCGAATTTTGAAGCGCCGCGCGCAGCCGCGAGCGTGAAGATCGAGGCACGACGGTCTCGTAGGCTTCGACCACATCGACATGCGCTCCAGCTTGGCGCAATTCGCGCGGAATCACATCGCGGGCAACCTGGGCACGAATCAGCAGCACGCGCTTCCCTTTGACACGCCGTCGCAGGCTGCGAACCACAGACTCCGCGACATACTCCCTCGGAACAACCTCAACCTTGATGCCGCGTCGTTCGATAGCCCGTTTCGTGGCCGGACCGATGGCAGCGACCCGCAAGCACTTTGAGCGTGGGGTCTCAGCGGCTAAAGGCGGATTCTGCTTCCTGCCTTGGGCGGCACGACGGAAGTCGTGCCCTTCCCCAAGCCCTGCGCGGCCGCCTTTCAGCTTGCCGAGTCGCTCCCACATCGCTTCAGCGCCGTTGACGCTGGTGAGGATAAGCCAGTCGTACTCCCGGAGACTCTTGAGCGCCTTGTCTAACGGCTTGAAAGATCGCGGCTGGCGAATTTCGATGAATGGAATCTCGATTACATGCGCGCCATGTTTACGCAATTCGGCCGACAGCACGCTCGCCTGGTGTCGCGCACGACCGACGAGCACTCGCACCCCAGAGAGTAGGCGCCGGTTCATTCGACTTCCTTCTTGGTGGATGATCCCAGGCCTTGTTCTCGCATGAGTCGCGCCACACCGGAGACCGCCGTGTCCTCGGCCTTCGCCAGGGACGAGATCACATTCTCTTGCTCGGCCCGGGTACGGTTCTGGCTGAGCTTGAATTTGGCTTCGATCTTCGTAGCGGTGATCTCGAATCCGACGATGTGGCCCAGCATGCGTTGGCGGTAAGTGTCGCTGAGGTTAGCCCACTGCTTGGCGTATACCGGCTCAAACATCGCGATCAGTTCGTCGAGCACGCCCTGGAGGGCGTCTGGCGCCGAAAATACACGCGCGGTTCCGTAAACGTGGACGGCACCATAGTTCCACGTGGGAACGTTTTCAGAAGTGGAATACAGACTAGGCGAAACGTAGGAATGCGGACCGTGGAAGATGGTGAGACATTGCGGCTGCTGCTCGAGACAACGCCAATGAGGATTGGCTTTGGCAACGTGGCCGCGCAGGACGAGCTGATCTTCCGCGGCGTGCACGCTGATAGGAACGTGGGAGGCGGTAGGTTCTCGATCGCTGTTTGAAATGAGGATGGCAAAGGGGTTCGCCTGCATGAATGCAAGCGCGTCGGCGTCATTTCGGGCACGAAAATGTTCTGGAATGTACACGGGCCTTAGTCCTCTATTCCCCGGCCTTGCTTAATGCCTGCTAGTCCTCCCACGGCTGGAGTCTATCCTTGGCTCTGCCGAAGGACCGTGGGCTGCGTTCTCCGCCGCTGCGCACCTGGTCTCGCCCTACAGCACGCTTGCGCACGTGGAGAAGTTTTTCAACCTCCGCGATCACTACCCCGGATTCATCTTTCACCTCGACCGCGAAGACCGGCTCATACTTCTCGAGCGTGTTCAACTTCTGGCGGACCTCCTCGACTCGTGCATCGGTCAAACGAAATTCCGCACGGACGGGTCCGCGGCCCGGCCTCTTGTAGCGGATGGTCGCCGCCTTGTCCCAGACAACGTAATCGCTTCCCAGATGATGCATCAGCATGAGCATATAGAAAGCGTCGGTCATGGCAAAGAGTGAGCCTCCAAAGTGCGTGCCGACGTAATTTGCGTTCCAGAAACGGAGCTTCATTTCGACGTCGATGGATTTCATGTCCGAAGCGATACGCGTGATCCGAATTCCCGCGCCCAGAAACGGAGGCCACAGGTTGATCCAGCGACGAAGGTGGTTGGCGCTTCTCGGGCCTCCCAGAATACGGAGAAGTGGATTTGCGCTCATGGCTGGGAAGGCAGAGCGAAGCTTTTGCCATAGACTTGTTCGAGAATGGCGTCGCCGCCGCGGCGCAGCAGAGTGTGCCCCACTTCGGCGCCGAGTTTCTCGGGATCGTTTCCCTCTCTTGATTCGCGTAGTAGTTTGCTGCCGTCGGGATGTGCGACGATGGCCGCGAGATGGAGTTTCATCGTGCCGTTGACCTCCCGCACCTCGGCAAATGCGCCGATTGGAACCTGGCAGCCTCCACCCATGCTTTCGAGCAGGGCGCGTTCGCAGGTGGTTGTAGCGCGGGCGTTGGCATCATCGAGGAAGGCTACATGCTGGCGCGTGGCATCGTCGCCGCGGCGAATTTCAATGGCCAGAGCGCCTTGGCCCGCTGCCGGACACATGATTTCGGCAGGGATGATTTGCTTCATCAGTTCCATCTTGCCTAGACGCTTCAGCCCGGCTAAGGCCAGGAGGATGGCGGCGTACTCTCCGTTTTCCAGTTTGCGCAAGCGGGTGTCGACATTACCCCGCAGGGGATGTACGTCCAGGTCGGGGCGGATGGCCTTGAGCTGTGCCTGGCGCCGCAGGCTTGATGTGCCTACGCGCGCGCCCGGGGGCAGATCTTCAATGGCGGAATGAAGTTGCGAGCAGAAGGCGTCGCGCGGGTCTTCCCTTGTGGTGACGGCGGCGATTTCGAATCCTGCAGGAAGCTCAGTGGGTAAATCTTTCAACGAATGCACGGCGAGGTCGACACGCCCAGCGGCGAGGGCGTCTTCAATCTCCTTGGTAAAAATTCCTTTGCCAAGCCCGCCCTTGGTGCCGACCTGGGCCAGGGGGACATCGATGATTTTGTCGCCGGTAGTGGGGATGATTTCTATTGCGCCCTCGTGGCCCCGCGTGCGCAGCAACGCCGCGATGTGGTTAGCCTGCCAGAGCGCGAGCTGTGAGCCGCGGGAACCGATGCGAAGGGTGACTGGAGTTACACCGTTGTTGCGGGGTTCTGTCATGTTGAGCGGGTTCGAGGCTTCGGCGGAAGCGGCATCTCAATGAAAATGGTGGCTTCCCGCCGTTGCCGCATCGACCATAGCGACGATTGCCCGTCCAGTTTTACGGACAACCGGCCAAATGTTTGACCCGAGAGCCACTCGTAGAAGTCTCCGGCGGGTCAGATTCGGCTGATACCTGATGTTTTGCTCAGATCTGACCAACACATCAAATGCCGCCTCTTCTGTGGCGCGACTTCCCTTCGTCGGGCTGGTTCCCTTCCGCCGCTTCCGATGCTTTCTCTTTCTCTCGCAGATTGAAGAGTCTCCGCACCACCTCGATCACGGTGGTGGCTTCGGCCTCGCGAGCGGCAGTCTTTAGCGTGGTGATCGGCGTGTGCATAACTTTGCTGATGATACCGCGGGTGAGGGCCTCGACCGCAATCTCCTGCTCGGGCGACATCGGGCCCAGCCGGCCGCGTACGCGGTCAATTTCGGCCTGGCGGATGGTTTCCAGATGGTCTTGCAGCGAGACGATGGTCGGTACTACATCGAGGGTATGCAGGCGCGCTTCGAAGCGGGCTTCGAAGTTTTCCACCTCGCCGGTGACGATGGCTTCGGCACGCTCCGCTTCCTTTCTTCGGTCGGCGACGTGCGAGGACACGGCTTGCTGCAGGTCATCGATGTCGTAGGTGAAGATGCCGTCGAGCTTGCCCATCTCGGGTGCGACATCGCGGGGCACCGCGATATCGAT